>Ga0209536_100010583_pt1 | contig 13579 bp, 6 predicted proteins | sample DeeMarSeWOR28_12_FD_187461 | JGI IMG/M metagenome (GOLD analysis project Ga0209536, IMG submission 187461) | Marine sediment microbial communities from White Oak River estuary, North Carolina - WOR-2-8_12 (SPAdes) (version 2) | ecosystem: Environmental > Aquatic > Marine > Intertidal zone >...
GAGAATGTCTTCGGAGCCCAACTGAAACAGACGAAGCAGGGCCTGGCAGTCGGGGGGCTGTTCCAGGGGAAAGTTGAAGGGAAACCTGAAGAAATAACGGAGCAGGGCGCCAGTCTCCTCCCCGCATTGCAAGCTATATCGAAACACAAGCGGCTTGTCGGCAAGCGAGTCGTGGCCATTTTCCGCCCCCAAGACACTCTGAGCTTTCCCATACGCTTTGAGGTGGGCAAAACAGAAACCCCGGAACACGCGATTCTGCGCCAGTCCAGGGAGCACCTCCCCTTTCCTCTAGCGGAAGCCGTCATCGATTATCCGTCCATCGCCCCCCTGCCGTCCGCGAGTTCTAACAGCTACCGGGCCTTTGTCATTGCGGTTCACCGGGATCTGGTCCAACGGTACCTGCATCTATTCAAACGAGCCGGTCTGAGCCTCGAGGCGGTGGACTTCGGTCTTGCCGCATTGCTTCGACTGCACGGTTATCTCTTTCCGCCCACGGAAGATCCTGTCATCCTCTGCCATCTTGGCTATGACCACAGCCTGCTTTCAGTGGTAACCAAAGACAGCATTCTGGCTCACCTCAATGTGTCCTGGGGAATGGCGGTGCTTCTCAGCCTTGTGGGCGGGATCTCGGTGACAGCCGGAGTGCTGGGCGGGTTGGCCGCCGTGTTGCTCTATCCGATCCTTGCGTTGATGCTTTCAGTTATGCTGATTGTAGGAATAGGTGATACCTGGCTAAACGTGCGAAGTCGAGTGAACCGTGGCCGCGAAAGATGAGCCGTTGCGGTGCGGATGAACTAGGATACAGATACAGATACGGAGTGGTGCAGTGGCGAGAAATCAGGATGTAATTCTCAGAAGAAAAGTCGAGAACCTCGGTGATGTCGGTGACATCGTCAGCGTCAAGCCGGGCTTCGCGCGGAACTACCTTTTGCCACAGGGATTGGCCTACGCGGCAACGGAGCAAAATCGCAAGCGTCTCGAGAGTGAACGCGCCGCTGCGCTCCTTGCGGAAGAGCTCGACCGCAACAATGCGAAGGAAGTCGCGCAACAGCTGGAAGGCGTGTCGATCACCTTCTCGATGTTGGCCGGCGAAGAGGGGAAACTGTACGGCTCGGTAGGTCCGCGGGATATCGCAGGGGAACTCAACGAGAAGGGCTTCGACGTTCACGGACGCCACGTCTCGCTGGTCGAGCCCATCAAGGCGCTCGGCGTGTATTCCGTTCCCATCAAGCTGTATCCGGAAGTCGAAGCTTCGGTGAAGGTTTGGGTGATCAAGGAAGAGGGGGAATAGAGACTGGGCATCGCGTACTGCGATGGGCGGCGCCTGAGGCGCCTGTTTCTGGCGGGTACCGCGAGCGTGGCAGCCCACCGCGCGGAGCTCGATCGCATCAACGTCTTCCCAATACCTGACGGCGATACCGGAACGAACCTGGTTCTTACGCTCCGCTCCATGTCCGAAGCCGTGGAGGGGCTGCAGGATCCTTCCGCGTCGAGCGTCGCCTCTCATTTGGCCGACGCCGGCGTCCTCGGTGCGCGCGGCAACTCGGGCATGATGATGTCGCACTTCTTCCTTGGGTTCGCCGAAGGACTGGATGGCCAGGACCGTGCGACGCCCCTCGATCTCGCGGGTGCTATGCGCCGTGCTTCCGATTCGCTGTACCAAGCGGTCGAGCAACCCATCGAAGGCACTATCCTGACCGTAGTCCGTGAATCCATCGAGGAAGTCGAGCGGCTCGCGCCGGTAGCCGAAGATCTCGGTGCCCTGGCGCGACAGATGCTCACGGCGGCGCGCGAGTCGCTCGAGCGTACTCCCGATCTGCTGCCGGCCCTGCACGATGCGAACGTCGTCGATGCAGGCGCTCTGGGGTTCGTGCGGTTCCTGGAAGGGGTTGTCGCCCTCACGAAGGGGGGATCGCTTCCAGAGGTCGATGTCGCGGTCACGGGCCGGGAGCTTCCCGATGCCGTCGCCGCGGCGCGGTTCCCGGACGGCGAGGATGGATCGTACCGCTATTGCACCGAGTTCATCGTGCACGGATCCCCGCCGCCGGAACGCAGGGCGCTGACAGCGGCGATCACGGGTCTGGGGAACTCCATCATCGTCACTCGCGGACATTCGGTGGCCAAGGTCCACGTTCATACGGATGATCCGGACGGCATCGAGCGAGCTTTGTCGGATGTCGGAGCGCCAGTCGACCGCGTGAAGATCGAAGACATGCGGGCCCAGCATCTCCAGCGTCGACGTGCATCTCGCGCGGCCAGGGTGGCTCTCGTGACCGACTCGACTTGTGACCTGCCTGCCGAGAAGGTGATCGAACACGACATCACGGTCGTTCCTCTGACCGTCATGTTCGGCGATGAGGCTCTGCTCGATCAGGTCGACATCTCCCACGAGGAGTTCATCAAGCGCCTCAAAAATCCAGACGAGCCGCAACCGACCACATCGCAGCCATCGCCGGCTCAGTTTGACCAATCGTTCACGCGTGCCGCCGAGCATGCGGACCAGGTGCTCGGTATATTTGTGGCAGGATCACTTTCTGGAACTTTGGGGCAGGCCCAAGCGGCCGCTCCGCGGGTACAGCAGGCATCGGTTCGGGTCGTAGACTCGTGCTCCGCCTCGCTGGGCCTCGGCTTTCAGGTCTTACGAGCGGCCGAGCTGGCTCGTGAAGGGTACGGCGTTGACGAGATCGCCGCCGAACTGGAGCGGACCCGGTCGATGGGCGGTTTGCTGCTAACCGTCGACACGCTTAAGTACCTGAAACGATCGGGTAGAGTTGGAAAGGCGAAGGCCTTCTTGGGCGGACTGCTGGATCTGAAGCCGGTGCTCAGCGTTGACGCAGATGGGATACTGATACCGGTGGATCGGGTGCGTGGGCGAGGGGCCCTGAGCGGGCGCGTCGTTGACCTGTTGATGGATCGGGTGCCGGTGGAGCGGACGCGGTTGCGGATGGGCGTGGTACACGTGGATTGCCGCGACGTCGCCGATGAGTTGGCGGGCGTGCTTCGAGATGAATTTCGACCTGACGAGGTGCTGATATCACCGGCGGCCTGTGTACTTGCGGCTCACCTCGGCCCCGGCGCCTGGGGCGTCTTCTACCAGGCCGAGTGAGAGGTCGGCGAACCTAAGGAAAGAGAACGAGGGCCCGTGGCTGATACTGGATCGGAACCGGCCGCTGCTGAGCCACTGCAACACGCCAACCTCCCGCCGTTGGTGCGGCGAGCCGTCGAGCTATGCCACGAGCGAAACGCTCGCCAGCCCCTGGTCCTCGATCTGCGGGGCTTGTCGGACGCCACCGACTTCTTCCTGATAGCATCAGGCGACTCGGATGTCCACGTCAGGGCCGTTGCGGAACACATCTTGAAAGGCCTTTCGGATGAGGGCACCCGGCCATCGGGGGTGGAGGGAGAGCGCAGCGCTCGCTGGGTGCTGATCGACTACATCGATCTGGTGGTTCACGTGTTTCATCCTCTCGTTCGCGAGTTTTATCAGCTGGAGCGCCTGTGGGGTGACGCGCCGCTGTTGGCCGTTGAGGATCTGCCGCCGTGATCCCTAGATTCGGGGATGGCGGGGCGAGGGCAAGCCCGCGGGCAGCGTTCGGATTGACCCTGCTTGCCACCTTCGTGTGTCTGCTCCCCGAATCGGCCTCGGCCCAGTTTGGGCGCAACAAGCTGCAGTACGAAGTCTTCGACTTCAAAATCATTCAGACCGCTCACTTCGACATCTACTATTACCCGCGAGAGCGTGAGGCGGCGTATGACGCGGCACGTATGGCCGAACGCTCGTATGCACGGTTGAGTCGCATACTCGGGCACGAGTTCGACGAGCGGAAACCGATCATCCTCTATGCGTCGCACAGCCAATTCCAACAGACCAACGCGCTGCCCGGTTTCATCTCGGAGGGGACCGGCGGAGTCACGGAGTTCGCAAAGCGGCGCGTGATCATGCCGTTCACGGGGTCGTACGCCGACTTCGAACACGTGCTGACCCACGAGTTGGTGCACGCGTTCCAGTACGATGTCATCGCGACGGGCCTCGCCAGCCAGTTCGACATCGGCGCTTTCCAGACTCCTTTGTGGTTCATGGAGGGGATGGCGGAGTACCTGTCCATCGGCAAGCTGGATACGCACACGCACGCTTGGATCCGCGATGCCGTCCTGACGGGCTACATGCGCACCATTCCCGAGATGTCGCTTTACAGCGACTACCTTTCCTATCGTTTCGGTCAGTCGCTGTTCGCGTTCATCGGCGGCAAGTATGGCGACGAGACGATCGGCTTACTGTTACAGCGTGCCATGCGCATCGGGCTCGACGGGGCCGTGCAGGTCACGTTGGGCATCACGGTCGAGCAACTGTCTCTTGAGTGGCTGGAGACCATCCGAACGACCTATATCCCCGATGTCGCCAGACACGGCTATCCCGAAGACGTCGGAGAGCGCAGGACCAGCCACGCGTTTAGGCCACAGTCCAGGAAGGCGTTTGCCTCCTACGTTTCGCCGGCTCTGTCGCCGGACGGCAAGCAGCTCATCTACCTGTCCGATCGTGGCAACGATCTCTACTCGTTCTACGATCTGTGGCTGGCCTCGGCCGAAGACGGCGAGATCAAGGGCCGCCTGGTCCGGTCATCTCGCACACCTGACTTCGAGTCCTTGCGATTCCTTAATTCGTCCGCATCATGGTCGCCGGACGGCGTACATGTGGCCTTCGTGGCCCAGAGCGGCGGTCGTGACGCTCTCTATGTCTATGAGGTGCCAAAGCGCCGGGTCGTGCGTCGAATCGCGGTCGATCTGGATGGAATCTCGAATCCCACCTTCTCGCCGGACGGTCAACGCATCGCGTTCACTGGCCTGCACGGCGGTATCAGCGACCTCTACGTGGTCGACGCCAGCGGCGAGCGAATACAGCAGCTGACCGATGATCCCTACGCCGACTTCCATCCGTCCTGGTCACCGGACGGACAGTACATCGCGGTCGCCACCGACCGGGGCGAAGATACCGACTTCGGCGAGCTCGTTTTTGGAAACTTCAGGATCGCGTTGTACAACGTCGGACGCGGCGAGGTCGATATTCTGCCTTTCCAGGGAGTAGGCAAGAACATCAACCCGGTGTGGTCACCCGATGGCGAAGCTCTCGCGTTCGTGTCTGACCGTACGGGCGTGAACAACATCTTCATCTGGTCGCGAGCCGAAGATCGCCTCTACCAGTTGACCGACCTCGTCACCGGTGTCACGGGTGTGACCGCGCTGAGTCCGGCGATCTCGTGGGCCGCCGAAGCCGATCGTCTGGCGTTCACCTACTTCGAGGGCGCCGGCTACAACGTCTATGTCACAGATGACCCCCGGGCGATTGCGCAGCCGCTGGACTCGATGTCCCGGGGGACGCTGATCGCCGCGGCCGAGGACGGAAGCGGTGGTGGCGGCGGGCAGAGACACGGTGAGACGAACGGGGACGGTGCGACGAACGGGGATGGTGCAACAAACGGGGACGGTGCAACAAACGGAGACGATGGAACGCAGGGAGGTGGCGTCGCATCGGGGTCGGGTGGCGAGACAAGCCTGTCTCCGGGCAGCGGTCGGTCCCGTTCGTTCTACCGAGTGCTCGATGGTTTCAGGCCTTCGGGCGAGACACCGTCTGCCGAAGAGACCGTCAGCGAGCGCGAGGTCACCGTAGCGTCGTTGATGAGGGACGCGGAGATGGGGCTGCCGGACACCACGTCGTTTGAGCAAGAGGAGTACAAGATCAAGCTGACGCCCGATATCATCGGGCAGCCCACCATCGGGGCGCAGGTGGGTGGCTTCTATGGCGGGGGAGTCTACGGCGGATCGTACATCCTGATGTCGGACATACTCGGCGATCACAACGTGCTGTTGTGGGGACAGATCGCCGGTACGCTCGATGATGCGAATATCTTGACCCAATACGCCTATACGCGAGAACGCGCCAACCTCTCGATGTCCTTCCAGCAGTTTCCGCTCTACCGGTTCTGGGGTACCACCGCGACGATCTCCGATGGGGATGGTACGGTGGTCGAAGACCGGTTCGAGCGCGACGTTTACCGCGTGCTCTCCACCGACGTGCACTATCCGCTGAACACCTTCCAACGGATCGAGTTCTCGGCTTCCGGCTTTTACGTGAGCCGTGACAGCATCGTCAATCGTGTCACGGTCGGTCTGACCAGCACCGGTGATAGGACGACGCGCCGGCTGGAGAACATGGTTTTCGCCGGCCCGTCCGTCGCTATGGTGTGGGATAACGTCCTGTTCGGGTACACGGGCCCGATTTCGGGCCGCCGCTTCCGCCTCGAGGTGGGTCGGTTCTTCGGTGATATCGTTGTCAACAATATTACCGTCGATCTTCGTCAGTATTTCAACTTCGGCGGCCAGGTCGCGCTCGCCACTCGGTTGAGCGCCTACTCTCGGTCGGGACCGGACGAACACGATTTCCGCGTCTACTGGGGCGGTCCGTATTACATCCGCGGTTACGACGGGGGCTCGTTCTCCCTGGCCGAGTGCGCTGCTTCGGTCGCGCAAGTGAGTGACTTGATTACCACGTTGTGCCCGGTTCGCGATCAGTTGATCGGCTCCAGCCTCCTGCTGGGCAGTGCGGAGTTCCGTTTCCCGCTCTTCAACTTCCTCGACCTCGGAGTCGTCCCGTTGGGTCTACCTCCCATGGGTGGGATTGTGTTCTTCGACGTCGGCACCGCGTTCAATTCATTCAGTCAATTGGCTTGGTCGCGGCCCCCCGGCGCCGATCCGTGGGACGTGCGTGCGCCGCTCATGGCGGTGGGTGCCGGAGTGCGGATCAATATCATGTACAACATATTTCGGATCGACTACGCATACCCGCTGAACAGGGATTTCCGCCGTTCGGGCGTATGGTCGTTGTCCTTCGGGGCAAGTTTCTGACATTTTTTTTGCCGCCTTGCGGTGGCAAGTCGGGCGCGAGTATCTTCGTACGTGCCTACTGAACTCCAGCCTTCCCGACTCGATCCGAGGGGTAAACAACCGAGGACCGCGCACCCGATTTAGAGTTGCATCTGTCTAAGCGAATCGCATTCGTCGCCGTTTTGGCTGGCGTGTGGCTGGGGTCCGCCTCCTGTGGCTCCCGGGAGGAACCGGCGTCGGCTGCCGACTCATCTCTGGACCGCGTTGCCTGGTTGGGAAGCGCCGAAGGGTGGGGCTTCCTCGGACTGCCGCTGGAAGGGGGTCCGATAGCCTACCTCAGCGCGGAAAACCTGGAATCGCCTACGTGGGCGCCACCTGAGCTGGGTCCGATAACGGCCGCTTGGTCAGGAGAGCGCTCGATCTGGGTCCAGTTCGAAGATTCGCGAATCGGTCGCTACGACTATTCCACCGGACATCTGCTCAACTACGACAGCCTGGACGTGACAGCCCATACGGCCGTCGCACTCCCGGATGGGGTCGGCCTCATCGTCGCGCCGGACACGAGCACCATCGAGCGGGTGGCGGAACTGGAACCCTGGCGCGTCGAGCTGGGCGGCAACTTGGCTCGGCTTCTGAGCACCGATGAGGGGTGGGTCATCGCCGTCGTCGATGGCGAGTCCGCCGCGGACCTTCTCGTTCTGCAGCCCCCGGAACGTGAAGCGCTCGCTCGGCTCCAAACCGCCGGCGTCCGGGACCTGGCGATCACTCCGTGGGGTGGGGTCCTCTACTACATATCGGAAGACGAGACCGACTTCACGGTGCGAGGGCTAGCGCTTCCGGAACTTGGAGCGACGGAAGAGATCCCCATTACCGAACCCGCCGGTGCCGTCGCCGTTACACCTTCGGGTCATCGCCTCTACATAGCCGAAGGCCGGCGTCTCCATATCTTCGATCGTCTGAATCGTCGCACGTTAAGGGAGATAGAACTTCCGAGCGCGGCCACCGGCCTGCGATTCGCCGCCAACGGCGCGAACCTACTCGCGCGCCTGGACGGGGATCGCGTGGCGATCCTGCAGGTTGGCGTCGACTCCTTGCTCGGTATCGTACCGGCGGAGTGGGATGAGAACCTGCCGGTGGCCCTCCCGGGCGGCCGGCTATTGGTCAGAGTCGGGGGCGAGCTGGTTCTCTATGACACTCCTCGAATGCTCGAAGTGGCTCGCAGCGAGATCGGGGACCATCAGCTCTGGTTGCCCGTCAGGTGGGAGCCGCCGCGTCCTCGCATGGAGCTGACTCGTCGGACGGTGACGGCACAAACCGACGGGGCCGCCGACTCGGGCTCGTCGGAAAGCGATGAGGCAGCTCCGGATCCCGGTGCGGGTGCGCCACCGGGTTTCTACGCCGTTGTCTCGGCCGCCCGCCAGCTTCCTGGCGTGGAGAACCTGGTCGTTTGGCTCCAGAGCGTAGGTTACCCGAGCGTCGTTGACCGGCACCTCGATGTCATGGGCGTGACGTGGTACCGGGCGATGGTCGGGCCGTACTCGGGAAGGGAGAGAGCGGAGGCGGCGGCACAGGAGTTGGGATCGCGCTATGGATACAAGCCGTGGATCCTGCACATGGAAACTGCCGTCGAGCCACTTTATGAGCCGGATAGCGGCGACGTCGCCGTAGACTCGGCGGCGCCGGCGGATACGTTGAGGCCTCGCTAGATGAGGAGCTTTGGGAGGATTGGGAGGTGGACGAAGCGATGGGAAACTCTGAAGCGAACTGGCCAAACGCGGTAACGCTCGTTCTCGCCGCCGAGAGCCCGAATCAGATACGCTGGGCAACCGAAACCGCGATCGAGGTCGTCCGCAAACTGGCGAGTGACCGCAAGGTCGTGCTTGCCGACGTGCGAGGGCAGGTTCCCTCATCGATCGCGGAAAGCTTGGGTGTCGAGGAGGGCGAGGGCATCGTCGACGTGCTGTTCCGCGGCGCATCGTTCTCTGCCGTATCGAAGCGACCTCCCTCTGAATCATTCTTCTTCGTCACCGCGGGCAGCGCGTTGCCTCCGCTCAACGTCTTCTATCACCACCCGCGTTGGCAGAAGATCGCCTCGCGCCTCGCCGCTGCCGATGCCCACTTGTTGCCCTGTGTGGCCGCCGAGGATTGGCTGGAAGCCGGGCCGATCCCTGGCTTCGAAGCTTGCATCGTTCTGAACGGATCCGGGCGCGAGGCCGAGTTGCCTTCTGGAGCGCGAAGGTTGGCCGAGTTCCTCGCTCCAGCTGAAACCCGTGAGGCCGAGGTCGCGACCGAGCCAACTCCGACTGACGCCGTCGACGAAGACGTCGAGGAGAAGGAAGAGCCCGAGCCAGAGGCCGTCGCGTCGCCGGATCCGGCTCCAACGGCGGAAGAGCCCCCGAGCCCGGAAGTTGCCGAGCTCGAGCCCGAGCCTGCGCCCGAAGTCGAACCCGAGCCCTATCTCCCCGAGGTCGGGGAGGAAACGCCGAGCGGTGGAATCGCTGCGTTTGCCTCGCGGATCGCCGAAGCCGAGCGCGCCGCGCGTGCCCGCCCCCTGTCCGGGTTCATGTCGGGTCCGCGTCGTCGCAGTGTCGTACCGGCCGTGGCCCTGGCCGCCGCCATCGTACTGGTCGTCTTGCTCTGGCGGTTCGTCGGTGCGGACGAGACGCCGAGCGGTTCCGAAACCGTTGCGGTCACCGACACCACAGAAGCTGCCGGACCCGGCGCGCTGCTGGCGGGCGCTGATCCTGCGGGGGGTCGACCCGGAGAGGCGAACCTGCCATATTCCGTGGCAATAGCATCCTATAGCTCTTTGGACGACGCGCTGGCGCGCCAGAGAGGATTGAATCGGGCCGAGTTGCCGGTGTACGTCGCGCCCACGCCTGTGCGCGGCGTCGTTTACTATCGAGTCTTCGCCGGCATGCTTAGCGAGCGAGAGGGCGGAGAACAGCTCATGGCCGAGCTCGTTCGCCGCGGGATCAAGGATACGACCCGGGCGTGGGACGTGAGACCGGCTCGCTACGCATTCTTCTTTGGGATCTATCCCTCGGCTCGGGATGCGAGAAGCGTCGTAGAGACGTTGCAGGGCCAGGGTATCCCGGCGTACGCCGTTCCGGCTGCTGCTATCGATGGCAGTGGCGAGCCCGCGTTTCGCATTTACGCGGGCGGTTACGAGAGTGTCGAGGACGCTCAGCCGTTGCGGGCGATGATCGTACGGGCCGGGTTAGAATCTGAACTCGTGGAAAGGGTGGGGTGGGTGTCGCAATGAAGCTTGTCGGGATCGAGTTCCACGGTTTCAAATCGTTCGCTGATTCGGCGGACCTCCGCTTCCATGACGGGATCACGGCGATCGTCGGTCCCAACGGTTGCGGGAAGTCGAATATCTCCGATGGTTTGCGCTGGGTGCTGGGCGAGCAGCGACCGACCGCCATTCGCGGCTCGCGGATGGAAGAGGCGATCTTTCAGGGCACGCAGAAACGCAAGCCGATTCAGCGCGCAGAAGTCACGCTCCGCTTGTCCAACGAAGACCAGATCCTCCCCGTACCCTACACCGATGTAGAGATCAGCCGAACCGTCTTCACCGGCGGTGAAGGCGAGTATCGCCTCAACGGCACGCTCTGCCGACTGCGCGATATCCAGGACCTTTGCCGGGATACGGGTCTCGGCTCCAATGCCTATTCCATCATCGAAGGTCGCATGATCGATGCGATCCTCAGCGACAAGGCCGAGGAGCGTCGCTCCCTCTTCGAAGAAGCGGCCGGCATCGGCCGGTACAAAGAACGCCGGCGCGTGGCCTCGCGTCGTCTCGACGAGGCTGACGCGGATCTGGCCCGCGTCGACGACCTCGTTTCGGAAGTGCAGACCAAGGTACGCAGCCTGGCTCGTCAGCGCGGCAAGGCACGCCGCTACCTCGACATGCGTGAGCGGAAGCTCGCCCTCGAACTCGCACTCGCCCAGTCCGAGTTGACTCGGCTGGACGCGCGGCATCGCGAGATCGACTCGGAGCTGCGCAACTTGGAACAGGCCCGGGCCCAGGATGCGGCCCAACTGCGAGCCGCTGAGGCCGACCACGAGAGTCAGCGCATGCGGCTCACCGATATGGAACGTGAACGGGCCGACGGAGCACGCGGGCTGATGGCCGTCCGCGATCGCCTGGCCGAGCGCGAGCGGCAACGGCTGTTGGCCGAAGAGCGAGCCCGGCATTCCAAAGCCCGAATCGAGCAACTGGCCGAAGAGCGCCGCGAACTGGAAGAGCAGGAGAGTGAACTGAAGGCCGAGGTCGAGCGCTTGCAGCTGCAGGTCGGTGAGGAACGAGGGGCGTTGGCCGCGTTGCGCGAACAACTGAGGGAGAAGGAAGTCGAGCTGGTCGAGCTTTCCGAACAGCGCCAGGCCATGGAGGCGGCGGAAGCGGCGGTCGAATCGGAACAGCAAGCCTACCGAGAGAAGAAGGCGCGGCTGCAAGCCGGCCAGGAAGCCGCGCGAGCCGAAGCCGCGGAACTGGCTCGGCGGATCGAGGAAGCGGGGCGCCGGCACGCCGAGGTCACCGCCGCGATGTCGGAGGCCGCGGAAAACGCGCGTCAGGCGCGTCAGGACGCCGAGGCCGCGACGGAGCGTTGGCAAAGGGCCTCTCTCGAACTGGAAGCCGAGCGCAACCGTTTGACGGCGATTCAGGCTGAGCACGAGCAGATGCGAGGTCGCCACGCCGCGCTGGCGGAACGGCTCCAAGCCATCTCGGGGCGGATCGATGCGCTGGCACCGCTGACGACCAGTGAGGAGGGCTTGAATCCCGCAGTACAAGCGGCGTTGGCTCGGGCCGAGCAATTGGGCATACGGGGAGTCCTCGGCCGCGAGATCGACGTGTCCGAGGCTTTCGCCGACGGTGTCGAAGCGTTTCTCGGTGCCTATATGGAAGGCCTCCTGGTCGATGACGACGCGGCGGTGGACCGGATCCGCCACTGGTTCCTCCACGAGTACGACGGTCGCGGAGGGTTGGTCGTGCTGCCCCTGAGCCGGGTGGAGGGAGAAACAGCCGGTACCCACCTGCCGGACGGCCTACGCGTCGGCGGTGTGGGTGCCCCGTGGCTGCTGCGGCTGCTTCGAGGGGTGCAGCTGGGCGGAGGTGAACCCGGTTCGGGAACGCCCTGGGTTGGCCAGCGAGAGAGCGTCGATGTTCTGGGTGTGGTCCGAATCGGACGCCCGTATGCCGGCGGTGGTTTGCTGGCCAGGAAGGCTGAGCTCGATCGGTTGCAGGGCCAGCGTGCCGAAATACAGTCCGAGGTGCACCGTGTGGCGGCACTCGTGGCCGACGCGGAGAGCCGGGCATCGGCTCTCGCCTCGCGGGTCGAGCGACTGGAGACGGCCCGTCGGGAAGCGGCCGAGGAGACGGAGCGACTGGCGGCACGCGCAGAGGCTTTGGACGAGAAACTGGCTGCGATCCGCGAGCAGCTTGCCACGGTCGATATCAACGTCGCCAAGCTCCAGGCCGAACGATCGGACGTGGAGAAGCGCGGCGAGGCAGAGGAGGAAGCGCTGCGGACGCTCAGACCGGTGGGGGACGAGGCCGCTCCTCGCCCTGAAGACCTGGCGGAGATCCGCGCCGCCTGGGAGGGTGCCCGGGAGCGCGTGACGCGGCTTCAACTCGACGAGGCGAAGGCCAGTGGTGCATTAGATCGTGTGGAGCGCGAGCTTCAGGCGCAGCGGAATATGATCTCGGCTGCCGCGGACCGCGCGGCTCGGTTGGGACAGGAAAAGGAGCGACTTGGGGCGGGCGTGGCGCAAGCCGGTGAGGAAGCCGAGGCAGCCGCGCGCGACCTGGAATCGCTCTTCGAAGAGCGGTCGCGTCTCGAGACGCACTCGCGCGAGATGGAAGAGCGAGTCGAGGAAGTGCGGCAGAAGGTCACGGACCTCGAGACGACCTTGCGTAAAGTCCAACACGACGAGCGGAGTCACTCGGATCGAAGGCACGAGCTCCAGTTGGAACGCACACAGATCGATGCGGACCTCCACCGCACGCGCGAGCGGCTGGAAGACGAATGGGGTAGACCGTTCGACGAATTGTCACGCGAAGTAGAAGTGGCGGAAGGTGAGCACGACGAGCTACGTGAGGAATTGACTGAGATAGCCGAGCGGCTTGCGAGCATCGGCCTGGTCAATATGCTCGCGGAGCAAGAGTACCAGGAAGAGAAAGAGAGATTGGACTTCCTGGAAGGTCAGCGCGAGGATCTGGCCAAGGCGCGGGACGATCTGCGCGAGACGATACGAAAGATCAACGAGACGGCATCTGCCGCCTTCCAGGAGACCTTTGAGCAGGTCAGGGTCAACTTTGAGCGTACGTTCCAGACACTGTTCGAGGGTGGTGAATGCGACGTGTGGCTCGAAGATCCCACCGATCTGCTCGATTCGCCTGTGGAGATATCCGCCAGCCCACGGGGCAAGCGCACCCAGAGGATCCACCTGCTATCCGGCGGCGAGCGTGCGCTCACGGCTCTGTCACTGCTTTTCGCCATCTACCTGGTCAAGCCGAGTCCGTTTTGTGTCATGGACGAGGTTGACGCGCCCCTCGACGAGACGAACATTCTTCGCTTCGTTTCCATGCTCGAGGAGTTCAAATCGGATGTGCAGTTCATCGTCATCACGCACAATCCCGTGACGATCGAAGCTGCCGACTGGATTTACGGCGTGACCATGGAAGAGCCCGGCGTTT
>Ga0209536_100010584_pt1 | contig 13579 bp, 14 predicted proteins | sample DeeMarSeWOR28_12_FD_187461 | JGI IMG/M metagenome (GOLD analysis project Ga0209536, IMG submission 187461) | Marine sediment microbial communities from White Oak River estuary, North Carolina - WOR-2-8_12 (SPAdes) (version 2) | ecosystem: Environmental > Aquatic > Marine > Intertidal zone >...
AGATGGAAACGAGGCCCTGCGCCTATTTCGAGACATGCAGCCGCCGATCGTGCTGACTGATATAAAGATGCCCAACATGGATGGCATTGAACTGTTACAGAAAATCAAACATGAAAATCCTGAAACAGAAGTGGTTATGATAACCGGGCACGGCGATATAAACCTGGCCATAAAAAGCCTGAAATATGAGGCCACTGATTTTATCACCAAGCCGATTAATGTGAATGTCCTTGAAATTGCGCTGCAACGGGTTCGTGACAGAATTACAACCCGACAACAATTAAAAGAATATACCGAAAGCCTGGAAAAACTTATTCGCGAAAAAACAGAATTGCAGGATCATCTCTCATCATTGGGCCTGATGATCAGTTCGATATCCCATGGAATAAGGGGGCTATTAACCGGATTGGACGGCGGAATGTATGCAGTTGAAAAGGGGTTCGCCCAAAAAGACCAGGAGCGGGTCAAGGAAGGATGGGAAACTGTCAAACAAATGGTTGAGCGCATCCGCAATATGGTTCTGGATATTCTTTTTTACGCCAAGGAAAGAGATATGCGATGGGAGCGAATCGATGCCTTGAGCTTTGCAGAAGAAATCGCCAAAGTCGTTGAGCCGAAAATAAGATCTACAGGGATCGAGTTTGAAAAAGATTTTGATTCAAAAATCGGAGAATTTGAGATTAATGCAGGTTATGTCCATTCGGCGCTTCTCAACATACTGGATAATGCTATCGATGCATGTTCGCGCGATCGATCAAAACAAAAACACAAGATCACCTTAAAGGTGCAAAAGGACAGAGGATGTATCATATTTGATATAGCGGACAACGGAATCGGAATGGATAGTGAAACCAGTGAGAAAATCTTCACACCCTTTTTTTCTCTAAAGGGGGAAAAGGGGACGGGTTTAGGTCTTTTTATTTCAAACAAAATTATTGAACAGCACGGGGGACAAATAACGGTAAATTCAAAGCTGCATCAGGGAACATTGTTCAGAATTAAAATGCCCAAGATGCAGGAGGAGTGCATGGCGAAGCCATTGTCGTTGCTGAAAGAATAAAATATGCAGGACCCGGGTTACGGTGCGGCGCCAGCGGATCAGGTTGTCAGCAAGCGCGGTGGCAGGACCGAAATGTGATCGATTGCAGGACGAGGTGCGGTAATTAAAAAGGCAATATGGCGTATAATGGAAGACCCATTTAGTCTCCATCAGGAACCCGATCTCCCTCAGGTATTATTTCCCCCGGGGCCCAGGTTTCAAAGGCGTCGGGTGTGATGTTATCACCTTTTTGTATCCGGCCGCGGACCCACACGATTCGGGTGTAACATTCCCAGACTTTTTTACCCAGCTTACGCTGCCGTTTCTGAAGGGCCTTTTCAGCTGTTTCCCTGGTCTTGTGAACAGAGACAACCTTCTTTTCGCGCTTTGCTGGGTCGAATTCGTCAAAAATCAATGCGTACATCTCGACACCTCCCTTATTGCGGCATAATTGAATTTAGACCGCTTGCCATAATAATTTTTCTATAAAAGGATGGCCGCATAAGTGCAGATGGCAAAAAGCGGGGCCTGGATAGCCTCTAGATCTTCTGCAACTCTTATACCAAAATTGTTTCCATCGACATCATCTGCCCAGAGACTAAAAATACAAACCCGGTCATCCGGCTGTTTCATCGAACCGGATAATATGCTTATGATCCTATAATCGTTGGTAAATGCACTTAACTCAGATTCTCAGGGTCGTCAGTGATTCCAATATCGGTGCCATAACCACAGTTTTAACTAAAAAGGGCTATCGGTTCTGTAGCCTGAAAATTTAGGAAATTTACAAAAAAAAAGTGAGAAATTTTCTAATTATTATGCCATTCAAAAATTTTTACTGGTTGCCGGTTTGCGATAAATTCCCGATATCTGACGGCTTTTTATTTTCAGCAAGGGATGGCACAGTCCATGCAGAAGGGGCAATATGCGAAAAGGCATCGGGAGCCATCTCAAGATTAGGCAGGCGTGTTGTCCTGCAGTAAAAAAATGATAGGAGATCAAAAAATGAAAATTGCCGTCAGCACAGTTGGAAAAGATTTAAATTCGCGCCTCGACCCCCGGTTTGGCCGGTGTCCGTACTTTTTGGTCGTTAACCCGGATGATATGAGCTTTGAAGCTTTTAGCAACGAAAGTTCCATTTTAGGCGGCGGCGCCGGCATCCAGTCGGCTCAATTCCTGAATTCCAAAGGAGTGGATGCCGTTATTACAGGCAACTGCGGTCCCAACGCTGTGCAAACCCTTTCAGCGGCAGGGGTTGAATTGTACACAGGACAGTCAGGAACTGCCCGAGAGGCTATTATGAGATTTAAAATGGGCAAACTCGAACCGACAGGTAGAGCTAACGTTGACACTCACTTTGGCATGACACCCGGTTCCGGTTTCGGATCAGGAGGCGGCAGAGGCATGGGCGGCGGCAGAGGTATGGGGGGCGGCAGAAGCATAGGGGGCGGCATGATTGCCGGCGGCGGCGTAGGACAAAGAGCGGGAAAAAACGAGGCAGGGAATGCAGAAGATAGCTTGAATGGCGGCAGCTCCGGCAATCAGGAATTGGAGAACCTCAAACGTCAGGCCGACACACTAAACAGAAAAATGAAAGACATCATTGCACGGATCAAGGAATTTGAAAATAAATGAAGATCTGCATTCAATCATGCCTATCCCTGCTGTCAGCCGACATCGGCTTTGACAGAATTTTACGGCTTCCTTGAATCACCCGGCAAAATTTTGGTTTTGCACCGGAAAATTTCGGAGCAGTCCAATTTTACCCTCGCATGAATTTCATCCGCTAAATTTGCGACATGCAGCTCAAAACAGATATCTCTTTTCCCCTGTCCCGACATATGCCCCCCCAGCCTTCGGCAAAATTTTATTGATAATTCATATCGCTGGGTATAATTGTGTAATTTCTTAAGGTATCCTATTATCAGCCTTTATCCAAGAATTCAGAAAAAGGGCCCAAAATGGCAATTGTCGATCAGGCCGGACCTGTCCGAAATGGTGAAGAACTTGACATCGAGCGTTTAGAGGCCTTTTTAAAAGATTCCATTCCCGGGTTGAACGGGGAAATAGGAGTCCGCCAATTTCCCAGCGGCCATTCGAATCTGACTTATCTTGTTGTCATCGGTGATCGCGAAATGGTTTTGCGCAGACCCCCTTTCGGATACAGGGCCAAATCCGCCCACGATATGGGCCGCGAGTACAGGGTTCTGAAAGCCCTTCATGGAAGCTTTCCCTACGCCCCCAGGCCTCTGGCCTATACCGAAGATGCATCCATCCTCGGCGATCAATTTTACGTTATGGAGCGGCTCACGGGCATCATCCTGCGCAAAGACCCACCCCCGGGATTGAACTATGCCCCTCGACAGGCCTCAAAACTTTGTAAGAATTTTCTCCAAGTATTGCTGGATTTCCAGGCCCTGGATTATAATGCCGTCGGATTGGGTGATCTGGGTCGCCCGACGGGTTATGTTGCCCGCCAGGTCTCGGGGACCTGCAAGCGATACCAGGCCGCCCGCACCCCGGATGCACCTCACTGCGAAGAATACATGCAATGGCTGGAAGACAAGCAGCCGCCGGACACCGACCGGCCGGCACTGATCCACAACGACCTGAAGTTCGATAACATGGTCCTGGCACTGCATGATCCGACCCGATTCATCGGCATTCTGGATTGGGAGCTGACCACGGTCGGCGACCCCCTGATGGACCTCGGCATTTCCCTCTCCTACTGGGTCCAGCCGGGCGACCCACCCGAGTTCGAACTGATACGAACCATTCCCAGCAATATGGAAGGTATGATGACCCGCAAACAGATCCTGCAACTTTATGAGGAAAAGTCGGGGCATAAGGTTGAATACTACGACTTTTACTATCTCTTCGGTCTGTTTCGCATGCTCGTGGTCGTCCAGCAGATGTACTACCGCTACTATAACGGCCAGACCAAAGACGAGCGATTCAAACAGATCGTGCAGATGGTATTTATCCTCGAGAAGGCCGCCCGCAAAATAATGGCAAGGTCTGATCTTTAAAGGGAGGTTGCAACATGGATTTATTCGATTTAACCGGCAAGGTGGCCCTGGTTACCGGCGGAAGCCGGGGGCTGGGCCGTGAGATGGTCAGGGCCTTTGCCCAGGCCGGGGCGGATGTGGTCATCACCAGCCGCAAAATGGATGCCTGCCGGAGGCTGGCAAACGAGGTCGAGGCGAAAACGGGACGCCAGGCAATGCCCTTTGCCTGCCATGTGGGCGACTGGGGCCAGCTGGATAATCTTGTCGATGCGGCTTATGATCGATTCGGAAAAATCGACATTCTGGTAAACAATGCCGGGATGTCGCCCATTTACAGTAATGTCGCCGAAGTCAGCGAGGCGCTTTACGACAAGGTGCTCGCTGTCAACCTCAAGGGACCCTTTCGTCTCACAGCCCTGGTGGGAACCCGCATGGCGGTGGGCGACGGTGGGTCCATCATCAACATCAGCAGCTTTGGCGCCGTCCGGCCGATACCCAACACGATCCCCTACTCCGCGGCCAAGGCGGGGCTGAACGCCATGACCGAGGGCTTTGCCCATACCTTCGGCCCCGCGGTGCGGGTGAATTGCATCATGTGCGGCATGTTTTTTACCGATATCAGCAAGGCCTGGGATATGGCGGCTTTTAAGAAAATCGCTGAGAGCTTTGCCCTGCGCCGCGGTGGTGAACCCCATGAGATCATTGGCGCTGCCCTGTATTTCGCCAGCGCGGCATCCAGCTTCTGCACCGGTGCAATTCTCCGACTGGATGGCGGTGTGCCGTGATAGCGCAAAATTTTATGCGATTTCACCCGTTAGATAGCGACAAGCGCTCTTGAATTCGATTGGGTTAAACCGCGGCCCGATAAAAGGATGGGGGCATAAGTGATTGTAGCAAAATGTCTCCTCTGATCGGAACGTTTCTTTTACAATCACTATACAAATAACAACCGCAAGGGCAGCCGGACACCAGCGGACGGAATCGGAGGCAGTCTTCTGTGCAAAAATTGCTAAGGAGTATTTATGTATGACGATATAAGCGTGAAAATCCTGGGGATTGTGGGCACTCCCATAAAACGGGGCAACTGCCAGCATTTCCTGGAACAGGCCCTGCAAGTGGCGAAATCCGTCGGTCCGGTGGAAACCGAACTGCTGCATCTCAAGGATTTTCGCATCGATTATTGCATCGGCTGTGAAGGTTGTCTGCGGCGGGTTCACAGGCTGCAAAAAGAGGTCGGTTTCGATGTTGTCCCCGTGCCGATCGAAGGCTATAATTGCACCATAAAAGACGATATGGAAATCCTCCATCAAAAGATGCTGGCGGCCGACGGCATTCTGTTGGCCGCACCGGTGTATATCGCCAGCATGCCGGGTCAGATGAAAACGTTTATTGACCGCTGCCGCACATTTGTACACGATTTTCGGTTGCGCGGTAAAGTGGCGGCGCCGCTAACCGTCGCCTTTTTCAGAAATGCCGGAGAAGACACGACCCTGCAGATGATGACCCTTTCCCTGTTGGCTATCGGTCTCACAGTTGTCAGTTTCGGCGCATCAGCGGTTTCGACCCGTGAAGGTTTGGGAGTTCTTGTTCGCGAGACTCGATTTGCAGTCACCGAGGACATCATGGGAATGACGGTTATGCACTCGGCGGCCACCCAGGTTGCACAGGCCGCGCTGCAAATGAAGGCCGGCAAAATTGCTCTGGACAAGGCCGGTATTCAATTAAAATCATCAGGATGGACTCCGGATTCAGGTTAGGAAAGCAAAGAATGAAAAAGCTAAATCCGGCCTTTTTCAAAGAGACGGCCGCAAGGATCAATCAAAGCCCCTACTATATGCACACGTCGATGGAACTAAAGGAGATGAGCCCTGGGCAATGCCGGGTAGAGGTAGCCGTCCAGAAAAAGCATCTGCAGCCCTATGGCATGGTGCATGGTGGCGTGTACGCCGCCATGGTCGATGCCGCCGCCTACTGGGCCGTCTTCACCCAAATCGATGACAATGCTCAAATGCTCACTATCGATCTGAAACTCAACTACCTCGGTTCGGCTACAGAGGGCCTGCTTCTGGCTAAGGGCAAAAGCATAAAGGTGGGCAAAACTTTGGCCATCGGTCAAGCATCCATTGCGGATGAAACCGGTAAACTGCTAACCCACGGTATTGCTACCTTTATGATAAGCAAGGATCTGGAAGTGAATGCAGGCTTTGATTTGCCGCCGAGAGTTTTGGCGTGAAAAGGCAAGGACAGATGTCAATGCTTATCCATTTTGGCCCGCACTCGCGCATAGCCTGCCATAGCCGCCATAGCCCGGGCCGCGCGCTCCGGGGAAGGCAGAGCCGGGATGCCCTGTTGGTGAAGTTGTTGAAGCATGGGATTTGTTCGTTCGTGGAAAGAAAAGCCGATAATGGGCTTTTGGTAATCTTGCAGCAATTGAGCAATACCTGCAGCTTGATCACAAAAGACCTTATCGATCAACCCGGCCATCTGGTCCTCGGGCACCCCCATACCCTTCATATTCCGTTCGATCACCTTCTGCGGGGCCATAAAATAAACCAGCAGCATGTCTGCCGCGGGCTCTTCTAAAAGAATTCTGGGAATGGCGTCAAAAAAATCTCTTGGATTCTTCGTAAAGGTCAGATCAACGGGATTGTTCACGCTGCCGGTATGGGGAACGTAGGAAGCAAGCTTTTCCAATGTCTGCGGAGAAAATTCGGGCAGCTTCAAGCCGGCGCGGCTGCATGCGTCGGCAGCCGCCGCTCCGGGGCCGCCGGAATGGGTCTGGACGACAACCCTGTTTCCATGCGGCAGATGGCTTGCCCCCAGTACCCAGCAAAAATCAAACAATTCCGAAATCGAAGCAGCCCGGATGACACCGCTTTGGCGAAAAACCCCGTTGTAAAGGCCGTCCGGCCCGGCCAATGCTCCAGTGTGAGATAATCCGGCGCGCTTGCCGGCTTCCGAGCCCCCGACATATAAGGCCACGATGGGCTTATGACGAACAATTTCACGTGCTGCTTCGATAAACGCCTTACCCCGCCGAATGGTTTCTATGTACAGGGCGATCACCCGCGTGTGCGGGCAGGCCGCCAGGTATTCCATTCCATCCACGATATCAAGGTCGGCCTCGTTGCCGACACTGATTCCTGCCGAAAACCCCAGGCCGAGTGGAGATAAATAATCAAACATCTGGGTGATGAAGCTGCCGCTTTGCGAAGACATTCCGATAAAGCCCGGTCGGCCCACAAAAGGTATAAAGGTGACATTGTATCGATGGCGGGGATTGGCCACCCCGATGCAGTTCGGTCCCAGAAGACGGATGCCGAAGCGTCGAGCAATGTCGACCAGTTGTTTTTCCAGAACCCGGCCATTTTTTCCGGCCTCTTTAAAACCGCCGGTGACGATAATGACCCGGGCAACGCCTTTTTGACCGCATTCTTCAAGAGCCTGTGGCACAACGTGTGTCGGCAAAACCATGACCGCCAGATCCGGCACCTCCGGCAGTTCCAGCACACTTTTATAAGCAACAAGACCCTGAACCGTTTTTTCTTTGGGGTGGACAGGATAAATCTTACCCTCAAATCCCATGTCCAGCAGGGAATTCAGCTGATTGCTGCCCATGGAAGTAAACCTGTTGGAGGCGCCAAAAAAAGCGATACTGTCAGGATATACCATGGGATAGAGCGGGCTATCCTTTATGGTTTTTATCATTTAGTTGCTCAGAGAAAAACTGGTGATTTTTTCTTCAGCATTGCGAACCACCTTCCCGTCTTCTTCAAGGTAGCGGATGTGTGAAATAGCCTCACCGGTGGCGAACCATTTCTGGGCGATTGGAAATTCATTCCAGTTATCCGCTTGAAGATCCCAGGTCATCTGTGAGGCAATCTCGAATGCATTCATGGGGTGCTGATTGAGAATACGCAACACTTCGTTCAATCGCTTATGGTGATGCTCCTGCAATTCATCGATGCGGGCGCGATGATCATCAACCAACCGTCGGTGTCCGGGCAATACGAGCGCTACCTCCAGTCGATATACTTTATCCAGGCTGGCCAGATAATGCTTTAACGGATTTTGTGTATCGGACCAGCATTGGATGTTTGGTGTGATATCAATCAGGATATGGTCCCCGGCGACAAAAAGTTTTTTGGTCGGCTCATAAAGACAGATATGGCCCATGGTATGCCCGGGAGTCGCCACACATTCGAAACTGTAGTCACCCACCCGGACCGGATCACCGTCTTCCAGAACCTTTAATTCCGGTATCCAGTCTGATCCGTACTTGGCTCCAGGATGCTTGTCGAGAGCCTTTTTCAGTATATCTTCCGGGAAACCGTTCCGGCCTGCATACGCGATCATGGTGTCGAAACCTTCCCAGGATTCCATCAACTCCTTTTCGGGTCGGCTGAATAATATGTTGGTTGTATCCGTGACCAGTTTTGAAACCAGACCAAAGTGATCGGCATGCAGATGGGTGATAAAAATATCGCTCTTTTCAAGATCGATCCCCAGGGTTTGCAGACCTTTGTGCATGGCTTGAAGGCACTCTGCGCGGTTCAAACCCGTATCAATGATCAGGCTTCTGTCGGGGTCTTTGATAATATAGGAATTGAGATATTTTAAAGGGCTTTCGGGTAGGGGGATTTTTACTCTAAATAGATTCTCCAATATTTCTTCACACATGCTATGCAACGGTCCTTTCATCTGGCGTGGTTATGGAAACCTCGTTATCGATTATCGTAAAAAACAATCTTTGGTTCACTGCTAAACGCTTGCGATTGCGCTGCTCACTGCGCCATTTGCATTTGAGCTGCACGAAAAGATAACGTCACCAGGCAACGATAAACGCAACGACTGGTGCTGCCGAAAAAGCTTGGGCGATGACACTATCTTTGATCAATCGGTATAAATTTCGTTTCCTGCGGACCGGTATAAATCTGCCGCGGGCGACAAAGTTTCCAGTTGGGGTCATCGATACTTTCCCTCCATTGCGCAATCCACCCGGGAATCCGCCCGATCGCAAACAGAACGGTGAACATATTGGTGGGGATGCCGATGGCCCGCAGAACGATTCCGCTGTAAAAATCAACATTCGGATAAAGATTGTGGTCGATAAAATATTGATCCTTTAATGCGATTTCCTCGAGCTCCTTGGCAACATCCAGCAAGGGGTCTGAGATATTCAGCTTTTTTAAAAGTTTATCCGCCATCTTTTTCATTATCTTGGCCCGGGGGTCATAGGTTTTGTAGACCCGATGGCCGAATCCCATCAGCCTGAAGGGGTCTTTCTTATCTTTGGCCCGTTCAATCGCGCGTCCCATATTGCCGCTTTCGTGTATTTCCGAGAGCATCTCGATGACCGCCTGGTTGGCCCCGCCATGCAGCGGGCCCCAGAGCGCGGCAATGCCGGCAGATATGGCGGCATAAAGGGTAACTCTTGCACTGCCAACCATCCTCACAGCCGAGGTCGAGCAATTTTGCTCATGGTCGGCATGCAGAATCCAGAAAACCCTTAATGCGTTTACGACATCAGCATCAATCTCATAGGGCCGCACCGGCGAATCGAACATCATATTTAAAAAATTGGCGCAATATGCCAGGTCCGGTCGTGGGTAGACCACCCGGTGCCCCCGGGAAATTTTATAGGACATGGCGGCCAGGGTTCTGATCTTGGAAAGCAGCCGCGTCACGGTCATATTGATCTCTTCTTCCAGATCCTGCAGTTCCGGATAAAAACTTCTCAAAGCATTGACCATGGATGATAAGATACCCATCGGATGCGAAGATCGCGGGAAATTTTCATAAAAATCCCGCATATCTTCGTGAACGAGAGAATGGTCATTGAGCAAAACAGAAAATTGCGTGAGTTCATCCCGCTTGGGCAACTTACCGTTGATCAACAGGTAAACAGTTTCTTTAAAGGTTGCATGCTCGGCGAGCTGCTCGACCGGAATGCCTCGATATCGCAAGATTCCCTGCTCACCATCCATAAAGGTAATGGAGCTTGTGCAGCTGCCGGTATTGGCATACCCGGGATCCAGGGTAATAAAACCCGTCTCCTGCCTGAGCCCGGAGATGTCGATGGCCTTTTCCCCTTCCGAACCTACAATGACCGGCAATCGATACTCATTCCCGTTGTATATGATTTTTACAAATTCGGACATAATTTAGCTCTGCTTTCTATTCATCTGAGGGGGTTCTGAATTTATGCGATGACCGCACGCGAGCATGCCCCGGGGGTCGCAACAATATATATGTGACCTGCGACAACAGCAGCATATCCGCTCAGATACAGTCCCGGCCAGCCCCGGGTAAAATTTAGCAGCAACCGCTTTTTATACATGAATACGATGAGCGGGTCAAGCGGTCAAAACGAGAAAACCGAAAAGGCAACCCGTCGCTTGGATTGCGGCAGTGCAATAGCAGAAATGGTTTACTTGTAAAAAGGTCTATGGTAGATACTTGGGCGGTTTAGGGGGTTTTTAATTCGCGCGGCGCCCACCCGGGGGCAATACCCTGCTGGGCGGTCAACAATGCTGAAGGGGGGGGGCATGTCCTTTAAAGAAAATCTGTTAAAAAAAATCAAGGTCGATACTCTGGCCCATACCGTCATGCATTCCTTCGGACCGCCGGACAGCGGACTGCGCATCGACAAAGACGCCATGCGCAGCCTGCTGGAAATGAGTCCATACCGGCATCAAAAAGAAAGAGATCTCGATCTTTATGTTAAAATTGAAAATGCAGCACAGAGCCGTATTCTGGTTCTGGATAACGAGCTGCCCATCTACCGGACAACGATTGAAGACGTAGCCATGCGCAAGAGCCCCTTTATCAAAGAGATGGTCAGCATACGCAAGATCGTCAAGATTTTAAACGACTCCGATGTCAAAATCAGCCGCAAAGAAGAGTCGGTGAAAACCATCCAAAACGAATGCATCGGCCTGCTGGATCTATCGTTTAATGAATCAGACATCGCCCACATTGCAAAGGAGGGTGCAACTTCATTGCAAAACGGATATGCCGACGGCGTCAGCGAGAGTCTGATGCTGCTGGCAGAGCTGTTGGATTTTCGGCCGCCGCCCAGGGCTTTTGGCATGCGGCACTGTAAAATCTTCGGTGCTCTTTCCGAAAAAAAAGCCGGTGAAAGCGTATACGGTCCGATCGTCATCTTCAGTCTGATGGACAATAGCCTCAAACTGATCAATACGCCGATCAGCAGCCTTGACATGGACAAACTGGAATTCTTCAGACAGGTGGCCCAGGGAAATGAAAAAGCGGATATCGAGGGCAAAGACATTTTCCTGCACTTGGAGAAATTGATTTTGAAAAAAAAATCGGAAGGATAGAATTCTCAGAAACTTGAGGGTTGTCGATATCATTAGAGCCGATAAACGATCGGTTTTTTCTCTGAATCAATTTCAATCCCCACGGTATCACCGGTTTTAAATCCCATTCGTCTAAATTTCCTGACCATTTCGTCGTGTTTATCGATGTACCAGTAAACGGACCACAAAGGGTTTCGAACCGTGTCAATGCCATAGGCGTCATGACCGCAGAGGTTGACCCTGAATTTATCTTTGGCAATGAGGGTATCGGCCTCTGACAGGAAATAATCGATTTTATAAAGATTGTCGTGAAGCGCTTTCGAGAGCAGCCGCTGCAAATCGGCGAAATCATCGAGATAATGATTTGCTATCTGATACAATTCTTCGGGTTCCTGGATGGATAATCCGAGAATACAAAATCTCTGGTTCCTTAAAGCAAAATCTTCCATTTTTTTTTGGTAACCGGATATAATCTCAAGAAGGCCTGTTACCGTCGGTTTATTTTTCCTGTCGCCCATCACCAAATCTTCGCACTTGTTGATGATGTCCAAATAAAAAGCCTTATTATCCATCACATAAACCGACCGCTCACGATAATAGGGATGGAGATCTAAATGGTTGATCAGTTGAACTCCATCGGAGAGACCGGCTTTAAATTTTTTGGAAAGATGACGGCTTCGATATCCCATGAAATCAAGAACGTGCTGGCAATTATCAATGAAAATGCGGGGCTTTTGGATGATTTCTCGGCGATGGCGGATCAAGGTATGGCCATTGACCCCGCGCGCCTGAAAAAGATGGCCGGGGCGCTGGCAAACCAGGTCGGCCGCGCAGATGGAATCCTGAAGAACATGGATCAGTTCGCCCACAGTATTGACAAAACCATCATCGACGTCGATCTGAATGAAATCATCAAACTGCTGATCGCGCTGGCCGATAGATTTGCCGCTATGCGAAGCGTTGCTGTGGAAACAGATTTATCTGAGAACCTGATAAAGATCCGGACATCTCCCTTTCTTCTGATGAATCTGCTGTGGCTGTGCCTGGACTTTGCCATGGACGCTTGCGGCGCAGGTCATACCGTTGTCGTGCAAACCCTAAAAGCAGGGCCCGGAGTTCAAATCATCCTGCTCAGCGGTGATGTATCGGGTCTATTGGCGGTTGGAGCAAAAACGCTTGGTGTTCTGGAGATTTTTGAAAAGCCGGTCGATATGGAGGTTCTCATGCGAAAAATCAAAAATGCCGGATCCTGATGCTTGAATTTCCTGCCGCACTTTCAAATCAAGATTTCAGTCATAACCCCATATCAAAAATTCTATACAATATTCTCAAATTATGATAAATGAACGCAATTTTTAAAGAAAAAAGGAGGTAGCTTTGAAATCCTATATTATCAGTGATCTAATGGTGCCGCTTTCGGAGTATGCGACGGTATCCGAGGATGCAACCCTGTACGATGCCGTCCGGGCCCTGGAAACAGCCCAGGAAAATTTTGAGGACAAGCACACCCGTTACCTTCACCGCGCAATTCTGATACTCAACAAAGACGGGAATGTCGTCGGAAAACTCAGTCAGCTGGATGTACTCAGAGCCCTGGAGCCCAAGTATCAAAATATGCTCGAGGGCAAGGGTTCACAGCGGTATGGATTTAGCAAGGAATTCATGAAATCCATGCTGGAGGATTACCACCTCTTTGCAAACCCGCTGGCGGATATCTGCCGCAAAGCCGGGGAAAAAAACGTCAGGGAGTTTATGTACACGCCCACCGAAGGCGAATATGTTTCAGAAGACGCGTCTCTGGATGTCGCCATTCATCAGCTTGTGCTGGGCCATCATCAGTCCCTGCTGGTAACCCGGGGCGACAAAATTGTTGGAATTCTGCGCCTGACCGACGTGTTTGCCGCCGTTTTCCACACGATGAAAGAGTGTTTTAAAAAATAAGCGCTACCCTTGCACAATGACAGCTGCGCAGCTCATGAGACAGTTTCGCAGGATGGAGGAGGAATTTATTAATGGTTGAAAATACTGCCGTATCAAAGGGTATCGATTGGAAAAAGATGGGTTTTCTCGCCCTGGGCGTTGGCCTTTTCATGCTGGTTTACCTGGCGCCCGCCTGGCCCGACGCCGTGGATCCTGCGGGAAAACATTTCCCCCTGACCAGAGAGGCCAAAGGGGCCATCGCCGTTTTTCTGCTGGCCGGCACCTGGTGG
>Ga0209536_100010585_pt1 | contig 13579 bp, 9 predicted proteins | sample DeeMarSeWOR28_12_FD_187461 | JGI IMG/M metagenome (GOLD analysis project Ga0209536, IMG submission 187461) | Marine sediment microbial communities from White Oak River estuary, North Carolina - WOR-2-8_12 (SPAdes) (version 2) | ecosystem: Environmental > Aquatic > Marine > Intertidal zone >...
TAATGGAGTGAGAAATCCTTCAGCAGTTGCCCCAAGCTTTTTTATATCAAAAAGAATTTCCGGGAAGGAATCAAATTCGAGAAGTTTAGATGTTTTTGAATTTGCATTAACAATTAATTCCAGGTTTTTAACCCTGTACGGAAAGTCTCTGCCTATAGAAGGATCGAAAGAAAGAAAATTAGGCAAATCAAACATATCTGCTTTAATTTTTAAACTTGCATCAATGATTTTCTCTTCATTAAAGAACACGTAGAGAAAATTGTTGATATTTCCGTTCACTAAAAGATCAGTATCACCGGAAAGTATCTTTACATTCCGGAATTCAAGTTGATCAAGGTTACGGTGCAGGATACCATCAATACTTTTAACATCCATTATTCCCGGTAAATTAAAAGAAACATTATCAAAAGTAATTTCTGCTTTATTAATATCACTTATAATCCTACCCTGTTCTTTACTGTACGTTCCTTTAACTTCATCTGTAATAGATATAAAGCCACCGAGGTTTTCTATAAAATCCAGATTGAATATTTCATCCAGACCATCAAGTTTTGTTTTTAGATCGTAATTAATTTCTATGTAAGGACTTACAAAATCCTTGACTGCGAAAGTCCCATTCACGTAACCATCAGGTAGTTGTGCGTATAAAGTATCTATTTTTAAATAAGCATTAGAACCATTTCTTTTACTACCCGAATGGAAATATCCACTAAAATTTAAATCGTTGATAGAACTCTCAGCTAATGGAACATAAAGATTTACATCTTTTACACCAAAAGAAAATTCCGCGATTGGAATTCCAACAGAAAAATTACCCTTAATAGTTCCGTGAAAGTAAAAGTCACCTTTCTTTAAATTTTGCATCCCCTTATCTGATAATACGAGTGAGAAGAAGCTGAAATCACGATCTGAACCATCAATTTCAAAATTTACACTTTCATTATTCTTAATATCATAAGAACCTTTAAATTCAAATATTGCATCGCCCAAAGAGAGCAGGCTTTGCTCTACATCAATAAATAATTTTTCCCTATCAAAACTAAAATTTGTTTCTATGCTTAATTGCTTATTTTCCAAAAATATCTTTTCAGAGAGATAAATGAAATTAATATTGATATCAGTTTGAAGTGAACCAATAACTAAAGCTGGCTGGTGATGAAATGAGGAAGAAAGGATTTTAATATTATAAGATGCAGTCCTGTTAAATATCTGGTTTTCAAAATTGGCCGTTAAGTTCTTTATTGTCAATTGTTCAATTTTTATATCAATAACTTGCTCCCCACCGGATGTATTTTGATTTTCCTCTGATGATTTTAATGTGTCGGTTTTAAGTGATTCTGTAGTAACTAATTTTTTATTTTCTGAAACATGAGCAGGTTTATTTATACCCAACGCATTAAAAAGGTTTACGCTGCTGTCTTTATAAGTAACAAAATTTAATGTGCCTCCATCTATAGTAACTTCGGATACATTAATTTTTCCTCCAATTAAATCCAAAATATTAATTGCTGCATAAATCTCATTAAATTTCCCAATTGGTATTTCAGTTGTATCTCTATTATTGAAAGTATGTTCATAATAAACCAAATTGTTTAATCTAAGTGAAATACTCGGGAAGTGTGCAAACGGTGAGAATGAAATGTCTTCTAATGTTATCTCCCCTTTTTGGATATCATTTAGGCTAAGTAAAAGTTTTTTACTTATATCATCTTTAAAGATGTATAAAACAACTGTTGCAAGAATAAGGATTAAAACCCAGGCAATTAAAGAATAAAGTACAACTTTCAAAAGCTTTCTTAAAAAAGTGCGGGATTTTTTTTTCTCCTCAACCATATATAGAACTACTTTTTCAGGTAATTAATTGTCTAAAATACAAAACCAACATAATTAAATTTATAATCTTTTTGAATGCTAAATCTGGACTATTATGGAAAGGGACATTGCTTCTAATTCTGAGTTTAATCTGTTAATTTTGAACAACGTTTTTTAAGCATAATTATAAACGAAATTAAATGGAGAGAATAATCAGATGAACCTCAAGAATCGCAGCTTTTTAAAATTACTTGATTTTACAACAGATGAAATAAATTATTTACTTGATCTTTCAATTAAGCTAAAAGCAGAGAAAAAAAACGGTACTGAAGAACAGAAGTTAATGGGTAAAAACATTGCATTAATCTTTGAAAAAACTTCAACAAGAACCCGTTGTGCATTTGAAGTCGCTGCATTCGATCAGGGTGCTCATGTAACTTATCTTGGACCTTCCGGCTCGCAGATAGGGCATAAAGAATCGATGAAGGATACTGCACGCGTATTGGGAAGAATGTACGATGGAATTGAATACCGCGGCTTTGGACAAAATGTAGTGGAAGAACTCGGGGAGTTTGCAGGAGTACCTGTATGGAATGGGCTGACAACCGAATTTCATCCCACTCAGGTATTAGCAGATTTTATGACCATGTTAGAGCACTCGGATAAAAAATTAAAGGATATTTCATTTTGTTATCTTGGGGATGCCCGAAACAATATGGGTAACTCCCTGCTTGTTGGTGGGGCAAAAATGGGAATGGATGTTAGATTGTGTGCACCAAAAAATAATTTGCCGGAGGAAGAACTTGTAAATACCTGTAAAGAAATTGCACAGGAAACCGGAGCAAAAATCACTCTTACAGAAAATGTTGATGAAGGTGTAAAAGGTGTTGATTATCTTTATACCGATGTTTGGGTTTCAATGGGAGAGCCCGCAGAAGTCTGGGAAGAAAGAATAAAGCTTCTCAAACCATACCAGATCAATCAAAAAGTAATTGAACTTACCGGAAATCCAGACGTTAAATTTTTACACTGTCTTCCTGCATTCCACAACAGGGAAACTAAGGTTGGTGAAGAGATATATCAAAAGTATGGATTGGATGGAATGGAAGTTACTGAAGAAGTATTTGAATCTAAGCATTCAATTGTTTTTGACGAAGCAGAAAACAGACTTCATACAATTAAAGCAGTAATGGTTGCAACTTTAGGAATGTAATTTTGGTTATTAAGGATTGTTGAGGAAGAAGGTAACCCATAGCTTTAGCTATGGGAGTAAGAGCTAACCAAATTAAAAAAGAACCGTTTCAACGGTTTTAGGAGGCATTATGTCGCATTCACTAGTGAAAGTATGGATACACGCAATATTCGCCACAAAGGACAGAGCCTCAATTATTAAAGACATATTTGAAGCACAACTACATACACACATAAAAGAAAAATTAGAAAAAGAAATTGACTGCAAAGTAAGAATAATCAATGGAACAGAAGATCACGTCCATCTATTATTCTTATTATCACCAAATTTCACTTTGAAAGATATTTTTCAAAATATTAAAGGAGAATCCTCACATTGGATTAACCAATCGGATTTTATGAATTATAAATTTACATGGCAAACAGGTTATGGTGCTTTTTCCGTCAGTGAATCAATGGTAAGTGAAGTGGAAAAGTATATAACTAATCAGAAAGAACACCATAAAAAGATGACCTATGAACAAGAAATTGATTTGTTCATTACAATATATGGGCTTAAAATTATAAACCGTTGAAACGGTTATTGTTCTTCGTCTATTCTTTATTACCCACGGTTAAAACCGTGGGCTTCATATAAAATTAAAAAATTCAATCCTCAAGTTTTCCGGGATTCTCCGAAATATATTTTTCACGATTAATTAAAGCTGAACCATCCGGTTTCTTCCAATAATCTCTTTGTTTTTTAAATGGGAGCAAGAGAAGATTGCCAAAATTATTATCTCCGTATTTTGAATAACCCGGTACACCAATTACAATATCTTTGTGCGGAACATTTAAACGAATGGATTTATGCAATCGATCCCACCAGGAAAATACAGTAGAGTAGTTTGAATCGGTTTCATTCCTGAATTGTGAATGATGTATTGCATGCATTCTGGGTGTAACTATTATCTTGTTTAATATCCTCTCGATTCTAATTGGAAGTTTTACGTTGCTGTGCTGGAATATCGTATTAACCGTGAAGCATACTTCGTAAATTAAAAATGCCGCCGGTGTAATTCCTATTATTGATATTTGGATAATCCGGAATATTGCCGATAATGCAATTTCACCATAGTGAAATCTGAATGATGTAGAGACATCAAGATCCGGGTCGATATGATGAACATTGTGGAAACGCCATAAAACAGGGACCTTATGATTTGCAAGATGCCAGTAATAAAATGCAAGATCCATCAAAAGAAAAGCTATTATGCCTTCGATGATTGCCGGAAGTTTGATCAGATTCAATATGCCAAAACTATTTTCTGAACTCCAGCTAATTGCATTTTGCGACGCCGGAGAAACCAGGAGAAATACTATCATAAAAGAAATAACACTCAACGAAGCGTTTATTAATAATCTAACAACTAATGAATGAGTCTTATTGCGTAACGGTGAAAAAAATTCAACTGCAAGAAGAGATAAAAATATGACGATGAAAATGATAGCGGGAATTATTTGAGATATAGAATTAAGGTCCATATTTTTTTTCTCTTACAAAATATTCGATGATAAGATTTTTAGTTATTAAAAAGCCTGGTTATAATTAAAGTAAAATCCATCGGTATCGTTTCCAAAGCCAACATCTATTCTTAAATCCCATAATTCTTTTTCATCAATTCTGAATCTTATTCCTCCTCCAACGGAGTATTTAATTTTATTGCTTTCAAACTTTGTAATATCTCTTGCAACATCTCCAACACCGGCAAATCCAACTAACCCGAAACGCCACCAAACTCTTATTCGATATTCCGCCTGTGCAGCGAGGTAATGATTATCTCTGTAACGACCGCTAAAAAACCCGCGCATTATTTCATCACCGCCTAGCCGGGGAATATCATAAAAAGGTACCGAGCCGCCCACAAAATTATAAAAAATTTGTAACGCAACAACCTGGTTTTTATCAATTCCTAAATATTTTCTTAAATCAATAAAAGTTTTGTTATAATTATAATCACTGCCCAAAATTTTTGAGAAGACCGCCGAGGCAATTTCATAATAATCACCGCTTTCCGGATAGAAAATATTATTTCTGGAGTCGTAACTTAACACAAAACCGATGCCAGAGGATAGCCCGCCTTCGTCTCCGAATACATTGCCGGATGTGAGAAAGGGATTCTGCATAGCATCCACTATATTAAAATATCTTAGCTCGTAAATAACACCGAGTTTTAACTTGAACAAAATGTCTGTTTGAAATCTAAAAAAGATAAGAGAATTTCTTGCTTCATAATTGGGCTCTGCTATTTCCTCAGTATCATTTCCTATCCCGTAATATTTATCAATTATTTTAGCGTAGTTCAGTTCCGATGAAGCCAGATGTTTATCATTATTAAAATAAATTTCGGGTGACAAAGAAAACTCATATTGATTATTAAGCGTATAAAAAGCCAATGCAGTAACGGATGAAGGTCTGCTATCAATTTGATTTGACAATTTGAATGAAGTAATAACCATTGCTCCGAAAGCGAGCCGGGTTTCGGGAGTGTAAAAAGCAAATGGAATCGGGAACCACGATATTCCGTTTGCATCAGATGTATCACTCTCCTGCGCATAATTTATTCCCCGATTCAGAACCAGCAGAGAGATAATTGCGTAAAAAGTGATTCTAATTAGCACAAATCTAACCGACTCAATTTAATTAATTAACTTCTACCAAATATATTCCACACATAAAAAAAACATAAACCCACTTGATTAACTAGTCTACTGTACAACCTAATATTGTCACCCTGAAACTGTCTGACCGACAGGCAGGCTTGTTTCAGAGTCTCAGAAATATTGATTTCAGATGCTAAAATAAACCTGCTCGCTGAATGTTAAGAAGGCAAGTTCAGCATGACAAATTTTAATTCTGCAACAACCTCTAATACTCAAGTACATACGAATAGAAAACAATTCACTTTGTCCCTATTTTTTACTCATTCAGTTAAAAATTCAACTTCACCGCTTTCAAGATGGTAAAAGGTAGGAAATATTTTCACTTGCCCATTCTTAACTGCCTCAGCTATCATTGGTGATCTGTTTACCAGTTCTTCAGCATTTAATATGGCATTTTTTTTAACTATCTCATCAATATTCCTACCGGGAGATTGCTCAATTGCAGGAATAATATGAGTAAAAAGTTGGTTTAGGTTTTGACCGTGATTTCCTCCACTCACAGCGGCGGTAACAGCTCCGCAACTTGAATGTCCCTTAATTAAAATAACTTTTACATTTAATTGTGCCACTGCAAATTCAATGCTTGCGACAGCCGAAATGCTTGCAACATTTCCGGCAACTCTTACGGTAAACAACTCACCTAAGTCTGTATCAAATACAATTTCAGGTACAACCCGGCTGTCTGCACACCCTAATATTGCAGCAAAGGGTGATTGTCCACCGACAAGCAACTCTCTACGGGTTGAATCCTTTATTTTTTTAGCTAATGTCCCTGTAATAAAACGTTTATTACCTTCTTTTAACCATTTAATTATTTCATTTATTTCCATACCCAGTCCTTTATTTACATAACATGGTTTATATTGGTAAAATACTTGTTGGAACCGATACCAATTTAGTTGTGTGACGAATTATAAATAATTTTTTTAATAATCTAAAGTTATAGCTTATAAATTTAAAATGACTGGTTCATGTTAGGTCGAAGGAAGAAAAATATAACTATGAAGTAAGTAGTACTATCTAGCACAAAGAGACATTTTTACATATCGTATATCATTACTATTTTGAAGCTGGTGTAAGCTAGCTGAACATATGCATCAAATTTTTAATCAGCAAACTCAGGATGCATTTAAATCTAATGTGGCACAATCTCAGAACTCCTGGTTTACACTAAATTAGAGATTATACAACCTTTGTAGTTTATTACCGCCGTGCTAATGATCTATTGCACAATCTGTCATATAATGTTTCCGCTGAGCGATATCCCATTTCCATTGCACTCTTTAAATCTTCACAAATGTCGTCTTCTTCAGGATTTCGGTAAGTAATTGCCCTTCTAAAATAAACCTCAGCGTATAAAGGATTTAAATTCATAGCGTTATCAAAGTCATTAAATGCTTTCCTGGTCATGCCCAATTCCAAATAGGCTCTTCCCCTATAAATGTATATTTTGCCCGAAATAGCTCCCTGGAAATTGAGTGGATTGGTGACATTGTTTTTAGGACTGATCCTTGTATTTTCTCTCCTCGAGACACCAATGAATTGTCTATCAGATACTCCCACATTACGTTCATTTGAAACTTGTACATCTGATTCTTTACTAACTGTGATCTCTGTCTTAACAGAAACATTCGCTAATTGTAAATCCTTTTGTGTCCTTGCAATATTTCTTAATGCTTTATTAAAAAGTTCGATTGCCTTCTCATAATTTCCGTGCTGATAGTTCGATATTCCCTCCTGAACAAGTTGTTCATTTGATTGAGCTGATGAAAACTCAGATAGAAAACAGAAACAAATAAAAATAATTAGAGCAAAGTTAATTTTATTAAGCATAGCTGTACCAATAAAATAATTTTAATTTTGGGTTAATTAATGACATAACCAAGATAAAATAATTTTTATTAAACGCAATGATATTTGAAAGTATTAACTGCGGAATGTCAGATTCTATGTGCCAATCTGATTTTAAGACAGAATTTCTTATTATATAAAAGAAATTTAAACTGGATTATACAATCTTAATAGATTTTCGCTGCAGCTCGATAAACATTAGTTACACATATTGTTGTATAATGTTTTTGCTGAGCTGTGTCCCATCTCCATCGCCTTCTTTAAATCCTCACAGACATCACCTTTTTCAAGATTATGGTTTGCAATTGCTCTTCTAAAGTACGCCTCACTGTATGAAGGATTTAATTGGACAGATTTATCAAAATCCTTAAGGGCTTTCTCTTCATTTCCTAATTGCATATTGGCTCTTCCCCTGTAAAAATACATTTTAGCCAAATCCGATCCTTCATAATTAAGCGGATCGGAGACATATTTTTCAGTACTGACACCTGTATATTCTTTTTGTGAAACACTGACGTGTTCCTCATCAGAAACACCGATATAACCTTCTTTGGAAACTTGTACATCTGTTTCTGTACTAACATTGATATCCGACTCTCCTGAAACATTATCAATTGGTAAATCCTGTTTAATAGATTCAGTATTCTGTATAGCGTGATTAAAAAGATCCATTGCATTCTCATAATTGCCATCCTGATATTCGTTAATACCCTTCTGAACCAACTCGTCATTTGATTGGCTAAAGGTTATCTGACTTATCGCCAGGATAGATAGAATCATTATTGATATAAATTTGTAATTATTATTCATTATGTCCTCCTTGATATTTCTAAGTCGCTTTTGAAAAGTAAATATTTTATGCCTATATAAAACGTCATCTATTATGCCACTCTCAAAACGCCTGGTTAACACTAAAATAGATTCCACTATTATCGTCTTCACCAAATCCAAAATCTACTCTTAGATCTAATTTTTGCAGTTCATCTATTCTAAACCTTACACCAAATCCATAAGTGGGTTTAATAGTTGCTAAACTTACTTTGGCAAGAGAAGCTGCAACATCACCAATTCCAGCAAAAGCAACCACGCCAAACCTCCATATAATATTGGGCCATCGGTATTCTGCCTGGGCAGAATAATAAAATCTATCTCTATATCTTCCGTATAAATAACCACGCATAACTTTATCACCTCCGAGAAGAGCTATATCATAAAATGGAGGTGTTCCAGTTACAATCATAAAATAAGTTTGAACTGCAAAAACTTGATTACCCGAAGGATTAAAGAATCTCCTGAAATCGAACACGTACTTGCTGTAATTAAAATTACTACCCAAAAACTTCAAAAAGTTTGAGCCATTGAATTCATAATATCCACCAGTATGTGGGTAAAAGATGTTATCTCTCGAATCCCAGCTAGCTGCAAGACCTATCCCTGAAGTTGTGCCACCATCACTACCTGTAAATGTTCCCATTTCAAGAAATGGATTACCTCTTTTATCAGCAACATTCATTCTTCTAAATTCATAATTGATACCAATGTTCAATCTTTCATCAAATAGTTTTGGCTGAATTTTAATCTGAAAAGAAATGTTTTCCTGTAAGTATTTATCATTTTGAGTTTCCGGGGTACTGTTACCCACACCGTAAAAATAATCAAAGATTTTACCATAATTGAATTTAGACCATATCTTAATTTTATCTCTGAAAAAATACATCTCTGGTTGAATTGTAATATCATACTGGTTATTTACTGTATAATAACCGGATGCAGTGATACTTGAAGGTTTTGATTTCAATTTATCCGAAAGTTTAAAAGATATGACTCCCCCTGCACCAAACGCCCAATTTGTTTCCGGTGTGAAGAATACAAACGGATAAGCAAACCAATTAACCCCACCAACACCAACCGTGTCGGGCAGATTTGAATCCTCTTGAGCTATTAAATCGTTGTTGAATGAAAATAACAGTAAGAAAACAATTGTAATTAGTAATAATAATTTTCTGTTCAAAAGATTCCTGAAGTTAAAAGATTAATTAATTGAATTCTGAATGCAAATTACATATAAAATTATAGCTTCACCATTACCATGTTAGTAATTAACCATTAGAAAAAAGATTGTGTTTAAGTTTTGCGATGGACAATGATAGCTCTGAAAGAAAATTATATTATCAGTTTCCACCTTCATCATAATTCAACAATCCCTCATCCATATCAGCTTGCTTCTCAGCTTCCTGCATCTCTTCAACTGAAACCCATCCGCCGCCGAGAGCTTTGTATAATTTAACATAAGCATTAAGATAATCTTTCTTAACTTCCGAAAGTTCCAACTCTGCATTAAATGATGATCGCTGTGACTCGAGTACTTCAAGATAACTTGTAACTCCCTGATCGTATCTCTGCTGGGAAAGATTTTCGGCATTTTTCGCTGCATTAAACTGTCTCTGCTTCGCTGCAAGTTGTCTCTTATATGTTTCCACCTCAATCAATGCATCCTCAACTTCTCTGAATGCATTAAGAACAGTGTTCTCATATTTATACAATGCCTGTTCTGTTCTTGCTTCTTCAATTTCAACTCTTAAGGTATTTTTATTAAAGTTAAATAATGGAGCAAGCAATCCGCCACTTATAGACCATGCTGCCCCACCGTCTGTTAAACTTGACAGATCACCACTTGCAAGACCTAAAAGTCCTGTTAAACTTATTGAAGGAAACATTTTTGCAACCGCAACACCTATATTAGCATTTTGTGCCATGAGTAAATATTCTGCTTCTGCAATATCCGGTCTGCGGACTAAAAGATCGGAGGGTAAACCTGTTGGTATAGCAGGAGGGATTAACTGATCGTGCAAGGGATAGCCCTGTTCAATTTCACCAGGTAATTTACCAAGCAAAATTCTCAACGCATTTTCTGTTTGTGCAGCTAGGCGTTCAAAAACCGGGATGGCAACAGCGGCAATTTCTCTTTGGATTTGTGATTGATTTAGATCAATTTCAGCAACAATACCCTTATCAAAACGCTGCTGGATTATATTAAGACTTTTTTCACGGGCAGCAAGTGTATTTTTAGAAATTTCCAATCTTTGTCTGTAATCCACCAAAAGGAAATAAGTACTTATAACTTCAGATATCAAACTGATTTGAACCGTGCGCAGAGAATATTCTGAAGCAAGCAGTTGTCCTCGTGCAGCTTCGGTTGCACTCCTGAATTTTCCCCAAAAATCGAGTTCCCAGCTGAGAACAGGACCGATAAAAAAAGCGTTGTTTGTTTGTTCAGCACCTAATTGCTTGGCATTAATATTTCCTCTAAGAGCATCAGCTTTAAAGTCAAGTTTCGGATACTGATTTGCACCAGTAAATCCAAGGTTGGCTCGTGCTTCCTCAATCCGGCTGATAGCAATGAGAAGGTTTTTATTTTCTCGTAAAGCTGTAACTATTAAAGTATCAAGAACAGGATCGTTAAAGAGATCCCACCATTTTAATATTGCAACAGAATCCACCATTAAGCTGTCATATCTGTACTGCGCAGGTGTTTCAAATTCCGGTTTCTGAAAATCGGGACCAGTTGAACAACTATAATGTGTGTAAATTAATGCAGGAAAGCCGATTAATAAAAAAAGTGATTTTTTAATTTTACTACCCATCATCTGTCTCTTCAGTTTTCAATGATACTAAAGAATCTCGCGTTTGTTCGTACTTAAAAAGTTTTCCTATGCCGACAAAAAGCATCGGATAAAAGAACACACCAAGCAGTGTAGCTAAAGACATTCCTCCAAGAAGAGCCATACCCATAACCTTTCTGGCTTCTGCTCCTGCTCCGGAAGCTACTACTAGAGGTAAAACGCCAAGTATAAAAGAAAATGCTGTCATTAATATTGGTCTGAACCTGAGTCTGGCAGATTTTATTGCTGCATCAAAAAGTGAAAGACCTTTATCAAATTCCATTTTTGCAAACTCAACAATAAGTATGGCATTTTTAGCAGCCATAGCAATTAACATCACCAAAGATATCTGTGCAAAAACATTATTCTCGTAACTCGGGCTGAAAAAACGTGCTGTGAGCAGGATTGCCATCGCACCGAAAATTGCAAACGGAGTTCCTAATAAAATACTTAACGGAAGTGACCAGCTTTCATATTGCGCAGCAAGAATTAGAAATACAAATATTAATGCAAAAACAAATACAACCGATCCGGAACCCGAAGCTTCTTTTTCCTGGTAGGACATATTGCTCCATGCATAACCCATATTAGAGGGAAGAACTTCAGCTGCAACTTCTTCTAATGCTGTTAATGCTTCCGCAGATGTGAAACCTTCAGCCGGAGCGCCGGTTAGTTCAACTGATCTGTAAAGATTAAACCGATTTGTAAATTCCGGACCAACTATATCTTCAACATCGATAAATGCAGATAGGGGAACGCTTACTCCTTCTTTATTTTTAATGAAGAAGAGTCCAAGTTGTTTTTGATTCAACCGGTACTCTGGTTCTGCCTGTATATATGCTTTGTATAAACGACCGAATCTGTTAAAATCATTTACATAAGAACCTCCGAGAAACGCACCAACAGTACTGTACATATCATTCAAATTAATTCCTGCTTTTAAAACTTTATCCCGGTTGATATCCAGAAACTTTTGCGGGACATCTGCCTGAAAAGTTGTAAAAACAGTTCCGATCTCAGGACGTTGTAATGCTGCCTGAATAAATTTTCCTGTATTCTCAGCAAGATATTCAGTAGTGTTTCCAGATTTATCCTGTATCATAATTGAAAAACCGGAACCATTACCGAGCCCCGGAATTGCCGGAGGGCCAAAAGCAAAAACCTGGGCTTCATTTATAGCAACATAAAATTCCCTGTTTAACTGGTTAACAAATTCTTCAGCGGTAATACCACGATCACCCCAATCTTTAAGAGAAATAAAAGCAAAACCGGCGTTCGAAGACATACTGCCTGAGATTAAGCTGAATCCTGTAGCAACAGTAACAAATTCAACCATATCACTGTGCTTTTCAATTATTTTTTCAATTTTCTTCATCACAACATCAGAGCGTTGAAGCGAAGCAGCAGCAGGCAATTGCATATTAACAAACAGATAACCCATATCTTCCGATGGCATAAATCCTCCGGGAAGTAATTTCCCAACCACACCCGTTCCAAGCACAACAATTACGATAAAGACAACTCCTCTTTTTATTTTCCGGGTAATTATATTTGTAAAACTCATATAAGAATCAGTGGATTTATCGAATGACTTATTAAACCATCCGAAAAACTTTCCGAGCAACCCTTTGTATGGAGTTGATTTTCTTAACAATAGCGATGACAAGGCAGGGCTTAATGTTAATGCATTTACAGATGAGAACACAACCGACACGGCTATGGTAATTGCAAATTGTTGATACAAACTCCCGGTTATTCCACCCATAGATGCGACAGGAACAAACACCGCAATAAGCACAAGAGTTGTGGCTATAACCGGAGCAGTAACTTCCGACATTGCTTTAACAGTTGCTTCCTTTGGATTCATACCGTTTTCAATATGAACCTGTACAGCATCGACAACAACTATTGCATCATCTACCACAATGCCTATTGCCAGAACCAGCCCCAGGAGGGAAAGAACATTTATTGTAAAACCAAGCATTGGAAAAACAATAAAAGCACCGATAAGCGATACGGGTATTGCTAATGTTGGGATAAGAGTTGCTCTCCAATCCTGTATAAAAATAAATACCACAAGTATTACAAGCAGAAGGGCAATTATCAAAGTCTCAATAATCTCAGCAATACCTGCGGTTATAGGCGTAGTAGCATCAAGTGAAACATCATACTTCATACCTTCCGGGAATGACCTTGAAAGTTCTTCCATTGCTGCTTTCACCTTTTCAGCAAGTTCAACTGCATTTGAACCCGGTGCCTGGTATAACCCGATTATTGAGCATTGCTTATTATTAAGGCGGGTAAAGGCGTTATAGGTTTCAACTCCAAGTTCTACCCTTGCAATATGTTTAATCTTAACC
>Ga0209536_100010586_pt1 | contig 13577 bp, 12 predicted proteins | sample DeeMarSeWOR28_12_FD_187461 | JGI IMG/M metagenome (GOLD analysis project Ga0209536, IMG submission 187461) | Marine sediment microbial communities from White Oak River estuary, North Carolina - WOR-2-8_12 (SPAdes) (version 2) | ecosystem: Environmental > Aquatic > Marine > Intertidal zone >...
ATTTTAGAATGACCAATTTGCAGTCTGCTGTTGCATTATCTCAATTTTACAGGATTGAAGACATACAAAACAAAAAGCTAGAAATTCATAAGGCATACGAGTTGAATATACCAAATCACGTTGAAATGCAATTGGTGCATCCAGAGTGCGAACACTCGTGGTGGATGGTCGGTGTGCTGTCAAAGGATAATGCTAATTATTATGGGGAAACGTCGCAGAGGCTGTTGGACAATAGAATCGAAACGAGGCCAGTATTTCCCCCGATGCCTGACATGCCTATATTTAGATGTGAAGCTGACATACCAGCATCAAGAATGTTATACAGGCACGGCATACTATTGCCAAGCGGTATAACACTGACTGAAGGCGACATTAAAAGGGTGTGCAGTTTACTCTGACTCGTCTTTATCGCCGAATATGACTTTGCCGCCTTTCTCACGCTTCTTCTTGGTCTTTGGTTTTTCAGTGCCTATTGCTGGTGAATAGCTACCAGCTGGCGGCATCGCAATGTCCCCTGTGGAAGTCACATCCTCTGATACAATACTCCTTGGCATCACGGCATTTTGGTAGGCGTCTTGATGTGCAATGATACCTTCTTCTCCGTGGAGTTCCACCATTCTGTACATATTCGGCCCGAGTTTTTCGGCACCATTCCAGATATAATTGATGAAATCGTAGCCGAACGAATCTTCGTTCATGCCTTTTATGGCGAAAAATCTTGGGTCTGACATATCACACCTCCATAGGTAATTTTGATTATGATACCCTCTTGACACCCTCGGACTGAGATAAGAATGTCAGATGTGGTGTTATATTCTTCCAATCGTCTGGTGCTTCCATACAGAAAAATATATTTCTAACTCTGTCGCCCATAAGAGCCAACGATCTCAATATGTTGGTTTCTGTGTCTTCTTCAATTTTCTCATTCATAATATCGAATACATAAACTTCTTCGAATTTTATCGGCACTAAATAGTCAATCAACTGGTGCAACGTTGATAATCTCATCGGATTGTATGGTTTGTTAACTGAATCTGGGATTCTCTCTACGACGCCACCTTCCATAGACTCTTTCTGAACGATCCATTTGGTACCTTTTTTAATGTCTATTTTGATCCATGGTTCATTATGGTCAAACCCATTACGATTGATAACATCATGCTCAAACTTGGTTATGTTGCCTTGTTTGTCTAAGATAATGGCAGACATCTCTCTTGCTCTGGTAGCAATTTGCTCAGCTTTGTCGAGGGATAACGTACTCTTAATGTCGACAAAATCCTTCTCAGACATCTTGTTGATGTCACCCCTGTGGATAATACCATTCCATCTATCAATAATGAACTCGTTGAATGGACTGCGATCTGGAACAACAACTATCGCCCCAGAGGACATCAGTCTGAACATGGATCTGAGATCAAGATCACCTGCTCCCGATATCTTGCCAAGAGGAGGTGACTCATATTGTTTTATCCCTTCAACATTGACCCATGGTATAGCCCTATATACTGCCCTGTTTATATCAGCATGTTTAAGCCTATTTGCAATCAAATATGCAGAGCGACTACCAAAAGCAATAAAAGCATCAATAGCACCATGTATCAGTTGGATTGAAGGATTTATTTTACCATTAGTGAAATAATAAACCATATTAGATATATCTATACTCTTCATTTCACCGATAGTCAGATCCCTAAATGCCAGTATATAGGAGTCAACAACATTCTCCAATTGGAATGTTTCCACGTCGCCCAAGTATTTCTTGGCATCTTCATTAAAGGCTTTCTTTTCTATAGATCCACCAAACAGCTTACAATAATCAAGCGCTTGGTAATCAAACTCTGTTTTAGGTTCATTTACTAGAATCGCGTACGGCATTCGATTGCCTCATTTTATATTGGGTCACTTCTTTAGCGTGTATCGGTAGCTTGTCTTGCATGTGCGCGTATTTTGGTAGAAGATACTCAATATATGCGTGATCTTCAAGCACTATATAATCAATTTCTATTTTGTCGTTTAAAAACGCCCTCACTTTGTCTAGCAGTAGCTTAGAGTTGCTTTCTACTATTATTCTCTTATGCGGAAAAGTCAGCAGACTAGGCTGGTATCTTCTAAAGACTTTATGCTTATTTAAATCCAATTCTGCTTTCTTTTTCTGCACCTGTCTATGCTTAATGATTTTTTTAGCCTTTTGTGTGGATTCGCCTTCTATCATGTATGAAAATCTACGCCTGATGAAATCCTCAAGAGCATCACCTTTGCCCAATACATATATCTTCTTATAGACATCAAGCATCTTGTCCTTAGCGCCTTTACAACCAGCATTGGTTCTGAGGAAGTTGTTCAATTCGGCATGGAGGTTAGGCGCAATAGCTTTTAAAAATTCTTGCCATTCAGGGTTGCGAGATAATCCGCAGAAGCTGCTAAGTCTTAGTTTCATTTTAGTCTGGTGGATTGTCGATTAAGTCTATTTCATCATTGACCGTAAGGAGCTGCTGTTCATATAGAATTCTTCTTTCGTTGAGTTTAGCTCTGTGCATACTTTTCACAAATGCTGATATCTTCCCGCCAAATTCTGGGTCTTCTAGCCTACCGATTTTATTTCTATCATCTAAGATTATAGTATGTGTACCAGACCTATTATCAACATAATGCATATACCCATTCTTATATGCCAGCCGAATAATGTCTGGTTGCCCCATGATTGTAAAGGTGTTTAAATTTATTGATATCGTGCCGTTTACCGTACGATTACCAACAATATAACCAAATTTTGATAAATTATCTTGCAAATACTTCTTGACAATGCTTCGTATATTTTTATCTATATCTTTCATACTTTCCTTTTAATTCGAGTGTCCAAAAGGGTGTCAGAGTAGCCTCCAACCGACGAACAGCGCTCCCGAGCCAAAGGAAAGGCCTTCCTGAACCCTCCGTTACCCAATCCTAGCCTTCCTGACGCGTTCCATTAACTTTTCTTTCCTCTGAATTAATTCTGAAACCTGTTTAAGAACATTATCATCGCTGTTTCCAGCTCTTATTTCGGAACACAGTTTATTGATTTCCTTGATCAATATTGTGATGGCGCTCTTGAGCCTCGCGCTTTCTTTGGACAATCCCACAATATTTACCCCAAAAACTTCGGCACAGTTATACGTAAATATTTTCAATAATTACAAGCGGTTAAAATCATCTTCAAATCTGACAATGTCATCTTCACCGAAATAATCGCCAGTCTGAACTTCAACGAAATACAAGTCTTCTTCCCCAGTATTCTTTATTCTGTGTTTCTTTCCACGTGGTATAAATATGGTGTCTCCCTTTTCCAATAAAGAATCGGTACCAACGGTTACTATCCCACGACCCTTTATCATACACCATCTTTCATCTCTCATCATGTGAGATTGCAGACTAAGCCGCATTTTTGGTTTAACCATGAGGATCTTTACTTTAAAATCGCTTTCATCGGCCACAACCTTATACCATCCCCACGGTTTGTCTACTTTTACTTCAGCCATCCTGACAAAAAACTCCTAAATGGTCTAACTATTTTATCTATTTCTGGCAAATAATGGTTGATCTCAGACTCAGCCAACTTTATCGATGCTTCTGGCCAAGACAATTTGTTGTGCTTACATTTAGCAAGATCAACAGCTTTGTCTGTTATTGGTTTGTCTATGAATTTGAATATGTCGTCCAGCCTTTTGTGGATATCACTAGTCTTAAACACCATGAGCCTTTTCTTGTCTGCTCTTTTGATTGCTTGTGTGTTTCTTATGCCCCACAACCATGCCAGCTTCACGACTATCGGTCTTCTGTTCCATTCTTTATCATCTTTTGGGTAAGCCCTGCTGTGAATATTGGAATCGTTTGGCCCAAATATCCCCCATACTCGGTGCGCCCTTACGAAACTGAACACGGAACCAACAGGCAATAAGACTTTTGCATCAGGGAATATTTTGCACAGATGGTGTATGAAATAAGTGTTACAATTATCAGCATCATGAAATTGTCTGAATTTCTTATATTGTGCAACTTTATTCTTGAATTTTGGCCCCATCCACTTTGGGTTAAAAAAGACACGTCTTCGCTCCTGCGGTATCATTTTGTATTCATGGAACGATTTTTTGAATGCAGCCCCAAGTACTACGGCCATACTTTTAGTGCCGTTTCTGCCGCTGCCTATGGTGAAGACCTGGTCGGTCATGCGGTTATAATCATGCCTCTTAGAGTACTTTCGATGTGCTCAAAAGACAGGTTGTGAGCAATATGCATCACAAGGACATCCTCTACGGAGATCTTGAACTCTTTGTGATCCTTGCTTATCCTCTCTATCATCGCTTCAGCTTCCTGCTTCTGTTTTTCAGTATAACCACCGGCTCTGTCTAACATTGCAGCAGATGAAATTTGGGCAATCTTTGGAATTTCGTTATAGGCTTCTGGGTTGATGTACACCGCTATACTCCTAGCAAGTTAAATGCAAAGCAGCTATAGCTCTGTCGCCATAAGCATTATAAATGTGGACGGCTTTGTTTGTATCAAACATATGGCATATTATGCCATAACTCCGTAGTGTATCTTCCACAGATGTTTCAACTGTCATTTTGGACCTTGTTCCTAAACCGAAGATGACTATTTCTGGTTTCCTGCTTATTATCTCCTGTGCGTCCTTTGGTGTAACTATGTGGCCATTTGCTCTCCACCAATTCTCCAATATCATATGCGGAAGAACGATGAGGTCTCTTTCGTATTGTTTGCCGTCGATTATAATCCTTCCAAACTGAAAGTGCTCAATTTTCATAGCCCACCCCCAGGGATCATATACTAGGGAAAATCACGAAAGGCACATTATTAACCGGATCTCCGTTGACATTCGTCACGTCACCAGTTAATAACTTATCAAGAATTCTGGTAGACAATTCTTCATCTTTTATAAATGTTGTATACCCGCTTGTCGGTTTGCCAATAAACTCATCGCCGTCTATTGAAGGCCAAGCAATTGCTGGATGCCCAAGACCTTCATTTAGGAATGATAGAACACATGGGTTGTCAGCGCTTTCGCCGCCGCCGCATGTAGTATCAATTCCAATTGACCTTTTAACCACAATAAAGCTCATTCCATCAATTTCTACGAAGAAAGAGCAAGCAGCCCCGATTCTGTGGCCCCTTTCAAGCCATTCTACCTGCTTCCAGAACATTTGACACCCATCCGTTGGCGGAATAGGTGTTAATATTATTCTGTTGTTCCTTATTTCTTCAAGTGGCACAGCTGGAACATTACATATTGCTGCACCAGCTTCACATTTGATAGACTCACCTTCGTAGCCAGGGATAATATGCCAAGTATTATCTAAGGCGGCTGGCGGCCACCATTCGTCAACATATCGCCCAGTGATGTTTGTTGGTTGTTCCGGCCATCCATCGGCTGGCTCGCTATATCTCCAATATCTAGCAAAAGCTTCTATAATGGCATATGAATCTGGTTCTGAAATACTTCTAGTATCTGTACTATCAAACCGAGGCATTCCATCGAGAATGGCTGCAATGCTCTGTATCCCTAATACTGTTCCTGGTGCTTCCGCGTGTTTTATATCAACTATCACCCTGGAGACTTTGCGTAAATCTAAAGTGCGAGAAAACTGGCCAGTAATTTCAGTACCTATAATCGTTCCGGTCGGCGGAGATTCCAGAGAGGCTGGTGTCGACTCTACAACGGTGACTTCAGACGATGTGGGAGCGCCAAATGATACCCATTCATATGCTTTCTGATCACTCTTCATTGTCACTGTGCGGTCTGGGAACTGGAAATAATTGCCTTCATCATCAACAATAGTCACGGAAAATGTTGTTGCGGGTGTCGCAAACACAGAGCACATCACCTGTAAGTTCTTTATGGTAATTGGACGATTCTGGTTCATATACCTTTCTTTGGCCACTTGTGACGCAGAATATATCTGTATTCTGTCTTGGTATTGGAAAGGTATATACCATCCATCCTGCCCAGCGTCTTCTACAAACCATGTTGAACCTGGAACATAATCTCTCCACCATCTAATGTTCTGATTTTCTTGGTGGTTAATCGTCGCCAGAACTAAACCGCCACCGAGATCTGGTGCTCTACAATTTGGGGAACACGTTGTAGTACCGTCAAATAGCGAATATGGGTTCAAAACACCGCCACCACTTGAATCTAAGCCGGTAAATCGCGTCCACCAATCTGCGGCACCACCACCAGTATCAAGTGACTGCAACGCACCATACGCACTACTGCCATCAAACTGGTCATCGTCTAGATCTATTGCGCCGATCGGATCTCTTAAGATCGAGAAATCGAAGTTTGTTTTTATTGCACCCTGAGCAAGGACTACTTCATCATCATTCTTGCCGTTGGCCGCCTTGATCATGGTTATTCCGCCCATGTCAAGGGGGTCAAGAATCACTTCCCAGTCTCTTACGAAACTTAGCTCGTCGAGACGGCCTATAACACCACCTGCCGTCTCATTAGTGTACGTGAAATCGCCATCGAACAGTGTACCATCGACCGGCAAATCAAGCAGTCTTTTAACAGATGGTGAATCTAATATTTCTATGTCTCCAGCTTCATCAGAAACAATTACTTCAGCTGGGTCCGTGTTGTTCTTAATCGTAGTTAGCAACCTGGCCTGATTATCAAAACTTGCGTTCTGTTCATTCTGTACAACATAAAAAGTAAGCCCATCTGATCCTTCATAAAAGAAGACTTTCATCACTCCGCCTTCTAGTTCAGGACCATTTGCTATATGGGCATTCCCGCCAGACAGTCCATAATTGCTAGCGGCTGTCAAGTCACCTGTATACGGTTGTATGGCTCCAAGCACTGTGGTCGATGAAATTTTACCACGATATATATAAATTGGCGGCGAAAATTCCGTGCCGACTTCTAGGGCATCGCCAAGCAACCCAGTCGGCAGTTGATCAAGATAATTGTCTAAACATTCGACCTTTTGTATTCCAAGGACAACCTGTCCTTTGGAAGCGAGACCGCTCGCCTCCGCGTCGGGGATCCACAGTCACGTTGACCCACCAGCGTGTGTAAACCTTATTGTGTTGCCAAAATAGGCGCTCCTAGCTGCAGCTGGGTCACTAAACAAACCAAGATTTGGTATCTGTATGACAGTCTTCTCGGTAGATTCATCATCGGTGCCAATAGGTATTATCCTATCATATAGCATAGCTACACGACCGGTGCTTTGTGCGCCACCAAGGAAACTGCCATCAGGAGGATCAGCCACCCATGGCTTTGTTTGCATGTCTAGTAAGTTGACTTGTCTTCTTTCGCCATTTGGACCTATGACGAATATGTCAGTAGAAGAACCAGGCACAGGCTCCCCTTTATATGCCTCGCCAAGTATCCTGACGGTTCCGACGAACGTTATTTTGCCATTCTCATCCCTTTGTACTTCGTCTGCAACAAAACCTCGTGATCCTGGAGCGCCTATCGACGCGCAGCATCCAATTATTTGAGCGAAATAGGAACCTCTTGGCAATGTGAACATAAGACAATTTGCGTTGCCAGCGCTTCTTGGATCTTTGTTGTGAACGGAAGCGTCTATAGTCAATTCGTACAGCCACTCGCCGCATCCAGCCCCCAAATTTTCCTTGATATACTGACTAGATTGACCTTGTGGCTTAACCGCACATTCCTTTAGCTCATCAAGGTCTACAGTCAGTTTATCTTCAACACCATCGATTACAAGTGAGAAATCACCAAGAGCCGCTTGAATCCTCTGAGATTCAATATATTGTCTCGTCCCAACATTCCTAGTACGTGATCTGCAATTCTCAAGAGCGCAGCATAAAGCAGCTTTCTGCTGGTTAAATAGAAAGACCATAGACTTTAGCCACGACGCTACGAGATCTTCCTTAGCATTCTTTAGATTCGTGACTAAAGTCTTGAATCTCTCGAATATAGTCTGCATTATTGGTTCAATATTAAGATAATATATCGAACCACTGCATATCGCGCATGAAACACCACAGTCATCTGTCAAACTGGTTAATTTGTTTATGTTAGTCACACCACGCTGAACAACCAATAACCATGGGCTAATTATTGGTTTGGGTATGATTTCGCTCGGGCATGCATCTGGGTTGCCGACGTTGGCCCTTGTGAATACCAAATAATTCTCTGTTTCGCTAACTTCATTGGTGGTAACGTTCACTACAGCCCTAGGCTCGTCGGCAGCGGCTGCACTAAGATTCAGTGATTCCTCTAGAAGGACACCATCAAACGGAGAATTGGCTCCACCGATACCAGTAGGACCGGTTGGTCCAGTGTCGAGCCTGTCACGGCCAGCTTCTCCTTTATCACCTTGTGCTCCTGTGTCACCAACGATTTGCCTTTCTATTATATTGCCGCGTTTACGAATTTCATCCAAGAATTGCTCAACATTCAGTCTAAAATCTATCCCAACCGTATTACGATGTAGGTCCCACGGTCTCTGTGCGGATGTATTGTTGCCCATTAGTGTGAGTTTTGGGTTTATTGTTAGTGATTCGTCTTTAGAATATAACCCAACTTTCCCTTGCCTGTACGTCTGTGAACAATCATCCCCCTCAAGAGAAGCCTGTGGTGGAGGAATAATTATATTCATGAGCTTCTTGAAATCATTAGAGCTCATGGTACCATTTTGGAGAGGCGATGCGGGCGGCAAGAATCCGTAAGCATCTATTCTAATCCAAGAGTTATCAGATGCATTATACTGGAAAAATAATCCTGGAGACGCCTCAAAAATCATACCATCTGATGGGTCCGTTGGGAATGTTATCGTTGCCATATCTTATATTTTACTCATAAATAATGTCTGGTTTTCTAACCAATTTCTTTTTCTTTACGTCTACGTACCACTTATGTTCGCCTATCATTTCTGTAGTATTTACTACTATACCATCTAAATCGTTGCCGAAGCGTTTGCTTGCTTTCTGTATAACTTTAGACTTACTTTCTGTGCTGATGCCTTCGCCCAATACCAGCCTCTTCACAACGAACGACGCAGGCCCCTCCTCAGATTCGGTGTAGTATATCTCTAATTTTGGTCCTGGTTTGCGCCTTGGTCTACTTGGCAATAACCCATATTTAAGCATTATTTCGCTGTCCGACAATTTCTCCCTTACGAAATTCATTTTTGTTCTGATAGAAGACGTTGTATAAATTCTTATGCGCTTGTCATTTATATTTTGGATATCTGCCAAATCATTGCTCTTTAATGTCCATCTCTTAAATATTTTATCTTCATCATCTTTAAAGTATTGGAGCGTACCGTTACCTTCTTTCACGGTTTCCTCACTCCATCCATCGATCCCTCTAACCCACCGTATATCACCAGTTGTTGTATCATAAACGATGAATTTAATCATTATACTTGCCCCCAATTGGCATAATACCAATAACCACCCTTGGAGTACGTGCCATTGCGTATAGTATCGTTAAAGATCGACCTGCCGCCAGCTATTTGTGCGTCTAACTCGAATTCATACCCAGTGTTCGTGTGCGAAGATATACCGGTAAACGCGTTGCCATTGACTGAATTGCCAGTTACATCTATGCCATCATCGCCATTGTTGCTAGTAGAGATGGCTGCCCACGAATTTTCATCGCTAGTGCTAATAAGGATACCATCGCCTGCGTTACCATTGGCTGAAATTGCTGAAAAAGCAGCATCATCCGTTCCGGATACAAACATTCCAGCGCTATCATTCGCCGCGACCAGCACAGATGACCAGGTAGATTTGTCAGCACCATTTAGATATATACCATACCGTTGCGAGTCATAAACTTGTACACCAGACCAACTAGTATACGCTGTATTTACAAGATAGATCCCATCAATACTAGATGCTCTATCCTGATAAGATAATACCCCACTGAATGAAGAGTAGTCACCGTTATTTACATAAATTCCATAGCTGCTGTTCGAATATGAAGTTATACCGGTAAATGTGGAGTAAAGACAACTATTCAAGTATAACCCATAGCTGGTGTTGTCGCGTACGTGTATGCCGGTTAATGCACAGTAATCGCCCTGAATCTCAATCCCCTGGCCAGTATTAAGGTATGACGTCAATCCAGTATATGTATTAGAAGACCCAGTTAGATACATGCCATCACCAGAATTGGCGGTCGCCATCAAACTTGTATAACTAGAATATGAAGAATTTATGTATATCCCTGTTGCACAATTGTTGGCTATGAAATTACTACCAACATTGTACTGGCCAGCAAACACATAAATCCCATTTGTAGTAGTACCGCCAGAGTCATACACAGTTATATTGTTATATGTGCATGACTCAGCGTTGAGATACACACCAGCGGATTCTGCATCTTGTACCGTAACATTAGAAATAGTACAATATGTGCATGATCCGTTTAAGAATACACCATAATATTCATCATTTTGCGATTTAAATCCATCTACTATACAATGTGACACGACTGCCATATTCAAGCCAGCATTGGTGGTATTTGACGCATTCTCAGAATGACAATTTATAAACGAAACATAATCAGCATACTGGGCAATAAATCCGCCATAGCTACCGCCAGATGTTCCATTGCAGAAATCGGCGTAACAGTTGCTTATTGTCGAGTCGTCAACATAATCAAAAAAGAATCCTCTATCTGTAGTACCGTTGGTGCCAAGACACTTGCATCGGTCTATAACCACTTTTTTGGCTTCGCTGCCGCTTGATCCTGAATAATGAAACCCAGTAATTCCAGGGGCAGACACAGACACATCTGATATGTGGTGGTTGTCTACCGTGCTGGTTTCGTCATGGTATATCCCATAATCAGTAGTCCCAGCATTACCCCAAATATAACCATTCTTGATCGTTACGCTATCAACATTGCCTAGTCTAATGCCGTATGTCGGAGCACTTTCAATATAGAAATTCTCAACAAGTGCAGGACCTGGAGTTTCTTCTAGAGATGACACACCAACCAAATAAATTCCATCCAAGCCGTCTATATGCACACCAGAAATATGGGCAAACGAGTAATATATAGCCCATACACCCGCAGACGTACTGGCATCAACATCGACATTCTTAATATAATTAGATGGTGATAGTTGTGCTCCTTCGATAATATTGGTTGTGTGCGCTACACCTGTCAAACTGATTTTAACATTCTCTAAATGAGCATCACTCATTAAGATATGTCTATTGGATGGCGATGCAGTGAACTCTATCGTAGCATTGTTAGAAGATGTTATTGTGCCCAAACCGATCAGTTTTTTGCCAGCTGGTATCGATATGGTAGTCGTACTATCATAACTGTATGTGCCTGGCTCTAAGTATACCACATCATAATTTGAAAGAAATGTGTTGAGTTCGGCAGCTGTGGAGGCAGCTGATGAATCAACGACAACAAATGTCTGATTCTCTGTCTCATTGACCATACCTGGATATTCAGATTGCCAATCGACAGCAGCGCCATCATACGTCAAGACGTGTCGGTCAGTACCGGCTGGAAGGCTGGCGGATCCGGTAGGACCAGTGTCGCCAGTGTCTCCAGTGTCTCCAGTAGGGCCAGTCGATCCTTGAGAGCCAGCATCCCCAGTATCGCCGGTTGGGCCGGTGGGCCCTGTGTCGCCTGTGTCGCCAGTATCGCCGGTTGGGCCAGTGGGCCCTGTGTCGCCTGTGTCGCCAGTATCGCCAGTATCGCCGGTTGGGCCGGTGGGCCCTGTGTCGCCTGTGTCACCTGTGTCGCCTGTGTCTCCCGTTGGACCCGTTGGCCCAGTGTCTCCCGTTGGACCCGTTGGCCCAGTGTCACCGGTAGCTCCCCCAGACGATGAATCTATCCAGTTTGTACCAAGCGAAGTCTGTCCGGACGTGTTTGCCAGTGCATGACAATCGGACAGGCGGCATACTCGCGTGGTACCGGAATTTCCGGCAAGGAACCCATAACCGCCATTCGACATGGCATTGATGCCGTCGAAGTGCAGCCCGTTACAAGAAGCCTCAACCTCAATCCCATCGCCGGTATTGTTTCTGGCGGTAATACCAGAAAAGATTGTATCGGCGCACGCGGTTTTCACCAGAAGGCCATCCCCGCCGTTGGTATCTAATGTTATACCGGTGAAGGCACATTTTTCCCTTCCGCTGTTAATGTAAATACCATGGGATGTGCAATCTGTTACGGTAGCCCCGGACAAAGAAGCGTAGGAAGCAGCCCAGTTAATGCCATAATTACCGCTGTCATAGACAGTGACTCCGGCAATCGAAAGGCGACCAGCAGCTGTAGCTCCTTCCCCGACGTAGAGGCCATCGTAGGTCGCCTGGTAGACATTTATACTGGAAAATGACCCGTAGGACATGTTGATGTAGACGCCGTTGTATGCAGGCGAATAGGCATCCAGGCTGCTAAAGGACGCGCCGTCACAACCAGTTATTACGATCCCTGAATAGTCATCCTGGTAGGACCTGAGGTTGGAAGCTGTCGGTCTGTAGCAGGTCTTGAAGTACATGCCGTAAAACGAGGACGCCGCGCCGCAGTATTGGGTGGTTATATTCGACACCATTACGTCGGTAGGGCCGTCAAGATATAAACCATGCTGTCCGGCATTTGTTATGCGGCAGTCAGAAATCATGGCGTAATCGGCTGTAGAACCGACATAGATTCCAACACCGGTCGCGTTGTTGATCTCGACAAACGATAGCGAAGGGTAGTTTCCTCCAAGGACAATTGCGTCATCCTGTACATTCTCGACCAGGATCTTGGACGCCATGTTCTTGTTGGCCATCCTAATCGCGCTCGCACCGTTCTCCGCGTGTACATTCTCGATCATCAGTTCCGTACAGGCCGAGTACACAGCACAATTCGTCGATGTCGTGTTGCTGCTGACCCCGTTATGATAGATATGCGAGCAGCACGGCGGCCCACTCTCGTACGTACTGGCATTAGTTGCCCACGCCCCAAAGCACTTGACGAAGCTGCAGTATCTCCAGTAACCGGCGGAGCCGTAGATACCCTGAGACGCTATACCGTTTCCGCCGCCACACAATGATCCATCTACGGTCACTCCTTCGATAAGGGTGCCATAGGCAGTTCCGGTCTCGATCATCTCATTACCGGCTGAGCTCGTGGCGGCGAACTTGAATTTAATGTTCTTCAGAGTCGCCGAGTTAGCCATTTGAACGCGGTTACTGGCGTCCACCTCTATGGTTAGTACTGGACCTTCGGTGCCGGTTCCTTTGTATCCTGCATTGAGGCCAACCAAGGCTTTCCCGGCAGGGATACTGATGTTGTTATTACCTATGGCGTAGGTGCCAGGCTCCAGATAAACAACATAGGTACCGGACGTGCCAAGGGCGGTGTTGATATCCGAAGCCGTAGCGGTAGAGTCAAGAACCTGGTAATATGCGTCGGCATCAGAACCAGTAGAGCCAGTTGGTCCAGTGTCACCGGTATCACCAGTGGGTCCAGTGTCGCCAGTGTCTCCGGTTGGACCGGTATCACCGGTATCACCAGTGGGACCAGTGAGCTCGCCAGTCGGTCCTGTGGGACCGGTATCACCGGTATCGCCAGTGGGACCGGT
>Ga0209536_100010588_pt1 | contig 13577 bp, 13 predicted proteins | sample DeeMarSeWOR28_12_FD_187461 | JGI IMG/M metagenome (GOLD analysis project Ga0209536, IMG submission 187461) | Marine sediment microbial communities from White Oak River estuary, North Carolina - WOR-2-8_12 (SPAdes) (version 2) | ecosystem: Environmental > Aquatic > Marine > Intertidal zone >...
GGTTTTTTCAAGGTAAGTCCGGCAAGGTTTTCAATTTCGTCATCGTTAATGCCGCGCATGACCACTGTGTTGATTTTGATGGGACTCAGTCCAACCTTTTCCGATGCTTCGATTCCTTCAAGCACCCGATACAGAAGATCACCGCCTGTAATTTTTTTAAATCGTCCAGGTTTCAACGTATCAAGGCTCACATTTATCCGACGAACGCCGGCTTCGAAAAGGGGCCCTGCCAGCTCCTTCAAAAGGATGCCGTTGGTGGTAACGGCTATTTTTTCAATACCTTCGATATCCGAAAACATCCGGCAGAGCCTGACCATCCCTCTTCTGTAGAGGGGCTCTCCACCGGTGATTCGTATTTTAGAAATTCCGGCCTGAACCGCGGCTTTTGCTGTCCGAAGAATTTCCTCGTAAGAGAGTATTTCGTCATGAGCGAGTTTGATGCGGCCTCCAAAAGGAGTGCAATAGAAGCATTCAAGATTGCAGCGGTCAGTGATGGAGACGCGAAGGTAATCGACGGTTCTATTGTAAGCGTCCACAAGTTTTGCCATACGTAATAATTCCTCAACTGCTATTGGTGATTTGGATCCCGTCTTCAGGTTTAACCGTGCCGCCTTTAAGAACCTTTACAAAAATTCCTTCTCTGGGCATCACACAGTCTCCCACCTGTTTGTATATTGCACAGCGGTCATGGCATTCCTTACCGATCTGGGTGACTTCCACCAGAGTGTCTTCTCCCAGTTTCAAGCGGGTACCTACAGGCAGTTCCCAAAGTTTGATGCCTTCAGTGGTAATATTTTCTGCAAAATCACCCGGATTGACGTCTATACCCTTTTCCCGAATCTTGGAAATACTCTCAATGGCCAGAAGACTGACTTGACGATGCCAATCGCCGGCGTGGGCGTCGTTTTCCAGGCCATAATTTTCGATGAGGGTGCCCAGAAGAATATTTGTTTTTTTAACACCTTTATTGGTGCTTAAGGAAACCGCAACGATTCGACCATCGTTGGTTTGTTTAGAATCTGTCATTATATATTTTTCCGTTTATAGCAAAGTTCCCATCAGGTTCCTTTCCCGAAGGCACAATGGGGATAGGCACATTCCGGGCAATCTTGGCAAAGTCCTCCATGGCCCAAAAACGCCAGCTCTTTCTTGCCGATTTTCTCTCCGGCCAGAATTCGGGGAAGGATCAGATCGAGCACGGTGGTACGATGATGCAAGCCACAGGCAGGTACGCCCAGAAGCGGTACATTTCCGATATAAGCGACCAGGAACATGGCACCCGGAAGTGCCGAGGCGCCGTAATGAATCTCTTCGGCGCCGGACAGTTGAATCCCTTTACGGGTGACGTCGTCCGGATCCACGCTCATACCGCCGCTTAAAAGAATCAGATCACAGCCCCGCTGAATATGCGTACAAATCCCATGACGAATGATGTCCGTATCATCCGGTGCAAAGATGATGCGATCTGTCTCACAACCCAGGTCGATGAGTTTTCGGGTCAAAACGGGTGCAAAACGGTCTTCGATGAGGCCGTGGTACACTTCATTTCCGGTGATGATCAGACCGGCTTTTCCCTTCCGCAAGGGACGTACGGAAACAATCCCGCCGTGTTGTCCGGCAATAGCGGCAGCCCGTTCGATGGACGCCCGTTTCATAATCAGGGGAATGGCCCGGGTGGCCGCCACCAGATCACCTGTTTTCACCCGCGTATGGGTGTGTAACGTGGCGCACATCACGTCCTCGATCATGTTAAAGGCTGCCAGAGAGGCGGTATCGACGGTGAGCAACCCGTCTCTATCCGCTACCAAGCCGATTTTTCCTTCACGGGGTTCATTTTTCCAGGCCACGCCTTCTCCGGCCAGGGCGTCGGCCATTATTGCGGCGGCTTCGTTTTCGTGAATTTCGTCTGCTTCTAAATCAATCAGATATAGATGATTTTTACCGAGTTTCTGCAAGCGACACAAATCCTCGTTGCACACCGTGTGGCCCTTATGGAAGGCAGCGCCTTTAAATTCTCCGGGGCGGATTTCGGTAATGTCATGGGCCAGTTTCATCCCCACGGCATCTTTCAGTTTGATGGTTTTTATCACGTTGTCTCTCCTTGTTTGTTTGCCAAAAAGCACGAAGAGCAGAAGAACTATATTTAGATATCGTTATCGATAAACATCTGTTGTTCTTTTTGATCGGGTGTCCGATTCAAGTCCGGCCAGGTGATTTCCCTTGCATCCGAGAAATAGGCTCCTTGCGCGCAGGGTTTGCAAAGGATATGACCGTTTTGAACCACTTCCCGGTCGTCACGAACCACCTGGTTGCATCGGCTGCAGGAAACCTTTTTGCGGGTGGGACCCGGTAAGTCGTATTTGCTCAAATCCACCCGAACCTTTTGAACCCGAAACAACACGCTGTCCGGCATCCGTTTGTAGGCTTCAAGCTGCCGGGGATACTTTTCCGGTATTTCGGGGGCATAAGCTTCTGCCAGATCCCGGGCGTCCTCGGTGGAGATTACCCGAAACGCCGTGTTGGTTTCCAAATTTACAAAAGTGGCTGCCATGATGCCATAGTCCATGAACTTTAACGATCGGCGTCCCAGCTTGACACCGGTGACATAGGCCACCGCATCACCGGCACAGCGGTCCATTTCAACAAAAACGATGAGTTTTTTGATCTGATCGATACGGGTCGGCTCGTCCAAGCCGATCAAACGGCACCCCAGCATGGCCATGCGCACCCCAACCACCTGTCCCGGGCACAAATGCCCGTGGGCGGAGGCCGAATTATTCAGCAACGTGTCGAAATCTTGCATGTGTCTGTCCGGTTATTGAGTTATATTAGTATTAACATAACATATTACAATAAAAAATTACAATCAATCACTCAAAAATTTTTGATGACAGGCAGATTCGAAATGAAATCTTCATTGTATCCGAAGCGAATTTATTTCAACGCGTTTTTATGAATTAAGATGTCCGGAATCAAGTGTTGAGCAAATGACTTGGTAATTCTCCAACAAAAACGTTTGGGTTGCCTTTGCCAGATTTTGATAAAACAGGGTATCAGCATTCTCAATAATGTTACCGACAAATTCCGGTACCCATGCTAATAGATGGTTTTCTATAAAATATTTCTGTTTTTGAACAAAACCGATGGCTTTTTCCATATCTGAATTGGAAAAGGCTTCGATTTCTCTAAAAATTAAATAATACATGAATTCAAGTTCAGCTGTGATGTGGTCGGGGGCATCTTTAAAGTCCTTTGCAGTGTTCAGACCCTCTTCCCGATATCTGTTTTCTACGTCGATAGTGGAGTTACCCATTAGGGTTCGTCCGTTGTCCAGATACACCGACCCGTAGGGTGCGGCTAACAATTGATAGGGGCCAACAAATAGTTTTGCAAAATCAACTTTAAGCGATTCTAAATTTTGTCCGTTTTCAGTCACTTTGCTCATATGTCGAACACAATTAGCCGCAGATGTTCCCACATTTTCCAGGTGAAGCTCTAAGCTGTTCAATGTGTCAGATAAGCCCGGATTCGGCAGAAAATAGCATTCGCTCAAGAGCCGAAATGCCTCCATTCTCGATAGTTCATGGTATATAAGGTTTTTTGTTTCCATCTCTGTTCCCATAGTATCATTGAAAGTGTTGGGTTTGATTTGATGTCATACCGACCCCTTTCAAGTCGGCATCGCGAGAGTTTTGTTCGTTGTTTATTGGGGTACCTCCGCCAGTTTCAGATAGCGTTCTCCCAGTGTATACAACAAAAGCATGACGGAAAGGGCAAACACAAACACGAGCCATTCCCAAATGCTCGGAAAATAGCTGATAAACTCGGGGTATTGTTCTGCCTTAGGGCCGACCGGATGGCTCTGTCCGGCCAACAGAATTTCCATGTGCATCATCAGCGTCCCGACCAAAATTAAAGCCGAGGTAACGATTTTGCCGCCGATACTCCTACGCACTGAAGGTATCAGTAACAACACAAACGGCAGAAAGAGCCCAAGCAAGACTTCTAAGTGAAAACCCTGCCAGGCACCGAAGGCATGTTCAAATTTATGATAAACCAGAAATTCCGGGACTGTTGTGGCCGATTCGATGACGAATTTGAGAATCGAAAGGACAATCGTAATCCCCGCAACATACCCAAAGAGAACGGTAAACTCGTTATACAAAGGAGCTTGGCGTTCAACGGCTTCGTCGCTGGAGATTCGATGAAATATTATGCTGTATAGCAGAAAAAGGGCTGTACCGCTCAGCAGTCCCAGTACAAGGCTGTAGATCGACATCATTGGGCCGAAGTAGGTGACCCGCGATTCGGTGATGCCAAAAATCGAGCCGATCATTAAGGGCGCTATTATCGCAAGTAGAAAAGATATTACGCCTAAAGCGTTGCTGAATCCGCTATGCCAGTCACCTGTATGCATTCTCCAGAATTTTATCATCAGCACCACCAGTTCCACGATGTAAATTAAACCCATCCACCAGATAGGTGATGACAAATTCGGCGAGAATAAATACCAGAACATGTGTTCGACCGAGCCGAGCTCAAGTCCGATGGCCACAAACGCTCCCATGAGGGTTGCAGCAGACAGGAATACCAAACGTTTGGCAAATGGCTCATATTTTTTGATTTTTAGCACCAAAGGCATACCGGCCAGAAGGGTCAGACCGGAACTTGTGAGTGCCAAAAATATGTAAACTCCCAAAGGTAATGACCAAATGATGACATCATTCGTATTGAACAGCGCATGACCCTGGGTAAAAAGCTTCAAGGCGGTATACAGCCCAAGCAGAATTGCAATACCGAGGATCACAAGCCATATTCCGTATACTCCTTTTTTCTCACTCATTTAAACACCTCCTTTGGTCGGCCGGTACTGGGCCGGGTTGAAATCCCGGATGTAAAATACATGGGGGTTGGTTCCGAGCTGCTCCCGTAACCTGAACGGTCGGAACTTGCCGAGCAATTTGGCCACGTCACTGTCAGATGACTTGATGTCCCCAAAAATCCGTGCATTGGCCGGACAGGCTTCCACGCAGCTGGGTAGCAAACCCTTGCGCACCCGGTGATCACAGAAGGTACATTTTTCCACGACACCCTTTGGCCGGTTGGCCGGAAGGGTTGCGCCTCTTTCCGGGTTGAAATAGGGTGTTTTTTTGGCGCCAATCTTCTCAACCTCTTCTTTCGGTGAAGATGTGCCACCTTTAAACAACGCCTTATTGTTCTTCCAAAACTGGTGCGGTTCTTTCCAGTTGAAGTAAATAACCCCGTAGGGACAGTTAAATTCACAATACTTGCAGCCGATGCACTTTTTAGGGTCGTGCATGGTGATGCCGTTGTCCAGCTTGTGCATGGCTTTTGTCGGACAGCCACGCACACAGGGCGCATATTCGCAATGATTGCAAAGAGTGGGGATGTAGTGGTGCCTGACGTTGGGAAACGTACCGACAGTCTCGGTAATCTTATTAGACCAGTAAATGCCATCAGGCACATTGTTTTCATTTCTGCAGGCGATACTACAGGCGCCACACCCGACGCAGCGTTGCAAGTCGATTACCATTGCATATCTTGACATGAGTTCACCTCCTATACTTTTTCGATCTTGACGCGCGTACCCGCGTGCCGGACCGTACTGCCGCTTAAACGATCATAAACCGCCGGGATGACATCATTGTTGCTACCCCCCCGGGGGACTTTGCCGAATTCTTTGGACGCTATAGAACCATAGGCCCAGTGTCCCTGACCATAGCATTTTGCCACGGTACCGGGTCTTACGCCTTCCCACAGCTTGGCCTTACAGATCAAGCTGCCGGTTTCTGAGGTGATTTTGATTTCATCACCGTTTTTGATCCCCAGTTTACGGGCGTCAAGTGGATTTATTTTGGCCACGTCCTCCCAGATTTCATCACCGGGGTCGACATCTTTGAATTCATAGTACCAGGTACAATTGGGAGTACGACCCTCACGGTTCAAGCGGGATTTGTGATCGACAAAGATAAATGGAAATTCATTTTCATCTCCTGCAATGAAGGGTTCTTCGTAGTGTGGTACAAAAGCCCTTTCGCCTCGAGCCTGGTATTGGCAAACCTCCAGGACGTGATCAACGGTTGTGTGGTGCTTTTCAGCATGTGCTTCCAGAGCGGCTTTGAGGGTTTCGCTGTAGAATTCGAATTTTTTGGTTTTGGTTTTCATGTTCCCCCAGTGCTTTCGGTATGGGTAGGGGTCTGAGTTCCATACGCCGACTTTGAGAAATTCCTCCCAGCCGTTAATCTTATCGCCGCCTTTGTATTGGGACGGATCCCATAGATTCTGGGTGGCATATTTGAGGGCGTATAAGGCAAATTCTTTCTCATTGGTGGGTGCATTACCGGTTTCCGGATCCTTGTACTCCTTGTAATGACGCAGCAGGTTGTCAAATCCGCGTTCTGCCAGCTTTTCGGCGATCAGCCAGGGAATTTCGGTTTCGTCGATCTTGTAATCCCAAACCGGTTTGACCAACGGCTGCATGAGGGTCACGTGCCGGTAACCGTTGCCGATGGACTTTACATAACCCCATTTTTCAAACATGTGATGGGTGTCAGGCAGTAATATGTCGGAAAACCAAGAAAATTCTGAAGCATTGGTGGTGATGTGGACGAGAAATGGAATTTTCGATAACGCCCGCTCCCAGCGTTCGGGTTGTCCGCAGGAAAAGGTAAAGTTATTCATGTAGCCGATGGCCACCTTGATTTCCATCGGATCGCTATTCAATATACCATCGGCAGCGTTGTTGGTAATCACCGCCGAGCCGGGTTTGCCCTCTTTAATGGCAGGAAATTCCAAGCGTCCGCGCTGATCGATTTTTTCATGCTTTTTCCCCTTTTTGGCGATATCATCCATGAAATCATCAGGTTTTGGGAACTTTGTGGTATATTCCTTGTTGGATTGAAGGGTTCCGCCAATATTGTCGACGCCTCCGGTCAAACCGTTTAAGGCATGGCATATCATGCTGGTGTAAGCACCGCGAACCTGCATCACTGGCCCCCCGCCGACCCATGAAATACAATGGGGTGCGGCTTTGGCATACTCGACGGCGACGCGTTGGATCTGATCTGCAGGCAGACCGGTGCGTTCGGCCGCCCAGGCCACGGTTTTGTCTTTCAATTCAACATTCCACCATTTAACCAAACCATGGGTGTATTTTTCCTCAAAATCCTCTTCGTTGACGTCCTGACCAGTCACAAAGCGGTTTTGTCCGTCGATAAAATCGCCCACAAATTCACGATGCCAGTATCCCCCGGTTAAAATAACATGGGCAATGGCTGCTGCCAAGGCACCGTCCTGGCCAGGCTTGATTGGCAGCCATTCATCGGCTTTGGTAGCCGTGGCAGACAATCTCGGTTCGACAACGGCAATCGTTGCCTTTCCGATGACATCTCCCCAAACACTGGAGTAATAGGACACCTGCCGGTTGGCTGCCACGGGGTCCGCACCCCAGATAAGGACATAGCGTGAGTTGGTCACATCGTATTGCCGGTAGTTCCAGTATCCTTCAGTGTAATAAGGACCAAACTTTTCAGCTTCAGCACAAATGGCACTGTGGGAAATATTGTTGGGAGAACCGATGATTTTCGTCATTCGGTCATACAGTATATCTCTCATATACGAGTAGCGACCGCGCATCAGCATGTATTTGTGGGTTTCGTTGTTATTTCTGAGTTCCATGATTTTATCGGCGATGGTGTTTAGCGCCTCATCCCAGGAGATCGGAACAAACTTTGGATCCTCGTTGCGTCCTTTTTGGGGATTTGTTCGCTTCATGGGGGTTTTGATTCGATCCGGGTCATACACTTGCTGTAAGCCGAGATGTGATCGGGGGCATCCTTCGCCATTGTTGACTTTTGAATGGGGATTTCCTCTCACCTTTACTGCCCTGCCGTCGATGACATAGACTTGTTTAGCGCACCAGGAAGTGCATCCCTGGCAGGTTGAGGCAATCCATTCACCCATTTCACCCGCTGAGACCTCACTGGTGGCCGCCAGGGCTTTGAGTGAAGGTTTCAAACCTCCGAGCACAACGGCTGTGCCGGTCGCTGCTGTGGTCTTCTTCATGAACGATCTTCTTGTCATTACAAAATCACCAAGAAAACCATTCACAAACGATTCAATAGTGTTTTTTTCCTCTTTCATATTTCCTCCATTTGGTTTTTTGTATTAAAAAGGAAACAGATATATTTTTCTTTTAAATTATGCCAAAGACGATGTGCCATCAGTTGTCCGGAATATTTTCCTCTTCATAAATACTTTTGATCCAATATAAAAGCTCATCTGGATCGACCGGTTTATTTAGACAGGCATAGATGTAATGTTGGATGGCATCCTGAAGTTCGGGATGAAACCGTTTCGCCGATATACAAAAAATAGTAACATTCGGATATTGAGTTGAAAGGTCTTTAAGATTTCGGTTACTGACGGGTATGGTATCCAGATCCAATATAACAGCGATACAATCCTCCTTTCTCAGAATATTATTAAGTTCCTGAATGGAATCAGCAGTTTCACTCAACAAATGATGATGGTTCAACAAATCACGCAGGATTTTAGATTCTTGAACATCTGTGCTCACCACGAGAATTTTTTTTTTCATCACTAATATTTTTTATGGTTTAATAAGATTGCATTTGGAGGAACCGGAATCATATCAACCGAAAATAGAGCAAGACCTATGCCATGATCATTCAGAGATGGGAAATGATTCTAATGAGGTTAAACCGATGGTTGGACTGTCGATGATAAGGCCTCTTATCTATTTGAAATGAGATCACAATTTTTTTTTTAGAATCAAAAAATGTGTTGGCAAATTGAGTAACAAAGACAACGAATACCAAAAAGTGACAATGTGGGGCGATTTGCTGTGTAAGATTTCTGGACACAATATTTTAGATTGGAAAATATCATATGTAATTACAATAATTTATGTAGATCCAGATTATAGACACTTTGTTGTGATACTGAACATTATCTTGGAGGTTAAGGCTGATTGGACTCAATGAAATTTAATGGAAAGTGGGAGGCTCCAATTGATATTTTTTGAGTTTGACGTACAGGGTGCTCCGACCGATGCCTAACATCTCAGCGGCTTTCTTTTTGTTCCATTTACATTTATCAAGGACTTCAATGAGAAGCTGCTTTTCGGTTTCCTCAATACTAACCGCTTTTTCCGAAACGGTTGTTTCTGTTTTTAAGAAAGCGGAGGGCAAATCAGATATCTGGATCTGTTGATCTTTGGCCAATACCACAGCATGTTCAATGGTATTTTCGAGCTCTCGAACGTTGCCCGGCCATGAATAATCCATGAGCCTTCGCATGACTTCCGTGGAAAAATCTATTAAGGTTTTATTTTGTAAATTTGAATATCGCTTCAAAAAATGCCGGGCAAGAAGGAGCAAATCGTTTCCGCGATCCTTCAAGGGCGGGAGATGGATAGGGATGACGTTCAAGCGATAGAAAAGATCCTCACGGAATCGGCCGTCTTTAACTTCCTGCAACAGGTTTTTATTAGTTGCCGCCAGAATGCGCACATTCACGGAAAGGGTTTCTTGGCCGCCCAACCGCTCGAACTTTCTGCTTTGTAATATTCTAAGCAGTTTGATTTGGGCGGAAGGGGGTATTTCACCGATTTCATCTAAAAAGACGGTACCGCCTTCAGCCTGTTCGAAACGGCCGGGTTTGGTTGTCAGCGCACCGGTGAACGAGCCCTTTTCATGGCCGAAAAGCTCGCTTTCCAAAAGCGTCGACGGATAAGCCGAACAGTTGATTACCACAAATGGCTTGTCATTTCGAAAACTTTTTCGATGAATGGCCTGGGCCACCATTTCTTTTCCGGTACCGCTTTCGCCTTGTATCAATACCGTGGCGTCCGACGGGGCGATATCCTCAATAAGCTTAAATAAGACCTGGATCTGGGGGTCTTTGCCGATCATGCCGGAAAATCCGATTTGATCAACCTTTTGTTTCAAATCGCCAATTTCATCCTCATACAAAGCAGCTCTCAAGATCGCTCCAGCGGTTTGATTCAGAATCAGATCAATAATATCGAGTTCATTGACCGCACAATCGCATTCACCGGGGCATCCGATATATAGCGCTCCCAGCAGCTTTTTCTCGAGTCGAACAGGGTACACCATAATTTTTTTTGCCGATGCCAGTTCGTTAAACTTAAAAGAGATTTGTTTGCTGTTGAGAATTTCGAGCGGTTTGACTTCCGCCAGAGACGTTGCCATCTTATCGACCGCATTTCCTTCTATGGTGACGATATTCTTTTCCGAATAGGCGAACAACGCCGACTTCTTGCTGCTAAACACCACAAAAACCATATTTTTACATTTGACAACATTTTGGAGCTTTTTAACGAGAAACTCGCAAACCGCCTTTAAGTTGGGCAAAGCACCCACTTCCTTGGCAATTTCGAAAGAAATCCGGGTTTGTCGATGCGCGCGATTCAATTGACGATTCTTTTCTTCGAGTCGATGAGCATATTCCGTCATTCGAAGGGTGTAATTCTGAATACGAGCCAGCATTTGTTTAAAAGAAGCACCTAGACGGCCGATTTCACCATGGTCGTTAACTTCAATGTTTACATCCATATACCCTTCATCTATTTTTTCAACCTGTTCGGTTAGATAAATCAAAGGCTGGGTCATATGTTTAACCAAAAGGTGTGCGGCAACCAATGCGACTATCAAAACAAAAAATGTTATGATACTCATTTGAAGCCAAAGTTGATTGATTTGGCTTCGAAATGGTTTTTCAGATAATCCGAGGCGCAACACACCGGCTTTCCCCTCAAAAATCGGCCATGCGAAATCCATGTAGCGATCGTTTGTGTTTGAAATAATTTTTTTCAAATGCCCCTGGTGGTTGTTCCCAGGGACATTGGCGTTAATCAGCTCAATCGGCACGCCGTTAGAAAATGTATGGGTGAGAATGCGGTTGTCTCTTACAACAAAAAGATAAGCGATTTTCGAGTTGCTTCGTTTCCGGTCGTCAATGAGATTTTGCAAAGAAACCAGATCGTTAATGAGAATTTTATCTGCGGAATCTAGGGCAAGGCTGTGTGCAATATTTTCACCCTGAGCAGCGGCAACCTGGAACAGGGTGGTGCTGTACCGATGGGTGACGATTTGGGAAATAATCAGGCCGCTCAAAATAACGAGTAAGGCAGTGGTCAACATCAATCTTTTTCTAAAATCTTTGGGCCACATCCGGCTTCCTGTATGACATATTCAGTTGTTGTTTAATATCACGCACGGATTGATACCAGATCTCTTCAGGGGATACGAAACGGTCGATCATCAACTCTTTTAAGATGATCCTGCCCTTTGGATCCTGATGCATGTCAAGGAGCAGATCCCGGGCTTTTTTTTTGATTTTAGATGACAGACGTTTGGAGGCCACAAAAGGGGGGCTTCCAAAAGGTATCGATTTTTTGATCACCCGTGTTTGGGATGTATTTAAAGGATTGCGAGCGTTGTAATACTCCCAAATTACACCATCTACGGCTGCACCGTCCACCAAGGACCTTGCAACGGCAAGTATTGAGTTGTCATGACTGTAGGTATATGTGATATTTTTAAAAAAAGTTTCCGGTTTCTCTCCCATCTTCGCCAGCCAGTATAACGGAACCATAGCGCCGGTATTGGAAGCCGGATCCGTCATGGCAAACACGCCTCCCCTTAAATCTTCAATTTTTTCGATGGCGCTGTTATTGTTCACAATAAGATATGACTGATAAAAAGGATTTCCCCGGATAACAGGTGTGGCCAATGCCTCGAAGCCATATTTTTCTTTACCTATGGCATAGGGTCCTGAACAAATAAACGCCAAATCGATCTGCTGTTTCAAAAAAAGTTCGCTGATTTCATTGTATGTTTTCCGTTGAATGAGTTGTATTTTGTAATTCAGTTGGTCGCCGATATAGTCGATCAAATTCTGATACGTTGAAAAGGTTTCCTTCGGAGAAATCATTGCCGATACCGCAACCTTCAGCGTGTGTTCTTTGTTATCTGTAGATTTGGATTTTTCTATCTTGATAGTGTTGGAGAAATCGATCGGCGTATAACCGGCATCAGGGCTGCATCCAGAAGAAAGGAGCGTCATTACGATAAGAGAAAGCCCCAGACATAAACAAAACTTTTTTGCATCCGGGGATAGCGGTTTCATGGTTTTTCTCCTTAAAGAAATTAGATGTATTGAAAATAGAGAGAACCAAATTGTACACAATCAACCAATCAATACCACATTGTATCATACATGTCAATACCTCTTGGCCAACCGATCCGCTAGTGGAAACCAACTATGATTTCTTTGAGGTTTTCAAACTTTCCGGGAGTTGATCCAAAACCGACTGAAGCCCGGCGATAAATCGGGTTTGATCGAATACCACATCCTTAGTTTTTTGCGTTAAAATTTCCGGTAATTTTTGCACGAAACGCTTTATTTCTTCCCGAACACGACGGTAATGCATTAATGCCTCTTCTTCATTTCGGCTGTTTTGGGCCAGCGTTGGCGGATCGTTAAAACCCATGTGAAACCACACTGGTTTTGGCCGGAAAAGTCGGACATGTCTTCTGAGCATTGTCGCAAAGCGTAATCACAAAATCAAATTCCATACCTTTGATATCATCAATGGATTTTGACTGCTGATGCGAAATATCGATGCCGACTTCTGCCATAACTTTGGTTGCTCGAATATCGATTCCTTTGGGATCTATGCCTGCGGAATATGCGTCGATTTGATCTTTTACCAGATACTGCGTGAAGCCCTCTGCCATCTGGTTGCGGCATGAGTTGCCTGTGCAAAGGTACAGGATCTTAAATTTTCTCTCATTTCCCTTAATATTTTTCATTCCTGAATCGTTTCTTTGTAAGCTGAAAGAATAGCATCAAAATTTTTATAATATAAGTCAGCGAATAGTTATCCGGTCGCCTGTTTGGCTGCCATTGCTTGTACCTCTTCCCTTTTAAACCAATGTGGGGTCTTCAAACATATTTTTACCAGCATGAGCATCACCGGAACTTCAATGAGCACGCCCACTACCGTAGCCAGGGCTGCTCCGGACGACAGTCCAAACAGCATGGTTGAAGTGGCAATGGCCACTTCGAAATGGTTGGATGCGCCGATCATGGCCGCCGGAGCTGCATCCACATAGCGGAGTTTCAGCAGCCGCGCCAGACCATAACCAAGCCAAAAGATGAGCACAGTCTGAATGAAAAGCGGAACCGCAATCCATACGATGGTCAGTGGGTTACTGATGATCACCTCACCTTTAAAGGAAAACAACAGCACCAGGGTCATGAGCAACGCAATAATCGTAATGGGAGTTAAAACGTGCAAGAATTTTTCTTTAAACCATATGTCACCTTTTGCTGATATAATCCATTTGCGTGAAAGATAGCCTGCCATCAATGGAAGGGCCACGTAAATTCCGATGGAAAGCAGCAATGCCTGCCAGGGCACCGGCAATCGCCCCACACCCAACAAAAATCCCCCCAGAACACCATAAAGTACGAGCATGGTCAGAGAATTAATAGCCACCATCACC
>Ga0209536_100010590_pt1 | contig 13576 bp, 15 predicted proteins | sample DeeMarSeWOR28_12_FD_187461 | JGI IMG/M metagenome (GOLD analysis project Ga0209536, IMG submission 187461) | Marine sediment microbial communities from White Oak River estuary, North Carolina - WOR-2-8_12 (SPAdes) (version 2) | ecosystem: Environmental > Aquatic > Marine > Intertidal zone >...
ATCAAATTGAGATAATTGGAGAGGATGTATCACATATTAATTGGGATTTTACAGTGAAACGCAGTCTAGTAATATGGGGAGATCAAATGGTACGAAAAGGACCATTACATTTTCTTTATCCATTATTCCGTAGCGAACTCTTCTTTTTAATTCCGACTTATGCATCTATGATATATCATGATATGTTGTGGTACCCTTTAATTGGTAAGAAAAGAATTAAGAAATTTCACCAAACTGAATGGGGAAAAATGTTTAAAGCATATCCAAATAAATAATTTTATCTCACCATCAGTTTAAATTTTTAACATATGTAGAATCTATTCAGAAGATAGCATTATTTATTAACTGATTGAAATCATTCTTTAAACTCAGATCTTCTAATTTTAAATGAATAAAAAACTCAATAGAACCTTCTTTACCTAACATTGGGGACTTAATTATATTATTAGGAAAAAATTGATGTTTAAGGCACCATTGACTTAGATCTAACACAATTTCGTAAAGTTGTTGAGGATCTTGAATTATATTGAATTTTGAAATATTTATATATTCGGTTTCAAAAACGGGCTTAATTAAAGCGATAATATCACCATCAGTTTTAATATTTTTTTTTACATTAGGAAGGATAGTTTTTAATGATGCAAAAGTAATATCGATAGTACAGATATCCACTTCTTCAGATATATCTAGTATATTCCGAGCATCAATACCCAACATCGGAATTATTTTTCCCTTTACTTTCTCACATCTTAGTGAGGGGTGAAGTAAATCCTCAGCTTTGTCTATAGCATATATTTTTTTTGCTCCATTTTTTAAAAGACAATCTGTAAAACCCCCAACTGAAGCCCCTATATCCATACAAGTCTTATTAGCAACCGAAATTGAAAAATTTTGCAATGCCGCTTCTAATTTTAATCCTCCTCGACTCACATAAGGAAATTCCTTCTTTAAAGTAATTTCTAGAGAATTATCTATCTTTTTTCCAGGCTTCAGTATTGTTTTTCCACTAATAGACACATAACCGTTTGTTATTAACCACTGTGCTTTAGTTCTGCTTTCAACTAACCTTCTGTCTACTAAAATAACGTCAATTCTTTCTTTCATTAATTAACTTTTACATTATATTTCTTATTTAATTTGTTCTCAATTCTAGTTGCAATACCCAAACTTAATTTGCCTACTTGAACTTTAATAGAAGCTTTTCCTCCCCATCTTTTATAAATAGCCCTTAAAATAAAGCCCATAGAAAAAAATGCTGCTGTAGCGAATATCCATATACTAATCAAATTTAACTGGTTCAAAAAAAGAAAATATAATAAATTGTGAGCAAGGTAAATTGTCAATGAATAATAAGAATAGTAAAAAATGAATTTGTAACTCTTATTTGTCTTTATGAGATTATATTTTTCAATTGATAATAATATAGAGAGCAATGTGATATCAATTCCTAGAGAATATATTATCCAAGAAATACTTTCTCTCCTCAGAAATTGCGGTATATTAAGAAAAATTCCAAAAATTATTAGACTAATACCAATTATCAATGTAGGGATTAAAAATTTCTTTTTAAAATTCAAATTCTGGTTTTCATAAATATTAGGATTAATAACTTCGTAGATTATATCTCCTATAACAGTTCCAACAAGGAAAAATGGAAAAAATATAAGAATAGGATCTTGGTGGATATCATTGTATAAAATGTGAAATAATACACCTAAAATATTGAATTTTCCTTGAAAAGGTAATAGCCATGAAACGATAAATAAATGGAGAACAATAATTGAAATAGCAATAAATATTCTAATGAGTTTAGAAGTTTTTAATAATGGCCACGCTAAAAAGAGCGAAACTGCAGAGGTTAATAATACAAACCAAGTCCAAATCATAGCCGGATTATTTAAAGCTATTGCAGTAGGGATATTATAAACTAAGGCTATTAAAAATATAAAAAAGGCTCGTAAAAAGTATGAATTTCTCATTATTCGAAAAGAATAATCATTTGAAACTTTAACCTTATTTATTCTCTTTTTATATGATAAACTAATACTTATTCCTGAAATAAATAAAAATCCTGAAGCACCTATAGGATCGAATATCATAATCGCAAGTGGATGTAACCAGTGAAATTCTGCGTTTGTCCACCAATCAATTAAATGGGTTAAAATCATCCAAGTCATACATGAACCACGAAAGATGTCAATACTTTTCAATCTTTGCGATTTCATTTGGTTGATACTTTTCATAGTGAGGAAATTGTTTATTTATAATTTTTACTTTATAGTTGAATTACTCTAATATTTTCATTTGAAATATCTTGCTTGTTAATCTTTGTTTAATTCAATTATCATCTTAGCAGACTGACTAAGTGAAATTTCATTGTTTATTATTTTTTCTATGATAACTTTTACATCTAAGGATGAAACATTAACCTCTTTTAATAATATTTCATTCTCCATTCTATTATTTAAATTTAGATTTTTACCATGTTTGAAAGAATAGAGAAATTCTTCTTTATCAACTTCTATTCCACTTCTAAGAGCTAATATCAAGGCAGAAAGTTCATGTTTAGTTCTAAATCTTTTTTTAATATTTTGGATTTTTATTTTTGATGATTTTGACTCATTTATGAGATAAATTTTTACTCTATTTCTTCCCTGAAATAAATGAAGGATTCTATGAATCAACTTTGAAGTTAATGTTAAGACTCCACTACCAAATTTAAATATTAATTGAATCAGATCAGGATTATCTCTTTGGAAACAATCAGTGTAATCTTTAATATAATCAATAATTTTGTTTTCATCATAAAAAGTGTGAGAATTTAGATAATAATCATCCAAAAATATAACCAAACCTATTTTTTTAGATCCAGGATCAATAGAAAAGAGTAATTCAGTATAATTTTCTTTATAATCTATTCTATAAGCCGCTAATATTTTTAATATATAATTTTCGAAATTTTTATCTTTACTATAGGCAAGAATCTTCAATTTTTTATACTTACCTGAAAATCCATTAACCTCATTAGAGGTGGTAAGAAGTAGTGAGGGAATATCTGGAACTTTTGCTGATCCACTTAAAATCTTAAATTTAATATTTAGTCTTCTAAGTTCCCTATTTAGTCTATAAAAAAAATTCAGATTCTCCGTATATATATATATAATTTTGTTTCTCAAATTATAATTAATAATATTAACCAAAATTAATAATTTATAATTAAATGAAATTTCCAATCTCTAGATTAAATGATTATTTTAGAAGATTCCCTTTTTTTAAAGGCATTATTTCCGTTTGGGGAGATTTTGGAGTTGGAAAAACTACATTTGCATTACAAACTTCAATGAACTCCATTAAAAATGAAAATAGTATAATATACATCTATTCAAAGCCAGTTATTCCTCATGAAATAATAAAAAGAATATTTCAAGATTCAACAGAATTTCTTGAAAGAATAACTTTTATCATTCCAGATAATTTTGAAGATTTACATGATATAGTGTTTAATTTAGAATATTTAATCTTAAGAAATTTAAATGAAACAAATAATCGGATAACTCTAATTGTAATTGATTCACTTACAGATTTATACCGATTAGAATTAAATAGAGAAAAAAGAGATAAAAATTACAATTTAAACTATAATTTAGACCATATATTAGCAACTCTTTCCTATATAAACGAAACTTACGATATTAATATCTTAATTGTAAATGAAAAAGTTCAAATCAGAAATAAAAATCAACCAAAAGAAATTCAAAGCGGAGGTAAAGTAATGGAATATTGGACAGCATTAGATATAAAAATTGAGCGTACTGACATATTGAAAAAGAGGAAATTTTTTCTAACCAAACATCCTGAAGAAAAGCAGATAAACTTCATGTCTGAACTAACTGAAAACGGATTTCTGTAGTAATAATAGTTATAAGAATTATAAAATTTAATTTGTTTTGTAGATAATATATAAATGAGAATGGCAAAAAAAAAAGAATTGATTAATTCTAATTTAAGTACAATTAAAGAAGGAAACGCTGAATTTTATATACATGCTACCGATAAAGATTCGATTCCATCAAAATCCATGACAGTTTTCTATAATCAAAAAATGGAAATCAATAGAGATATTTCTAACCTAGCAATTATAGCTTACAACAGATTAGTTAACCAAAATCCACTCGTAATTGTAGATTCAATGGCAGCTTCAGGAATAAGTTCTATTCGAATATTAAAAGAATGCAACAATATTAAGAAAATCTATATAAATGACATCAATCCAATAGCTGTTAATTTAATCAAAAAGAATTTATTATTAAACAGAATTGATAATCACCCCGCTCATGTTGAAGTATCAGGGAAAGAAGCAAACCTCTTATTTTCAGAAATTGCACAAAAAGCTTATATATCCTCAGATATCAATTCACAGAAACCTAATATAATCTCAATTGATCCATTTGGTACACCTAACCTATATATAGATGGAGCTTTTAAAGCTATACAAAAAGTAGATGGATTACTATGTATTACCGCTACTGACACAGCTGTTTTATTTGGAGTAAGGCCAAAAAGTTGTATTCGAAAATATATGTCAAAACCTTTACATACTGATTTTTGTAAGGAAATTGGCGCTCGAATTTTAATATATTTTATTTCAAGAATTGCAAATATAAACAAAATGGGTATAATACCGCTATTAACATTTTATTCCTCACATTTTATAAGAGTTTTCTGCTTGACATTCAAAAATAGAAATAAAATCTCACAATATTTTAAGAATTATGGTTATTTAATTCATTGTAATAATTGTGGATATCACTCAACTTTTCGAGATAATATTTTAAAATTACCTAATCAGTGTCCGATTTGTAAGAGAGATAATCATATAGAATATGCAGGACCTTTATGGATTAATGAAATCTGTGATCTACGATTTGTTAAGGAAACGATCCTTTTAAATCAAGAACTTCAATATAGAAATAAGAAAAAGATGAGTAAAATATTAAATTTTATTCAAGAGGAGATTAATATGCCCCCCTTTTATTATAATATCCATAAATTAAGCAAAAACCTAAAACTCACAAATGTTCCAAAATTAGATGATCTTCTATTGAAAATAAAAGAAAAGGGATACCAAGCTTCAAGAACTCATTTTGATTTTTTATCAATCAAAACGAATTTGGATATAATTTCAATTAAAAATATATTATTAGAATTATAAGATTATTAGATTTGAAAAACATCTTGACAAATCACCAAAGTAATCATAAAAAAGATCACCATTATCAGAAAGCAAGAAAGGAAGGATTTAGAGCAAGATCAGCATACAAATTATTAGATATTCAGAAAAGGTACAATATTTTCAAAAGAGCATTCTATATTCTAGATCTAGGATCTGCTCCAGGTTCTTGGCTTCAAGTTGCCAAAGAATTTGCAGAGCATAATATAATTAGATATAATGATCAGTTTTACCATCGAGATCATTATAAGATATTAGGTGTTGATATTAAAAAAATATCGTCGATTGAAAATGTTGATTTTCTCTTGATGGATTTTACAAATCCTGATTTTCCTAATATGGTTCAATCTTATTTTCAAAACAAAATAGATTTAATAATATCTGATGCTTCAATTAATAAAATTGGTAATAAATTTTCTGACCATTTAAACCAAATAAATCTATGTTATAATATTCTTGACATTGCTAAAATCCATTTAAAAGTAAGGGGCGTTCTAGTGTTAAAGACGTTTCAAGGATCTGATTTTAAAAAATTATTTTCTAAAATTAAGACTGAATTTAAATTATTGAAAGCATATAAACCAAAATCTTCCAAAAAGAAAAGTAATGAAATTTATCTCATTGGATTGCAGAAGAAGTGATTAAATGTCTTGTAAACGTGCTTCTATTTCCTCAAAATTTATATTATACTCTTTACCGTTTGATGAAGCCTCAATCCACTCGGTTAACCACGGGCATTGAAATGGATTAAATTGGTCTAAATTTGTATCGTTACACTTACTTCTAAAAGGACAGATAAAACAGGGTTGTCTAGAAAACATATTCCATATAAAATCTTTACGTTCTTTATCTATTTTAACGGTCTTAACTTTAACATCTATCTGTTCAATTGATTTAATAAATTTTGTCCAAGAAGCGTCAACTAACTCTCTTTTTATATTTATTTTGGATTGTAAGGATAAAACATCCAAAATTTCCTCTAATTCATTAGATTCAATATCACTTAGTCGACGAAGATCATTAAAATATAGTTCTTTCTCTCGATTAATAATATCTAAAACTAATTTTTCATTTTTACGTAGTGCTCTACTAAATTCTTTTTTTTTTTCTTCTATCCTTTCAATTCTTCGTTCAATATCTGATTTTTCATCTATTGGTCCTTCAATTCTTTCTTTTATTTTACATTTATGACGTGATAAATAAGCAAAACTCTTTCCACAATACGGGCAAGTCTCTTTTTTCTTTTTAGCCATTTTACTGGATATTAGTGTTTTTTCCAAAAATTTAGCACTATGATATTTATTTTATATTTATTTTTAAATTAATTTTTCGTTTTTATTCTTATCTTCCATAGAGTAATTATTTAGGTTTTAATTAGTATTTGCATACTATATTTAAATTTAAATTACCTTAATACTCATAAATGTACCTTCATGATATTTTAGAAATTAAAGAGTCTCAAGTTATTACTCCTAGCCAAATTATTTCTATATCTAAAGATCAGCTAAAAGATCAAATAATTTTACCCTTAGATTCCAGAAATTTTGATGAGGTAATAGGAGGTGGATTTTATTCAAAGAAAAAGTATTTAATATTTGGATCTAACAAAACAGGTAAAACCCAATTATGTCATCAATTATGTGTTCAATCCTATAAACATCTCAACAAAATATTAGGTACGGGACATTCTAAGTATACATTTTATTTTGATACAGAAAACACATTTCGACCAGAACGAATAAGAGAATTATTAGCTGATTCTGAGTTTGAAATTCATCGTGTCCTTGAAAGTGTGTTAGTATCCAAAATTATGAGTAACTCGGCATTTTTGCTTACTTTAAAGGATTTTGAAAAAACTATTAAAAAAAATCGTGGAGGTTTGTTGATTATTGACTCAATTAACAATCATTTTAGATCTGAATTAGGCAATAGAAATATATCATTCAATAAAGCAAAAGATGTATTTTTAAAGATTTTGAATAAAATTGATGAGTTTACGTTAAAATACAATTTGATTACAATAGCTACTTCCCAAGTGGCCTCTAATTTCTCTGAAAAAGCAATAATCCGAGAGATACCAGTAGGCAATCAGTATTTAAATCATTTCTTTTCAGAATACGTGTATTTAAGAAAAAAAGATAAAGAAATGAATTTTATTCAATTAGTTAATTCATTAAATCTTTCAGAAAAAAAAATTCTTTATAAAATTACATCAAAGGGAATTCAAGATCATAAGATTTAATGATTCAAGAATTAATCATTTCAATAAACTCTTGTATAGTAATATATTTATATTTATCTGAAACGATCTCAGAATTTATAAATAACATCTCATTTGGTATTTTAGTTTTAATCCATTCTATTAGTTCAACTGCATAACGTAATTTCTTTTTTTTGATCAAATTCGCTTCTTGATCGTTCATAATATCCAATTTTGAATATTTCCCAACTTTATTTTGAAAATCCATTCCGATAAGAAATATCATTTGAGAGGGATTTAATAATTTATGAATAAAAAAAAGAATTCTATCTCCATCTGTAAAACCTCCAGGGTTTATAATGTTCTTAAGGGGTTCCACTTGAGTCGTCCCTATAACGTTTTCAAAATTTAGTATATCCTTCTCAAAATGCTTTAACATTTCAATATTATCTCCATGAGCATGAACTATATTAAAATTTGAATAATTAAATTCCTTTTTAGTAATTCCGTCCAAATCTGTAAATATCCCATCAATTCCGATATTTTTTTCTCTTAAAAAAACTGAAGCACCATCAGCAGCTAAATTGATAAATGTATTAAAAAAATTTCTACCTTTTTGGTTTAATATTATATCAACTGTCACTTCTAATGAAGGACCACATCCATAAATTAAAATTACAGGTTTTGATACAACAAGTTTTTTAAAAGATTTTAAAATATTCTCAATTTTCCATAGGTGGTTTTTTTTTGCTAATATACCTGAGAGATAATCACGTGCTTTACAGTCTTTATGATAATCAAATTTAAAATCATTTATGATTTCAAAATATACATCTTTAAATTCATTATAGAAATTTAGTTTCTTCCTTAGTTTTAAAGCCATATCATTCAAATTATCTGACTTTAATCTCAATAATAAAATTTTAAATTATTACCTTAATTAATAAAAACATACTATTTAATTCAATATTATTTTGTTTCACAAATAAATTTATAAGGAGTTAGATAAAAATGGCTAAATGGTTTACTAAAACACATCAATGGTTTGATGATGGAACAAAAGAAGTAGGAATCACCCCTTATGCTGCTGAACAATTAGGTGAGATTTCTTTTGTTGATGTAGAGGGTCTTGATGGTGCTGAACTAGAACAAGTAAAAATGGATGGAGATGAGCCTACTAGCGATCCAATAGATTGTACTGTAGAAAGCAGTAAAGCTGTTGGAGACATCTATAGCCCTGTCTCTGGAACAGTCACTGAAATTAATGTAGATTTAATGGATGAGCCAGAAAAGATTAATGAAGATGCTTTTGCAGCTTGGCTTTATAAAATAGATCCTTCAAACTGGGATGCTGAAAAGGGTAATTTATTAGACGAAGCAGCTTACAATGCATTTATTGGATAATAAGCCAAAAATTTCATTTTTACTCGATTTTTTTTCTTTTTTTTTTTTCAATCTTAAAGAAGCATAAGTGATTAATTCACAGAAGGTTAAATAATAAACTTAACTCCCAGAATGTGTGTTCGAAAGAATAGAGAAGAACTCGCATCCGTTCATATACATCCATTATAAATTGTGGGAGGTGTTCAGAAATGATGGATGATTATTTAGTGTTTATTAATTCTAATTTCCTGTTTTAACCGATATTATGTATTGTAAGGCGACAAATGTTATCAGTATCAACAAAATTCCAATAGTAAGAATTGTAATTGCCATTTTTCGATCATATATATATTTAGATGCACGATACAAAAATATAAATCCAGTTGAGCATAATATAATAAGCATCGAAGCTACAATACTCTCAATTATAAAAGCTTCGTTAATACTTTCAATAATAAAAATAGGGTCTCCCGCTGAATTTGCTCCTAATGCGGGGGGTTTTCTTACAACTAAATATGCTATCCCAGTCTGAAGTATAAAAAGAATTATAAATACCCCTATTATGCTTATAGACCTTGAAGGCATGGGCAGTGATAATCTTGGTAATTTAAATTTTGGAAAATTTACTTTTGGTTTTCTAAGTTTATTTCCGAGAATCCACGGAGTTTTCCTTCTAATTTTCTCTAGCACAGTCTCAGAACCAATAATATCTTCTTTTTTAGGTCCTGATTTAGTCGGTGGTTGTTTTTGCATAATAAACTATAAATAAATTATTTATTACGATTTAATAATTTTTTCAAATACTATCAATTTAATCTTGATATTTTAATTTAATTTTTTTAATAATGATATCAAGAAATTCCAGATTTTCTCAACTGAAACTATAGATATTCTCTCATCAGGGGAGTGAGCTCCTACATTATTTGGCCCTATCGAAATCATATCCATGTCTGGAAACTTTTTCTTCAAAATTCCACATTCTAAACCTGCATGAATAGCTTTAACTTCAATTTCTTTGTTAAATTCTGATTTAAAAGCATCCTTTGTTAATTTTAGAAGTTTCACATCGAAATCTGGCTGCCAACCCGGATAATCAGAATCTATATTAATATCAATCTCTAAATCTGTTAGCTTGAATAAAGAAACAGCTTTTTCCCAGATAACAGTTTTAAAATACTCACTTAAACTCCGTTGACTTAATTTAATTTCAATCTTCTCCTCATTAGTTCTTATGACTCCTAGATTTGAAGAAGTAAAAACAAGTCCCTTAATTTTTGGGTGCATTGAAAGGGGACCATTTGGTAAAGTGTATAGAACATTAAGAATATTATCTTGAATTTTTTTAGAAATAACTTCATTATCTCCAAATTTTTCTTGTTGCTGAATCGAAATATCTAAATTAGGATCTATGCCATCAAAGAGAACCTTAATTTTAGAAATTAGCTTGCTTATGAATTTCTTAATATCAGATAATTCCTTGTTCTTAATAAATAATATTGCGCTAGCTTCTCTTGGTATCGCATTAGTCCTGTTTCCTCCATCTATTGACTTAAGTTGGATGTTAAATTCGGAATTTAATTTCCACAGGATTTCTCCTATAATCTTTAAGGCATTTCCTCTCCCTAAATGAATATCCGATCCCGAATGCCCTCCTTTTAAACCAGCTAAAAAAATCTTTATTGGAATCAAATTTTCTTCCTTACTTATCTTGATAGTTTCTTTTTTAATATGAAAGAAAGTAACTCTTCCTCCTGCACATCCAATTATCACCGAATTTTCGTCTTCTGCATCTAAGTTTATAAGATAATTACCACTAATTAAATCGTCTTCTATTTTAAACGCACCACGCAATCCCATTTCTTCATCTACAGTAAATAAAAGATCAAAATCAAGTGAATCAAAGTTTAATTCCCTATTATAAATTTTTTTCATAAAGGTTAATAAATATCCTATACCAACCCCATTATCAGCGCCTAATGTGGTCCCTTCAGCGGTAACCCATTTTTCTCGGTCTATTTCAAGTATTTTTAATTTTAACGGGTCCTTAGAAAAATCATGGGAAACACCTTCATTCTTCTCACAAACCATATCCATATGACATTGTAAAACAACTCTTTCTTTTGGTTTATCTTTTGTTGAAACTCGTACTACAAGATTTCCTGTTTTATCAACTTTAGTTATAAATCCTAATCTCTCAGCTTCTTCCTTTATATAAGTTCTTACCTTTTCTTCGTGCTCTGAACAACGAGGGATTTTAGTAATTTGTTCAAAATATTCCCAAAATTCAGAAGGTTGTCCTAATTCTCTTAAATTTGACAACATTATCCCTATCAACTAAAATATATATAATATTTTTTTTATAATATTTATAAAATAACACAAAATACTTTATAATTTTATTTAAAGGCTGATTAAATGAGTTTGAAAGATATCTATTCGGAAGTAAAGAAACGCAAGATGGAAGCACTGGATAAGAAGGATGTTGTAGAAGCAGTAGAAAAACATGGGAAAATTTTAGCGATTAGTGGAAGGTATGAAAAACCCAAGAAGGTAATAGACCATATGTATGCCTCAGTGAAAAATGTTATAAAAGAAAAAGAAATAATGAAAGAAAATCTATCTCAATATGATGTAGTTCTTATAGGGTGTCCTGGTAGTGATATACCTCATGCTGCTTATCCGAAAGTAAAAGAATTTGTAACAAATGGTGGTTGGTTAATAACTACTGATTGGGCAATTCAAAGTATAATAGAAAATATTTTTCCTGGGTATATAAGATGGAATCGTGCAAAAACCGCCGATGCTGTTGTTCCCTGTCAAATTATTCAGCCAAACCATCCATTTTTAGAGGGAGTTATAAGTGAAATCCAACAGAGTAAATGGCAGAAGCAAACAGCAAAAAATACAAAAAGAAATGAATTTCGGTGGTGGCTAGAAACCCGTTCTTTTCCAATCCAAATTATTAATTATGAAGCTGTCAGAGTACTTATTAATTCTTGGGAAATCCAAAATAAATGGGGAGAATCTCCTGTACTTGTTGAATTTGATTATGGAAAAATGGGGGGGAGAATTATTCATATGATAAGTCACACACACCTACAGAAAGGAGGAGCAAAAGGAAAATATGCATCTGCATTAATTATGACTAATATTCTAGATGAAAAAGTGTCTCAGAAAATGGGGATTTCAAAAGCTCAAACCGCAGGATATGTTTCTAATTGGGAAACACCTCAAACTCAACAGCAAATTTATCAAACACCAAGAACAAATCAACAAAATACCTATATAACGCCCACTTCTGGAGGCTCAGGATTAACAGGAACTTCTCAAATAATTGAATTGGATGCAAGCAATTCTGATAATTTTTCTTATACAAGTAAATGTGTATACTGTGGCTATGATTTTACTGAACATACAGGAAAAATTTTCATTTGCCAAGAATGCAAAGCTCCGTATCACGAAAGCTGCATTAATATGCAAATAAATGAAGGGATTTGTAAAAATTGCAGCAGAATATTATTATGGTAATTATAATTTAAAACTAGAGATATCATATTAACTCCAGATTTTTAAATAAAAATAGAAAGAAAAAATAAAAATTGAGATTAAATTTACCGATTCCGAAAAATTAGTTTTCGATAATTTCTATAGCTTCTTCTGGACACTGAGTCTCGCATGCTCGACATCCAACACAATCTTCTCTGTTTTCCTCTATAACGTTTACTTTTCCCCCCTCAGGTTCCCCAAAACATTCAGAAGGGCAAACTTCATAACACGTACCGCAGCCTGTACAGGCGTCCAAATCTATATTTATATCAAAGGACATTGTTTTTAAACTCCTTTTTGTTCTTATTATTTCCAAATTTTCTAAGTTTTAATTATCTTATGATAATCCTATTTGTGATAATAGTATAAAAAATTTAAATTTCGTTTTTATTAGGAATAGTTATCGATACAAGTTTTATTTTAAAATTTAAATTTTAGATTTTTATGTCAAAACTTTCTTTGTGAAATAAAAAATCAAAATCTTTTATTAAGCTTAAGATTAATTGAATTATGCTTGATCGAAAATTTATTGGATACAAATTTGAACCAAGTGAAAGGACAATCCCTCGATGGAAAATATCTCAATTCGCTAATGCAATTAGAGATACTAACCCAATTTATTACGAATTAAATGAAGCAAAGAACCAAGGATACAAAGATCTGCCTGTACCTCCAACATTTTTTACGAGAATGATTTATTCTGGGGAAAAAAATTTCTATGCTACTTTAGGTATCGATTTTAAAAAGCTTTTGGATGGTGGGAAAGAATTTAGATATTATTCCCAATGTGTTGCTGGAGACACATTAATTTATCAGACAAAAGTTGAAAATATCATCGAAAAGGAAGGGAAGCGAGGGAAGATGGATATAGTAACATCTATCACTGAGGGAAAAAATAAAGACTCTAATGAAAAAGTCTTTGAAATTATTAATACTCTAATTGTTTTTCATTAAGATAACTAAAATTGTAGTGAGAGTGCGAAATAGGAATTGTCAAACAAAAAATTAGGTTTTAATGAGCTCAAAGTAGGTATGAAACTCCCTGAAGGTAAAATTGACCCAATTACGCGTATGCAATTAGTTGATTATGCTTCAGCCTCAGGTGATTATAATTTACTTCATTACGATGAATCATTTGCTAGAAAGACTGGCTTAAAAGGATGTATTGCTCACGGTATGCTACAAATGGCAATGTGTGCTAATTATATTATGAACTG
>Ga0209536_100010593_pt1 | contig 13576 bp, 11 predicted proteins | sample DeeMarSeWOR28_12_FD_187461 | JGI IMG/M metagenome (GOLD analysis project Ga0209536, IMG submission 187461) | Marine sediment microbial communities from White Oak River estuary, North Carolina - WOR-2-8_12 (SPAdes) (version 2) | ecosystem: Environmental > Aquatic > Marine > Intertidal zone >...
AAATATAACAACCGTGCTATACAATTTAAAACTCCGCCCCAATATCTTGATTACATACAACAGGGGTGTGTGCACAATGGTACGTTGATTGTTGTGGCACGTTAACGCGGCAATAAAGTCTAGTTCTGCCTAGCCTTCGATAGAAATGGGGAGCCAGTCCATGTATGCTAACTACTGTTTAGGGATTGGCTCTTAATGAGTATTACCTTTTCGATTTTAGACGGCAGTTGCCTAAGCCAACTGCCCATTTCTGGTCTATATTAATCCGACAAACACGCTGGCCAACAGTTTAATCCCTACTTAGCGTCTAGAAAGATTAGAATTAAAGTATCTTTCTAAGCTATTCGGATTTTTTAAATAAAATGTCCTTCAATTCAAATGGGTATTGCTAAGCAATGGATTCCGTCACGCAGTTAGCTTTAGGAGCGGCAGTGGGCGAGGCCACTATGGGCCGGCGCGTCGGTAAGCGTGCCCTGTTGTGGGGTGGTATATGCGGTACCATTCCGGACCTTGATGTGTTTATTCCCATGGGGGATGCCGTGCGGGATTTCACCTATCATCGCGCCGCCAGTCATTCATTGATCATACTGTTGCTGCTAACCCCTGTTGTTGTGTGGTTAATCACCAAGATCCATTCCAGTACGCTGGAACACAAACGGCGATGGTTTGTTTGCGTCTATTTAGTGTTCGCCACTCATGTCTTATTGGACAGTTTTACGGCCTACGGTACTCAGATTTTCTGGCCGGTGGTGACCACTCCCATGACTTGGTCGACTATATTCATTATCGATCCTTTATACACCTTGCCCCTACTTGCGGGTGTTGTTGCCGCACTGGTGATGACTCGCGAAACCGATCGAGGTCACCACGTTAACCAAGCGGGGCTGGTTATCAGCACATTGTATCTAGGATGGAGTTTAGTGGCTAAAGTGTATGTGCAAGACACTATTGTGGATAACCTGAAAACACAAAACATTGCTTATCAACGTATATTTACTACGCCAGCGCCGTTTAACACCGTGTTGTGGCGCGCTGTGGTGATGGACGAGGCAGGTTATTATGAAGCGTATTATTCTTTGTTTGACGGCGATAGCGCCATAGATTTTAGGCATTATGTCAGCCATAAGGAGTTGCTCAATGGAATTGAAGATCATTGGCCGGTGCAACGGCTGCAATGGTTCAGCAAAGGATTTTATGCGGTACAACGGCAGGGACAGGATATTGTTATCAGCGATTTGCGCATGGGCGTGGAGCCTCAATACGTATTTCGATTTAAGGTCGGAAATATCAGTAATCCACACGCCATTGCGGTCGTGCCGGAACAGATCCGGGAATCAAGGGATTTGACTCAATTAAAGTCACTATGGGAACGTATTTGGAGTGCTGAATACACAGTCGATACTAGGATTGAACTTCGATAATGTGAAATTTTTTATGTAGGGGGGATTATGAAGCAGTTATTCTTAATGTCGGTTGTTGGATTGTTAATACTTCCAATTCCGGTTTTGCATGCGAAACCTGATGGCAAAGTCACTGTGCAGTGGCTCGGTCATGCGTCTTTTAAACTCACCAGCGTCAGTGGCAAAGTGATAGTGATCGATCCGTTCATTAGCAAGAACCCTAAGCTGGAGGATGAACACAAGGACTTGAATAAACTGGGTAAAGTGGATTTGATCCTGGTCACACACGCTCATGGAGATCACGTAGGCGATGGCCCCGAACTGGCTAAAAAACATAACGCGCCGTTATATGCGCCCGCGGGATTGAATGACAGCTTGGTGGCTTTAGGCGTACTACCGGTGGAGTTGTCGCCCCGGTTTAACAAAGGCGGCGTAATAAAGCCATTGGGTGATGATATTAAAATCACTATGACCCGGGCCGAACACAGCTCCGAGTTCAAGTGGACCAATCCGCAAACCGGCAAGCAAGAAATCCATGTGGGCGGAGAGCCGGCGGGATTTATTATAGAGTTTGAAAATGGATTCAAAGTGTATCATATGGGCGATACCGGGTTGTTCGGCGATATGCGCTTCATTGGCGAGTATTATCAACCGGACATGGTATTAATACCTGTGGGCGGCCACTTTGTGTTAAGTCCAACCGATGCGGCGTATGCCACCCGCCAGTATTTCAAACCAAAATATGCTGTACCCATGCATTACGGAACCAATCCCAGGCTCACTGGAACGCCGGAAGAATATATCAATGCGCTGGGCATAACTTCGACCAAAGTATTAAACATGAAAATCTGGGAAGCAATCAGCTTTTGATATAGATATATCAACAGGGGAACACAAAGGGAAAAAAATGGCGTTAAAAAATAAAACAGTGTTGTTACGTTCAGCTTATTCTGCATGGTTTCGTTATTTGATACTGGTGTTTATTCTCACGACATCACATAACGCCGTTGCGGTATCCAAATATTATGTCTTCGAAGGTAGGGTGACCAGCCTCTATGAGCCGTTCACCCGGAGCGCTACCAAAGCGGGTTTTGAGTTAGATGATTTTATTCATTACGTCGTGGAAATGGACTTTGACAGGCAGGGTTTTTATATATCGCCAACCAGTCGTCTCCGGGTAACCCCTGCCGATACTGAAACCGTCGACTATTTTTACGCTAATCTACTCAACGGGACAGAAATCATTCGTATTGGTGTTTCAGGTGTTGTCTATGAGAATCTCGGCGCCAACTACACTGATCCTAACCAGAGTTACATCAACCTGGCCAATTATTTGGTGTTGAAGAATAATGGGGTTAATCCCATCGATTGGCAGATTGGTGATGAGGTAACCTCATCGGACCGGTGGGCTTTGCAGGCAAACGAGAGGATGGATGGCAGCTTAGTATTAGTAGATATTTTAGATCTTCCTCCTGTTGTCGAAACTTCAACTAACAATTGGAACACTGTTCCGTTTGATCCGGCTGTTATTAATTTCGTCAGACTGCATCCGTTGAATAATTCTATCTTTATAAGTGGCCGGCCATATGTTGGTTTATTCGAAAAAACGAACAACGTCACTTTATTGTCATCTCGCAATAACGGTTTAGGCGATACGAATATAAAAGACCTGGCTTTCTCGACGGGTTCAACAGATATGTTATACGCGGCAACGCTACATGGTGGTATCTATAAATCGGTTAGTGGCGGTAACACATGGGTGCAATCCAATAGCGGATTAGAAACCAGAAGTAATCAGTCAACAGACGCTTTTAGTGTGGCAGTGAGTCCGTCAAATCCGGATATCATTTATGCCGGTACATTGTTTGGATTGTACAGCAGTACTGACGCCGGCGACAGCTGGCAGGCGGAAGATACTCCTTTCAATGACTCAGTAATCAAAGTGATCCGAATCACTGCGCAGAATAAAATTTTTGTCGGCACCGACAAAGGTCTATATCAGGGAGAGGTGGGGAGTGGTGTTTGGTCCAACCTGTTCAACAACATGATGTTGATACCGACTAATACCGCCAATGTTTCGGATATTAAGTTGCATCCTGCAAACCAAAATATGGTTGCCATAGCGTTAAAAGGTATTGGCGCGTATTTTTATTATGTAGAAAGCGGCATATGGGAAAAGCTTAGTTTTGGGTCTATAGAAGAGACAGAGGAACTGATATTAGATTTTGCCGGTGCAAATGGTGGTACGGTTTATGTGGCTGCTAGCCAGTCCGGAGTGTTTCGCAGTGATGATTTGAATGAGTCTTGGAGCCGAGTGACTTTGCCGGCTGTTAACAACGTAGAAATATCGATAAATAGTTTTGCCGTTGATGTTAACGAACAGCTAGTTATCGGCTCCAACCACAATGGAGTCTATACGATCGATAAATCCATGCAGACAATTTCACCGGTTGACATGCCTAAACCTGGAGACGATATTGATGATGTTATTGGTGGAGATACAGGCGAAGGTGGCGGCGGAGGAGCTATAGAATGGATTATAGTTTTGTTGCTGGGTTTGTTTTGGGCTTCGAAAAACTACAGATCAAATATTTTCCAGCGTAAAGTTTATTGAGGCAAAGGGCGCGATCGGCGGCATCGCCGCCGATCTCAGTAGCCCCTTTGCCTTATGTTCACCAGGTTTTGTACGGCAGAAACTTTCCGTTCATTTTCAGCACGACACGGTCGCCGGCGGGGTTTTCTTCTTTGTCGATGTGCATGGAAAAATCGATGGCGCTCATGATGCCGTCGCCGAATTTTTCGTGAATGATTTCTTTGATGGTGTCGCCATAGACGCCTACGATTTCATACAGTCTGTAAATGACGGGATCTTGGGGTATGTCTTTTTCCCAGGACTTATGAGGGAAAGCTTGTAACGCGGTGTTTACCTCGGGCGATAAACCCAGAAACGCGCAGAGTTTGTCGGCCAGGGGTTTAGGCATGCTGTTTTTGCCAAAGCAAGCGGAGGTGACCCAAATCACACCGGCGCCGATTTCGTCCGCAATCGCTTGCCAGGTTAAACCTTTGTCAATCTTGGCGGCGATGATGGCTTCGGTCATTTCTTCTTTGCTCATGAGTGAGCTGGTCATGGTGTTGGGTACGGTTTGCATCGTTGCGGCTGTGACGCTCATGGTTTTCTCCTTTTAAGCAAATTAACTCAAATTAACGACATTTCGTTTGACGGCAGTTGTATCTTCATTGGTATTGGGGTGAGTGATTTCCTGTATGGAACCGGTTGCAGGATTGATTTCCGGCGGATAACGTAATCCCGATGAAGAAGGTCTTTCGATGACGCGCGTTTCAGGATTGGCTAGTTCCTTGGAACGTTTAACCAGGAAATCGACTATGTGATTGCGAATGGTATAGTAATGCGGATGATGAATAACGTCGGTGCGGTTGCGCGGCCTGGGAATATCGATCACCACCGATTCGGCGATTTGCGCATACGGTCCGTTGGTCATTAGCAGAATGCGATCGGCCAACAATATAGCTTCATCCACATCATGCGTAATCATGAATACGGTCTGGCTCGATTGGCTCCATATTTTCAGCAGTTCTTCTTGAATCATACCGCGGGTCAACGCATCCAGCGCACCGAAAGGCTCATCCAGCAGCAACAGTTTGGGCTCTATGGCAAAGGCGCGCGCAATGCTCACGCGTTGGCGCATGCCACCGGAGAGTTGTGACGGTTTGCGCTGTTCCGCGCCTTTTAACCCAACCATCTCAATATACTTCATGCTATGATCCAGCACTTGCTGCTTAGTCCATGTGGGATGACGTGACTTAACGGCGAAAGTGATGTTTTTCAGCGTGGATATCCACGGCAATAGACTATAGTTCTGGAATACTACGCCCCGGTCCAAACTGGGGCCGGCCACTTCCTTGTTCTCCATCAAAACCACGCCTTTGGTGGCTTGATCCAGGCCTGCCAGAATATTCAATATGGTCGACTTGCCGCAACCGGAGTGGCCGATGATACAAACAAATTCACTTTCGCTAATGCCAAAGTTGATGTTTTCGAACACGGTTAAGGGCTCGCCGCCTCGCGGTGCTGGAAACGACTTTGTCAGCCCTTGTGCGTTTAGAAAATAATGACTCATTACGTTACTCCACGTATTGTACGAGTTTGGTGGCGCGGGCGAGCATAAGGTCCAGTATCATGCCAACGACACCGATCATTAGTATGGAGAACACTACACTGGTTAAATCCAAATTGTTCCATTCATTCCATACGTAGTAGCCGATACCGGTGCCGCCAACGAGCATTTCAGCGGCCACAATTACCAGCCAGGCAATGCCGATGGATATGCGCATGCCCGTGAGTATTGTGGGCGCGGCGGCGGGCAGAATTACCAGCAGCGCCGTACGCAGCTTGCCCAATTCATGAGTGCGCGCCACATTGATGTAATCTTTTTTCACAGAACTCACGCCGAACGCCGTGTTGATCAGCATCGGCCAGATTGAGCAGATGAAAATCACAAACACCGATGACACTTCGGAGTCTTTCAATATAAACAGCGCCAGCGGCATCCAAGCCAAGGGAGAGATGGGTTTAAGCACTTGGATAAAGGGATCCAGCGCTTTTTGCATCAGTGGCGACATGCCGATTAAAAAGCCTATGGGTATTGCCACTAACGCCGCCAATAGATAACCGGTCATTACCCGTTTCAGGGAATACAACAATTGCAGACCGATGCCTTTGTCGTTTGGCCCTTTGTCATAGAACGGGTCACTCAACTCCTCCACGGCCAACAAACCAATTTCCGAGGGGTTGGGCACGCGAGCCTGCGGCTCGCTGCCCCCCATCAGCATCTCATACTCTGTGAGCGCTTCTTTTTGCTCGGGTGCTTGGTTTAACACCTCCCAAATTCCTAACACCATCGTTAAAATGATTAACGACAAAATGCCGGCTCTTAGGTGAATGTTTTGCATGCTTACGCCCTCGTTATGGCAAAGCTTTTGGCATAGGCATCGGGCTGGTTGTAATCAAACTCTTTACCCATAATAGTGTACTTCTCGTATGTAGTCGTGGGCGGTTCATAACCCAGGTCTTTCATTAACTTGCCACAATCGGCTGCCAAGTACACTTGCTCGGCAATGCCTTTGTAGTCCACATCGCCCTCGATGTAACCCCAGCGTTTCATTTGGGTCAGAATCCACACCGCCATGGAATGCCAGGGGAACGGGTCAAAGTCGATGCGATCCGGCTCGTCGCGTACATTACCTAATCCATCGGCAAAGCGGCCGGTAAGCACTTGCTCCAACACAGGCACGGGTTGGTTGAGATAGTTTTTCGGTGCAATCGCTTTAGCAATGTCTTTGCGGTTGCCTTGCTCCGAGGAGAAGTGAGTGGCGTCGACAATGGCCTTGAACAATGCGCCATAGGCGTTTGGCATCTTCTGAGCAAATTCCGCGCTGGTGGCAAACGCACAGCAAGGGTGGCCTTGCCAGATCTCTTTGGTTAACAAGTGAATAAAGCCGATTTTCTCCCACACGGCGCGTTGGTTGAACGGGTCGGGGGAGAGGTAACCGTCCAGGTTCCCGGCACGCAAGTTGGCGACCATCTCTGGCGGCGGTACCACACGGATTTGAATGTCTTGATCGGGGTCGATGCCGTGTTCGGCAACGTAATAACGCAATAAAAAGTTATGCATGGAATATTCGAATGGCACGCCGAATTTAAAGCCTTTCCATTGTTTGGGATCGCGTTTGTCTTTGTGTTTGTTGTGTAAAGTGATTGCCTGACCGTTGATGTTTTCCACCGCCGGCATGATAAACGGCATAGCGGTTGATCCGGCGCCTAGTGACATCGCCAACGGCATGGGGGTGAGCATGTGGGCTGCGTCGTATTCTTTGTTGATGGACTTATCACGTGACACAGCCCAACCGGCAGTTTTAATCACATCCACATCCAGGCCGTATTTTTGATAGAAGCCCATGGGATGTGCCATGATAATCGGCGTGGCGCAAGTGATGGGTACAAAACCCACTTTGAGTTTTTTCTTCTCCGGCGGGCCGAGTTTGTCTTTCACCGCCGCTTTGACCGCATCTAAAGGAAGAATGCTGGCCAAAATAGAAGCGGCCATTCCTCCACCCACTAACTTCATAAAATTACGCCGTGAGACATCGTTGTGGCCGAACATGCCCCTCACCAGAGCACTTTCCACGGCGCGATCGATGATGTCTTCCTGGGTCATTGACCGGCTGTCCGCGGTTGCTTGGGATTGTTGTTGTACTTGTATCTCACCGCTTGAGTCCTGAACAAATCGTTTGGACTCACATTGACTACAGCTACAACTAGCGCCATGACGTAAATCACTATCAGGACTGAATGGATTGCCTAAACTCTTATTGCTCATAACCATATCCTCTTAAAGTAATTCTTCGCAAACATTTAGTCTCGGTCTTTCGTGTGCCTTGCGCGCACCTAAGCTGTGCGCTGCGCGCCAAAAGTGGGCGCTTGTTTTCGGGGGATTCGCCTTTGACTGACTGTGTATTCGGTGATTTAAAGCCAGCACTGCGCGTCATCAGCTATAGAGCAATGCTTGTACCAAGTCAGTGATCAAACACTAAGTTGCTGAATGTGCTTAGTTAATTCGCTACAGAAAACACCATTCACCGCTACGAAAGTTCGTAGATTACGAAAATGCATAGTGTAAATTACTCAATTTCGTAGCTTGGTATATGTATTGCTATATCAAATTTATGTAAGGGAATTAGGAAGGGGGCTGTGATGAAGGCGGTAGTTCATCAATTATTTCAACAATCTCTATTGCAATATATCAACGAGCCTTTTGTGCTTATTGACCCGGTAAACAATAGGATCATAGGCAGCAACTCCGCAGCGACAATCCTGCTGGGTTATGATCAGGAAGAATTACTCAGCCGTACCGTTACTTCAATATTTCCTTTTGAATTACCAGCGCTCATTACATTTTCCCAATCGGTGCTCGAGCGCGGTTCCGGTTGGACCAATGAGATGTCTTGCCGGCACAAAGAGGGGCGTGAAATCCAAGTGGAAGTCAGTGCTTCGTTGTACGACTCCGGTGAAGAGAAGTACATTATTGTGCAGCTGCGCGACAAACAGAAAATACAACAATTGCAAGAGCATTCTCAGGCCAATGACTATGTGCGGCGCGGCATCAGTGAATGGAAACGCATAGAACGGATTTTTCAGGACATCGAACGTGAAAATCAGTTGTTATTGCGCGCGGTTGGGGATGGGATATATGGCGTTAATGCGGACGGTAAAACCACATTCGTGAATATGGCCGCCGAACACATGTTGGGTTGGTCAGCAGATGAACTCGTGGGCAAGGATATCCACGAATTGATCCATTACCATAGATCGGATGGCTCGCACTATCCCAGGGTGGAATGCCCCATATATGCGGCGTTTCACGACGGCTCCATCCATCGGGTGGATGATGAGGTATTCTGGCGTAAAAACGGTACACCGTTTCCGGTGGAGTATACCAGCACACCCATTCGTGATCATGGGCAATTGGTTGGGGCCGTGGTGGTGTTTCGGGATATAACAGCACGCAAGCAAGCAGAGAATCGCTTGCATGCGGCGCTACATGAAGTCGAGGAACTAAAACAGCGCCTGGAGATGGAAAATGCATATTTACTGGAGGAGATTCACTCCGAACACAACTATAAGGAGATCGTCGGAAACAGTGTGGCCATACAACGCATTATTCACCAAATTGAACTAGTCGCACCTACCGATGCCAATGTGCTTGTTAACGGTGAGTCTGGCACTGGCAAGGAGCTGATAGCACGCGCCATCCACGAAAGCAGTACCCGCCGGCAAAGGCCGCTCATTCGGGTTAATTGTGCGGCTATACCTCGGGAACTATTTGAAAGTGAATTCTTCGGTCACATCAAAGGGGCGTTTACGGGTGCAGTGAGTGACCGTGCTGGGCGTTTTGAATTAGCCGATGGCGGTACATTGTTTCTGGACGAGGTGGGAGAGATACCGCTGGAATTACAAAGCAAATTGTTACGCGTTTTACAGGAGGGTCAATTCGAACGTGTAGGCGAAAATAAAACGCGTAAAGTAGATGTGCGTATTATCGCTGCTACCAACAAAGACTTGCTTGCCGAATGCAAGCAAAATCGATTTCGTCAGGATTTGTACTTTCGTCTGAATGTGTTTCCCATCGAATCGGTGCCGCTGCGCGAACGATTGGAAGACGTGCCGGTGTTGGCGGGGCATTTCTTAAATATTTCGCTAAAAAAACTCAACAAAACCAACATCCATCTAACCAAAGCCAATATCGAACAACTAAAAAACTATGAATGGCCCGGAAATATTCGTGAACTGCAAAATGTGATTGAAAGAGCGGTCATTCTGGCGCGCAACAACCGCTTGGTTTTCGAAGTTCCTCAAAACGCCGCAGTTTATAAACCTGCGACTGAACTTCGCGGCGAATCTAGCGACAATAATTCCATTAAGACCCCGTTGGAGCTACGGCAAGCCGAATACAACAACATTGTTGCCGCATTGGAAAAAACCGGTGGCAAGATATTTAGTGACGATGGCGCCGCGGCACTGCTGCAAGTGCGCCCGACCACATTGGCTTCAAAAATAAAACGCTTGGGAATAGACCGAGCACAGTTTAAAAAAACGCACTAGTCGTCTTGGTATCTTTTTAGAATGACTGCGCGCTTGGCGGTGTACTGTAGTGGATTACCTAGCACTGCAGTTTGCCGTCCACAAATACATTTCCGTATTTATGTTTGTTTTTATGCCGTTGCTGGTACAAAAAAGAGATTAAAACCTGCTGCAATATCAGAATATACAAATACCCGAAAATCACGATATACGTCGCCGAAAATATCATTATGGCCAACAAACCTACGGGGTCGGATGCAAGAGAAAACTCAAACGCATACTCTAACGATAAGTAACCCACAAGGAAAAACAAAAACACGATTGGGCTGCGAAACCCAAATCGCCTCAAGGCGTTTGGGGAGTATTTTCGGCTTATGACTAACGTAATCAGTGAAAACAATACATACGGTATCAACAAGGTTAAAATAAGGTGCGTGTATAATTCGCTTTTTTCAATCAACGCAGCAACATAGCCAACGGCTATAAACAATAGCGGCAGCAAAAGAGCTATACGAAAAAATCGGCGTGTATGCATAATAACAGTATAGGTGATGTCGTCGGTTGATAATAGGTAAAAAAGTTAAATGCTCCCAATAAGTTGGCGATTTCGATGGTGGCGAAAGATGTGACGATGATACCGCAGGATTGCGGATTCGATGTTTAGTTTAGTGCTCAATTCGCTGAACGTTCCATCAAACAAATTACAAATTACTCAGTCTTCATCGTCGAATTCGTCTTCGTCGAAATCGTCGTAATCATCTTCATCTTCATCTTCATCTTCATCCTCATCCTCATCACTCAGTAATCCAGCTTCGATTTCATCCGGCAAATCCTCATGCCACCATTTATAAATATATTCCAAGGCATCCGCATCCATTTGCGAGTCTTCCCACGGGGTATGCTCTTGTTTGATGGCTCGACCGTCTTCGTATTTGATAAAAAATTCCCATGGTTCGTCTTCGGTGTAGCCCCACGCTTGCGCGTGAATGCCAGGGATCAAGTCATATAAGAAGTCGATAAAGTGAACCATGCTAGAATCACCCCATTCGCCTTGTTCCAGATGCAGTACGATAAATCCATGCTCTTCGTCGGCGTCAGGTTCGAAATTAAAATCCTTGACATACTTGTATTTGAATAACTCTTCAACAAGGGAATCGCTATCTGGCTTAAATTGTTGAGTGAAGGCAACTGCCTTATCTTGATCTAAATCTACGCCGACTAAAGCATCCGCCAATGTGGATAACACGTCCTCATCATCGTGAGAGATATATAAATTAGTATGTATAGCTTCTGTGTCCATAAGTATGATCCGATTCTCGAAATTAAGGATTACGTCAGCAAATATATTGAGTTCAATGGAGAAGAGATTTATTTAATCTGCTCTTCCCAGACTTAACCACCAGATTCTAACATTGGATACGTAAAGAATAGAATATGAATCGAATTTAATAAATAGTGAGTAATTATGCTGGTTTCTAGCCGCTTGGTGAGGTGGAAAACCAAGCCATATCCGAATCCCGCGACTATTGCCGCTAAAACGTATGAAGGTCCCATGGCATAGTGAGCAACACCAAAAAGAGTTCCGGCTATCGATATGGAAAGAATCCCCGAATAATTTGTAACTGGGGACAAAGCTTGATGAATGTGGTGCTGGATTAGACCTCTGAAAAATCCTTCTTCTGCCGCTGCCGTAATAAAGAGATTGCTTAAAGCCCAAAAAAGTAAAAATTCCGGAGTTTTGGGCTCCCAACGTATAAGCCCAAGTAAATAGGCAAGCGTAAAAGTAACGATTAATGCGCTTAGTAGGACAAATACACTTTTTTTGATGTTCGTCGAACTAACTGAGTTGTGCTCAATTATCGATTGATATAAAAATATTAAAAAGACCGCGACACAGGCTTTATCGTAGTTCCAATAAAGGGTAAATGGTTTTGCGTCATTCGAAACTATGGCGTGGTCTACGATTATTGGATTATTAAATCCAGCAAATGTATGGGTCCCAAGGCCAAAACAGACCATCGCAGTTAATAGCAGAAAAATTGAATATAAGTATTTGTTGCGGCGACGGAAGATGATGGCGCAGACCGTGGTCGCTGCCACAAGCGTGAGTGGTATCAAGGCTTGTGGTTCTATTAGTTCGACGAATAGCGCGAATAGAATAGAGAGTAAAGTGGCGAATGCGGCTATGTTAAAACGCAAAAAGATTATGAATAAAATGGCTGTCCATAACAATAGATATGGAAAAGCTAATGTCACACCAATGCTGGAGATCATATCTGCATTATTAGTTTGAAATGATGATCAAATGTAAAACTTGTGTAAAAACTTTTCCGGCCTTTTTACAAAGACCGATCTACACCAACTATCTGGTATAAGGCTACCCTTTTGGTGGTAAATCACTACAACTAAAAAGGAGCGCCATCATGATAGTATCACGCAAACGTCGTTTTCAGGTCCACTTGTTTTTTATCTGTCTAGCGTCATTGGGAGGTTTGGTTTTTGCGGGCACCCAAGTCCGTTCTCATGAGATTGCTAGTGCCCATCAGGCTACCGACACGGGGATTAAATCCAATACAAAGGAGTTGCCAAAGATCCAATTAGCAATTCTTCTAGACACCAGCAACAGCATGGACGGCCTCATCGATCAGGCGCGCAACCAATTGTGGCAGGCAGTTAACGAATTTGCCAAACTCAACCGCAATGGTATGACGCCGATTCTGGAAGTGGCTGTTTACGAATACGGTAATGATACGCTTTCACTGCAAAATGGTTATGTTCGTCAAGTCACTCCGCTTACGCGCGAATTAGATCAGGTGTCCGAAGCTTTATTCGCATTGACCACCAACGGCGGCAGCGAATATTGCGGTTATGTTATTGATGCGGCAAGCAATGAACTTAATTGGAGTTCATCAGGCAACGATATTAAAGCGATTTTTATTGCCGGTAACGAACCCTTCACACAAGGACCGGTGAGTTTCGAGCAAGCGATTAGCGGTTCAAAGCGCAAAGGCATTACGGTGCATACGATACACGCTGGCGATTATGAAGAAGGCGAACAAACCGGCTGGAAACAAGGCGCGATACTAGCGGGTGGTAATTACATGAGCATTGATGCCAATCAGCGTATCGTACACATCGAAGCACCACAGGATGAAAAACTTGCTGAGCTGAACGCACAGTTGAATGAGACCTATATACCTTACGGTAGCCAAGGTAAGCAAAAAGCCCAACGCCAGTTGGAGCAAGATTCAAAGAGCGAATCGGTGTCGCTTGGACTGTTGGCGAAACGCGTACACTCTAAAGCTTCATCGCTATACAATAACGCTAATTGGGATTTGGTGGATGCTGTCGAAGAGGGGAAGGTAAAGTTGGATAAAGTGAAAACGGACGATCTACCTAAAGAGATGAGGGTAATGAACGATCAGAAAAAGTCTCAGTACGTTAACAATAAATCGATGGAACGCAATAAGCTTAAACAACATATTTCAGAACTAAGCAAAGCCCGTGATGCTTATGT
>Ga0209536_100010594_pt1 | contig 13575 bp, 12 predicted proteins | sample DeeMarSeWOR28_12_FD_187461 | JGI IMG/M metagenome (GOLD analysis project Ga0209536, IMG submission 187461) | Marine sediment microbial communities from White Oak River estuary, North Carolina - WOR-2-8_12 (SPAdes) (version 2) | ecosystem: Environmental > Aquatic > Marine > Intertidal zone >...
GATACGTTCACTGGCCGTGTACAACCCGATCCATTACCAGGAAGTGCCGGAACTTTTCATGGACTTCATCTGCAGCCTCACCGGCAAGTCTCCCTCGACGACGGGCGCCGGCAGCGAGGGCGCATTGACCAAGGGACCGTTCAATGCCCTGCGCACCACGGCTGATCTGAACAATGCCCTGGTATCCTATATCCTGACCGGTCAGGCTGGTTTTTCCAGTTCGGCCGGATACGTCGGTCCACAGGTGCGCGTTGACCATGATATCAGCCTGCTGATACCTGAAATCTGGGCGCGGCTCTCGCTGCAGGAACGCCAGCCGGGTTACCTCATAGAACACGGCTACCTGGAGCCACTGGAAGATATTGAACACAGTGGCAGGAAGGTGCTGGCCAGTCGCCTGGGCTACCGTATCACCGAGCATTTTGTGCACGGCTTCCTTGGCAAGATCTTCGATAACCCGAGCGCCGTGTTCACGGAGGCAATACTCAAGCCGGAGACGCAGGACATGGAATCCTTCGTTGACGGCATCAATAACATCGTCGAGGCACAGCAGCGTGTGGCCTTGCAGTACCTCGAGGATGGCAGTATCGAGGATGCCTGTCCGCCATTACAGGCACTGCTGATGATCATGGCAACAGGCAGCTACTCGGGTATGGACATCCATCACCCTGATATCCGCGCCATGTTTACCCGCGAAAGCCTGCTGGCCTCCGACTGGTACCAGGAACGTCTCGAGATCAAGCAGCACCGTGATATCGAGATGTGGAAACGGCACGTCAAACACCTGCAGCAGTTCCTTGATGACAAGGACTATGCAGATGAGGCACAGCGCCTTGGTATGCCGCAGCGCCTCGAAACCGCAAGGCAGAAACTCGCCGCGGTCCAGCAAGAGGATTATCTCAAGTCACTGGTCGGTATGCTGGGTGCCGACCCATTAAAGGCGGCACGTGCACACATCGAGGAGCCTGTCGTTGTCTGGGGCAAGGCGAGCCTGTCACCCAAGCTTGGCAAGGGTGTGGTTATGGAGGGTGACGAATCCATGCCGGTCTACGAGGTGCCGTCCTTGCTGCAGCGGGTCAAATCGAAGCTTAAAAGGGCACGTTTGAATTAATGCTCTTCCAGCCTGACGGTAGTCGATGTTGATCCGGATTCAGCCTGGTGCTGATTTTTTAAGATATTTCCACGGAAGTACACGGAAAAACACGGAAGCATAAAAAAAGCCTTGCTGGAAATATTTCCGTGTCATTCTGTGTATTTCCGTGGCAGAACTCTTGCGTTTATCAAGCTGAATCAGCTGGGTGTAAATCGCACTTCAAGTCTATACGATGGCCGAGATTATCCAGTTCAGGAAACCGAAACCTGCGGAAAAGGCGAAGGGCAAGACCTTGTGCAAACGCGGCTTTCACAAGTGGGTTGTCGACAAGGACAAGCGTTTTGATACCCGCCAGGGGCGACTGGTCACCGACTACCGCTGCGAGCGCTGCGGTGTCGTGAAAACAACAGCCCACTAGTATGAGCGAGACGCCGGACAAGCTGCAGATTTCGCGACAAGTCAGTATTCCCCTGAATGAAATTGTCATGACCGCCATTCGCGCGCAGGGTGCCGGTGGTCAGAATGTCAATAAAGTTGCTTCCGCCATACATTTGCGCTTCGACATCAGGGCATCAAGCCTGCCGGAGTTTTATAAAACCCGGCTGCTGGCGTTGAATGACCAGCGCATCACGCGCGAGGGCGTGGTCGTCATCAAGTCGCAGTCATACCGCACCCGGGAGAAAAACCGTGACGCGGCACTAAGCCGTTTGCAGGTGTTGATAAGAAGCGTCGCTGCAACACGCAAGACGCGCATCGCCACGCGTGCGAGTGCCGCAGCGAGAAAACAGCGTCTGGATCAGAAAACCCGGCGCGGCAGGGACAAGTTGCTGCGCAGACGGGTCAGTGGTGATGACTAGTCCCCGGGTGGCGCGTAGCGGACTTCCAAGATCGTATACTCACAGCGCCCCTGTGGCGTATCAACCCGTACCTCATCGGCGATGGTTTTTTTCATCAGGGCTTTTGCCATGGGTGAATCCATACTGATCCAGCCCTTTGCCGGGTCGAATTCATCGGCGCCGACTATTCGATAACAGCACTGCGTGCCTTCATCGTCTTCTACCGTCACCCAGGCACCGAAGAATACCAGCGTCGGGTCGGACGGTTGTTGAGACACAACTTTCAGATCGGGCAGTCGTTTTTGCAGGTAGCGGATTCGACGGTCGATCTCGCGTAGTTGTTTCTTGCGGTAAATGTACTCGGCATTCTCGGAACGATCGCCCTCTGCAGCGGCCGCCGTCAGCGCCCTGGTGACACCGGTACGGCGTTTCCACAGGGCCTTCAGCTCATCGGCGAGTGACTGGTAACCCTCGCGGGTAATATAGGGAGACGATCTGGGTACAGGAGGTCGGTAGCGTCCCATCTGTGCGGACTGCCTGTGAATGAATGCTGACAAAAAGAACCCCGTCAGAGACGGGGTTCTTTGCTTGCAGGATGTGCTGTCCCGTTATTGTCCCTTGACATTGACTGCTTGCAGTCCCTTTGGACCTTGCTCGATATCAAAGTCTACTGTTTGGCCTTCAGCCAGAGTTTTGAATCCGTCACCGCTGATTGCTGAGAAATGCACGAACACATCTTCACCGCCGTCGGCAGGCGCAATAAAACCGAAACCTTTGGATTCATTGAACCATTTAACAGTACCTGTAGCCATGTAACACCTCTGTAATATGTAAACGAAATTAAAACTAATTGCAGATAAACCAAGGAAATAACAGGAGAGTTGATTTGACCTTCCGAGTTGCCTTTATGAATTTGCAATTATATTTGTTGAATCGAAATAGGCAGGATCTCTTTGCCCCCCAGCATCGATCACCGGCAAATAATACAACAGATAAATTAAAAATGCTTAATTTGTGCCGCTGGAATGAAAGATTTTTACAATTTGCTGCCCGATCACGGATTCGTGTGCAGGGCAGGGAAGAGGCTTCACTAGATCACGATACGGTCCCAGGTCCAGTACAGGCCGGTTACGGCAATAGCCAAGGAGCAGGGGACCACGATCACGGCATGATACCAGGGCTTGTTGCGGAACCACACACCCACTGCCAGAAACGCCAATAAAATAACGGCCAGTTGCCCGAGTTCGACGCCGACATTGAAACTCACCAGGGCCGTCATGAAGGCGTTCGCCGGCATGCCGAAATCAGCCAGTACACTGGCAAACCCCATGCCGTGCAGCAGGCCGAAAAAGAACACGATGACCAGGCGGCTTTTATGCAGCGACTGTGAGAAGACATTTTCAATGCCGATGTAGGCAATCGACAGGGCAATTAACGGTTCCACGATACTGGCCGGCAGATTGATAATACCGCGCATGGAAAGGCCGAGGGTCAGCGTGTGTGCCACGGTAAACATGGTGGCCTGCCAGAGCAGTGGACGCAGATGCACACTGAGCAGGAAGATACCCAGAATAAACAGGATATGGTCCAGACCCCTGGGGATGATGTGTTCAAAACCGAGGAGCACGTAGGTTGCAATTACCTGTGTCACCGGCTGCTGTGTGAATAACTCGGTCAGTGAGAAGGGCGTGCTGGTTGCATCATTGCGCAGCCATTGCCAGTCAGACCAGTGCCACTTCTCATTTGCCTCGTCGACCTGGCGTACACGCACGGCGTTATCGCCAAATCTTTCCGGGTAGTACCAGGTGAGGGCTCTGGCAGTGCGTTCGATGTCACCTTCAATTGTGATGACGCTGATGCGTGGCACCTTGGTATAGCCGGGTTCGGGTATGTCGATGCGGGTGATTGTCAGCGGTACGCGTTCGCCGTCGAAGGACAATTCGACCCGTTGCGTAAACTCAGACTCAAAGGGCTTGAAGGCGATGGCCAGCGCGTCTGCCGGCATTTCCCTTAATTCATCGTAGGCGGCTGCATTGGGGGCATCCTGGGTGTTCCGGTAGCGGGCATTGATGCCGGTGAGCAGTGCCTCAAGGCTGGCGCGCACCTCGATATGGTAGCTGCCGTCCGTGTTGATGCTGATTTCGACCAGTGCCGGTTTGACAACATCGGCCCATACCGGCGTGGCCAGTGCCGACATGACCCATAGCAGGGTCACCAGCAGGACAGCAGGCAAAGGGGTAGGGCTGTATATTAGTTTTCTATTAATAGCTAATGTAACGTTTGTCGTTGGAGAAATGGCCGCACGTGTCTTACACTGCGCACTGGCACGCAGGGGCAGTGCCGGTGTTGATGGTACATGTGTTCTCAGGTGTGCCTTGATGTCAGCGGGTGTCGAAGTTCGCTATAGTAATCGCCCCCTACCTTAAACAAAACAAGTAAAGGTGAATTATGCCATTCATTGACCGTCGTGAATTTCTGAAAATTATGGGGATTGGCGCAGCCGCCGCGACCGTGCCCGGCCTGGTTGCCTGCAGCAAAGGTGAGCAGGCTACCGCCGCACCCATCGCCAGTCCGTCTGCTGCCAGTGGCGCACCCGAGGGATTTTATGATCTGCCAATGCAGGGTACAGCACGCATCCTGCATATTACCGATGTGCATGGTCAGCTGAAGCCGGTGTATTTTCGTGAGCCGAATGTCAACCTGGGCGTCGGTGATGCCTTTGGTCGTCCGCCGCACATCGTCGGCAAGAAGCTGCTGGAGGCCATGGGGCTGAACCCGAAACCGACCACACCGGAATCGTACGCCTATACCTACCTCGATTTCGAGAATGCGGCACGTCAATACGGCAGGACCGGCGGTTATGCACACATGAAGACGCTGCTGGACAAACTGCGCGAGCAGGCCGGCGGCAAGCAGAACACCCTCACCCTTGATGGCGGTGACCTGTGGCAGGGGTCAGGGACTTCCCTGTGGACACGCGGTGTCGATATGGTGGAGGCCTCGAATATTCTCGGCCTTGATGTCATGGTCGGGCACTGGGAATTTACCTACCGCGAGGATGAAGTGCTGAATAACGTCAGCCTGTTCAAGGGCGACTTCATCGGTCAAAACGTTCGCATCAAGGAAGACGCCCTGTTCGGTGATGAATATGCGGCCATGACCGAGAAATACGACGGCCGTGGGCTGTATGACGAGGATACCGGGCATGCCTTCCGGCCCTATGTCATCAAGGAGATCAACGGTGCGCGCATTTGCATCGTCGGCCAGGCCTTCCCGCGTACCGCCAATGCGAACCCGCAGGAGTTCTTCCCCGACTGGTCCTTTGGCCTGCGCGAGGATGACATGATCGCACTGGTCAAGGATATTCGCGAGAATGAAAAACCGGATGCCATCGTGCTGCTCTCGCATAACGGCATGGATGTGGATATCAAGATGGCCGAGCGTGTACCGGGATTGAATGCGGTCTTTGGCGGTCATACCCACGACGGCATCCCCAAACCGCTGGAGGTCAAGAATGTCGAGGGCCATACCTGCCTGGTGACCAATGCCGGTTCCAACGGCAAGTATGTCGGTGTCATGGATTTCGAATTCGCTGACGGCAAGATCAAGCAGCTGCATTACAAGATGCTGCCGGTGATCTCCGACTGGTTGCCTGAAGACAAGGAAATGAGCGCCTACATTAACCAGATGCGGCAGACAGTCTATACAGACAAGATTATCGAAAGCCGCTCCCCGTCCTATTTTTACAACAAGTCCCGTGTCGGCAAGACCTACGAGGAAATCCTCGGCGAAAAACTCGCGATTGCCGACCGGCTGCTGTATCGACGCGGTAATTTCATGGGGACCTGGGACCAGGTGCTGTGTAATGCCCTGCGACACGAATTCGGTGCCGATGTCGCCATGTCCGCCGGTGTACGCTGGGGTACCACCACGCTGGCAGGCGACTGGATTACCATGGAAGATGTCATGACCCAGTGTTCCATGACCTATGGCGAGACCTACGTCACCGAGATGTCGGGCAAGGACCTGAAGACCATCTTCGAGAGCGTTGCCGATAACCTCTTCGATCCGGATCCCTACCTGCAATCCGGTGGCGACATGGTGCGCATTGGTGGCCTCGATTACACCATCGACCCGTCGAAGAAACTGGGGGAGCGTATATCCAACATAATCCTGGATAACGGCAAGCCACTGGACATGGAAGCACGATATACAGTTGCAGGCTGGGCGTCCGTGAACCGTACACCGGATGGTCCGTTGATGTGGGATGTGGTCAGGGGCTATATCCTTGATAACAAGGGCAAGGACAATGTACTGCGCCTGCCGAAGATCAACTATCCGACACTGGTCGGTGTTGCTGACAACCCGGGTATTGCCGATTACGCAGGCAAGATGGGCTAAGCCCGGGTTTTTTATTGTTTTTCAAGGCCCCTTGTTTCAAGGGGCCTTTTTCTTGAGGGATACACATCGATGTGGTTTAAAAATTTGCAGTTATACCGTCTTGGGCGGTCGTTTGATTTGTCGCCGGAAGTGCTCGATGAACGACTCCAGGCCGATGCATTCAAAGGCTGTAACAGCATGGATATGCTGGCGTACGGCTGGGCGCCGCCGCTGGGTCGCCATGGCCGGCAGCTGGTACATGCAGCGAACGGTTACGTGATGATCTGCGCACGCAAGGAGGAGAAAATCATACCGGCGGGTGTTGTCAGACAACTGCTGGAAGACAAGGTGACCGAGGTCGAGGCGACAGAAGGACGGGAGATTTACCGGCGTGAAAAGATGCGCATGAAGGAAGAGATCATCGTCGATCTGTTGCCGCGGGCATTGAGCCGGATCAGTCACCAGTTTGCCTATATCGATGTTCGAAACCAGTTGCTAATCGTTGACAGTGCCTCGCCGGCCAGGGCCGAGACACTGATCGGGCAATTGCGTACCACGCTGGGCCGGTTTCCGGCGACCCCGGTGAAAACACGGCAATCGCTGTCGGGCCTGATGACGCGCTGGCTCGGAGGTGAACACTTGCCGCATGATTTCGTACTCGGCGATGAGTGCGAACTGAGACACCCGGATCCGGCTGGTGGCATCGTCAGCTGCAAGAAGCAGGACCTCGAGGCCGGTGAAGTCCGTAACCATATAAAGAACGGCAAACAGGCCGTGAAGCTGGCGCTGCTGTGGAAAGAACGCCTTTCCTGTGTGTTGCATGAGGACCTGTCCGTCAAGCGACTGCGCTTCGAGGACATTATCAAGGAAGAGGAACACGACACCGAGGCGGATGACCCGATCAGTCGTTTCGACCTGGATTTCTCGCTGATGGTGCTGGAACTCGCGGCCTTCATACCGCAGCTACTCGAGGCACTGGGTGGTGAGGCGCTTGCGGACGAGTCCAGTGACGAAACAGCGAAACAGCCGGTTGAAGTGCAGCGCCCGGTGGAAGCGGAACTGGAGCCAGCCTAGCGCCAGCTTTTTATATTTAATAGCCACGGAATTACATGGAATAAATAAATGCCTTGGTAGACATCTTTCCGTGTGCTTCCGTGGCGATGAAATTCTGGCTTTGGCAATTTAAAAGATTAACGGGAGATTGACATGGCAACAATCCATCCACAATTGATGCACGACTGTCAGCTGCTCGGGAGGTTTACGCTCAGCCATCTGCTGTTGATGCGTGATGCCAATTATCCCTGGTGCATCCTGGTACCTGACCGCGATGGTATTTCTGAAATACATCAGCTGAGCGAGTCCGACCAGCAACAGCTGTTACGTGAGTCGTCGCAGCTGGCAGTGGCGATGGAGTCGGCCTTCAGCCCGGACAAGCTCAATATCGCGGCGCTGGGTAATGTCGTGCCACAGCTGCACCTGCATCATATCGCCCGTTACCGTACCGATGCCGCCTGGCCCGCGCCGGTGTGGGGCAGGGTACCTGCAAAGCCCTATCTGGAGTATGAACTTGAGGCCGTGGTGCATTCCCTGGCAGCGCTGCTGACGTCCGGGTTCACTGTTGCCGGCTAGCTATTTGACCCCCTCTCCCTGGCCCTCTCGGCAAGTGCTCCATGCTTCGACTAATGCGCCTATTGTTGGTGCCCTACCACCTGCATCCCTGTAGGGGTCCCTCAGGGAGAGGGGGTTCTTACCAGTAAGTTCATTACAAGACTGTCAAGCGGGAATTATTATTTTGTATGAAGAAATGCAAAGTGTTTGCGTTACATCGAATTGTTAAAAGAGATTTCCCTCTCCCTCAGGGAGAGGGCCAGTGAGAGGGTGTGGTACCCGGCAACAGGCAAAAAAACGGCGACACGTGGTCGCCGGCAGGGTGCGAGTGAGGCTGGGAAAGCCAGGTAAAACTAGCCGATGCGTTCGGCGCGTACCTGTTGTCCCATCATTTGAGCCAGTACTTCAAATGATGAGGTGCGATCAGTGTCATAGGAAACCAGTATCAGGTGCGGGCGTCTTTCATTGAAATGGGCATGGATAACCCCTTTCTTGGCGTTGAGGGCTTTCTCGATATTGCGACGGGTATTTTCACCCAGAAAGTTATCGACGTGCATTACCATATCCGAGATGTGCATGGTGTCTACTCCTCCGTTTGGCTTGTAAAGCATCTACCTGAAAGCGTGTTTACGTAGCCTTTGTGTGGCGTCCCTGCCTGGCTGGTTTCCGTTGACTGAACGGTAATTAAAAACCACATAAATGTCAATGAATTAATTTATAACCCAATGTATTTGCTTAATATAATGACTTACACCATATGAAGTATAGGGTATTTATTATCCATACTATATGTAGGGGATAAAATGCAGGGTGATCGTGGCCAGGCGGCGGCGCCCGGAAAAATAATTCTGCTTATTTTTTCTGCAATCAGGCGGAGGCGCTGCGTGCCGAGCGTTTGCGCTCGTGTTCCAGCAGTTGTTTCTTGCGCAGCCGGATGTGGTTCGGTGTAACTTCGACCAGTTCATCATCATCAATGAATTCCAGCGCCTGCTCCAGACTCATGCGAATCGGTGGTGACAGCTGGATGTTTTCATCCGTGCCGGCTGCACGAATATTGGTCAGCTGTTTTCCCTTTAGCGGGTTAACCACCAGATCATTGTTGCGTGAATGAATGCCGATGATGCCACCTTCGTAGACCTCCTCACCGTGACCGATGAACAGGCGACCGCGTTCCTGCAGGTTGAAGAGGGCGTAACCCAGTGCCTTGCCGGCACCATTTGAGATGAGGACACCATTGTTACGTTGTCCATACTCGCCCGCTTTCATGGGGCCGTAGTGCGAGAACACGCTGTAGATGAGTCCGGTGCCCTGGGTAGCGGTAAGGAATTCAGTGCGAAAACCGATCAGTCCGCGTGACGGCATGACATAGTCGAGGCGTACCCGTCCCTGGCCGTCCGGCACCATGTCCGTGAGCTCGCCACCGCGCTGCCCGAGTTTTTCCATGATGGTGCCCTGGTGAACATCCTCGATGTCCACGGTGACCTGCTCATAGGGTTCCTGCTGCTCGCCGTCTATCTCGCGGATAATGACCTCGGGCCGTGACACGCCCAGTTCGAATCCTTCCCGTCGCATGGTCTCGATCAGGATTGCCAGGTGCAGTTCGCCGCGCCCCGAAACCTTGAATTTGTCCGGATCGCCGGTGTCCTCTACCCGCAAGGCCACATTGTGGATCAGCTCGCGCTGCAGGCGTTCATGGATATTACGTGAGGTAATGTACTTGCCGTCCTTGCCGGCGAACGGCGAGTTGTTCACCTGGAAGGTCATGCTGACGGTCGGTTCGTCGACCGAGAGGGCTGCAAGTGCCTCGACACAGGACGGGTCGCAAAGGGTGTCGGATATACCGAGTTTGTCGATGCCGGTAAAGGCGATGATGTCGCCGGCCTGTGCCTCGGCAACCTCGATGCGTTCCAGTCCCAGAAAACCGAATACCTGGCCTACACGTGCATTACGTTGCTTGCCGTTACGGTCTACCAGTGTGACCGGCATATTGGTCCTGAGTTTGCCGCGCGAGATGCGGCCAATGCCGATGACGCCGACATAGCTGCTGTAGTCCAGTGTAATCACCTGCAGCTGGAAGGGGGCGTCCGGGTCGACCTTTGGCGGTTCCACCTTTTCAACGATTGACTCGAACAGCGGCGTCATGTCTTCGCTGTGATGGTCGGCTTCAAGGCTGGCATAACCCTGCAGCGCCGAGGCATAGATCACCGGGAAATCGAGTTGTTCGTCGGTGGCACCGAGGCGGTCGAACAGGTCAAAGGTCTGGTCAAGCACCCAGTGTGGACGCGAGCCGGGGCGGTCGATCTTGTTGATAACGACAATCGGTTTCAGGCCCAGGTCGAATGCCTTCTGGGTCACGAAGCGTGTTTGCGGCATCGGGCCTTCCACGGCGTCGACCAGCAGCAGCACGGAATCCACCATCGATAGCACACGTTCGACCTCGCCACCGAAATCGGCATGTCCGGGCGTGTCGACGATATTGATACGGTAGTCACCCCAGCGGATGGCAGTATTCTTCGACAGAATCGTGATGCCACGTTCCTTTTCCAGGTCACTGGAATCCATGATCCGCTCCGGTGCGGCAGCTCGCTCGCCGAGGGTGCCGGACTGGCTCAGGAGTTGATCCACGAGGGTGGTCTTGCCATGGTCGACATGTGCGATTATGGCGATGTTACGAAGCTTGCTGATCATGTTGATTTCTGTGCCCGCGATAGCGGAAGGCAGTTGAAGGGGCAGCGATTATACATAAGCATGGCCCTGAGGGTAGCGGTTCTCTGGTCGGGATACGGACATGGCTGGCAGCCGTATCGACTGCTAAGCTGTAAGCAGAGGCATTAGTGCGGATATATCAAGACCATACGCATGGCGCACGGGAAACCATGGCTCAGTGCCATTATTACTTGCCGGCTGCTGCTCCTGTTGCTGGCTGCCCCTGTTACTGCCATCGCGGTTGATGTGTGGCCACCGGATTTCACCATTTGTTATAACTACGGCTGTAACCGGACGGCATTGGTCCGTCCAGCTGCCTGGGAGTGGCAGACGGTCGTCAACCAGTTCAAACCGGCTGCCCGTTCCGCCGCGGAAGAGCGGCAAATGATCCGGCGTGCGATCGCCGTACTGGAACATGTTGCCGGCACGCAGACACCGACCTTTCGCGACCGCGGCGGTAACCCGATCATTGACGACTGGCCGGGGCAAATGGACTGTATCGATGAATCGACGAATACCGCCCGCTACCTCGACTTGCTGCAGGCGCAGGGATTGCTGCGCTGGCACACCGTTGTCGGGCGTGCCTACCGGGCGCCGTATCTTTTTGACCCGCACTGGGCCGGTCAGATCGTTGAGCGGGGAACCCTCGATCACTACGTCGTCGACTCCTGGCACCTCGACAATGGCGAGCTGCCTTTTATACAGGCACTCAATGAATGGCTCAGGAAGGATCCGTTTCAGGAATAAAATTATCTCTAGCCCTTTAACACGTTTCAGTTTCCAGCGCCTTGCAGGTCTTCCTCGATAAAACGCAGTAACGCTTCATACAGCGCCTCGCGCGGGTAGTCATTCCGGTCAACAAGCACCTCACCGACAATATCGTGGGTGCGTGCAATCGGTACTGCCGGTGCCCAGTGATCGGCATTGAGATAGCCGACCAGGTTACTGCCCGGGATGAACTGGTCATAGAAAATTACCTGGCTGTCGTTGCGGGCATCCACTCTGGCAAGCTTCCTGTACGTGCCGCGGAGCAGGGATGAGATCCGCCCGGGCTCCGGGAAGGTGATCAGCGAGTAGTAGGGGATCCCTTCAGGCAGGGGATTGTCCGCCAGCCAGGCCTTGCGTGTTGCCGGTCGCATGCTCTCCATTGCGCCTTCATCGCCCGGTGTGCATTTGGCACCCGGAAAATGTTGCAGCATGTTGAGCTGTGACTGGGTTGCATCGTTGGCCAGTGGCGAACCGCCTACCGAGCCCGCGATGCTGGCCACGGCGGCGACCCGGTCTTGAATTTCCGGGTAGTTGATGATGGCCTCGAGGATATCGGGTGCGCCCTTTGAGTAGCCGATGAGGACCAGGTCAGGCAGGGTGCCCTCCTGCGGTATCGCCATGATGGCGTCGCGAACCTGTCGGGCATTATGGGTGCTGCTGGACAGGCCATCGACATATAGATTGGCCATGTCATAACCAAACTGGCTGACATGGGTCGTGACTGTGTTTCTCGGTTCCAGCCAATTATAAAAACAGCTCCAACCGACACCGGCAACGAACAGGGTGAGCAGACGGCGTTGCGACTGACCCAGGTTGACACCCTTGCCGGTGCCGGGTGGCTCCTTGCCAACGGTTGTCAGTGCCTCGGTACAGGGACGGTAGTCAGGTACGCTGTCTTTTCGTGCCTCGAGCACAGCGCAGAAGATTTCCCGGAAGCGTCCACGCTTGTCCTGCTGGTCGCCCTCTATGGCCGGCGCCAGTACCAGCGGTGTGGTGTCCGTGGAGTAGGGCATCAGGGGTCTGGAGGCACAGCCGCCCAGAACAAGGATTGCCGCTGCTGCCACGAACTGCGGGAAAAGCCGTTGGCAGTACGTTGCCAGGTGAGACCGCGAGCCGTACCGGTGTCTAGTGCGAGTGAGGTACATCGGTATTCTCCTGCGCCTTGTTTTCAGCAGCCTCGGCAGCCTGGCGTTCCAGGGCGGGGACCCAGTCAAGGATTTCCACATCCTGGAGTGACAGGGGCCGGGTCACAAAAAAGAGTACCGCACGCAAACCATCGCTATGGTAGTTGAATTCACCGGGTTGGTTGCGTCGTTGTTCGACGCTTACTGCGGGCACGCCCTCGACAAACCCCAGCCGTGCAAGACCGCCTGAATACAGCAGGTCCTGTATGACATAAGCGCGTGTCTCATCGACATCCGGATGCAGTCGTCGCGGCGTGTCATCGGCTGCAATGAAACGACCACCCACCGGGCGCCCGGCCTGGCCAACAAAGACAGGCTGGCCCTGGTAATGCAGTGGTGCCACCCACAGCCGTACCCAGTTGGCAGGCACTCCACCCTGTCCCGTCTTGCGTGCGACAAGGTCGGGTGGTCGACCAAATACCTGCTGCGCCATGTCCGCAGGCGTCGCAACATGTCGATAATCACGGTGTACCATTGCGGCCGCGATATCCGTCAGTTTACCAATGAGAACGAGATTGAGCGGCCCGGTCTCGAGTGCGCCCTGCGCGCCTGTGGTGCAACAGGGTAATTGCTCCAGCGCCCTGCGTAATGCCGTTTCATCCTGGTAATCAGTGTTCTGTGATTCGGCAATATAGGCTGTGACTTCATCGAGTCTGGTCTCGTCCTGTTCACCCGGTACCGGAGGAAACAGGGTGAAGGGGATGGTTGTCTGTTGACCCAGCAGGTCAATATTGAGAATGCGTATGCCGTGATGCGGGTTGACATAGAGGAATCCGCTGCGTGTCTCGCCCCTGGGAATAAGGCTGTCAATGCTCAGCTTGTCAAAATGTTCATCAATTTTACTGTTTTCCTCGGCAGACAGCAGGCCATGATATGACCAGGCGACTTCCAGCGGCGAAAAATAATCAGGGTCGGTTCCGGAACGCAGCAGCCACAGTGTGTGCGGCGAATGATTGACAACCTCTACCCAGACAGTTTGTACGCCGCTCTCATTGATGTC
>Ga0209536_100010595_pt1 | contig 13575 bp, 16 predicted proteins | sample DeeMarSeWOR28_12_FD_187461 | JGI IMG/M metagenome (GOLD analysis project Ga0209536, IMG submission 187461) | Marine sediment microbial communities from White Oak River estuary, North Carolina - WOR-2-8_12 (SPAdes) (version 2) | ecosystem: Environmental > Aquatic > Marine > Intertidal zone >...
GACCACGTCATCTTCAGCCAGTTGCTGCTGGGCATCCCTCACGTTGGTTAACTGCCGGCGGCAATTGCTACACCAGGTAGCCATCGGCTCGACAAAAACTGTCTGGCCTGCAAAATCGGCCAAAGTGAATGTTTCGCCAGTCCGAGCATTGGTCAAGGTAAGCTGTTGCCAGGCCGGCCGGTCGGAAGCCATGGTCACGTCCATGCTATCATCGGCCGCCATCTCCTCTGGTTGGTCCGCCATTTCGGGTTCCATTTCCGATTCAGCTTCTTGGCCGGATTGTTCCCCAGCTTCAGCCATATTTTCATCTTGCGCTTCTTCCACACTCATGGTCTCCGCTTCGGCGACGGGCTCGGCCGGCGCCGAAGTTGCCGCCGGTGGCGCTTCAGGTTGGGAAGCGGTGCAGGCGGAAAGAAGAAGTAGGATAACGATTGCCAAGACCAGATAAAACTCTTTTCTCATAACGATAATTTCCCCTTCGATGTTCGAGTTTTTATAAATGCCCAGCGACCATCTGGCACAGCTAGGCGCAAACTTGTAGAATGATAATGAAAGGGAGTTACAAGAAGATGTCAAGATCCTTACATGGCCATTACGGCCGTGGGGGGGTTCGCGAAACGGCTCAATCTTTGCCCATTACAAAGAGTTCAGTAAACCGGGAGCCGTTCACGTTTTTACCGTTCCTGTCTATAAGCCGTTCATTCCAAGGGATCCGGATCGTGATGATACGGAACATGATTGGCTGTCCGGCGAGATATTCAGCCATTACCATGATTGGCAGATCGAGTTTTGTGCTGAAGAGATCCTCGATTACCTGTCAGGTGGTATTCCTCGTCAATTTGCCGTGAATCGAATCATCGCCAGGAAACCTGCCACCTAGGCAATCCTTTGACGGGCGAGACCCCCCGCGCTCCCAGCAAAAAATATCGGGTGACATTTATCCCCCCAAAATAATGAGCAACTGCACCTGACTAAGTGACCGTGAATTCGGATACTGGGATGATGGAATGGACAACAGCTCCCACCCAAAGAATAAGATATGGTGAGCTACCACCCATTTAAATGGAGAAGGAAATGGAGAATCGAGTTCTGGTAACCTATGCTACCAAATACGGGGCCACGGCCGAGATCGCCGAAAAAATTGGCGAGATCCTGCGTGAAGCAGGCCTGTCGGCAGATGTGCTGCCCGTGAAAAAAGTGGGCGATTTGAATTCCTACACGGCCGTCGTGCTGGGCAGCGCGGTATACATTGGCCAATGGCGGAAAGAGGCGGTGAAGTTTTTGAAGGACAACGAGAAGATACTGGCTGAACGGCCGGTATGGTTGTTTTCCAGCGGGCCAACGGGCGAGGGCGATCCGGTGGAACTATTGGAAGGCTGGACCCTGCCCGGAAAAGTGCAGCCCATCGCCGGCCGCATCCAGCCCCGCGACATCGCCGTCTTTCATGGTGCGCTGGATCCGGAGGAGCTGAACTTCATCGAAAGATCGATGATCAAAAACGTCAAAGCGCCAGTCGGCGATTTCCGTGATTGGGAGGTCATCGAAGCCTGGGCCGCGGCCGTGGCCAGCGAGTTAAAGCAGCCCGTAGCCTGACCATTCATTCGTTGGTGAAGGTGACCGGTTGGATAGTGTCCGACTCAAATGAATGGGTCCCAGCAACTTTCAGACGCTCGAGCACCTGATTACGCCTGGAAAGGCCTCTATTATGCTGGTGGGACGGCGGCCTTGATCGCTGTCTTGATTTTCAGAAGAAATATCGGCGCGGAGCTCACCCAATTCAATGGATTTGGCCTTTTCGAGGTGCCTGAAATGCCGCCTGCCACGGCCGCCGAATGGTTCATGCTGCTCCAGAAGGACAGGTTCGTTGGGCTCGCCCTGCTCGGCCTCTTTGACCTGGTCAACTACGCCCTTGTGGGCCTGATCTTCCTGGCCCTCTACTGCGCTCTCCGGCAAGTCCATAAAAGTGCAATGGTGATAGCGACGACCTTTGGTTTTGTCGGGATAGCGGTCTTTGCTCCCTTTCGTTTGATTTGGTACATCTTGATCGCCTGGCAACTCTTCCGTCTTGGGACCGGCGTCACAAGGGAGTCAACATGATTTACAAGGGCAATGAATTGTTGGAAAGCGGCCGGGTCATTGGCAATGCCGTTTTGGTCACGCCGGAATTGCTTTCAAGGACCAACGACATTCAGGAAGAGAACGAATGAATACTTTCCTTGAGATGCTACAAGAGGGTGACTTGCGCTCTGATGGGCAGGCTGATGAAGTGGCCGAAATTGTTCTGGAGCATCCGGACCTCTTTGGCGACCTGTTTGCCGGGTTATGGGAGCCAGACGCGGTGATCCGGGCTCATACGGCGCACGCCCTGGAAAAAGTATCCAGACATCAACCCCAATTGATGGCCGGGCGCTTGCCCCAACTCGTAACCGTCGCCAGGGGTGACGAGGTGCCGATGGTGCGCTGGCACCTGGCCATGATCCTGGCCAACCTGGTGATCCTTCGCCAGCAGAGTGAGTTGATTTGGTCCACGCTGCTGGATCTTCTGGCCGACCAAAGCGTCTTTGTTCGCTCCTGGTCCATTTCCGGCCTGACCGTCTTTGGCAAAGCCTATCCGGACCGGCGTGCGGCCATCATCAGGCGACTGGAACCCCTATGTGAAGATCCCAGCAAGGCGGTGCGCAACCGGGCGACTAAAGCCGTTGAAGCCCTCAGGAACGATGATCTACCGGTGCCAAAAGGCTGGTTGAAAGGTCAAGGCCCTTAACTTGGAGTGAATGAATATGCCACTAATAGTCCGTTACATCGCTGCTTTTATTGTTTTCATGCATGGCCTGGTTCATTTATTGTATTTCGTGAGTTACTGGCCACTGGCTGAGATAGAAGATATACCCTACAAGACGACCCTATTCTTCGACCGTTGGGATGTGGGTTCGGCAGGCATTCGCCTGTTCGCCTTCCTGAACCTGGTTGTCACTGTGGGGTTCGTCATTGCCGCGATCGCCTTTGCAGTCGACACCGATTGGTGGCGACCGCTGATGGCTATCACAGCCGTCGTGTCGCTGGTGCTCAACATCTTAGATTTTAAGATGGCTTATGGCGGCCCTATCGTCAACATCATCATCCTGGTCCTGATTTGGTTCGCCCCGCGCCTGGGTTGGTGATGGCCCTCGGTTCTCTGCCGACCCTATTGCCAAAGTTTAGTAAAAAGATAGCCGGCGCCCTTCAGGTGAATGGCGCCGGCTATTCTCGCATGAATTGAACTACCAACTTGGTTTTAGAGTGAATGCTCTTAAGTAAAAGCTGATCACATCCAACCGGTTGCTAAATGATATTTATTGTCGGCAATCACTTATTGCTAACGAATATCAACTGCCCGCCCTGGACGAGGTTGGTATCACCGCCGATGAGACCATCTCGAATGCTGTGCGCCTGTACCGTGCCCAGTAGCAGTGTCTCGCCTGGGGCTGTTTCGAACAAGTCGGTTACATCCAATATGCCCGAGGACTCCCAATCGCCGAGGTCGTCGGGATCGCCGTCCGTCGATCCAGCAGGTGCCACGGCCGATCGATCCATCTCAGCCACTTGAGTAAAAGCGCCCGTCGCCGGATCGATCTTCCAGATGGAGGCTTCCCGGCCACTATCGGCTCCAAACAGCAAGCTAGGGCTGGTCGAGCGGTCTTCTTGGATATAGATATACCCATTTTCCGACCAAACCAGGTTATCGGCGCTGCGAACGCCGAAATCGCCGTAGTCATCGGCATCGTGCAGGATCTTCAGGATGGCGTCGGCATTGAGTTGATTGCCCCGGCCCTGGTTATATTTGAATTCAACGTCGATCAGATAAGTGGTTCCCCAATTATCTGAGGGATACAGTTGCCCACGGCCGGTAGAAGCCATGACGGCTTGGGTGCCATCGGCTGGATTGGTGTGCAGATCCTCAGGGCGAGAGAAGAAGAAGGCGCCTTTATTTTCTGCCAGCGCGCGCAGCGTCACATCGTCCAGGTATCCTTGGGCGTCGTAACCTTCTTTGCCCATTAAGCCCTCATTTTGCGCTTTGATAGGGATGAACTTTCCTTGACGAACGCTGCCGGTTCCATTGAACTCCTCTGGAGTCCTTACGCTTTCTGTCGTCTTCCAAACAAACAAACTTCCCTCGGCCAGTCCATTCCGGTCGAGGAAGCTGCCATCACCAATGGCGTCTTTTCGGCCGATATAGAGATAGAGGGGGGCGGGAGCGGAATCATCTCCTAATAAGAAGGCCACGTGTTCGTCTGTGCCGGTATCTAGTGGCGTGACGTTCTCCCACGCCCCGCGCCCTAATTTTGGCGCAGCCCAGATTTCACTCTTATCGACATCAATAGCCCAAACCGATCCGCCGTGTGGATGGGACGGAGAAGAAGTCTCTTCGTTGGTGAAAAAGATATCGTCCACAAAACCATACTCGCCTTCGGAAACGCCCTGGGCAGAGCAGAAGCGAGAGAAACCATTCATCGTGCCATAATCACCTTCGTTAATCTGTAGCGGATCGGTGACGAGCCGGCCTTGGCGATCGTAAACCTTGTCATAGGCCGGGCCGGCGCCCACGATTTCCCGCGATGAACGGTCGTAATCGAAATAGGAGACCCTAGCGCCAGTGAGGGTCGTCCCATTAGCCAGGGAATAGGCATAGCCGTCATCGTCATTCAACTCGTGATTTACCAATACCCGAACCGTATTTTCATCGATTTCATAAGCGCCAGTGCCATCCAGAATACCCGGGGGAGTATAGCCATCAATGGATTCGCCGACAGTAAAGGAAGCCGAAACGGCGTATCCATTTTTGCCCGTCATCATTGGCCCATAAGGAGTTGCAGCGATCGCCGATAAAGCCATCACCGCCAACATGGCTATTACCAGAGCCATGGATAGAGTTAAATAGGAGGAGCGTTTGTTAACGCGCGAAGAAATTTCCTGTTTCATTTTTTACCTCCCTTAGTTGAAAATGAAGTGATTTTACTCAGGGCTGCATAAATATTTATTTCCTCAACAAAGCATGCTTGCATAACCAGCCGGTAGTTCAGATAAACCTTTGTCACGCAAGTGGGGTCGTTTACGCAGCCCTTTCCGTACAAGCAAGTCGAATATACCCAACAATTGTTAAGGTTTTTTTATCGGCCGGTTACGATTCTGCTAAGAGGCGTTTAAGAGTTCTTTAACGGCATGTCTTTATTTGCGAAACTTTTCACCTACAAATTCGTCATACCGGCGGCGACGATCACCTTTTGCGGCGAAGCCTGCATCCAGGAGACAGGCGAGGCGCCGCCCGAGCTGTTACAGGCCGTATTCGCCTTTCCGCACATCGTTAACCAATTAATAACATAGTATTGACATCATTTTAAAAATCAGTTGCTATATTACGCTCCGTGAGCCTGTTGGATACGTATATCCACCGGAAAAATCCGGTATTACATATTCAAGGCAGGGGTATTGGCGACTGGTCTGGTTTATCCAAACGCCTTGCATAGGAGGAACTTGCCTGAAACCCTTGCCTATGCCTGAGTCAAGTCAGCTACGATTGGTTTCCTATCGCAGCGATCGATACTTGATCGAGGGCGATGCTACCAAAGGACCGGTGCCGGCCATTGTCCCCGCCGCTGGCGTTATGCCCCCAAGATCGCCTGGCCGGCGCCGGCCGTTCCGCTTGAAGATCTTCCATCTCAACGATCTCCACGGCAACGTCGTCAAATTCACCCGTTTTGGGAGTAAGCCGGTATTTTCTAAGGTCGTCTGGCGCGTTGAAGAAGTAAGGCGCCAATGGGCCCGCAAAGAAAACGCCGCAGCGCTATTTTTGACGGCCGGAGACGATATGGCCGGTTCCGTTTTCGATGAATTACTTGGTCAAAAGGATCCACTGCACGCCGGTTACCATCTCTACAGCGCGGCCGGGGTCGACGCCGGCATCATCGGCAACCACGACCTTGATATGGGAACTGCCCAATTAGCCCATTCCATCGCTCAAGATGCCGGATTTCCCCTGTTGGCGGCTAACTTAGTTCACGACCCCCCTTTAGCTTATCCGGCGGCCCTGATTGCCATCAAGGGTGTTCGCGTTGGACTCATAGGGCTTACGACATCAGCCCAGATCAAATGGTGCCAGGATGCTCTAGAAATCGCCGATCCGGTCCAGACATTGCACAATTTACTGCCAGCAATCCAGCCCTTGTGCGATGTGCTCATCGTCCTCAGTCATTTAGGCAATTCGACCGAGGCGCGATCGGCCGAGGTGCCTCGAGTTGGGGATGTCGAACTGGCCAGGAGCCTACCGGCTGGTTCGGTAAATCTGATCGTCGGTGGCCACACCCATCAGGCACTAAATTGTGGTGGATTGGAGGCGGCCAATGTGGTCAACGGCATACCCATCGTGCAGGCTGGGTCGCTTGGCCAATATCTGGGCGAGGTCACCTTGACCATCGCCGATGGGGACAACGCCACAGTCACCGATGCCCGTCTGATTCAGACGGATGATTTACCGGTTGCCAAGTCCTTTGAGCGGGATTGGATACAACCGCTCATTTATGCCTTGTCGCCGATTTTCAATCAAGATTTGGGATATGTCCAGCCCCATCAAGATTTGACGACTGAAGCCATTCGTAACGACTTCAACGCCGGCGAATCGGCCTTAGCCAACTTCATTACCGATGCCATCGTCGATCGCTGTCGCCATCATGGCTTTAGGGTTGATCTGGCCATGATCGATCATTCGATTGTACGAAGCGGTCTACCTTCCAACGGCCGTCTCACCTTTCGCGATTGGTTTAACCTGATGCCCACAGTCGACACGATTCGTCTCTGTTGCCTGACCGGCCGCCAATTACTTGAGCTTATCCAGGACAATGCCTATCGCCTGGCCCGCCCGGACGAACCTAATACCGAAAACGGATTTCTGCATTTTAGCCGGACCGTGCGTTACACAATCCTTCAAGGCCATCGAAGATGGAGTTCGCAGGCGATTAATCTCACTGTGGGCGGCGAATCTCTCGCGACTCGTTTAGACCACTCCTTTACGGTGGCTTGCCATAGCTTCATACGCGGAAGCGCTCGAAGCTGGGAGGGCCATGCAAACGGGCCATTGGTCGATATACGCCGTTGGATTTACAAGGATCCCGGGTTGTTTTTACGCGATGAGCTGTTAGCTGCTATTCGAGAACGTGGTGGTATAACCGGTGCCCAACGTGATGGGCGTATTAAGGTCATTCAGCGATCCAGATTAGATGCTTCACTTCCCCGGGCAGCAATCACGGCATAGACGTAGATACCGGAGAGTTAATGATGAATTCCATCCTCTTGCTGAATGCGACCCATCAACCCCTGTCCTTCATTCCCCGGCGACGGGCCCTGTCTTTGTTGCAGCGGGGCAGGGTAGATCCCGTCACCGATGATGTGGTTCCCATCCGGGGTTGCACCACCGTCTTTCATGTGCCAAAAGCGATCCGCCTGCGGCGCTACATTCAAATGCCTCAATTACGAGCCCATTGGACTCGCAAACGCGTATTGGAGCGTGATCGTTACCGGTGTATTTATTGTGGTTTAAGCGTTGGCCAGCATAATGGCAAGAAAGTGCTCGTGAAAAAAGATTTCACCATAGACCATATCCTTCCCAAGAGCCGAGGTGGGGAGAACGCCTGGGTTAACACGGCTTGCGCCTGTGCCCCGTGCAATCAGCGCAAAGCGGATCGGATGCCCCATGAGGCCGGTATGAGATTACTCTGGGAGCCAAAAACGCCTCGAACCGATTATCTAGTTCTGGATGGTTATGTGCCAAAACCTTGGAAAATATATCTTGAAACCGCGCCTTAAGTAAACCGCAAAAAGTTGCTGAACGGGAAAATCACCGTTCATTTGCGGTTTACCTAGCTCTAGCAGTTTGAAATAAGAGTCGATGCCATAAGCTCTTTGCTTCTATTTTGAGGCGCGTGCATAAACCGGGCACCGTTTGATGCTACTATCGATTCGCCATCTTTCGCAGCAAAGCCAGCCGCCTCTAATATATCCCTTGCCAGCCGGTTATTGCGGCCCACATCTTCCTTTCGGTGGGCATCGGAGTTGATCATGATTTTCTGGCCTCCCATCTCCCGGTACCAGCGGAGCATGGTGATCAAGGCGTCGGTCCAACCGGGCGTGTGGTTTAATCGACCGCTGTTTAATTCTAAAATTTGATTTCGTTTAATAATGGTAGAGAGAGCATAAAGGACGATGGTTTCTAATTTATAAGGATCAAAGTGAAAGCCTAATTTGGCGCCGCGCCAAAGAATCCGGTCAAAGTGACCGACGATGTCGAAATCGGCGAGGGCCGACATACAGGCTAATTCGGTGAAATAATCGGCGTATACGTCGTTGGGATCGCGGCCGTGAAAACATTCAGCTAAATGGATGTTTTTGCCGTTGAGCCAATGGAGGGAGCCAATGGTTATATCAAGTGGATAGCAACCCAGGAGACACGCTGTTTCCTTGCTATAATCATGCGGGTTCCCCAATTCAACCCCGGTGTGAATCTTGAGACCCAGCGGTCCGTACACTTTTCGGCAGGCATTAATAGCTTCCAGATATGCTTCCACATTGGCAAATCCATCGTCGTCGTGCCATTCGGCATGTTCGGTAATAGCGATTTCTGTATAACCTAATGCCAGCGCACGTTCACACAGCAACTCCGGGGGATCGTGCCCGTCGACGCTGAATGTTGAGTGCATATGATAGTCTTTCGTCATTGCGATATTCCTTTCCTTTATAGTTTGATGCTAACGACCATTAGACACGATCCTGGTTATGATTTGGCTAATAGGCAGTTAAGGTTTGGTAAAACGATCGTTAATGATTGTTTAAAAACCTATTTCGTTTGTCGGTCAGAATGGTCGTTCTTACGTGTACCCATTGATATCTGGGGGTCTGCGAAGATGAAACGTTTTATGTACTCCAGGTATGAAACCTTAACCAATTGATAACACAGTTTAAACATCCTCTTAACCTCAAGCAGTTATACTGCGCCCAGTGTTATGTTTATCACCTCGACGCAGTATTGAGGCCAAGCGTGTGATCTTGCGCAGATCGAATTGGCCAAACGGGAAGCCCAAGCCATTCCAGACTGGGCCATCCGGCAACCCACTCTCAATTTTTCTATTTCATTGTTTTTATCAACAAATCGTTTTAAGTCCCCGTGGGTTTCTTCAGCCATTCTCACCTGTGTTGAGGTCCCTAGCCAGAGCCCACGGGGATCTAATTAATAAGACAAATAAGGAGAATAAACGATGCATATCTTAGTAACGAATGACGACGGCGTGACGGCGCCTGGAATCCTAGCCTTGGCCCAGGCTATGCGGCCGTTAGGCAAGGTCACCGTTTTGGGCCCAGATCGTAACTGGTCCGGTGGGGGACATGTCAAAACCGTTCATCGTCCCTTGCGCGTGAACGAGGTCACGTTGGACGATGGATCTACCGCTTTTGCCAGCGATGGCGCTCCCTCGGATTGTGTGGCCCTGGCACTGTTGGGCTTCATCCCCGAAAAGATCGACCTGGTCGTTTCAGGCATCAATCCCCATGCCAATATGGGTCACGACGTCACTTACTCGGGGACGGTCACCGCAGCTATGGAAGCGGTGATTTCGGGCGTGCCGGGCATTGCCTTTTCCCTGGCCGGCAACGACTTGAGCCAAACGTTTCACTTTGACGTGGCCGCCGGTATCGCCCAGCGCATAGTTAAGAAAGTCTTCACTCAGGGGTTGATGCCCGATCTCTTGCTCAACGTGAATATCCCCAATACGGATGCCGATAATATCAGAGGTATTCGCATCACTCGTCAGGGAATGCGAGTTTACAATGCGGCGTTGGATGACCGGCAGGATCCTCGCGGCCGGCCTTATTACTGGATCGGCGGCTCTACTCCTTCAGGGATCCCTGACGACGGCACAGATTTTGGGGCTATAAGCGAAGGCTTCGTTTCCATCACGCCCCTGGATCTAGATCTGACCGAGTATCGACGCACCATGCAACTCAGAACGTGGTCATGGGAAGATGAACCGGAGGCGGAGCCGTCTCGGGTGACAGTCAACTTGGTTCCGGAAATTCAGAATATATAAGAGGAGGTTTCCATTTTGCTGGGGGGCGAATTCGTGACGAAGATCATCATCTGAAGGGACATTTTGCACTGTTCCTCCCCCGCTTTCCCAGTATCATAAACGCATTTCGACATATTTATAGGCGACCGAGCACAAGCTTGGTTAGAAATTATTACAGGGGTGAGGAAAATGATGAAAAGTTGGAAATCAATGCAACCTACCTATCGAACCTTTTGGCTAACTGTGCCGGTCGTTCTGGCAATACTTTTTTTAGTTACCTTGCTATCAGGATTGGGAGGGGTGACCGTGATCCAGGCCAACGCCGACACCCTCTTTGTAGATGGGGCTAGCGGTAGCGACCCGGCGAATAATTGTCAGAACCCGGCGTCGCCATGCGCCACCATCGGACAGGCGTTGAGCCAATCTATGAACGGCGATACCATTTTGGTTGCCGAGGAGACCTACACTGAAACGCTGAGTATTGGCATATCTGTGACCCTCAAAGGGGGGTATGAAGCCGTTGGGTGGACCCAAGACATCGCCGCTAATCCCACCATTGTGGACGGGAGCGGAGCCGCCGACAGCGTATTTAACATCGCTCCAGACACCGTCGTCACACTGGAAGGTTTCATCGTCCAGGGTGGTAATGCGACCGATGAAGGAGGTGGTTTCTTTATAAATGGGGCGACCGTTGTCATCAGCGGCACGGTTATCCAAAATAACGAAGCCGGAAGTTCCGGCGGTGGAATTTGGGTTGAAGGGGAAGGAGGTTCCTTCGATGTCACCATCGCCAACTCTTCGCTGGTGACGAACACTGCTGGAGGAGAAGGTGGTGGCCTGGGCGGTTGTTGTGCGGAAACCGGTAATCTTGTCACCCTGAACAATGTGGATATACGGGGCAACACCGCTCAAGGTGATGGAGGTGGCTTGGACATCAGGAGCAAGGTCATCATCTCCAGCAGCCGGATTGTGAGTAATACCGCTGGAGCCTCTGGCGGCGGCATCCAAGGGACTGACGTCTCTATCTATAATAGCGAAATCAGCGAAAATGAGGCCAATGGGAGTGGTGTGATTTTCGGGGGTGGTGTGCGGGCCTTGGAGCGCTTGCTCCTTCAAAATAGCCTGGTTGGAAATAACCAGGCGGTGGGAACAGATGAAAGCATAGGTGGGGGAATTGCTGCTGAAAATGTCGAGGCCACCATTATCGATATCGTCATCAAGGAGAACGAAGCCGAGTTTAATGCAGGTGTATCTATGTTCAATACGGTGTTCACTATGACCAACAGCCTGATCGTCTCCAACACGGGTACTGGATTTGGTGGCGACCCGATAACGGGCACGTTAATGAATGTAACGGTGGCGGATAATGCAGATGATGGTGTGTCGCTTGGTGGTGACGTCTCCATTACCAATAGTATCCTGTGGGGTAATGGGGGTGATGACTACAATTGCCCGGCAGGTTGTACTTTGTCTTACTCAAATGTCGGGGTTGGTAATTTGGCTGGTACTGGCAATATCTCAGCCGACCCGCTGTTCGTCGGCGGTGGTGATTACCATCTCCAAAACGGCTCGCCGGCCGTTGATAAGGGCACCAATGTTGGAGCTCCGAATAGAGATTATGAGGGCGATCCAAGACCGATTGACGGCGACTTAGATGGTGAAGCTATAACCGATATGGGTGCCGATGAGTTCAGGCCCGAACTGGTCTTCGTGCCTATTTTGCTCAAGAGTTAAGTGAAAAAGGGCAATGGCTCCCTTTCTGCCAAACTGCTGGTGAGCCACAATTTGAAGCTAGGGTATTTCTTTTCGACGTTGATCCTGGTGACGACGGCCGTCGCTTCCATCGCCGGTCTTCTATACCCCAACGATATCTATCCCACGGATGAGTTGCGCCGTTCATTCCTGGCCAACGACGTCGTCAATCTTTTCATCGGCCTGCCCATTTTGCTCCTCTCCATGTGGCTGGCCTGGCGCGGCCGGCTCGTCGGCCTGCTTCTTTGGCCGGGGGCCATCTTTTATGGCTTGTACAACTACCTCGTCTATCTTTTCGGGATGCCGTTGAACGTGATGTTCCTGCTCTATCTGGCCGTCGTCACCTTGAGCATCTACACGATCATCGGCCTCGTGGCTGGCATTGATGGGGAGGTGGTGAAGCGGCGGCTAAGCGGCCGAGTGCCGGAGCGATTTGCCGGCGGCGTGCTGGTTATCCTCGGCCTGCCCTTTTTCTGGCGCGTCATCGTCGTAATCGTTAGCGCCCTCCTCGACCAGGTGCCGATCCCGAAAACGGAGCTGGCGCTCCTGGTCACCGACTTTTTGATAAGCCCGGCCTGGGTCATCGGCGGCTTGCTACTATGGCGGCGCCAGGCGTTAGGCTATGTGAGTGGAACGGGGTTACTCTTTCAAGCCAGCATGTTATTCATCGGCGCCATCGCCGTCCTCGCTTTGCAGCCTTTCCTAGTTGATACGCCGCTATTGTTGGCGGATATCATCGCCCTCATCGTCATGGGAGCGGTATGTTTTATCCCCTTTGGCCTCTTTGTACGTGGAGTTGTCAAATCCTCCTGAGCGCCCCATAATGAGTGCCTCATAGATGAGGGCCTCAAAAATGAGGCCTATGAGTGACTCATGATGAGAGTTACCAATTGAGAGTCCCATAAAGCGTGTCTCATAATGAGTGTCTCATAATGAGTGTCTCATAATGAGCGCAGCCATCGAAACCGATAACCTGGTCAAACGATACGGCGATGTCACGGCCGTGAACGGTTTATCCCTGCGCGTTGCCCGAGGCGAAATCTATGCTTTTCTAGGCCTCAATGGCGCTGGCAAGACGACGACCATCCGCCTGTTATTGGGCATGGTCAAGCCAACTTCCGGCGAAGCGCGCGTATTAGGTTCCAGGATCCATGTGGGCGGTCAAAAACCCTGGGGATCTGTCGGCTACCTGGTGGAGACGGCCGACGCCTATCCGGAGCTCTCCGTTCGCGAAAACCTGGAAGTGATGCGTCGTCTGCGGCCGGGCACCGAACCGCGAGCCGTCCATCGCGTCATCGAGTGGTTGGGATTGGGTCCCTATGCGGATCGCCGGGCGGGCACATTGTCTCATGGCAATGCCCAACGTTTGGGCCTGGCCAAAGCCTTGATGCACGATCCGGAACTGCTTATCCTCGACGAGCCGGCCATTGGCCTGGACCCGGCCGGGATCGTCGAAATTCGCCATCTCCTGCTCGACCTGGCCCGGGATCACGGCCAGCGCATGGGCAACGGGTGGGTCGTGGTCCGCCGCCCGACCCACGCCGACATCGCCCACTCCATCGGCACCAGCCGGGAGACCGTGTCCCGCCTCATCAACGAGTTCGAGGAGGGCTTCGGCCTGGTCAACAAGGGCAAGTTCACCTACATCCGCGAGGGACTGTTGGGCTAGTCTCCCCTCTCGAACCCCTGCGCGCCCCCATACCCGTTCCCGTTCCCGATGAGGACGATCCGGCCG
>Ga0209536_100010597_pt1 | contig 13573 bp, 10 predicted proteins | sample DeeMarSeWOR28_12_FD_187461 | JGI IMG/M metagenome (GOLD analysis project Ga0209536, IMG submission 187461) | Marine sediment microbial communities from White Oak River estuary, North Carolina - WOR-2-8_12 (SPAdes) (version 2) | ecosystem: Environmental > Aquatic > Marine > Intertidal zone >...
GAAGCCATGGCTATGGGCGTTGACCGAGGCATCCTGGTTTGTGACCCAGCGCTGGCTGGATCAGACACGCTGGCAACCTCCACGGCTCTGGCCGCTGCGATTGGTAAAGTCGGGCCGTTTGATCTCGTCCTTTTCGGCACCAGGACGGCTGACAGCGACACCGGCCAGGTGGGCCCGCAGACCGCAGTCCTCCTTGATCTGCCTCTGGTAACAGGGGTGTGGTCCATTGAGCAGGGAGACGCGAGTCTTCTCGTCGAGCGCCGGGCTGACGGGTTCCAGGAGAGGTTCGAGGTTTCTCTCCCGGCAGCACTGACCATCCACCCTGGGTCCGTACAGCCAAGGGACCTGGGGCTTTCCGGGATTGAACAGGCCTTCGAGGAAGGCGGGGTGGAAAAGTGGAGTTTATCTCAACTAGATCTTTCCCCGGACCAAGTTGGATGGTCAGGGTCGGCCACCCTGGTGGCCTCCTGGACACGGGCGGTCAAGGAAAAAAAATGCGAGTTCCTATCGGGTGCGGCTGAGGAACAGGCCGATGAGCTAGTAAGGCGGTTGGTCAAATCGGGATTGATTGGGTAATGGCAACCGGTGCTACAAAGGACATCTGGGTATATGTTGACCTGAGGAGTGAGAGGCTTTTTGGATGTTGCCTTAACGTCCTGGCCAAGGCCCGCGAATTGGCTCAGACGCTCTCGGCGAAGGCTGCCGTTGTATTGATGGGTTCCTCAGACGACAGGGGCCAAGAAACCTCCCAGGGAGATGGGGCATTGATGCCTGTCGAGGCTGCAGCCGAGAAGTGCATTAACCGCGGCGCGGATACCGTTTACGTCTTGGATCACCCAGGTCTGGTGACACCAAGGGCAGACGTTTACGCGCCGGCTTTGGCAGATGCAGTCCAGAGGCAGAAACCCCTCCTGGTTATGTTCGCACTCACAGACTTCGGTCGGGAGCTTGCGGCCCGGACGGCCAGGATCAGCAACGCCGGCTTGATCGCAGATTGTGCGGACCTGCGAATGGAAAAGGAGAAAGTGGTGGCCACATGTGCCGCATGGGGCGGTGAGATCATGGCCGAGATCACCTTCTCCAACACTCTCCGCACCGGGTTTGCCACGGTACGACCTCATATTCTTCAAGCCATAGCCGTTCGTGGTCAACCTGGCACTACCAAGCGGATGCAGGTGGACCGTTTAAGGGAACCCCAGGGTCTCAGGCTCATATCAAGCTCGGCCGAGCCTGAAGAGCGCCGGAAGCTCGAAGAGGCCGAGGTGGTTGTTGTCGGAGGTGCCGGTCTTGGCAACGCGGACGGATTCGGGTTGGTCAGGGAGCTCGCCGCCGCGCTGGGAGGGGAGGTGGGCGCGACCCGCCCCCCAGTGCTCCAGCACTGGGTGAACGACGAAAGGCTGATTGGACAGACGGGAAAAACCATCTCTCCCAACTTACTTTTTTCTATCGCCACCTCGGGGGCTGTCCAGTACACAGCGGGGATCATGGAGGCTAAGACCATTGTGGCCATTAACCGCGACCCGCATGCGCCTATCTTCCGGGTGGCCGACGTGGGCATCGTGGCAGATGCAAAGACCTTTCTGCCTCTGCTGACAACGAGAGTGCGGCAGGTGGTCATGCGCCAGCTGGCAGACGTGTTGCATGAAGACCACAAAGCTGGCGCCAGGACTGGCTTTGGCGCCAAGGTGCTCACCCTACGAGAGGCACACCACTGGTCCAGAGAGGCCTTGGCCCAGGCCACCGGCCGGTCTCCAGAATTTATCGCCCAGGTGGAAATGGACGAGGTTGTTCCTCCGGTGAGCTTCCTCCTCGGGCTCGCCCAGGCCCTGAAAGTCGACCCCGGCACCTTCCTTCGGGAGGGGGAAAAGACTATAATCCGGGACCAGAGGGCAGAGGCATTCATCAGACGTACCCAGGACTACTCCTACGAGACCCTAACCCCGGGTGCCGAGAACCAGCACTTACGTGCCTTCATCATCACCATCGAGCCCAGACAGGCCCATAAGCCAGTGGCCTATAAACACGAGGGAGAAGAGTTCATTCTGGTGATGGCGGGAGAGCTTGAACTGACTTTGGGCGGCAAGACCCAGCACCTTAGGCCCGGTGAGTCGCGTCACTTCAACTCCGAGGTCCCCCATAAGCTCAAGAGCCTCTCGGATGAGCCCACGCGGTGCGTTGTGGTGCTTTATACACCTTGATCTGGATGATTGAAGCTCCCTGGCAGCCCCGATAAACCGCGACGGGGCATTCGCTCGCTTTTCCGGTTCAGGACAAAGAAGAACATCAAGATGGAGATCCAAGAGCTCCAAGACAAAATCAGACGAAAAAAGGAAGAAAAAGACGTCGTGATTCTGGCCCATTACTACCAGCAGCCAGAGGTCCAGGATATCGCCGACATTGTGGGAGACTCTCTGGAACTCAGCAGGGTGGCGGCGGCGGCCCCTCAGGGGACGATCCTCTTTTGTGGGGTCAGATTTATGGCAGAGACGGCCAAGATCCTTTCCCCAGATAAAACAGTTCTCACGCCCTATCCTCAGGCAGGCTGCCTTTTGGCCGACATGGCTGACCCCCGACAGGTAGAGCAGGCAAAGAAGGCCCATCCCACCGCCCAAGTTGTCGCCTACGTCAACGTCTATGCCGAGATCAAGGCCCTGGCAGACATTATCTGTACCTCGGCCAATGCCCGCAAGGTCATGGAAGAGATCGAGGGCGAGAAGATCCTCTTTGTCCCGGATCGAAACCTTGGCGCTTACCACGCTCGGCGTGTGAAAGGGAAAGACGTCCTACTCTGGGATGGGTACTGTCCCATCCACGAGAAAATCACTCTGGTATCCATTGACAGGGTCAAGGCAAAACATCCCAACGCTCTGGTCATCGTTCATCCCGAGTGCCCCCCACAGGTGACCGAGCAGGCCGACTTTGTGGGCTCCACCTCGCAGCTACTCCGGTTCGTAGAACACTCCGAAGCAACGTGTTTCATTGTCGGCACGGAAGAGGGAATCCTCCACCAAATGAGGAAAAAAGCCCCGGACAAGGATTTTCTCCTCCCAGACCCGATGCCTGTCTGTGACCAGATGAAGATGATCACCTTAGAAAGGGTGTACACGTCGCTCCAAGAAGACATCTACCCAGTCACCGTAGAAGAAACCATCCGCGTCAAGGCTGAACTTGCCATTAGGAGGATGTTGGGACTGTGAAAGGACTCGACCCCTTTGTGGTTAAGGATCTGCTCAGGACCTATCTGAAGGAAGACTTGGGCCACGGAGACATCACAAGCTGTCATCTGCCTGAAAAGGAAAAGACGGTGACCGCCGTCATCAGGGTTAAGGACCAGGGCATCTTGGCAGGTCTCCCGGTGGTAACAGCACTCTTTACCCTGTTGGACCCCGGGGTGAAGATGGAATCCGAGGCAGAAGATGGCATGGCCGTGGCAAACCACGCTGAAATCGCCCGTATAACCGGCCCCGCATTGGCCCTTCTACGAGGGGAGCGAACAGCCCTGAATATCCTTCAGAGGCTTTCAGGCATTGCAACCATGACAAGAAAAATGGTGGAGCTCATTGTTTCCACCGAGGCGCGGCTGGTGGACACCCGAAAGACCACCCCAGGGCTGCGGCTCCTGGAAAAGTATGCGGTCACCGTGGGAGGCGCCTACAATCATAGGATAGGCCTCTACGATTGCGCCATGATCAAAGATAATCACATCAAGGTGGCAGGCTCGATTCAAGCTGCGGTCAAAGCTGTGAGGAGGGCTATTCCATTTACGGCTCGGATAGAGGTTGAGGTGAAGAACTTGCAGGAATTAGACGAAGCTTTAGAGGCTGGGGCAGACCTGGTTCTTCTGGATAACATGGATCTTGCCACCCTTGAGGAGGCCGTGGCCCAGGCCAAAGGCAAGGCCCTCACCGAGGCGTCCGGCAATATTACCCCTCACAACATCCTCGCCGTAGCCAAAACAGGACTGGACTATATCTCGTCTGGTTCGATCACCCACCACGCAGTCTGGCTGGACATGAATATGAAGATCCTCTAGGAACGGCTACGGGGGCACCATATGGTTTACATGTTGACAAGCCGCGAGGCCTCTCGTGTTTACGGAAAAACCTGGTGCACCGCCTTGAGCACCAGGTCGTGAAGCTGTCCGTTGGTAACAACAATACCCCTGTTGTTCGAAAGCCTTCTCCCTGATGAGAAATCCAGCGGCTTGCCCGCCATGTCCGTCACCTTGCCTCCGGCCTGCTCTACAATGATGGAGCCAGCAGCATGGTCCCAGACCGTTTCCACGTAGGATTGCCGGGTAGGGAGCCGAAGGTAGATGGCGGCATCCCCCCGAGCCACTACACCGTACTTACACTGACTGTCCATGCGCAGAGGTGGCTCGCCGAGGCCTAAAACCTCGGCTATCCGGGCCGCGTGTTCATGGGAGGAGTGGGACGATTCAAAGGATTCACAGAACCGGCCCTCGGAGGGATGGGCGATCTTTGAGACCCGGATCCTCCGTTCCACACCGCCATTAAGCCCCTGCAGGGTTGAACCTTCGCCCTTGACCGCCGCAAACAAACAGCCCCGATGACCATGGGGCTCCCGAGCATCCAGAGGCAGGTTTGGACACCCCAAAACGCCGAGAATCACCTCACCCTCTTCCACAAGAGCCAGAGCAACAGCATACTGCCCCCCGCGGAGGAAACCCTTTGTCCCGTCTATGGGATCGAGGGTCCAAAATCGTCCTTTGGGGCCACCCTCGCCAGAACCTCGATCAATCGCTTCAAGGACTTCATCATCACTCTGATCAGGGGTGATACGTCTGACATGATCAATGACCACCTCTTTGAGCAGAGCATTTTCACCCCGACGCAGTGCCCCGGAATCCTCTTCACCGAGTAATGGGACGTCCGGAAAGGACGCCACAAGGTGGCGGCTCACCACCGCCTGGGCTCCAAAATCAGCCACCGTCACCGGAGAACCGTCCTCTTTGCCAATGGCTTCATTGGAGAGGAACTTGGAACGCACCGTCTCACAGAGTCGGCAAGCCTTCAGAACCGATTCAATCGCTATGCGTCGTTCTAATTCATAGACCATGGAAAATCACGTGCTCCTAATAACAGTGCAGACTTTTATACCATGCTTTCGTGATGAGTATAACCCTAATGGTGTCAAAAACCAATGAGGGAGTGATCCGTTTTTAGTTCTCACCTTAACGAAGCCAGGGGCGCACAGGGCATCCTTGCCCTGTTGACAGCTTCCTATTATCTCTCTATTCTCCTTGTATGCTTAGACTTCTCCCCACAGATAGCCATGTGTCTCTTAACAGGCTTTTATTCAATTCCCTTTTCCCTTATACGGAGGTGAGCCATGAAAATTAGCCGGGTTTCCGAGATGAGATCACTGGATAGGACTGCCATAGAACGCTTTGGCATCAAGGAAGAGCTCTTGATGGAAAACGCCGGAGAAGCGGTTCACTTTGTCTTGTTACAGGAGCTTGGCATCAAAGACAAGAGGTTTCTTGTCTTCTGCGGCATGGGCAACAACGGGGGGGACGGGTTTGTTATTGCCAGAAAGATCCAGTCAAACGGAGGCATGGTGAAGGTCTTCATCTTGGGCGACCCGAGCAAATACAGTGGCGCAGCCAAGATCAACCTCGACATTGTCTCTCGGTTGCCCATGGAAATCCGAACCCTTGAATCCGTGGAAGCAATCAAAACGGATGTTTATCACTGCGACGCGGTGGTCGACGCCATTTTTGGCACAGGCCTTACTCGGGATGTCAGAGGACTGTATCGCGACGTCATCGAACTGATCAATGAAAGCCGGAAAATGGTCTTTAGCGCTGACATCCCTTCTGGTGTAAACGGCGATACAGGCAAAATCATGGGCATCGCCATGAGAGCGAATTTTACGGTGACCTTTGGGCTCCCAAAAATAGGTAATCTGCTTTTCCCAGGATATGACCTGTGTGGAAAACTGTATGTCACCCATATCTCCTTCCCGCCGACGATGTACAACACCCCTGCCATGAAATTTGAGACCAACGATCCTGTGAAGCTTCCCCTCAGGGACAAGAATGGTCACAAAGGGAATTTTGGCCAGGTCCTGTTTATCGCCGGCGCCTCGAGTTATTTCGGGGCGCCGTATTTTTCGGCCCTGTCTTTTCTGAGAGCCGGAGGCGGGTACGCCCGTCTTGCAGCACCAGAATCCATGACTCCCTTTATTGCCAATAAAGGGAGTGAGATTGTTTTTGTCCCCCAGAGACAAACTCGCTCAGGAAGCATTTCCCTGGAAAACGAAGCTGCCTTGCTGGAACTGTCAGAGAAGATGAACATGGTTGTCTTGGGTCCTGGGTTGTCCTTGGAGGAGGAAACCCAAGACCTGGTGAGGGCCTTGGCCGCAAAAATCAATAAACCGCTCCTCATAGACGGTGACGGCATTACGGCTTTATGTGAAGACCTTCACATCATCAAGGAAAGAAAGGCAGAGACCGTTCTTACGCCTCATCTAGGAGAGATGTCCAGAATCACCAAAATGACGGTACATGAACTAGACGCTAATAAAATGGATATCTTGCAGCGTACGGCCAAGGATCTCAATGCCATGATAGTCTTAAAAGGGGCTCATTCCCTGATAGGATGCCCCGATGAGAGGATTTTCATCAATATGAGCGGAAACTCGGGCATGGCAACGGCAGGGTCCGGCGATGTGCTCACAGGAACCATCGCCGCGATGTTCGGCCTGGGACTGCCCCTTGAGGATGCGGTCAGAAAGGGGGTCTTTATGCACGGCTTTTCTGGAGACCTGGCGGCTGAAGACATGGGTGAAGACGGCATAACGGCCCAGGACATCCTGGACTATCTACCGCTGGCGTTAAAGATGGATCGGCAAGGGCTTGATGAACGCTTCAGGGAGCGATACGTTGGGGCGCACATTGTGTAGGCGTGCAGATACTTGGTCACCCTTTAACCCTTTGAAAACCTGGACCATTCCCTTTCCTGGCTCAATGAAGGTTTAAAGGAGGCGCAAGCCACGCCTTCTCCAGTTCCGCAAACCTTCTCTCTCTGATGGCAGCCCGGATCTGACCCATTAATGATTCTACAAAATATAAGTTGTGAATGGTTGCAAGACGTGTCGCCAACACCTCTTTGGCGAGAAATAGATGTCTCATATAGGCCCTGGAGTGATGACAACAGGTGTAGCAATGGCAGCCCTCCTCAATGGGACGAGAATCGGCCTCGAATTGCTTGTTCAAGATGTTGATTCTAAATCGTCTCGCAGACTTGACCAAAAGCGTCCCGGTGCGGGCCATGCGTGTGGGTGCCACACAGTCGAAAAGATCAATCCCCCGCTTGACGACCTCAAAGATGTCTCCCACCTCACCGATGCCCAGAAGATGCCGCGGCTTGTCTGGTGGCAGGAGAGGAAGCGTCCAGTCTAAGACCTGATGCATCTCTTCCTTGGAGCTCCCTAAAGACCCCCCTATGGCAAAGCCGTCAAAGGCCTGGTCAGCAATGAACCCCGCGCTCTTTTGCCTCAAGTCTTGGTAAGCTCCGCCCTGAACGATTCCCAGCAGGGCCTGCGTGCTATTGGACGTCCTCTGAAAAGCCTCCAATGCCCGGACCGCCCATCGGTGAGTCCGCGCCATGGCTGCCCTGGTGTAGTTGTAATCGTGGAGCGGAGAGGTGCACTCATCCAGCACCAGGATGATGTCCGCGGCGAGCTTCTTCTCTATCTCAATGACCCCTTCAGGCGTGAACCGATGGGGGGAGCCGTCAATATAGGAGACAAAGTCAACTCCGTCATCATCCACCTTGACCAAAGGTTTTCCAGTTTTCGAACTCAAATGCCCGCCGCGATCTTGCTCCGCGGGAAAGAGGGGTGCAATCTTTCCCACCCCGTGTTCCTTGCCCGCACCGAGGCTGAAGATCTGAAAACCTCCGGAGTCGGTGATCAGTGGCCTTGGCCAACCCATAAATCGATGTAGCCCCCCCATGCCAGCTATGAGCTCTTCGCCCGGTTGGAGATGGAGATGGTAGGCATTGGCAATAATCACTTGGTTTCCGATCTCACGCAGGTCTTCTACGGACAGGCTCTTCACGGTCCCTTGCGTGCCAACAGCAACAAATGACGGGGTTTGGATAGCCCCGTGAGGGGTCACCCATTCAGCGGCCCGTGCCCTGTCTTCTTTTTCCAAAAGCTTAAAGGAAAACATGGATGATCTCGTAACAAGTTCCAGTCGACATCAAAGCAAAAGGCCCCCAATCAGTAAAAAATGGTCAATGTCCGATGATAAGGTTTTTTCTTGAACACGGCTTCCTGGCCCAGATGCCAAAGAAGGTGGTCAATCTCAAAGGCCCTCAAACCCTCTCCTAGCCGGTCCAGTTCCTGCCGGATGAGCTCAACGGCCCAGATCGTGTTGGTCCGGATCTCAACCTCCTCAGGCCCCCCTGATTCAAGAAGGATCTTCTGATCCACCTTTTGGGCCAAGGCTCGGGTGTAACGCAAGATCCCAAGCTGACGTAGGACCTGTGGTAACTTATAATCGGCAAAGGCCGTGAGCTGATCGATATCCACAAAATGTCCCCAGTCTTTGCCGCCAAATGCTCCGTAGAGGTCCGCAGCGAATATCTGAGCCCGTTTATAGAAAAAGGTTTTGTGACCCTGGTAGGCTGCCGTGTCTCTGAACGATGAAAGTTTGTCAGCTAACAACCGCGCCAGTTTCACGGCCGACCTTTGAGCCGTCTCGACCAAGTGATGACCCTTGCCGCCGTAGTCTTCAAGCAGGACCTGGCCCAGTTCCTGAAGGATCTTCAGACGATCTTCCAGGAGTTGCAATACCCCTTGTCCGCCCAACATCTGTCTCAATTGATCTAAGGAGAGCTCGGCCAGATACTCGGCCTCGGTGATGGGAATCCGCAACTCCACAGCCCGTTTGAGAGAGGCTGCCAGGGCATAATAGCCGGAAAGTCTGCCCCATTCGTCATCAATTTCCCACCTGATGTTTCCTAAAGGAGGCCAGAAGCAGAAATTAAGGCTGTCCAACACCAGAAGGTAAGCGACCGTTTCCTCCTCACTGCCACAGAAGTGGTAACGGTTGTCCCAGGGTGGGACTTTGATCCCTTGTTGGAGAAGTTTGCGGCAAAAACGGATTAAGACTTCCTTGTCAAGCGTCACTGCCTGGCTCTTCGCCGCAACGTACTTAGCTGTCTTGAGGACTTCGTCCATCTTTGCGAATGATCCGGAAGGTCACAGAGAAACGCCCCGCTGAGTCGTCACCCGCCACAAGGAAGATACGCAGACTCAACCCCAGAAAATCCGTGCGTCCTGTAGATTCGCCTTGAACGCAGACGCGGTATGACTGACGAACCTTTAACCCGTATCCTGCCATCTGTCAAAACCTTGGGATCAAGTGCCATTTGTGATTGCCGGAACGGGCGCCAAAAGATCTACTCCAAACTTGCTAATCTGGTGGCGTTGTGATTTATATTTGAAAACGTAAAAAACTCAAGAATCAACAGGTTGGCAAGGTGTCTTGAAGTGGGGTTCGCATTTCTGGGAGTCGAGATTCTATGTGGCCTCAAGGCTCGTTTAAAGAGCACGGCAGAGGGTCAAATCTTTAACCTTTACAAAATGAGGGCGGTCAACGAATTGAAATGACTAGAACGAGTAGGGGGTCAAACGAGTAGGGGGTCAAATCTTTGATCTTGAGATTTGGAGTGGCTGTTGATGCCCTTGTTAAATGCCTATTTATCAATTTTGACAGCTTTCAACATGTTTTGAATTTCGGCCCTCGTCCCTACATCGTGGCAAGGAGCTATAAGAATGACTAAGCGCATTTTATTGTCGATTATTACAGTCTTCATAGCATGGTCAGTTCTAGATTTCCTCATTCATGGTGTCGTGCTCCAGCCAACATACGAAGCCACGGCTGCACTTTGGCGTCCAATGGCGGAGATGAAGATGGGTCTTATGCGTTTAGTTACATTTGTATTTGCAACAGCTTTTGTGGTCATTTATGGATTCCTGGTCTCACCGAAGTCTCTGGTGACGGGGATAAAGTACGGCGTGTTGTTTGGTTTAGCTTCAGGCTTTTCCATGGGATTTGGCTCATATTCCTACATGCCCATCCCTTTGAATTTGGCCTGGAGCTGGTTCATCGGCAGCCTGGTGGAAACGGTTGCCGCAGGGGCAATAGTGGGAGGAATCATCAGGCACCCCAATGATTAGCCTGGTGGTAAGAAAAAGTCCCAACAAAGAGAGGATACCTGCCATCGCTCCGACCTTTTGAAAGCCTTCCTTGTTTGTGATTTCCAAAAGAACTGTCAGCCGGGACTGTCAAACCCACGTCCATTGATCTTGGCAAAGAATCAGTGCTCGAGATTCTCTGAACTGACCTACCGCATGTTGTGGTTTTCTGCCCTCCGTTAATAGCCTACCAGCCATTCCCCCTTTCTGGTGTCTGTTTGGCTTCACCGAGGGATTACACCCTTTTCATGGAAAAAATACGGTGTTGACCCCATTGACAACGTGAACATGCTTCTTATTTTAAGAGCTTGATACGCTGTCAGAGTGCGGCACAAGGAATGACGAAAGTGTAAAAGAACATTTGAAAAGGGCGCAACCATGAAAAAACCGTTCCTGATTTCCTTGGCCGTGTTGCTAATCTCTTGCTCAGCTAATGTCTGCCAAGCTCGTGACCCCGAATGTGGCGAATATCAGCGTGTCGGTCAGCAGATGTTTTACAACTTTGATAATAGAACTCATAATGATGCCACAAGAAACGGAAGCATGAGGTTCCAGAATCTCAGTTTCGAGATATGTGGTGACCCCACAAGAATCGAAGAAATGGCGTTCCAGAATGTTGACGATGAAACATCCACAGAAATCGGATGCACAATATTTTACAATTTCGACTGGTAACACCCAGATTTTTTAACTCTATTAATCGGTGCTCAACATGAAGGTGACGCTCAACAAAAGAAGACCCGTCCTTCGTGCGTTATTATGCCTGCTCGTTGGGCTTCTCACAATTATCTTTTCCAACGAAACGTACATGCGGCAAAAAGGATAATCGAAGAGGGATACCCTGATTAGTATTTCAGAAGATACAGCAGAAATTTTTTATTTAGCCAACTAGCATAATAGGAGGGTGATGTGGAAAAGTATGAATGTCCCTGTGGCTATGTGTATGACCCTGAGGAGGGCGACCCAGAAAACGGCATTGAACCCGGGACGCCTTTTGAAGACTTGCCGGATGACTGGGTTTGCCCCAAATGCGGCGCAGAAAAAGAGTTCTTTGAGAAGATCGAGTAATCACTGTGCCCAGCACACCGCCAAATCTTATAATCTTGAAGAAACCAATACCGCATTGCGAGTTCTGCTAAAAGAAAGGGAAAAAGACAAAGAAGATCTTGAGGAAAAGGTAGTTTCTAACGTAAGAAAAATGGTTTTGCCCTACCTAGAGAAACTGAAGAAGACATCATTGGATAACGATCAGAGGTCCTGTGTAGACCTCCTGGAATCAAACTTGAACGACATCGTTTCGCCATTTTCCAGCAAGTTGTCCTCCAAGTATTTGAGCCTCACACCCACGGAAATTCGGGTAGCGAATCTTGTCAAAGACGGCAAAACCACCAAAGAGATAGCGGAGTTTATGAATCTATCAGACAAAACGATTCAGACTCACAGGGGCAATATTAGAAATAAAACGGGGATAAAGCATAAGAAGAGAAACCTTAGAACGTACTTACTGGCATTATGAGTTATTTCCCATACCATGAGAACATAGACCGAATACCCTACGTATGGTGCCTACCGATCATTGGCTCGGAGGTGTGATGCTTGCTATGACTTACCACTTTTTAAGAGCACGGATTTTTGACGTATCCCAAAGCTGTGACTACTCCCTAGCTCTGGGGGTCCCGTGTCGCTCTTGACTTTTTCGTTCCTTCCCCCACTGTTCCGCCTGCTATAACAATTTCAATAGACACATTCTCTCCAAGATTAAAGCTTTTGCCAATCGATGCCGAAAAAACCTCTGAAGAATGGGCAGGGGTATGGCTTTTTCAAGTATTGAAACTCCCCCAGACCATCCCAAGGAGGAGAAAGATGAAACAATCCCTGGTAAAGTTGTTGATTTCTTTGGCTTGTGTCCCTCTTATCTTAACTTTTAGTGGGTGTAAAACTACCTCAGGAGAGGCCCATGTCGGCTGGGGATCAGAGCCGACAAACTGCCACGCCAACTGTTCGAAAAAGGTTGAGAAAGGAGGGCCACCACCACACGCAACAGCGCATGGGTGTCGGGCAAAATATGCCTATCGGTATTATCCCTCGAGCTTCGTGTATTTTGATGCTTCTAGAAAAATGTACTTTTACTTTGAAAACAATTGCTGGTGGGAATCTGCATCCTTGCCAAAGGACATACGGTTAAAGTTTGATCATTACGTGACTATTGAGACAGATGACGACAAGCCATACAACGGTTTCAAGGAGCACGTGCATAAATATCCTCCGGGTCAACTGAACAAAAAGAACAAAAATTGGGCTAGGTATTAGTTACGCCAACGATAAACTAGAAAAGACAGGGTCAAAAATGACCTTGCCTTTCACATAGGCCCCTGGTCAAGTGACAGCACCAGGGGTTTTCTTTCCAAGAGCCAGCCTTCCTAACCGCGACAAATCATGCTAATGAAAGGCCCAAGACCGCAGGCTCACAGGAGACCAATATGGAGAGAGACGTTTACAAGAAGCTGGCTCAACATTTGGACAACCTCCCGGGGGGCTTTCCCCCAACTGAGACGGGAGTGGAACTGCGTATCCTGCGGCGGCTCTTCACCCCCGAGGAAGCGGAGCTGGCTGTGCACCTGAATCTCATCGCAGAAGAGCCTCACGTCATTGCGCGCCGTGCCAAGCTGCCGGTTCATAAGACTGCTCAACGCTTGGAGGAAATGGCGTGCAAGGGTCTTCTTTTCAGAATTGAGGGTAAGAGGCGCCCCGCTCGCTACCGGGCGCTGCAATATGTGATCGGAATCTGGGAGTTTCATGTCAATGACCTGGATGTCGACCTGATCCGAGATATGAATGAGTACATCCCCACCCTTCTTGATGGTGAAATCTGGAAAAAGGTGCCTCAACTGAGAACCATACCGGTTGAACGAAGCCTTAGCACCGAGTTGAAAGCCCTACCCTACGAAAAGGTGGCGGAGCTGGTCGACGTTCAGAAGAAGTTCGCGGTGGCACCCTGTATCTGCCGCCGTGAGAGCAAAATGGTAGGTGAGGGCTGTGACAAACCTGAGGAGACCTGCCTAGTGTTTGGGATCGCCGCTGATTACTATGAGCGCAATGGCCTTGGACGAGTCATAGATAAAGAGGAAACGTTAGAGATCCTGAAAAGGGCTGAAGAAGCTGGGCTGGTGCTTCAGCCCAGTAATGCCAGGGAAATCGTGAATATATGCTGTTGTTGCGGTTGCTGCTGCCAGGTGCTCAAAAACTTGAAACGCTACCCTAAGCCAGCGAGTTATTTCTCCGCTTCATTTGTGGCCAAGATCAATCCCGATACATGCCAGGGGTGCGGAATTTGTATAGA
>Ga0209536_100010598_pt1 | contig 13570 bp, 20 predicted proteins | sample DeeMarSeWOR28_12_FD_187461 | JGI IMG/M metagenome (GOLD analysis project Ga0209536, IMG submission 187461) | Marine sediment microbial communities from White Oak River estuary, North Carolina - WOR-2-8_12 (SPAdes) (version 2) | ecosystem: Environmental > Aquatic > Marine > Intertidal zone >...
TGTAAGACTGGTAAACTGGCCATCTCCTGCATAAATAAGTGCGGTAAATCCAGTCAAGTTGCTTTCAAAAGAAAGCGTTAATTCTTCACCTGCAAGTCCTTGGATATTGGTGGTTTCTATTCTTTGGTCAACTGTAAACTCATCGGTATTGTTTGAGGCTCCTTTTGTGAAGACAAGACCACCGCTGGCTACTCTTGCTACATCAGATTGCCTGCCGCTTGGAATACGCCACCTATCTGCAAGATTGTAGTTAGAAACATTTGTATTGCTGCTGCCGTTACCACGCTGCCAAATGCGAAAGTCACCGTTAATAATCTGATTCCTGAACCCAGCCAGCGCGCTACCATTAATAGAAGAAGTATTTACATTTGCAAGCGTTCCACTATTACCGTCAATCCGATCAAGATCAACATTAGTTAAAGCCATAACTTATACCTCCTTATGGTGTCTGCTCAAGATAGCTAACAGTGAGATCAACAGCAGTTGCTGTACCACACCTGGCCTGTAACTTGTCGCTTGCTTCCATGATTACCTTGTTGCCACTGATAATTTCTAAAGTAGAACCCGCGGGAACAGGTGCATTGCGAACCAAATAAACATCATCACCAGTGTTCTTATCAATATAGACATCAACATCTGCACTGGTACCGGTTTTGTTAGATGCCAGCACGCTAAGAATAATTAGAGTTGCTGTACCACCTGCAGTAACAACAGTTGCTGAAGGATCTGTAATAACAGCAGTCACCAGGCTGGACTTGGTGTCATTTTTAAATGTATTTGCCATATCAGCCTAAAGCAACAATAAGAGCGAGGTTGTCAGTTGAGGTAAAAGAACCATTCACAGTTAGACTCCCTGTAATGGTAACGTTGTTGGCAAAGGTTGCGGTACCCGATGAATCTATTGTAGCTCTAGCAACGCCACCAGTTACAAGTGCAATTTGATCAGGACCAGGGCTAATGATGCCGGTATTGGGGTCAGAAGCAAACTTTAATGCACAACTAGAAAGGCTGCCAGGAGATAGTGCCATGTTGACACCATCTTGACGGAGCAAGGGAAATCCCCCTGCTGTAGAACCATCGTGTACAACACAAACATTTTTAGTGATATCAACAGTAACTTCACCAGTTACACCAGTAAATGTACTGGTTTCACCTGTTGTACCGCGACGAAATTGTACTTGTGTTGCCATGATCCTATCCTAATGCAATTGCAACAGCGGTAGCAAAGTCTTCCGTTGCAATCGTACCGTTGCTATCTGGAACAGCAAGGGTGCGAGTGGTAGATGTGCTTACTCCAGAAACATCTAATGCTACTTGTTTTGTTATATCAGAGTTGTTGCGAACACGGAAACCACTGTCATTAGTAACAACAGCAGTAGAAGTAACTGAGAGCAGTCCAGCAATTGTAGTAGCGCTGCTACCTAAAGCAATAGCAGTAGAGCCTACAGTGATGCTGGAGTTTTGCAGCTGACTGTTGGGAATATTGCTAGTACCAAACTCACCAGTACCACTGTTGTAAGTTAAGCCAGAACCAACTGCAACGCTCAAATGAGCGCGAACCTCGCTAGCAGAAGGACCCGTATAAGTGATAACTCCAGTGCTGTTGTCATAGGTTAAAGATCCATCACCGCCTGAATCTGTAACAGAAATCGCACCACGAATATTACTATCAGTAACAACAGCAAAATCAAAAACACCAGTACTGCTGTTATAAGTTAAAGAGCCATAACCACTACCAGTTGTTGTAGCACTGATTGTATTAAGCAGCGCAATCGTACCTGTTGCATTAGGCAGTGTAATGGTTTGATCTGCTGTTGGATCGGCTGCCTCCAGGAGAGTTTCAAACGCATCAGGGGTTGTACCTTCAAATTGAACACCAGCTCCTGTCACATTGAACTGGCCTGCGTCAATAGAAGTAAAACCAGCAAGCGTTAGCTTGGTATCACCTAGGTTAATAAGTGTGCTGCCAAGCGTAATAGTGCTATTGGCAAGCTGTGCATTAGGAATTGCGTTGGTACCAAACTCACCAGTACCACTGTTGTAAGTAAGTCCGGAACCAGCAGCAACACTTAAATGTGCCCTGACTTCGCTTGCAGAAGGACCGGTATAGGTAATGACACCTGTGCTGTTGTCATAAGCAAGTGAACCATCACCACCACTATCAGTGACAGAGATAGCACCACGAGCACGACTATCTAAGTAATAAAGATTAGTACCTTCTGTTAAATCAGTTGTTGTGTTACCAGCAAAATCAAGTTTATCTGTCGGAGTATTTACCTCCTGAAATAAACCAGATACCAGTGTAATAGGTTTACGGGTTGCCATCTTAACTCAGGAGGATAGGCGGATCAGGATTAACAGCTAATTGGTTTGCTGTACCCGCCTCACCAACACGGGTTACATATTGGCCGGCGGTAGAAGGAGGAGTTGTTGTAATAGCACCAGCAGAAGCAGCAGATAAGAAATACAGCTCCCCTGGCGATAAACCAGATGTACCAAGAACTCCGCCGACTAAAACATCAAGGGCACCGCCAGATAGTTTAGTTTCATTGGCAAAACCAATAACAGTTGCTTCATCTTCTCCAAGACTTGCAATTGCTTTAAATACTTTACCAGTTGGCGAATCAATATAAAGAGCCTCCCCTTGAGTAATATTTTCGCCTGCTTCCATCGGAATAATTAGACGGCTAGCAACACGAGTCGGGAATCCTTCCTTGAGATCAATTAGAGCATCAACAAGGCCTCGATAATTGGGAGCGTATGGTTCTCGCGCCATGGTGACACCCTCAGCCAGCATTAAGTCAACAAGGACGGCTATAGCACCTTCAATATTAGGTTCGTATCCGGTAGCCACAAATCCAACCTTTCCTAAATGATATTCTAAATCGTTCCATCCTTTAGAATAGAACGAGTGTTAAAAATATTTTGATGACGCCTGAAGTCATTATTGCTGCAATTACAGCAGGCCTTGCAGCATTTACTGGATTATCTAGATCCTTATCAGCTTTTAACGATAAGTTAAATGAGCGTTTTCAAAAAATTGAACACGATTATGACAAGCTAGAGAATACAATAATCCGTGATTATGTATTAAAGCAAGATTTCTTACGAGAAATGCAAGCAGTTCACCAGAAACTAGACAGGATCTGGGATCACATGATAAACCATAAGATTTAAACAGCTACCCAGCTAGCAGAAGTAGCGTTATAAATATAAAGAGCAGGCACTGATTTATCATAGTGAAGTTGGCCATCAATAGGACTTGATGGAAAACCACTCGCAGACGTAGAAGCTACTGCTTTAGGAACCTGCCAGCTGGTGCCATCATAGATTTTAAAAATCTGTGTGCTTGCGTTATCTAGCCAGCTTTCTCCCTTACCAAGGAGTGTGTAGCCAGTAGGAGTGAGGTTTGGGGCTGTAGCAGCTACGTGAATAGGGCCAACTTTAATTAGCCCTGGAGAGCCGCTGCTATCGCGGAAATAAAGGCCAGGTTCTGTAGCGTTGGTATTCAGCGCCAGCTCACCATCCCCAAGGCGACTGGGGAACACACGGTCATAAAGGAGGCTAGAGCGCAGCCGTAGGATCTGAACAGCCATTAGGTATTAATGTAGATACCGCAATCAATCTGCGTAAATGGTGGTGTTGTTGGAACACCGTTGACATAAGTACCGCAATCTAAAAGATCTGAAGTACGTACACCTGTAGTTGGATTATAGTCCGCTGGATTGCCATTGAGATAAGTACCACAATCAATTTCACCAAATCTAAAATCAGATGCGTAATCGGTTAGTGGTTGATCGAGCATACCGAACTTGGCAGCATCAATCAAAGTCATATCAATATTAAACATCTTTTGCATTACAGTCAGCATCGTTGTCGTTGTATTTAACGGTGTACCTGTAAAGCTAAAGCGATCACTATTAGGATCATTGGGATCGTAATCTGCATTACGCCTGAGGTTATCAGTAACCATCAAAGTTACCAAGTTAGGATCAAAATTAGCAACCTGAGTCGGTTGATTTCGATCTCCACTAATTGATTTAGCACCAGTCCAAGGCATTCCATAGCCCATCATGGCTAAGCGCTCTGCTGCTTTTTTAAGTGCGCCATTTTCTTTTTCAATCTTTTTATTGAACAGTTCAGCCATCTCACCAGCTGGCGGATCATTAGGTTCAAGCAACCAGGTATTCACATATTCATGTGGTGTTAAGTTCTTAACTAAGCAATAACCACCTGTTGTTTTTTGGAAAGGATAGATAATAGCAAAGGTATTAACATCAATAACCTGGCTAACAATATACTCTCCATTAAGAGCATCACCGCTTGTAAACTCAAGATTAATGCGGGTATTTAAGCTTAAACCGTGGGGTTCATCAGTTCTTACAGTGATGTTTACACCACTTTGGGTATAGGTTCCTGAAAGGTTTAGGGGATCATTACCTTCATCATGAACAATAGACCACATGGCAGCATAAATATGTTTGCACCACCTGAGCTGATAGTACGCCAGCAGAGGACGCGACGTATCAGCAGTATCTTCATAGCCAGGTAACTGATAGAAATTATTGACAACCAGATAACCAAAGTCAGAATAAACGCCTACATCATCTCTGGTTTCAATCAAGTTACCATTACGATCTAAGTTAAAGCCAGGGCGAACAGATCCTGCTTTTGTATTAGGAAACTTACGGCGTTGTTGTTCTTTATAGAAATCAAATGTTTCTCGCTTTAAATAATCTTGACAAGTGCATTGATAACGTATTTCTGTAGTCAGATAACGACCTACCTCAAAACCACGATGAGCGGGAACAACAGTTTTTGGTATCCCTTGAGTTGCAGGAAGATTAGTTACAGGATCAAAGATACGAGTTCCATAGCTATCTGTTCTTTGGAATAGAATTTCATTAGTAGAAAGGTCTACACCAGTAACGGTATAACCAACGTAATCATTGTAATTAAATCCACGGATTCTTCTGTTGACAATTAGTGTTCCAGTTGTACTGCCACTTGCAAGAGTTTCAAGTGTAAATTGTGTTGAATTTAAAACAGTAATGACATATAGGCCAGATGGCACATTGCCACTTGTAACTGCAACAAATACTTCATTGCCAGTTGAAAGTCCGTGCACTGAACCACAGGTAACTGTGACAGTAGAACCTGTCCTGGAGTAAGTAGAGAATAAACCAGGATCTCTTTCAATAACACGATCAACAAGGCGTTCACCTGCAAAAAATGTTACGGGAGTTGGAATAGAACGAATACGAACACGGATCTCTGTCCACTTAGGGTCTGTAAATACAGTTACTTTTTCAGCGGAAACATTACCAGACGCACTAACTGCTGCAGTGGCAGTGCAAGTAAATGTATTCTGTGTGGTGCCAGTAACTGTTAGCGTTTCATCAACACCAGCACCACTTGTCATGTCTAGGTAAACTGAGTCACCAGTTTCGAAGCCATGGTCAGATATGGTGACAGTAATTGTAGTTCCTGTTTGAGAATACGTACCTGTCTTTGCTGCTTGCATATAGCGAACACCAAGGATAGGTAAACCAAAATTGTAAAAATTAAAAGAGTTGACATCACGCACACCAACCATCTGCTCCCCAATCTCGCTATGAGTACTGGGAAATGTAAACATCCTTGCAGGAATAAAGACACCAGGGAACTGCTGGAATGCGCAGTACATCCTGAAGTCACCACGGGTATTACGACCTGTTGCCCTGCTTCCTAGAACCGTCTGGGTCAGTGTGTACAGTTCATAGCCACGTCTCCAGCGATTCCACATGGAGTCGTGATTATAGAAACGAATCCGGCTAATCTCATCTGGATTAGCAGGTTCAAAATTGAAAGGATTAGAGGCTTTGAAGTCTTGCTTTAACGCTTGTTTATTAATTTTGTCAGAAAAAGTTTTAAAGCCAGCATCAAAGCGTCCGCCAAAACTTTCTTTACGTCTAGGCATTTAAAGATAATCCGCTTCTAGGATCCCCTGGATACGGATAATCTACTTCAGGCACGTCTAACATACGGCGCCATTGGTTAGCCATCTCAACAGAACGTTTCCAGTTAAGATAGTTCTGTTCCCTTGACCAGCTATCTATATCTTTCACGCTTTAGTAGAAACCGCCTTGAACGTTAATATAAAATCCGTTTGTTAAAGACGTGGTACCACTGACTGCTGCATATAGTGCTTGACCACGCTGAAGAACTAATCCACGATTCTTCGGTGCAACTTCATTGTTGGCAGAACCAAAGTTGGCCCCAGCATGAGGAACTGGATGGTTGATTAAAGGCAGAATCTCATTGAGAGTTAAACTGTAGTTTTGTCCAGAAACAGTCGCAGGAACACTAACAGTGAATAATGGAAAGAACTGGTTTGTATTGGTGATACTGCTAGTTGCTACTACATAGAAACCAATATTGATTGGTGCATAGACATTAACATCACCGGTAATAGGACCAGAGACACTAGGAATAGTAGCAGTAAAAGTAGTGCTAGTAATTGCTGTAACCGTTGCTGTTAAATCAATTGGAGTAGTACCTGAGCTGTAGCTCGTAAAATCTAAATAAACTTCTTGGCCAACCTTAATGTTATGACCAGCAGCAATCGTAACAACAACATCAGTAGAATCTGCAGAGTACGTTGCAGCTACTGGGCTTTGTGCATCTAAAAAGATATTGCGTTCTTTGCTATAACGAATCCAGATCTCATCAACATACGCACCACTAACAGAAGTATCTGTTAAGGTTGTATCAATATCAAGAATATTAGTAGCGTTACCAACAGCAGTGGGTACTAGGCTGGTAGAAAATAACTGACCAGATGCAACCGTTACTAGAGTGCTGTTCAGTAACGGGCGATCAATCATCGCCGGTAACTTATTGGTTGCGGTACTTGCCACTTGCTAACAATTCAACTGCTAAACCTATTGTAGCGCAACTCTAAGCAAACAGCTTTTTAAAGATCATCGGATCATATTGCGCCATGCCTTTGATCTTGCTACCTGCCATCCGGTAGTCTCCAGGGAGAGGGCGGTTGCCTACTTCATAGTCTCCAGGCATTGCACGAATTCCAGGGGTTTCATCACCACGTACATAGCCAAGGCCCCGGCCACGTACCTGTACTTCTTCTTGACGATCTTCTAAAGGATTGATCATGACTTGTGTTTGGTAGCAAGCTCAACAGCACGCCGAGCTTTCTTAGCAGATTCAGTATTTTCTACAAACTGTTTACCAGTTCGAGACTCACGGCGTTTCTTTTCATCTGTACGACGCCGCTCTTCTGGTGATAGTTTAGCCCAGGCTTTCTCAGGGAGATAGCGCTCAGTTTCTTTTTGACCTGGTTCAATTGCTTTGTCAGCCATCACTCTTCAATAGGTCCGCCATGAAGCCACGCATCGCAAGTACGCGCAGCAGCACACTTAAATTTAAAAAGCTGGCAGTAACCTAAGTTAGCAAGCTCTTGAACATCCCAGGGATCAGCTGCTTCTTTTTCATTGATGCCTTCAATGATGCAATCAAGAATCTTTTGGGATTGATCAAATGCAGCACAGTTACCGCACAGAGCAGATTGTACAGTTTCAATATCACTGTTCCACATCTCTGCTTTCTTTTCCCAAAACCCAGGATCAGGTTGATCAGGATTTAAAGGACCATAAGCAAAGTTCTTAATTGTCCAATTCCGGTTTTTGATATTTTCTTCAATATCAGTTGTAGCGCGTGGACAACTATCACCTACAACGGTAACAGCTTTACCAAGAAACGCCTTTGCTTTGAGATCGTTGTTCATTGTTTTTTCTTTTCGTATTCTTTGCGAGTCATCCACTTTTGTTCACCCCAGCGTTTGAGAGATTTTTGTTTCTCTGTTTTCTCTCCACGATAGCCACCGCCTTTTTCTTTGTATGCTCTAGCGAGCATCTGAGCTTTTCTTGCCGATCATTATTTAGTAGCCTTACGGCTACGACCATTCTCCTGATTTGCCACCATCAGAACCAGCCATAATGCGACGTTTCAAACGCTCACGAAGATCAGGTTTTGTATAGTTGCCCTTGTTCTCAGCCATAGCTGCCTCGCTCTTTAAGGTAAGTAACCGCATTGGTTAATGTATCTATATTATCACCGAACAAGCCAAGAGCCCTGTTACATTCTTTGCACAACAAACCTCTAAACTCATTAGTTTTATGATTGTGATCCATTGCTAAAGACTGATTATCTTTGGAAGGTTTTTGGCAAATTGCACATAAACCTTTTTGAATTTCAAACGCAACATCATATCTTTCTTTTGTAAGACCATTTCTTTCATATTTTTTATGATTATGGTGCAGCGCATCTTGCCCTTCTTTTTTAACTTTCTGATAATGTTCTTTATTGTTGGCTATCCATTTGTCCCAGCTAACTTTATTACAAGCATTACAAGAAGAATGTAGATAGGTTTTGCCATCCATTTTCCTTCTTCTAAAACAATCCCAATCTAAATAGCTACTACATTTAGAGCATTGTTTTTTTCCATCTGCTCCATACAGTTTTTTAAATCTTTGAATTACAGGAGAAGCGCAGTCTTTGCAAATTTTAGATCTTTTAATATTTCCAGAAGAAGTATATCCTTTATTCTGAAAACTTTCATGCGGTTTTCTGATTCCGCATTCACGGCAAAGTTTTTGCATTGGTTGCTTTGTGCTTTTCTTACAATAGCACAAAATCATTGACCAGGCTTGCCTCCACTAGAGCCCGCCATGATTTTATCTTTAAGGCGCTCTCTTAATTCTGGTTTAGTGTAAGCCATTATGCAAAATAGTTTTTAGGTTTAACGTTAGTAATAGCCTGTGCCATCTGCATAGGATCAAATCCTGAATCACGTTTTGCCAAGAAGTTCTCAACAATAAACTTTTTCAATTGATCCTGAGGGCTAATCCTTTCTTCTTGGTCTTCTCCTTTACCAACGTTTAAAAAGATATTAATAGATTGGGGAGAGTCAGTAGAAGCGGGTTGCTGCGGTGGAGCAACAGGAACCTGAGGTGTCTGTTGATCAGCCATTAAGCTAGCTTCTTTACCACCTTTAGTGTGAAGCAGTTCAATCTCGTATCCCTCTGGAGTTTGAATTGTTCCTAAACCTTTACCAGGTTTAAAAGCACCTGCACCCTTCCAATATAAAGGTGTGCCACCAGCAATGCCAAAGTCAATCCCACGATGGAATGTGGAGGCGCCAGCAGTAGGTGCCTTGCGTTGGCCAAAGGGAGAGGTAACTGTAAAGCCTGGCTTAAACCCATCCTTAGTTTGTGAGTACAGAGGAGTTTTCTGTTCACCGACTAATAGGTTTTGCAGACCAGTGCGCCAGGTAGCTGGATCAATATATTGACCACCTTTTTTAACCCGGACATCAAGATGCGGTCCAGTGGTAGGGAAGATATCTTCCCCTGGTTTTGCAATGTAACCAGCCTGAATAATACCTGCCATGATCAGCTAAAGTAATCAACACGAGGCACATTTGTTATTTGTTGTGCCATTTCCATTGGGTTATCTAAAAGAGAAGACTGCTGTTTTGCTTTTACGCCACGGCTAAACCTCTCAAGAAATTGCTGAAAGATATTTTTCTGTTCAGGTTGCTTTCCACCTCCACTTACAAAAATATTAATGTTGGGTAAACCACCGGGTTGTTTGGCCGTTGGTTGTGTCTGCGGAGTAGGTTGCGTTTGTTGTTGCTGGGTGGTTCCTGCAACTTGTTGTTTCTGTTGTTCGTAGTATTTAAACAGGTCACCGAGTTTTTTAGAAGGCTGTCCGTAGTAGCTTCCACCACCAGATGTTGGCAATGAAGACCACTCTGGAGCAAGCTTGTTAATAACAGTTCCAAATTTTTCTCCTTTAAGGAACGGATCTAAAGCACCACGTTTTTTATCAATCAGGTATAACGCAGCAAGATCTTGTGATTTAGGATCAAAGCCAGGTAAACCAAGAGCTTTAGCAGTACCTTGCCATGTGCCAGGTAAAAATTGATAGGCACCCGCAGCAGCACTAGCGTAGCCAGGAGTCCTTACAACAGTATCAGGATGCTTCCAGCCTTTAGAGGTATCAAATTTACCGCCACCAAACATGGTGCGATAACCTGCTTCTCCTGGAGTACCCTCTGCATAGCGAATGGTATTTAGGAGAGAACGTACTTCAGGTCGCTGAAGCAGTTGTTCATAGCGCTGGCGGAGTTCAGACATTGGATTATCGGAAGTTGTACTCGAAGTAGAAACGGGTTCCAACAGCAACGTCTGCAGGTCCAGGTAAGGCTTGAATGAATTCAGCGCCTTCCCGCTCGAAGCGATAGCGGGCTTGCATAGGGTTTCTATAATTAGCGACGTACAGATGAAGAGCTAAGCGATCAGTTTCATACAGATAAATCTCCGTCCAGGTTTTAAGTGTTTCTTTGAAATCAGTCGTTGTAATAGTACGGTCAACGTCACCAGCAATATTTTCTAAACGGTTCCGAGGTACAGCAAAGTTATTTGCACTACCAGTCATATCGGTGCGCTTTTCTGCCTCATCGCACCGGCTGACTTGTTCGACTAATTTCTGATACCAGAAAGAATCTGGTACGTTGTTGAGTGCTTCCTCAAGTCGTGCTAGATCACCAGCAGGGATTGAAGTGGAGTTATATCCCAGGTGCCAACGAATCTTTGACTTGAGGAAACTATCAAGCTGCATTATTCAACTCGAATAAGATTTTCTTTGATAATTTCATCCCAATCAACACGCTTAATAGCTTTGAGTTGATCTAAGCGGACGAACTTTTCGCCGGGCATTGAGGTTTGTAAATCCTTAATATCCCGTGCTGTCTTTAATCCTACTCCAGGTAAATGGTCAGCAATCTGTCTAGCGCTTGCGGTATTAATGTTAATCCGCACATCTAGAGGGAAAGTTTCCTTATTGGTAGGAGTCGGTGGATTAACGCCTTCTTCCTTCAGCTTTTCAGTAAGACGTTCTTCTGTCCGATCCCTTTCATTTGTTGCACCAAGATGAGGGATGAGATCATCACGTTCGATGTACAGAACCTCATCTTGAGAATCAATGCACATCATGATCCCATCCCCATGGTGAGAGATCATTTCAACCAGTTGACCGGTTGGTTTGTATTGGTAGAGCATCCTTAAGAATGTTGACTACCAATACAATACCAACCTCAACTTAACTGATCAATAGATCAGCTATCGGTACCACCCACTTGGGAAGCGAAATCAATGAACTCATTGATATCTTCCCAGCTCACGCCAGCAGCAGGACGCAGGTAGTTCACGCGGCAAAGGATGTAGCCAATGCGGCCAGCATCATAATCAGTTTGGCTGATGAACACACCGTCGCCATCGGCAGAGGTGGAGGTCACACCGTTAACGTTGAACACCTTGAAGGTGGTGTCAGCGGTCACCTTGTAGAACATCGAGTTGGCAGCGTCGCCAGCCACGATGCCACCGGTGGTCACGGTGGTCCAGAAGGGCAGGTCACCAACGGTGGTGTCGCTCAGACCCTGAGCAAACAGGTTGCTGGTAGCAGACACAATGGAGCTAGCAGCAGCCAGACCATTAGCCTGAGTAGCAGGAACACCGAAGGGGGAACCAGAGTTGTTGGGGCCGAGCAGCAGGCCTTCGCCAGTGGTACCACCGATGTCGGCGGTCACAGGGGAGGCAGGGAAGCTAGCTTCGCCACCAGCAGGCAGGTCCTGACCAATGGCGATAGAAGCGCCATAGATGTAAGCAGGACGTGCAGCACTAGCACTCACCACCAGCGTAGTGCGATCATCACGAACGCGATCATCAGGACGACGATCAGGCGAGGGGATGGTGATATCAAAGCTCTTATAGGAAGCTTTGTCAGCGGCCAGGTTGGTCACTTTGGCATAGCCAATCAGCTCGAAAGCTTCGACACCAGGCCAGCCGTACACACCTTCACTATTGAAGGAGGACAGGCGGTTGATTTGGTTACCGGGCTGGAGGATTGCACCAGCGTTGGACTTGTAAGTAGCCATTGTTAATTACCTCCTTCCTCAAACGATGGTGAACGCAGTGGTCACGAAGTCCTTGTTCAGGTTCGCAAAACCGGCGTACAGCTGCCAAATCAGAATGATAAAGCGGCTGAAGTCGTCGTTGTTGTTGATGAGGACCTGAGCATTAGGACCACCGATGCCAACGCCCACGGCCTGAGGACCGAAGAACAGAGCAGGAGGGGTATCGTGAGAAACAGCACCGCCACCATCGCCGGTATCAACGGTAATGGTCTTGGCAGGGAAGTTGGTGGACTCGAAGAAACGCACACCTTCAAACACGAAGCCAGAAGGCATGGTGGGTTCACCACCAACGAATTGAGCTTGACCATACTGACCACCGCCATAAATGGCAGCGTTGGGGTTCATGCCGCTCATGATGGGGTTACCAGCAGCAAAGCCGGGGTAACGAGCCACTTCACGGAAGCCCTGGTCAGCACGCAGATCCTTCATGAAGGAGGGATCAGCAATACAACGGTAGTAGCCATCAGCGAACACAGGCACGTTGCGCTTGCGCAGGCTCTTGACCACTTCCAGCAGGTCGGTCTTCACGTTGAACTTGTAACGCTCAGACGCATACTCAGTAGCGGTATAGGCAGTCAGTGCAGTGGCACTGGTCTTGGCCTTACCGTTGGGATAGTAGTAACCACCCTGGGTGTCAGAAGACTGACCACGGGACTCGGACTTGAACAGCTCATCCAGGAACACACGGTCGCGCCAGCGGCGATAGTCGTCGAGGAGAGTCAGCGAACCGATGGACTGGTGGAACATGTTGAGGTTCCCGGTGTCCAGCAGCAGACGCTGAGCAGTCATCAGAGTCTCACGAGCAATCTTGAAGGTGCTCGGGAGGTTAGCGTTGTTCGGGTCTGCAGGACCGGTGTACTCACGGAGAGACACCAGCACCTTGTCCTTGACAATCGACCGGCTGTTAGCGGTACCAATGGTTTGATCCTGGGTACGCTCACGGTTGGTCTTCGTACCAGGGTTGCCCCAGAAACGATAACGGTCGAGCTGAACGGTTTGACCCGGCTGTTTGGTGAAGTCGTGGACAACTACGGGCTCGCAAGCCATCTCCACGATATAAGCTGGATGGGGACGGTACAGCTCCGCACCCAACAGCTTGGGAAAGTCGTTATCAATAAACATGTTGGTTCTTCAGCGTAAGGTGTAGCTGAAACCAGGACCCTAAAGATCCATGGATTATCGGATTTAAACCGATTGCCTCTGGAACTTTAGGTCCCATTAATAAAATTATAGCAACACTTACTTATTACGATTAATAATCTTAGACCAGTTTGGAAGCAAAAGATCTTAAAAACCGTCCAGCACCTACTCCAGCAAGGGCTGTCGCTGTTGGTGCAATGCCATAAGCAGTAGTTTGGAACAATGCTGGAGCATAAGAAACAGGGTAACCTGCTGCATGTAATAGGTCAGTACCACGACGACTGGCTTCAATCTCACTAACAATTCGTCCACTATTGTTGAGATAGTTAAGACCTAAAGCTAAAGTTGTTGCTCTCCGCATTGAAGGAGAAGCGGCGCCAATTGCAACATTAG
>Ga0209536_100010599_pt1 | contig 13570 bp, 14 predicted proteins | sample DeeMarSeWOR28_12_FD_187461 | JGI IMG/M metagenome (GOLD analysis project Ga0209536, IMG submission 187461) | Marine sediment microbial communities from White Oak River estuary, North Carolina - WOR-2-8_12 (SPAdes) (version 2) | ecosystem: Environmental > Aquatic > Marine > Intertidal zone >...
CCTGCCGATGATCGAGGCCGACCCGAACTGGTGCCGCACCACGGCCACCGATGCGCGTGCCTTCTACTACAACCGCGAGTTCATCGATGCACTGAGCCTCGACCACTTACAGTTCATGCTGGCGCACGAGGCGCTGCACTGCGCGCTTTCGCATTTCGCCCGGCGCCAGCATCGTGTGCGGCATCGCTGGGACGTGGCTTGCGACCATGCCATCAACCCGCTACTGGTTGAAGACGGCCTGCGCGCGCCTCCCGGCACTTTGCTGCTAGACGAGTTCAAGGGCATGACCGCCGAAGAGATCTACCCGTCGATCAAGGATGACACCGAGGAGGAGACTCTCGATGAGCATGCTTATGACGACGCCGAGGGCGGGCATCAGGGCAACGTCAACCAACCGAATCCGCCACCACCACAGAAAGAGCGGAAAGCGGAAAAATCACAGGACAAGCTGGAGACGGGCCAGGGCGACGGTGTGCAGACCGAGCCCGATGAGCATCAGCGGGGTGATGCACGGCCGCCGCCCTTGTCAGCCACAGAGCGCGAACAACTCAGTGTTCAATGGCAGGAGCGCCTGGCCGGTGCCGCACAACTGGCACTGCAGGCCGGCAAGCTCAGCGGCTCGTTGGCGCGACTCGTTGATCATCTGCTGCAACCGCAGTTGCCCTGGCGGATGCTGCTGGCTCGCTACATGACGGGCATTGCGCGCGATGATTACAGCTACATGCGCCCATCGCGCCGCGAAGGCAAGGCCATCCTGCCGAGCCTGCGCAGCAGCTATATTGATATTGCGATAGCCCTGGATGTCAGTGGTTCAATCAGGGAAGACGAGCTCAATGACTTTCTCGCCGAGGTAAACGCCATCAAGGGTCAGATCCAGGCGGGCATCACGCTACAGGCCTGCGACGACAAATTGGCGGCCGATGGTCCCTGGCGCTACGAGGCCTGGGAAGAGATATCGCTGCCGCGTTCGTTTGCGGGTGGCGGTGGCACCGATTTCCGTCCAGTGTTTGCCTGGCTGGAGAACATGGACCGTCGTCCGGACCTGTTGGTGTATTTCACCGACGCGTTGGGTGAATTTCCGGAACGCGAACCGGTCTATCCGGTATTGTGGCTGGTAAAGGGCAAGGCCACCGTGCCCTGGGGCCAGCGCGTTCAGCTCAATTAATCAAAGCAAGCTTGCTCAAATACATCCATATTTAACGACAGTCATGGCCGTTCTCGAACTTTCAAGTGAAGACACTTTGCGTCTGAACGTACTGATCAATAATGTCGAGGCAATACGTATCGAGGAGCGCACGTTGACAGTCTTCGGGCTTTCTTCGCGTGGCGAAGCCCGGGTTCAACTCAATCCGACCGGACGGTCAGACCAATATTTACGTGCGGTACGCGAGTTCCTGTCGTCCTGTGCGCTCGGTTCGCCAGGCGGTTATCCAGTGCATCTCAACCGCTGGACGCGCATGGGCCAGGCACGCGATGCAAACCTTGCCACGCTCCTGATGCTTGGCGAGCCTGAGGCGATTGCTGCGGTTGTGTGCGCGCCGGGGCTTACGGAAGAACTCGCGCGCCGTGCCTGGTGGGCTGACCCGAGTTCCGAGAATGCCCGACGCATGCTGGCGCGCGAGGTTGTCGTGCAGAGCGAGATTGGCAAAGTGATGGCTGGTCACCTCATAGAGCATCTGCCGTTTGAAAATGAGCCACACGTTATCATCGAAACGGTGCGCCTTGTGTTGCAGCCCGGACTTGTCGGCGCGGACGTGCGCCAGCGACTGTGGGAGAAGGGTGCAGCACAAACTGCTTATCGCATCGGTTTTCTCGAGGCCGAACCGGACAGTCTGCCGCAACCGTTATCGGCGCGCGCCGATTTTGAAGCGTTGCGCCTCGCGTTGACGGATATCGCTGCCGGTAACAATACGCTTGCGGAGCTGATCCTTAGGGTGCTGGATGTCCCGGGCCAGACCTTTTTGGCAACCTGTGAGCACGCTCTGCACAAACTCTCCAGCCAGGATGCTGTTGTAGCCTTGCTCAATGTTCTGAGCCGTTATTTCGTTGCCTTGCACGTGCACGACGTGCCGTTGCAAGACGTTGTCTCGATCCTCGAGGAGGCCACGCACAAGCTGGATTCAACGTCTGCCGCCCGGGAGATACTCGCCAAAATTCCGGGACTACGCCCTGAGATTCTCGCCATGTACGCACTGGCGCGAATGGACGAAGCGGTGGTGACCCCGGTTTTTGCGCGAAGCAGTGCGACCGGCTCGCTAATGCGCCGCAAGATCGAGCCGGAGATCAGTACCATACTTGCGCAGATCGCGGCATTGCGCCGCACTACGCATGCCTAATCCAGGTACGCTTGGAATCGTACCGGTGGCGCTCACTCTCCAGGTGACGTTGGCTCCAGAGCGGCTGGAGGCTTTGCTAAGCACAGCGGAGAAGAACCTGGGCCGTGCGCTCGCTGAACGTATTGATGCAATTGTACGCGCGGAAAGACTCGGCTATTACCCGGCGCTCGACTATTTCGAAGGTCACCCGGACATGGACCCGGAGTTGATTGGCGCGGTAAAATCTCTGGCAGCACAGATTCGCAAACGCGTGAAACGCGAAGTGCAGACGCATCTCTGGCCGGTCTTTTCGAGCGTGCAGATTGAACGTGCCACAACCTTGGCGTTTACCCTGCCACGGACGACGCCAACGCAAGCGGATGCACTGGCCAAGCTTGCGCTGCATTATTTTCCCAATGCAGTACGCCTCGAACTGGTGCTGACCACACTCGATAAGCAGCCTCGCATGGAGGAGGCGGAAACGTTCTCTGCAGACAAGGTCGTGCGTAACCTGAGCGACGTATTCGAATCCGTGAACGTCACCGCGACAAGGCGATTGGGCAAGTAAACTGGTAGCGAGATATACTGCCGTATCAATCTTGCAAAACTTCTTGAGAAGCCTTACTACAAGTTCGCAGACCTTGCCAAGGGCATGGGCTCGGCGACAGTGCAGATTGCGCTATAAATGCTGAACGGGAATCGCGGACTGATTCTTTACGACCTATTTCGTAACTGAGGTTAACTCACTCGCCTTGGTGTTTGCCGAGCGGTTATCGAGCGGGAATATTCGGTTGCGCAGCAACAGCGTGTGCCCGACCTGGTACATGGCCAGCAAACGCGTCTCGATCTCCTTCAGGTCACTTTCACGCGTGCCGGCGCTTGCATTCACGCGACGCGTCAGGTCGTGTGCAACCCAGCCATTGTTCTGGATGCGCTCGATCACATTGCCGTGCACACAGAACGTGCCTCGGTTTGCGTCATCGCGAGCGTCGAGCAGGGAGTGACCCAGGCTTGCGTATGGCGCTCGCCAGGCCGCGAGCTCAGCGAGCGTCGGAATTACGTCCACTTGTCCGCCAATCCGCTCAGAAGTGCCTGGTTTGAGACCAGGCGCTATCACCAGCAAAGGCACGTGGTGCAGAGTTGGCACGTCGCTCGCCTTTCCAGCAAAACCACTTACATGATCGGCGGTAAGAATGAAGATGGTGTTGTTGTAGTAACCGGATTTTTTTGCCGCGGCGATGAATTCGCCCAAGGCCCAGTCGGCATAATAGAGACTGTTTAGGAAACGGTTCTCCAGCGAGTCCGGCGGGAATTTCTGCCAACGTTCTCCCGGTGACTGAAATGGCAGATGCGTGGAGGCGGTGAACACGAAGCCCACAAACGGTTTCTTTGCCTGTTCGAACAGCTTGTTCGCTTCCTGGAAAGTGTCATGATCCCAGGCGCCGCGCTCGGTGGTATTTCTGCTGTGGCCGGTGGCCGGGATGTCCTCACTCCCGAGGTAACGGGTAAAGCCGGCCATTGCAGCTATCGAATCCACATGAAAGGAGCCGCGCTTGCTGCTTTGCAGGAAAATCGGCTCGTAGCCTTCCTGCTGTGCCATATGGCCAAGATAGGCCATGCGGTTCTGTTCCATTCCCATGCCAAGATAGGCTGTACCGGGCAGCGTCGGTATGCCGGCAATAAGCGCAGCGAGACCATCCATGCTGCGTTCTCCATTCGCATAGAAGCGCGTGAATAACAGGCCCTGGCGCGCAAGCGCGTCGAAGTTGGGTGTAACACCAAAAGGTTTAAGTTTCATTTCATTGCGCAGCGCATCAACATGTACTGCATCCCAGCTTTCGAGCATCAGCACGACTATGTTCGGCTTGCGTCCGGTCGCTGCTGAGCGCGCGCGCAGCAGCGGGTAGTCATCTTTAGCGAGCAGGCGCTCTCGAGGTGCCAGCACCAGTTCCTGGGTTCGGCGCACGGCTTCATCCCAGGCGAAGAAATCGGTTTTGACCTTGCGTGTGTTGAGCAAAGCCCGGCTCATCGCAAATGGTCCGTTCAGGCTCAGGTAGGCCGCGCTCGGCCGGTTTTCCACGAATGCATCCACGATATCGAGCGGTTTGCTGCCGAGTCCGCCGCGGGTCAACATGGCAGCACTGAGCAACGCGACCAGCAGGATAGCCAAGCGTGGCACGAAACGCCCGACTTCGGCGTCGACGTTTTGAAACAGACGTCGCCACAGAAAGAACAGCCCAACGCAGGCTGCGAGGAACAACAACAACGCCCACCAGTAACTGCCAACCGCCATATCGAATATGAGTCCCGTATCGCCGCCGAGCGCGATAATTTCCGGACCAGCGTGGCGATGCACAAATCCGAAATACACGATGTTGCCGGCCAGCAGCAGCAGAAAGAATGTCAGCAGCACGAAGTTGGTCCAGGTCCAGAAACGCATCCAAGCGCGATGATGCAGCATTCGAATCGGCAGCAACACCAGTATTCCGACGGCACCGATGAAGATACCTACCAGTGATAGCGTGTTAGGGTATTTGCCAAAGAGATAGTGATGTACAAGGAGTGATGGCAGCAATAACAGCACAACCACTGCTGCATTTACCCATGCCCAGGTGGAACGACTTAGTCGGTGTGGGTGGTGCAAAAAAACAAACGGCACCAACATCATGAGCAGTGGCCCGCCGGTGATAAACGTAATGATGGAGGCATCAAACAGCAGGCCGCGCGCGAATGCGCGTGTTGCTTCAAACAGCGTGAGGTCGTGAAAGTCCTCCAGATAGACAAGAAATAGTCCGACTCGTGCCAGAAAGAAAATCAGCAAGTTGAGCGAGAAGATCGCGAGGACGCGGTGGTGTGGTTTTCGCATGGGACTTTGAGATATTGCCGAACAGTGAGTGAATTATATCATCCGTGTCGACATCTTCACTGTGTATCGGGCATTGGACTCGAGTAGTGACGATCGAAAGAATTCACTATGCATCGCCCGGATGAGAAGACTGACACGAGTGTCACCAATCCAGGCTGCGGTTCGTCAAGCTTGCCTTCGTCACATAGAAAGGTCATTTCTTGTCCAGCTTGAGTGATGCGGAGTTGATGCAGTAGCGCAGACCGGTGGGCTTTGGACCGTCTGTGAATACGTGACCGAGATGTGCGCCGCATTGATTGCAGTGAACCTCGATACGACGCATACCATGACTCGTGTCTTCGTTCTCGCCGACGTTTTCCGGCTTCAGTGGCATCCAGAAACTCGGCCAACCGCTGCCTGAATCGTATTTGGTTTCGGAACTGAACAACTCCGCGCCGCAGCAGGTGCAGCGATACGTTCCCGCTTCCTTGCTGTTCCAATACTGGCCGGAAAACGCGCGCTCGGTGCCGTGCTGGCGGGCAATGCGATATTCCTCCGGCGTCAGCTCGGCTTGCCAGTCGACGTCCGATTTGTCTTTGGGATTTTTCATGTCATGCCTTTGGTCGACCTGTTGATTGACGCAAACGATACCAAAGCGAAAGAAGATACGTAGCTAGATAGAATCCAATATAAAATTCGCGCAATTCATTGGAGCCAAGCTGGTGCAAGTCGGCACGGCCGGTTTTTTTTGCAATCAGCGCCACCACGAGCGTAAACAAAAACGCGGCCACGGCAGGAATACCAACCGCGGTCGGCCAGAACCACTGCGACCAGCCGCGCTCGGCCCAAAAGGCGCGAGGACGGAAACGCCGTATCAGCGGAACCAGCAATGTGCCGAAGACCATGCCAGTCTCGACCAGTGCGCGTGGCTTCTGGTCGAGCCAGGTGCTCATGTTGTGCAGGTTGGTTTCGTGTTGATCGTTGAGGCCAGTAATGACTTCTGGTGTCATCCAGCGGAAAAAATGTTGACCCCAACTCGCTTCTTCGCCGGCGAAATACACACAGGCCAATACTGCAGACCACATCCAGCCCACCATCCACAGCGGGAGACGGTCGCGGTAATACCGAAGAATCGTAATTCCGGCAACGATTCCAGGTATCAAAACAACGAGAATGCCGTGTTCGGCTATCCCGCCGCCATCCGGATGCTCATCGCGGCGAATCAGCAGCATCATCAACTCAGCTGAGTAAAAGTATGCATACAGCGTCAAACTCATCATTACGGCTGGAATGCCCGCCCACCACCAAGCGGGCAAATCATGAAGCGTCTTTGAGTTCATATAATGGTTAGTCGAATAAGGTGGAAATCCTTTACACCTCGCCCCACATGCGTACCAGGTTGACGTAGGTCTTGTTGATCAGTTTTGCATCCTCGGTTTCTGGTGAGTTCGCCAGCATGCGTTCGCGCACAGTATTCAGATCGTGCAATAGTTCGCGCCGCGCCGGGTCGCGCACCAGGCTTTGAAGCCAGGTGACTGCCACCAGACGCTCACCGCGTGTCACTTCCGCCACGCGATGCAGGCTGGAGGAGGGATACATCACGGCATCGCCGGCCGGCAGCTTTACCTGCTGGTCACCGAACGCGGTATTGACCTCCAGTTCGCCGCCATCATATTCCGCTGGATTGCTGATAAAAACCGTGATGGAAACGTCAGAGCGGTAGAGTGTGCCATCCGCACCCATGACCGGATCGTCAACGTGATCGCCGTACCGCATGCCGGACGTGTAGCGTGCGTAGTAGGGCGCGGCGACACGCAACGGCAGGGCAGCGCTGCGGTAGAGCGGGTGTTTTACAAGCTTGCCCATGACCAGATTATTGAGCTGCTCGAGTTCGTGCGCGTGCCGGTCTACTTCCTGGTTGTGCTTAACGCGTTTAGCTACCTGTCCGGCGGAGAGCTTACCGTCCACGAACGGCGCACCCGCAAGCGTGCGCCGCACCACGTCCAGCTCATTGCGGTCAAGTACTGAAGGGATACGCAGCAGCACAGGGAGCCTCGTTGTTCTCTTGGGTGAGCGCGATGGTCATTATATCTGAAGCCCAGCTTCGGGGGTCCATCATTATAAAGCGTCCAGCTTTCAACGGAAGAAAAGCGATAGCCCGCCGAACAGAACCACCCAGGCGACCACGCGGCGAAACAACTTTTCATTCACTTGAAAGTGCAGTTGATTGCTGTACCACAGGGCCACAGCGATTAACGGTCCGGAAACCAGCATCATTTCCATGATCGGAGGAGTGAACGTGCCATTCAACAGATAACCGCCAACACGGAAAGCGTTCAAAGACAAAAAGAACGCAAATGCGTAATTGCGAATTATCGTCTTGTCGTGGAATGTGGCCATCAAGCGCGTCATGGTGACAGGTCCGCTGATGCCGAACAGGGCGGCAGAAAAACCGGCCAGGGTATCCAGCAGTCTGGCCAGCTGCGGTGTAAGTCGAAAACGATTGGGTGAGGCGACCAGATACACGCCAAACAGTGTGATAGTGGCGGCGAGCAGCATCTGAAACAGTGGCAGCGGGAATGGGTAAAAGAGATACAGACCGGCAAGCCCGCCCATTCCAGCAAAACCAAGCATGCCGGCCAGGACATCAAGACGCACCGTGCGCGGTGAACGCAGCAGGCCGATGCCGGCAACAAGCATTTGCGGCATCGCCGAGTAGATAACCAGGGTCTTGGCGTCGTACAGCCAGGTCAGCGCCGTAAGCAGCATTATCGTCCCGGCCAGACCGAACACGATTTCGAACGTGTAGGTCAAGATACAGACAATAGTAAGCGCAATCAGGGCGAGCATGGTTGCCTGGCGCGACAGGAGGGTTGTGGTACTGCATGTCGCATCAAGCGAAGCAGATCCAGGTGGTGGCAATGTACTTGACGCCTTGATTCACCGTCACGGCGCGGTGCGGATGTGTCCAGAATGGCGGGAAGAGCACCAATTTTCCTGCTTCCGGTTTAACCAGAATTTCCTGCAGCGGAAATTCGGTTTCCCCTCCAGGTCCGGAAACAGTATTCAGGTACCAGATAGCCACCAGCTGGCGTTGGCTGAACTCGCCCGGGCCGCCATCTACATGCCAATGGTAATACTCGCCCTCCCGGTAGCGTTGCATGTTGTACCCCAGGTCCTTGAAGCGATTCGCAGCGAAAAATGGAAACTCCTGCGCAATAGCGCTGAAATGCTTGCTGAGCGATTGCATGAGAATGGCATCGATATCTTTCCAGTCCTGGCGACCGCTAATGCGAAGATCGGTGGTTTTCTTGATAGAGGCTTCTTCTGTACCAGCCTGACCGATCCGTCCAACGTATTGTTGATCCTGATTTGCTTCAAAACGGCGGATCATTTCACTGCAGATGTCATCCGGCAGAGTGTTCGGGAATTCGTAGATAAAACTTAACGGCTTTACTTCACGCATTGGAAAAAGCGGGGCAATGCCGGGATTGAGGTTCAGATTATCGGCATCTGTGTACTGGCGCGTCAATCGCAGCCCTGTGTTTCAGGCTTGCATGAGCTGCTCAACCAGGCGAGCACAGGCCTCGGCGCGAAGCTGCTTGGCCTGTTCCTCGGTCGGGCTGAATGGTGATTCCACCCAGCGGCCGCTGGCGCGATCATGCACTGCAAAGCGGTAGGCCTTGCCAACCTTGTACACTTGACTGACGTCGGTTTCTGCTCTGGCCCTGGCATCGGATTCATTCATGCCGGTCTGTGAACGAGCTGCGCCAACGGGGCGCGGAACGGAGCGTGCGTTTTCTTCAAACTTGAATTCGGTATTCAACATTTCACCGCTGGTATCAATGTCCACAACCTTGACGCCCGGCAAGCGCTTGAGAATGTAACCGGCCATAAGCTCCACCAGCAATCTGTTTTGCGCGCTTACTGATACCAACAATTTGTTGGCGGCAATCTGGCAGCGTTGCATGGTATTCGGGGATTCGACGTATTCGGGACCCATTTGCCAGCCACTGTCCATGTCACGATCCATCTTCTGGAAGAATGTCTCGCCCTCGTCCAGCACGTCTGGCGGAACTTCGATGCGGTGGGTCCTGTTGTCGATCATGACATCCAGTTTCATGCATAGCCTCAGGTTGATGGTAATAAAAGATCCTGTAATTGAACCAGATTGGTCTTTGAGAAAGTGACAGGCAGAGCGATATGCAGTGATTCCTTAATGCGCCACCAGATTCTGGCAGTCAGATGGATGATCAAGCAGATTTTCAATCGCTGCCACTGCATCTGCACCAAGGCGGCGGTGCAAGGCCAGCATCTTGTGGGTTGTGTCGAGCCAGTGTTGTGCGCCACGCTGCACCAACTGATGCAGCGGCTGTACGTTACCGTCCTCAACCCAGCGCAGGTAGGCGGTCATCGCCTCCGGAAACAGATGACGGCGCATGCCGCTGAAACTGGCGAAGTAAAAATGCAGGGCAGGGTCATTCTTGCTTTCCATCAGGCGCGGTAATGTCGACAGACAATCGGCGAGGTTGTCGCGCGCCGCGCGCGCCAGCAATTCACCCTTGGTACGCGACAGATCGGCCAGCATCGCATGCCAGGCCTCGCCCAAGTGTTCGCCGGCCTGGGCCTCGCCGACCTCATGCCATACAGCCGACTCGGTTTCGACTTGAGTCATGCTGTCCAGGGATGCATCGAAGTCACACTCGAAGTTGTAATAAGAAAGCGCACGCGTCATGGTTTCGGTGTTGTGATTCAGACGCGATTCTTCTATGCGCTCCCACAGATAACGGCGCAGCGACTCCTGGCGCAGGTAGATTTTTCCATTTTGCATCATCGCTGGTGGAGCCACCAGATCGCGCGCGTACTCACATGTCGAGACATATACTGTATATCCGTAACGCTGCTCCTGGCGCTGCAAGGCGCCGAGAAAAAAATGTGGTTTGTTGAAACGGCCATAGCCGGCGCTGTACACGTAACCCTGAGGCACAAGTGCTTGGTTAATAGCGTCGGTATCGAACGGATCGAGTTGGTCATGACCAAGGTTCAGCGGCTCAAATTCGTTTGATTCCAGGCCTTCCCAGAGTTGCTCGCGTTCGTGCATCCATTTTCCAACTTCATTCCGCGGCAGGGTGCCCGTGTAGGGAATCTGGTTTTCCCAGCGATAAAACTCGCGCATTTTGAGAAGGAATATGCAGAGCGAGTAATCGCCGGCGTACTGCGCATCCGAGATATGGCAGTTTTTCTGGACGGAGTTGACGATCTGGCCGAGGTTAAGCATGCAAAACGGTATGTCTGGCGACCTGGAATGCCTATAGTATAGGAATAGAAACCCCGACAAAAATACCAATTTTGTAGGGATTCTGAAAAATGGAGACAGATGATATGGCGAAGCGCGCTGTTTTTTGGCTGCTCCTGCTTGCCGTGCTCAGCTTTCCTGCGGTTGCCGAACCACCTGACGGTTATCCATTTGTGCGTTACGACGAGGGGCTGGCGCAGGCCAGACAGAATGGGCAACAGTTGTTTGTGTATTTTGGGCGTTACGGTTGCGGCTGGTGCGACAAAACCAATCGCGAGGCCTTTTCAGATAAACGGTTGCGTCGGCTGTACAGCGACCGTTATGTATTGGTGTATGTGGATGCCGAGAGCGGCAAGCGTCTGACCCTGCCGAGCGGTGAGCGCATTACTGAGCATGAACTCGGCGCGCGCATGAAGGTAATGGCCACGCCTGTGTTCACCTGGCTCGAGCAGGACGGGCGTGAAATATTCCACGTTTCTGGTATTCAGTCGACCCAGGACTTTCTTCTATACGACCGGTTCTTAAGCGAGGGGCATTATCGCAAGGAAAATATCCGTGACTTTCTATCACGCGAATCACGCTAGCCTGGTTATTGTTGCTTCGTTTTGGTGTGCCACGGCATTGGCGACACCTTGGGAGTTCGGAGAGCCGGTCACGGTTTCTGATTCGCAACCCGGCGTGTTTCACCATCTGGAGGCCGCTGGCCGCCAAAGCATCGCCGTTTCGGCCGGCACGGTAGCGGTCGTCTGGGAGGACAACCACGACGGCACACCGCGAACTTATTCTGCAATGCGTGCTGCGAATAAAAACGAGTTCGTGCAACAGCGCCTGAGCGGAGGGCAGGAGGCCTATGCGCCGGTGGTAGCGGCATTGCCACAAGGCGGTTTCGTGTTCGGTTGGGAAGAAGGCGGTCATGTCTGGGTGCGTACAGGAAAGGCTGAAGGTTTCGGCGCCGCACTGAAACTGAGCCATTCCGAGGCTGCGCAGATTACGCTCGGCGCCGGCGAGCTGGGAGTGTTTGCCGCCTGGTCGGAGCGTTCCGGAAAACACATGGCGATCCGATGCACGCGTCTCATACCCGGTTCGACGTTGGCAGCAGAGCCTGCCCTGGCAGTGACCCCTTCGCAAAAAGATGACCAGATCTACCCGGCACTTGTTGTGCTCAAGTCCGCGGTGGTGCTCGCCTGGGAGGACCGGCGCGACGGGCGTAGTGTCATTTTTCACGCGCGTTCACAGGACGGCAAGAAATTCAGCGGCGCCCAGATCCTGAACGAACTACGCAAGCGACGCGTCCAAGCTGGTCAGACCTTTGGCCGCGGTAGTGGTGCCACGCGTGTCGTACTTGCACGTCTTGACGCAGAGCATGTCGCGGCCGCGTGGCTCGACAAGCGTGACTTTCTGGGCGGTTATGATGTGTATGCTGCACAAAGCGAGTTGGGTGGTGGCCGATTTCGATCCAATGAACTCGTACAGGATGAGTTCGGGAACAATATCGGTCAGTGGCACGCAACGATCGGGGCGCAACCAGGGCTTCTAGCTGTCGCCTGGGATGATGACCGCGATGGCAGCTCGAGTATCTGGCTCAGCTGGCGTGAAGCCTCTGGTTGGAGCGAGAATCTTGCTGTGCCCGGTGCAACCGCACCAGCAATTCATGCCAGTCCGGCTATGGTGATGGGCGCAGATGGCGACCTCTACATGGCTTGGATCGAACAACAACACACAAATGCCCCTACTCGTTTACGCTTAATTGAGGCCAAACGGGTTATCCGGTAAACAACGGGTTCATTAGCAGATGTTGAAATGCTCCCAGCTTCGGGTAATATATGCGCGCCAAACGAGTGTGTTTCCAGGCAGCAGAACAACACGAGGAGCGGTCCTTTCATGAGCAACGTGTACTACGAAACCATCGACAAGATGGAAAAAAACGGCGTTGACAAGGAATACATCAACGGTTGGGCGGGCGGCTTCCTGCACAATCCGAAGCGCGAAGAACAGCGCGTCAACGAGGCCTACGAAGCCGGTTACAACGACGGCGCCGCCAAGAAAGCAGACGGCTACAAGGCGTGGATCAAGAAGTAACGGCCGGATATGCAATAACGGGTGCTCATCGCACCCGTTATTGCTGAATATGTGACTACGTCCTGGTGTCCGCCCGTTCGTACCATTTTTTCGCTTCGATTTCGCTCTTCTCCACACCGAGACCTTGTTCGTACATCATGCCGAGGGTCATGGCCGAGCCGACTAGCCCGTGCTCGGCGGCGCGCTGAAACCATTTCGCCGCTTCCTTTTCATTTTTCTCGGTGCATTCGCCATACAGATACATGAAGCCAAGGCCGTGCTCGGCCATGGCATAGTCCTGTTCCGCGGCAGCGCGCATCCATTTGTAGGCCATGAGCGGATTGGGCGCCATACCGAGCCCGTTCTGACACATGATCGCGACACGGTGCTGGGCCTGCGCATCGCCGGCTTCGGCAAATGGTTTGAGCAGACGCCAGGCTTGGGCGAATTCCTTGGCCTCGAACGCGGCCATGCCGCTGGCCATATCTTGAGTGGTATCGTTGAATTCGGACATACGGACTCCGTGCGATGCAGTGAATGAGATTCTTGGCCCATTCTGTCAGAGTGGACGGGGACCAACCAGCATACCTGCTGTAACGATGTAAGAATCTTTCTCCGGTGTATTCACATCGGATGTCAGATTGGCGCTGGTATACTATCATTTCGCGCTTCGAGCGAAACACAATGCGGAGCAGAGCATGGCGATACGCATGCACACCAAATGGAACTCTGGCAGTTCCAAGACCATTGAAGATCGGGCTGGTGTTGTCGGCTTCAATATCTGGAAGATCGCGAAAGAGACCTGGATACGCATGGAGAGGGAAGGCTTCCTTGCCGGCGAAGCCAAGCAGCTTGCAGCCGTGATCACTGAGATGATTGCATTTCTGGTGCAAGTTGCAGATCGTCTGGTCTATGGCCAGATTAGCGAGGAGGAGAGGACACGCTTCGTCAATGCACTGGGAAAGCACCTTGCGCACACCATGCAGACGAACATGCTCGACATGTTTGGCCCCGGCGATCACGCATCGTCGTTCATCCGCACACTGAATGCGCGTG
>Ga0209536_100010600_pt1 | contig 13570 bp, 11 predicted proteins | sample DeeMarSeWOR28_12_FD_187461 | JGI IMG/M metagenome (GOLD analysis project Ga0209536, IMG submission 187461) | Marine sediment microbial communities from White Oak River estuary, North Carolina - WOR-2-8_12 (SPAdes) (version 2) | ecosystem: Environmental > Aquatic > Marine > Intertidal zone >...
CAATCATACCAGCGGCCGGAAGCGGCAGCCGCATGGGACTGACTGTTCCGAAGCAGTTTTTTGCACTGCAGGGCATCCCGATCCTCATCCATACACTCCGGGTTTTTCAGCAGGCCGAATCTGTCGGACTTATTGTTGTTGTTGTACCCCCGGAGAGTTGCGCCTGGGCCGATGATCTTGTGCACCAATATCGGCTTGCAAAGATATTGCGTGTAATCCCGGGAGGGAGATTTCGCCAGGATTCTGTCCTGGCCGGTCTTGAGGCCCTGCCTCCGGAAGTGGATATCGTTGTGGTGCACGATGGGGTCCGCCCCTTTGTGACAGTTTCACTTATTGAGAACTGCCTGCAGGAAGCTGCAAAAAGCGGGGCAGCGATGGCTGCAGTCCCAGCAAAGGATACGCTCAAATTCGTATCTTCAGAAAAGGTGATCGAGCACACTATAAACAGGGATGGCGTCTGGCAGGCACAAACACCGCAGGTTTTCAAAAAATCTCTCCTGGTGGCAGCATATGCCCGGGCAGCGGGGAATAAGGATTTTATGGCAACCGATGAGGCAGGGCTCCTTGAACTCCTGGGTCATCCAGTCAAAGTGGTAGAAGGCTCGGAAACAAATATCAAGATAACGAGGCAGGAGGATCTTCTCCTTGCAAAGGCTATTCTCATGGAAAGCGAAGCTGACAGAAAAACACTGGAAGGAAACGGTCACTACTGCAGCGGTTATGGATATGATGCCCACCGGCTGGTGGAGGGGCGTCCCCTGGTACTGGGGGGGGAAAGGATTTCGCATAATAAAGGGCTGCAGGGGCATTCCGATGCCGATGTATTGACCCACGCATTCTGTGATGCCTTGCTTGGTGCGGCTGGCGCAGGTGATATTGGAGTTCATTTCCCTGATACTGATGAGAAATTTAAGGATATGAGCAGTTTGAAGATATTGGCAGATGTTGTTGAACTTGTTGCCGGGAGGGGGTATGTGCTGCAGAACGCTGATATAACAGTCGTTGCGCAAAAGCCCAAGCTGGCTCCCCATTTTGCAGCCATGAAAGAAAATCTTGCCGCTGCCTCTAAGGTAGATCCGGAACGCATAAATCTCAAGGCAACCACAACGGAGACCATGGGTTTTGAGGGCAGAGAAGAAGGCATGTCAGCCCATGCCGTGGTTATGTTGAAAAAGCAATGAGCGGTCAGCTCTCAGCTTTGAAATACATCGGCATCTTATCTCTGTTTTTCCCTTGCAACCTCGGAACCTTGACTCCTTGATCCCTTATTGGCCGTATCCATACTCCTGCCCGGTTAAAGTATATATGCTCTCCACCCTATGGTAGGCCCCTTTGGGAGACAGGATGCTGGAGTAGAGTTTAAAATCTTCGACCGGGAAAGGTTCCTGGCTGTAAAGCCCGTTGCCGGCAAGAAAATTTGCAATTTTTTGTACCGGGCTGTTTTTCAGGCGGGCCAGGGTTATATGTGGTGAAAATTTCCTGTTGTCCGGTTCCACGCCAACCCGGAAGAGCGCCTGGTCAATTTTTTTCTTCAGGACCTGCAATGGTTCGCTTTTTTCAAGACCTGCCCACAGGACCCTCGGTGCTCCGCGAGGCGGGAAATATCCCACCCCTTTCAGCTGCAGGCTGAAAGGGGCAAAGCGTACTCCCTCGAGTATACCCTTTATGTCTCGAAACAGTGCACCATCCACTTCACCGATAAAACGCACGGTAAGGTGCAGTTGTTCAGCGGCAACCCATTTTGCACCTGGAATACCAAAAGACATCGAGGCCAGGTTTTCCCTCATTGTCTCAGGCAGGTCAACAGCTATGAATAATCGCGGCATAATGTAATTGTGAATTGTGAATTTTTAGTGAATCGGATTACATTTCTTTTTCTATTGTAACTTAAAATTCAAAATTCAAAATTCAAAATTTACTCCTTGGAGTCTTCCATGAAAAAAGAGGATGCAAATAAAACCTTCAATTGGACACCGAGCTGGGAAGCTTTAGATACCGTGCTGTTGGATATGGACGGCACCCTGCTTGACAAACACTTTGATGATTATTTCTGGGAACATTATGTGCCGGAGATTTTCGCACAAAAAAATGACCTGACTCCCCTGGAAGCCAGAAAGGAATTGCTTGCCCGCTACAAGAGCATAGAGGGAACCCTGGCATGGACGGATCTTGATTACTGGTCCGAGGAACTTGGGCTCGACATTCCGGCCCTGAAACTCAAGATAAACCATCTCATCCAGGTTCATCCCTATGTAATCGATTTTCTGCAATACTGCCGGAGCCTGCATAAAAGGGTGCACCTGGTAACAAATGCTCACAGCAAAACCCTGGACATCAAGATGCGCAAAACCGAAATAGGTTCCTATTTTGGAAGGATCATCTGCTCCCAGGATATTGGTCTGCCGAAAGAAGAGCCGGAGTTCTGGGAACGCCTTGGAGCTATACTTGCTTTTGACAGGCAGCGCACCCTGCTTGCTGACGATAATGAAAATGTCCTGCAGGCAGCCCAGACTTACGGTATGGGGGTCCTCATTTATGTGGCCAGGCCCAGCAGCCGGGCAGAGATCCAGTATTCGAAGCTCTTTCCCTCCATCGTCTATTTTAAAGAACTGATTGTTTGAACAGCGATGGAAGGCCTAATCCCTGCAATGTCTGCGGGCAGTTTCTTCTTTCTGCCGGTGGAAAGATTTTTTTGCTGCACCAGTTGTCAATGTTCCAACAAAGTGCAGGGTTGCACAACTGCGAAAAAGGTTGGTTAATTTTGCCTGTTGCACTAAATTAATATTTTCATGGTCCCAGGTTTTCCTGGCCGCGAATAAACTCCTTTATTAGAGAGGCACAGATGACCCCAGAGGAAATGCGAGACAAGGCAATCGATCTTTTTACAAAACGGTTCCACTGAAGCCAGGCAATCCTTGCCGTGGGCCAGGAAAAAATAAACAGGGTCGATGAGTCAGCAGTGAAGGCAGTCGGTGGTTTTGGCGGCGGTATTGCCAGTTCAGGGAGAGTATGTGGTATTTTGTTGGGCGGGGTGGCTTTGATTTCCAGTATATACAGCAGGGGCAACCTTGACGAAAAGGAGAATCCCCGTATCTGGGCCTTGAGCAACAAGTTTCTGAAAAAATTTGAAGGGCTGACTGAATCCTACGGTGGCATGGACTGCCGGGACATTGCCGGGGTTGACTGGAAAAACAAGGATGCCGTTAAAGAGTACTATTCCAATCCCGAGAGCAGCCGTAAAATATGTAGCAGGCTGGTTGGCGAGGCCGCCGCTATTTTAGGGGAGATTTTAGAACAGGAAGAAGCACGGGAGAAGGCAGAAAAGTAACTTTATTTTTATAAAGCAATAAAAAAGAAGAGGTCAAACGGATCCTTGTCCCTCCTTTCGTAAAACATTTGTCTGCGAGATTCATCATGTTAACGCAGACAAGATAACCCCAAGTAATATTTGACGGGATTTAACCTTATGAATGCAAGCAAGAGACAGAAGTATTTTCAGACCGGCCTGGTCTTTGCCATCTCCCTGTTCCTGTGGTGTCTATTTCCGGCCAGCTCCTTTTCGCAGAACGACGATGGAACTGCAACCACAGGGGAAGACAAGACCAGCGGGATAACGATGCAGGCTGTGTCCGGCAAGGTGGTTGAAACCATTGACAGCGGCGGCTATACTTATGCCCTGGTGGACAAGGACGGTGCCATGATGTGGGTCGCCCTGCCGAAGAGCAGGATCGCGGTGGGCGATGAAATCACCTGCCAGCCGGGCATGGTAATGAACAATTTCAGCAGCCCTTCATTGAACCGGGCCTTCAAGCAAATCGTTTTTTCCATGGGAATTACATCAACTTCCGGCACTGCAGAACCACCGGCACCGGAAGAGGCGATCGTTGTGCCCAAGATAAAGGAACCCAAAGACTGGAAGGATTTTTGAAGCCAAAGTCACCCTGGCGATTAATAAATCCTTTCCGGTTTTGGGTTTGAGCATTTTGTTTAGCTTTGCTGTGATCAAATCCCTCAGTTATTCAGAAACGGCGGATAATGAAATAAGGTAATCCATTGCCGCAGTAACGCCTGTACCGCGGAAAGTTCCTTTTACTGGGAGGGTTCCTGCTGGGTCGTAACTGGCGGCAAGTGCTATATGGCGATCAGCTATAACCAGGCCATGGCTCGGATCATACCCCCTCCAGCCGCCCCCTGGAATATATACCTCCGCCCAAGCATGCAGATGACGACGGTCCATATCAGGATCTCCCTCCTGGTAGCCGCTCACGAAACGGGTTGCAAGGCCAAAATTACGGCATATTGACATATACAATACGACAAGGTCCCTGCAGGCTCCGGATTTGTTTTGAAAGGTGATGGCGGGAGACAAGGGTAAACCCTGATCCCTGATTTCCACCTTGAAGTTCTCATAGAGTGCCAAGCATAAACGAGACAGGAAATTCAGGGTATCGCCCTTTGAATCTGCAAAAACTGACTTAGCGAATGCCGCCACAGTCTCGTCTATTTCAATAGCAGTCAGGGAAGGTGCAAGTGCTCTTGCAGCAAAGCTTCCATATACAACAGGCAACTGCTGAAAAGCACTATCAGTCACGAGGTAACTGAACGGATTCTTGCAGAAAGTCTGCGCTTCAAATGAGGTGGCAAGAGAAAGTTTTGCTGTTTGCTCAACGAACCAGAGGCAAGTGGCATTATTCCCCTCGGCATCCAAAAAGTGATGAATGCCCGCAGGCTCCGGCTCCACAGATAACGAGAAATTCCTGACGTTCTGGTATTCATCGCTTCTTGGGCGCAAGCGGAGTATATGCGGCTCCAGAAAGACAGGAGCAGAGTAAGCATAACTGATCTTGTGGGTTACACCGAAAATCATGCCTATGTGTCCTGAAGGCTCAGATTTAACTTTGCCAGGATCCGGTCCATCCATTCATCAGGAAGTTCCTTTATAGCCTGGCGCAAAGCACTGTCCCACCAAGTGGAAATGTCGGAGAGTTCCTCCTGCTCATAACGGTGTTCAATCATCTGGAAAGAGTCTCTGCGGTAAAGGACAAGATCCACAGGAAAATCAACATCTGCTGCACTTATTCGCGTCGAATCGAATGCGAGGCAACCCACTTTCACTGCAAATTCCAGGGAATCCCTGTTTGTGAAAGTTCTGTCCAGAACCGGTTTCCCATACCCTGGTGCACCGATAATCTGGTAGGGCGTTTCTTCCCCGATCTCCACCCAATTCCCCTCAGGATAGACAAGATAGAGCGCATGTTCCTTGTCATCCGGCATCTGTCCGCCAATCAGGCAATGGATATTGAAATGCAGGCCACTTTCCTTGAGAAATACTTTGTCTTCCTTTGCCACCTGCCTTATTTTCTTGGAAAAAGCGTTCACCAGCTTGAACATACGGTTGTAAGGCTCTTTAATTTCCCTTAGGTGTTCCTCAAAATAGGTTATAGTTTTATCACGCACCGACCTGAGGCCGGAGGTCAGAAGAAAAAGACATCCATTCCCATGACTGATGCAGGTAAGCTTCTTGCCAAGGGTCAGCTCGTTGCCGGATGTAATGAGCGTGTCTGCTATACCGACAAGCCCTTCATGGGTTCGCATTCCGAGACAAAAGGTCACGTATTTCCCTCCAATATTTTAATTAATTATGGAATTGTCTAAGGCAGACTCCTGTCTGCTGTTTTTTTATTAATCAATGCAACATCATATAAATACATGGAATTATTATTGCTGGGCAGCAGTAGATTCCTCAGACGGGAGCACTTTGAAAAAACTGGAACTTATCTCCCCCCCAACCTCGTTCAAGCGAACCTGAAAAGAGTCAAGATACTCGTGCATTCCGACACTCATTACATCGGATATGTCTGAATAGTTCAGATCCGCCGCCAGGCGGCCCATAGTTTTCTCAGCAGAGTTCTGGGCAAATCCATATGGTGAGCCGGTTATCTTGTGCAGTGATTCAAAGGCATTAGCTATGCAATGCCGTATTGAGCGAGGGAACTCGGCATCAAAGATAAGAAAATCTGAAACATTGATCGGTGTTATCCGATGGAAACGTTTACGGTACATATCGTGGGCACTGGCGGATTTCAGAACCGCCGCCCACTGGATGTTGTCATAAGGACTGCCGACATGGTCTGCTGTAGGCAGAAGCATGTAATACTTGACATCAAGAATGCGAGAGACCTTGTCAGCCCTCTCTATCATTAATCCCATTCGGGCAAAATGCCATGGTTCGCCATGGCTCATAGTCGAATAGAGCAGGCCGGAGAACATATGCCCACGCATTTTTATCATAAGAAAGAATTTATGCGGGTCATTCGTTGCAAAGCCTGTATGTTCAGCCTCTTTGAGTTCGATATAGAACCGGTTGAGCTGCTCCCACATTTCGATGGAGATTATTTCTCGCACCGAGCGGGCATTTTCCCGGGCAGCATGCAGGCAGGAAAGGATTGAGTTGCCATATTGCCGGTTAAATGTCAGGAAATTTATTACATTTTCCTGAGAGTAGTCAGGGTAAAGTTTTTCGAACTCTTCCCGGTCGCCTGTTGTGGCAATCATAGGGGCCCACTGCAGATTTGACTCAAGCGGGATATCAAGTAGCAGGTTTAAATTGACACTAATAAAACGTGCAACATTTTCGGCTCGTTCAATATAGCGGCACATCCAGTAAACTGAATTGGCGACTCTACTCAGCATTAAAAGCCTCCTAAAGACAACTTAATCATACTCATTCCGAAGGGTCCACGACCCAGGTATCCTTGCTGCCTCCCCCCTGGGAGGAGTTCACCACCAGCGATCCTTTACGCAAGGCGACCCGTGTCAGGCCGCCGGGCAATACATAAATATCTTCTCCGTAAAGTATATAAGGCCGCAGGTCCACATGCCTTCCCTCGATATTGCCTTCCGTTATCGTGGGGGCCCGGGACAGTGCCAGGGTCGGTTGCGCCATGTAATTTCGAGGGTTTTCACGGATGAGGGACGCGAATTTATCCCTTTCTGCTTTCGAAGAGTGGGGCCCTACCAGCATGCCATATCCCCCGGATTCATTGGCAGCCTTAACAACAAGTTTATCTAAGTTTTCCAGGACAAAAGAACATTCTTTCGAGTCCGAACAGATATAAGTGGGTACGTTTGGCAGGATAGATTCTTCGCCGGTGTAGTACTTGATAATCTTCGGCACGTATGCATAAATAACCTTGTCGTCTGCAACTCCTGTACCTGGCGCATTTGCCATAGCCAATCTGCCTGATTTATATACCTGCATGATGCCGGGGACACCAAGTAGTGACTCAGGCCTGAATACGAGTGGGTCGATGAAATCATCGTCGATACGTCGGTAAAGCACGTCCACCTTCTGCAACCCCTTCGTGGTTTGCATATGAACGAATCCATCGTACACAACGAGATCCTGACCTTCAAGAAGTTCAACTCCCATCTGCCGGGCCAGAAAAGAATGCTCAAAATAGGCAGAATTATAAGAACCTGGTGTGAGTACGCCGATGGTCGGATTGGAAACATTCTCGGGGGCGAGGTACTCAAGGATGTCCAGTAACCGGTTGGGATAATCATCCACGGGCCGGACATTGGAAGCTTCGAAAACCTGAGGAAAGGTGCGTTTCAGGACCTGGCGGTTTTCGAGAACATAGGAAACGCCTGATGGGCAGCGAAGATTATCTTCCAGGACGTAAAAGGTCCCATCGCGGTCCCGGACCAGGTCTGTTCCGGTTACATGGGACCAGATACCACGCGGTGGCCTGAAGCCTTCACACTCTTTGCGGAATGTTTTACTGGAAAAAATTACCTCTTCAGGAACGATGCGATCTTTTATGATCCGCCGCTCATTATAAATATCATCAAGAAATGCATTTAAGGCAAAAATGCGCTGCCTCAATCCTGACTCGATCCGGTTCCACTCCTCCCCCTCTACAATACGGGGTATGATATCGAACGGAAAGATTTTCTCAGCGCCCTCATCGCTGCCATATACCGCAAATGTTATGCCCATCTGCAGCAGCATGGTTTCTGCTGCTCTCTGCCTGGTCAGAAGATTTTCAGCGGAAAGAGATTCTATTTTTTCAACGAGCAGTCGGGAGCCAAGCCGGGGTTTTCCTTGTGCTTCAAACAATTCATCAAAAAAACTTTCAAGTTGATAGTTCGCAAAATCCATTAAAACTCTCCATCTGAAGTGATATTAGAGTTCTTAACATTATTTTTTAAGAATAATACCTGAGTAGGTTAATTTCATTATTATCAGTAGGCAATAGTTATATTCTATTTTGAAATATAGTTAAGATGGCGTGTCCCCAGTTTAGTTGGGTTGGCATTGCGGGACAAATTTACCACAATAATGGGCTGATCAGGATGACAAGAAATGAAGAACCTCTTAAAGGGGTTACTGATAACCGCAGTGGCTGGTATCTCTTAGTTCACTTATCAACTTGTTGTATAGCGTCTTGCCATAGTACAATAACCTTACTATGACGGGGAAAATGGTTGATATTTTTAGTGGACAGAAACGGGAAACTTCCTGCTCACCCGGGGCAAAACAGGACCGAGGCAGAAATAAAAGATGACAGGATCATTTGAATTCTGGAAATTGGCGGCTGGCTTGGGAATTTTTCTCATCGGCATGTTTATGCTCGAAGATGCGATAAAAACCTTATCCGGCAAAGCTTTCAGGCACATGATTAGGCTCTACACCAATGGCCGATTCAGGTCTATTGGGAGCGGTACGCTTGTTACCGCCATCCTGCAGAGCAGTTCCGCCGTTTCTCTTATGGTGCTGGCATTTGTAGGGGCTGGCATAATGAGCATGCAGAATGCCATTGGCGTTATCATGGGCTCTAATATCGGTACTACGCTGACGGTTTGGATTGTTGCTATTGTCGGATTCAAGATGAAGATTGAGAGTTTTGCTCTCCCCTTTATCGCTTTAGGCGGCATCGGCCTCGCCTTCTGCGATCCTTCTGAAAAACCTTTCCAGGTATGCCGGCTGCTCATCGGTTTCGGCTTTCTTTTTCTCGGGCTTGATTACATGAAGGGCAGCGTTGAAAGTGTCGGCCAGAACTTTGACCTGAGCATTATTCATGGTTATGGGCCCTGGCTTTATCTTATCGTCGGCACCTTATTTACAGCTATAATGCAGGCCAGCGCCGCAAGTATCGCTGTCATTCTGACTGCCCTGTACAGTGGATTTATTACCTTTGATATAGGCGTAGTCATGGTGATCGGAGCCAATATTGGCACCACCATTACAGTCATTCTCGGTTCTCTTGGAGGCATTCCGGCAAAAAAAAGAGTGGCTCTCAGCCACTTGACCTTCAATATTGTCACGGGAATTGTTGCCTTTGTCAGTATCAAGGGTCTTGTCTCGTTCGTTTCCTTTATTGTGGATATCAAAGCAAATGCAGTCATGGGTCTGGCGCTTTTCCACACCCTTTTCAACGTTATTGGTGTCGTACTTTTCCTGCCTTTCATCGGGGTGCTGGCAAAGCTGCTTTATAAAATATTTCCCGATTATAAGGCTGTCCTTACGGTCTATATAAATCACACCCCGATAGAAATCATCGAAGCCGCTACCTCAGCCCTGAGAAATGAAATTATGCATCTGCTGCATGAATGCCAGCTTTACGGATTGCGTCTGCTCGAAATTGACAAAAAATCAGTGTTTGACCAGGATTTGCCCCTTGAAATAAGTGCGAAGAAAAAACGCTCCCTGGACCATCTTTACGAAAACATAAAACTGCTGCACGGAGAGGTTTTTGCTTACTACTCAAAGCTGCAAAGCCAGAAATTAGAGGAGACAGAGGTGACTGAGCTTGATCGCATGGCATTCGCATCACGAAACATCATGAATTCAATAAAGAACTTCAAGGGAATACGGCATAACCTGGATGAATTCAGCAGTTCGGATAGTGTCTACCTTAATGATCAGTACTATACATTCCGGAACCGCCTGTTGAAACTCTTTGTTGAAATGAAAGGCATCCAGGAACAGGAGGACAGGGAGGAACAATATCACAATTTGCTTAAAGCATTTGTCAAGATCGAGGAAACGGATAAAAGATGCGTCAACGAGACAATCAGCGCTGCGGCAGAAGGCAGGATCCAGGAACTGGAAATTTCCTCCCTGCTTTTAGTGAACCGACTCTTTACCCAGGCCTGTCGCTTGCAGATATTCAGTTTGAAAGACCTGCTTCTTTCCCAGGAACAGATAAATAATTTTGACAGGGCCCTTGATATGAAAGAAATTATTGAAGCAGAAAAAGATCAAGATCATTAATTCCGTCCGATTTCGAGGGGGCCTACCCATTAAAGCGAGCCCTTCATTTTATTTTAAGGAAAAGTTCCTGATGAATGTTGGGGGTTAGAGACAGGCTAAGCTTTGAGTATTCTTCTGCAACCAGAATTCACGCTATATGAAATGAATAGTTCCGCTAAAAATTGTGCTGCCGGGAAAGTATCTTAATTGCTGCCCTGGAGAAAAAATACCTGGTAGGTCACCTTGCAGAAGCCATAGGTTTTTTCAAACCAGGCATCAAGCCTGCTGACACTTGCAGGGGTTAGGGGTTGCTGCATGTTGTGCTGCCAGCCGGAGGTGCCGGTCTTTTTAATATGCAGGAGTAGATCGTGCGCTGAACGGTATTCCTTCTCAATCAGTTCTTCCTTTACTGTTCCTTTATGAAAATAAAGGTCTAGAGCGCTTTGCAGTCTTTCCGGCCGGGGAAATTTTTGCGCAGCCAGGCTTTCCGAAATGGCCTGAATAGATTCCAACCCCTGCCCCAGTTCCCGCAAACTCTCCGGCCCGAAAATGGAGCAGAGAAAAGTGCCGTGGGGTGAGAGGATGCGGGCAATATCTGCGAGGGTTCTGTCTATATTGGAAAACCACTGCAGGGCGCCGTTGCTGGCCAACAGGTCAAATGAACCGGCTGCGGCTTCTTCTAGAAATTGCTCCCCTTCCGCACAGACAAATTCAATCGCAGCAGTCTTCATTTTCTGGCGGGCTTTTGCGATCATCTCAGGAGAAAAGTCAAGAGCAACTATCTTTGCTCCAGGGAAACGGTCTGCCAGCATGGTGGTAAAATTTCCGGTACCGCAGCCGATTTCCAGAATGGTTTTGTATCCAGGTTTTTCCTCGGCTGCAGGGAGCATTGCTGTCAGTCTCCGGGCAACATCGGCCTGGACCTTGGCATAACTGTCATAGGAATCCGCAGCCCGGGAAAATTTTGCCTGGACTACCTGCTTTCGTAACTCTTGCTGAAGTGAAGAGTCTTCATGGAGGAAAACAGCATGTCCTGCATTATCGATGATCTCGACAGCGGTTTCAGGGAATGACGGGATTTCCGCAACAGGAGCTATGATGTCCTGCCCGCCGTGGATCATTCGCGTGGTAATGGTCGGCACTACTGGACTTGGGAGCTTGAATTTTTCGAGAAAGTCGAGACCCAGCTGCAGCCGTTCCCTGTTTTTGTTCAGAGCAGCAAGATACGTGTTCTCGAGGGTTGTGCAGAATTTCCGGTAGGCCTGCCTGTCGCCCAGGAAGCATTTCCGATAGAAATTTTTGAGAAAGGCTTCGGAGTTCCGGGAAAATTCCGCCCGGATCTCCTTCATTTCGTGGTCAGGCCAACGCGAGCGCAGGGAAACAAGGATAAGCGATTGGACCAGATCCCTGTGCCGCGTAGCAAATTCCAGTCCCAGCATGGCTCCCATGGACCACCCGACAATCCGGACCTTCCTGACGTTTTCTGCATGGAGGAGGGAAAGCAGGTCCTGTTCAATGGTTACAGGGTCAAGAGGGTTTTCCGGATATATCCATGCCGGAGTTGGTTTGAGCAGATGCAGTATGGAGCCGTCAAAACTCCAGCCGGGGAGAAAAACGGTCGGTATTTTTCCAGGGGAAAGGAGCTCAATATTTCTGAAGGAGTGGTTCATGGGCACGCTGTAAGGATTCTGGCAGTGAAGAACAAGGAAAAATAAATCCAGGGTCTTATGCAGCAGTTTTGCCTAAAGCCTCTGCCAGAACAGTGGCGCATTTTTTCAGGTCTTCCTCTCCGTGATAACGCGTGATTGAGAATCGCAGCCTGGCCGTTCCTTCCGGTACGGTGGGAGGGCGAACAGCCTTGACATAAAAATAATTTTTTTGGAGGTCTTCAGCCACCATAAGGGCCTTACCGCTGTCCCCAATCATGACAGGAATGATCTGTGAAGGACCCGGGTCATCCTGCAGACCGTTCCTGCGGAGCTGTTTTTTAAAGAACGCTACCCTGTTCTGCAGGTCCTGACGTAGAAAGGGTTCTGTTTTCACGAGATAGAGGGACGCCAGGTTGGCACCGAGAACAGCAGGAGGCAATGCCGTAGAGTAGATAAAGGTGCGTGCCTTGTTTACGAGGAAATCAATGATTTCCCGGGAGGCGGCAGCATAGGCACCATAGCTCCCCAGGGCCTTGCCATAGGTTCCCATGGCGATATCCACCCCATCACTTACTTTGTATTCCTCGATTAGCCCTGAGCCGTTCTCGCCGTATAGTCCAGTGGCATGGGCTTCATCAACCATTAATACAAAGTCGTACAGCTTTTTCAGGCTAACGAGTTCAACAAGGGGACAACGATCGCCATCCATTGAATAAATGGATTCAACAACAACCAGGCAACTATTGAACTGGCTGCGTTTTTCACGCAGGACCTGCTCGAGATGTGCGAGGTCATTATGCCGGAACCTGATGGTCATGGCACCCGAAAGCATGCAGCCATCGTAAATGCTGGCATGGCTCAGACGATCCGTAATGATCAGGTCTCCCCGGCCCGCCAGGGCAGGAATAATCCCGGTGCTGGCCAGGTAACCGCTGCCGAAGGTCAGGGCCGCTTCCTTAAGTTTCAGCTGGGCGATTTCCTGCTCCAGAAGGTGGTTGATTTCAAGGTCGCCACTCATCAGCCGGGCCGCACCTGCACCAGCCCCGAACATTTCCAGGTATTTTCTGCTGGCAGCAATAACCTCTGGATGCTCAGACAGGGCAAGATAGTCATTGGATGAAAAATCAAGCAGGTTGTCTTTTGAGTCCAGAAGCTTTACCCGGCCCCGGCCCAGTCGGGTTAACGGCATAAGGCGCCGAAGTGTCCCGGCCTCCTCTCTTTGCGACAGAAATTTTTGCATCCGCTTCATTGCTTTCATTCTCAGGATGTAAGTGCGTTTTTGCGTTTTACTTTTTCAGCCCGAAAATGGAGCCGCGCTTATTGTGCACAAAGGCCGGACCCGGGCTTTCCCTTTTTTTAAATTTACGCTTCCTGGCAGGCTTGTGCTTGGCATCAATGGTAAACTGTCTGGATGATTCTGTAATGATATGTTCAGGTATCCTGCTTCCCCCGGTCGCCTCCAGAAAAATACGGAAAAAAAGATCGCACTCACGGTAATAACTTTTCCGCTTCAGCCATTTGGGCCAGTTGTTCTCTTTGGCAAAGCGGATAAACTGGGGCAGCGTAACAAGGTGCATGGCAATGTTTTCCTTGGTGGAACGTTTGATGCTCATGGGTCCAAGGATTTCCTCAAGGCGGTCTCTTATTTTTCGCAGAAAACGAT
>Ga0209536_100010601_pt1 | contig 13569 bp, 12 predicted proteins | sample DeeMarSeWOR28_12_FD_187461 | JGI IMG/M metagenome (GOLD analysis project Ga0209536, IMG submission 187461) | Marine sediment microbial communities from White Oak River estuary, North Carolina - WOR-2-8_12 (SPAdes) (version 2) | ecosystem: Environmental > Aquatic > Marine > Intertidal zone >...
ATCCCCTTTATTGGGGGTACAGAAGGTTTTGAGCCTATTCCAAGAACTATCATTTTAGCGTTGATTATTTCTTTTCCTACCTTAATTGTGTAAGGTGCAACAAATACTGCAGTTTCATGATAATAATCAACATGTTTTGATTGAGAAAGCCCTTGTCGGATATCATTCATGTCTTTATTAATTGTGTTTCTCATTCTTTCCATAATCTTCTTGAAATATATCTTTTTTATTTTTGAGTCTATTCCGAAAACGTTAGCTTTTTCAACTGTTCTAACAACATCTGCAGGATAAAGAAGCAATTTCGATGGGATGCAACCTCGGGTTAAACAAATTCCACCTGGCTCATCCTTATCTATTACCGCAACCTTGGATTTTGGGTTGTGTTGAATCATTGCTTCAACAATGGATAACGCAGAACCAGTACCAATACAAATTAAATCATACTCTTTCATCACAAAATCTTCACAATATTTTATTTCGTGTCTAACAGGTTTAAATTTACTCCTTAAAATAGCACAAAGATAAAGTCAATAGATTACAATCAGTTTTTGTGTCCTTTTTCATCGTTTTCTTCTTTTATGTGATGTGCTACATGAATGCCTAAAACAGTTGCAGAACCTGAAGCCACACCAAGGAGCAACTCAGTAAGTAGATCATTTTGATAGAATAAGGCAAAAACTGCAAGTGCATCAAAGACTAGCGCTACAACTAGATATTGATAACACCAGCCTTTCATACTTGTTCCTCCAGTAGGGTCGTTTATGCCAACCAGTAACATTAAAATAAAAAGCACAGCAAAACCGATTATAAAATAAATCAAAGTATTTCCCCAAACGTTATTTATGAAGTTGATAAAGAAACGGTTTTGCTGTAAAACCAATATAAACTTTCTGTCAAAATCCCAAAGATTTTAAAAGTTATAAAACATTAACACAGGAAACGCTCCACAAGAAACACGGAATAGGATTTCATAAAGGAGGAAAATCAATTGACAAAACTATCCGTGGTTGATACTAATATTCAGGAATGGTCTATAAAAGACGGAGAAATCATTAAAGGATGACAAACCAAGAATCTGAAAATTCAGCTATTTACGATAAAGTAATGCATTGGCCACCTTACACTTATCGTGATTACCCTCAAGCTGTGCCTGAAACACTTCAAGCCTTTATTGAAATGCTAGATACTGAGAACACTAGTAAAGAGCGCAAAGAATTGCAACCTTGGATACCATTCTGCAGCCTGAAATGTAGTTTCTGTTATTTTCCTACAGAACTGATAACAAACAACAAAATGGGAACCTATCTAGATGCACTAAAAAAGTCTCTTATTCATTATTCACAAACAAAATATATCAAAACAAGCGAATTTTCTGAGATATATTTGGCCGGTGGAACTCCAAGTATAATGTCTATCAAACAAACGATTGAGCTTTTAGACTTTTGTGAAAACACATTTAACATAAGCGGAAACCACGAAATCAAAGTAACTGGCTGCACTCATGACTTTAACTACGAAAAACTCAAGGCACTTTCAGAATATGGTGTAGATCAACTTGATTTGGGGGTACAAACCTTTGATGACGATGTTCGAAGGATTGTTAATCTCCGGGATACAGCAAGAAATGCAGAAGAAACAATCAAAGCTGCCCACAAGCTTGGGCTTCGTGTGAGTATAGACTTGATGTACAACCTGCCTGGACAGAACCTAAAAGTCTGGAACAATGATATACAAAGAGCTTTAGAGTTGGATGTAGAAAGCGCTGACTGTTATGCTTTAGAAATTTATCCCGAAACTAAATTGGCCAAACAACTTCAGGAGGGAGATTTGCCTCCTCGAGGAGATCAAAATTCTGAAACAGAGATGTATCTTGAAGCAAAGAATACCTTCAAGGCTGCAGGATACGAAAAGACATGTCACAATCGCTTTTCACGTATAGAAGAAGACTTTAAAGAGCCATGTATGGAAATTTTGGGTACTGGTGCAGGTTTCTTTATGGGGAACCTAGGTAAGTTTTCTTATGTGGACATCGAACCTTCTGGAGCTTATGTTAATGCAGTGGATCGTGGGCAATTTCCAATTTCAAAACTTTCGATGAGTTCAAAAGAGGATGAGATGGCAAAGATGATGATGCGATTGTATATTCGTTTACCTGTCAATAAGCAGGAGTTCAAGAATCGTTTTGGAATTTTGCCTGAGGAAGCGTTTGAACTTGAGATCACCCAGCTGGTTAGAAAGGGTCTACTTGAGGTTGATGATCGAGAGATACGGTTGACTGCTTTGGGTGACGTCTGGAGATTAAATGTTTGTTGGGAGTTTTCGTGTCCAACAACTGAATGATAATAATTTCTATTGGTGTTTATGTTGAACGCACTAAGAGTCATTAGAGGCTTGATGGCCTTTCTCACAGCTATCCCTGTGAAGATGGATGAAAGTTTTTTGGATATTTCTGCTCGCTATATGTTTCTTTTTCCAATAATTGGTGCCTTGATAGGATTTATTGTGGGCATTTATGCCCGCTTCACAGGTTATCTTTTATTTCTTCTGCTCCAAACCATAAACAATGTTGTGTTTTCAGGCACCTACGAAGTTTTTTTTAGTTTAATAGCAAAAGGATTTGCAAGTGTTATGACGATTGCATTTCTTCTCCTAGTTATAGGTCTTCAACACACAGACGGATTAGTTGATGTGGGAAACGCTTTGGGAATACGAAAAGCCTCTCTGAAAGAAAAAGTAGACATTGCTCATGAGTTAGCCGTCACTCGAATAGGAGCCTTTCTTGCAGTACTTATTTCTACCGTTACCTTTTTAATTATTTTTTTGACCAAAACAGATGTTATCATCCAAGCAATAATAGTAGCTGAGACTATAGCTAAGTTGGCAATGGTTACTACTGGTTGGCAGGGTACATCTCCACCACCCCGTTTCTACGAAAACAGGTGGGAAAAGGGAAGAAGCTTTATCGATTCAATTAAGAATAAGCATGATAAATATGCGTTTTCATTGATTATTTCGTTTGTTGTTAGTTTTGTATTTTTTGGTTTCAATGCCATATTTATAGTAGGTTCTGGAATCCTTGTCGGTTGTGTCATGATCGTTGTTGGAAAACATGTTTTTGGAGGAGTAAATGGGGACATATTTGGTGCGACTAATGAGATAGCGCGAATGATTGCTCTTTTTGTGATTTTGGTGGTTTCATTATGTCTTTTGTAGCATTAATAATGGCTGGAGGAAAAGGCACTCGTTTTCATGGAGAGACCGAAAAGCCAATGGCATTGTTCATGGGTAAGCCACTTATAAAAATAGTAATTGATGCTACAAAACAATCTAAAAGGATCACAGAAACATACGTGGCTGTAACTTTATTCACTCCAAAAACCGCACAAGAAGCAAAGAATGCATCAGTAAAAATTATAAAAACAGATGGTCAAGGCTACCACGAAGACCTACAACAAGCAATCAAAACTGCGAATTTATTTTGTCCTGTATTAATCATTTCTGCAGACCTTCCTTTGTTGAGTGGAGAGTTTCTAGACAATATAATTGAAAAGTATGTAGAATCGGGTAAACCTGCCTTGACCGTTTTGGTTCCACAGGAGGCTTATCGTGAGTATGGTTTGTCTGCTGTTTCTGTTTTTGAGTTTAAGGGAAAGATGTATGCGGTTTCTGGAATCAACATATTGGATGGAAAACAGATCTTAGAAGAGCAAGCACAAGAAATAGTTTTTAGTAGTAGACCCGAAGCTGTTTTTACAGTTAACTCTCGTGACGATTTAGACGCAGCAAAAAAATACGTGGAGATAAGTTTTAAAGGAAAACTGGAAAAAGGTAAGCTCTAAATCATCACAATTACTTGCCTAACAATTTTATTTGTGTTATTAGTTTTTTATTCTCTTCTGGTTTTCTCACTGTTACTCGAAAAAATCTATTATCTAATCCATCAAAATCTTTGCAGTCTCTGATAAGTAACCCCTTTTTTGATAGTCCTTCTTTGATCTGTGTGGAAGTAAGACCCGTTTGAGTTATTTCGACTAGCAGAAAATTAGTTTCGGATGGATGAACCTTCAACCATGGAATCGACTTGAACATTTCACACATTTCTTTCCTGGATTGTGAGACAAGAAGTCTAGACTTTTTAATAAAGTCAAAGTCATTTACTGCAGTATCAGTAGCAAACATTGCTAAACTGTTTATGCTCCAAGGCATCTGTACCTTTTTCAAGGCGCTAATGAGTTCTGGTGAGCCTATTCCATAGCCGATTCTGACACCTGCTAAACCAAAGAATTTTGTTAATGACCTGAGAACAAACAGGTTGTTATGTTTGTTAACATACTCCGCCATAGAATATCTTTTGTTGTCATCAACAAAATCAATATAATCCTCGTCAAAAAAAACAAGAACATTTCTCTCTTCAGCAAATTTAATGATCCGTAAAACATCCTTTTTCTTATAGAGTACACCCGTTGGACTGTTTGGATTACAGAGAAAGATTATTCTCGTTTTTTCCGAGAGTGTATTTTCCAGTTCTTCAACATTTAATTGAAAACTCTTCGAAGAATAACATCGAAGAAAAGTCATACTTCCTCCAAATCTTTCTATTGCTGCTTTGTATTCACTAAAAGATGGAACGGGAATAACTGCTTCATATCCATCCTCGAGGAAAACCTCGTTGAACAAGTAAATCAGTTCAGTTGATCCATTTCCCAATATAACATTCTTAGACTCTACATCAGCAGATTTTGCTAAAGTCTCAAGAAGCCATTCAGGGTTTGGGTCAGGATAATGCTTTACCAAGTTGAGGTGCCCACGAATGCTTTCTAATGCTGATTCTGGTGCACCAAACGGATTAGTAGATATACTGAAATCAATTACATCGTCTAGGGGAATTTCATAAGTTTCTGAAAATTCCCAAACATTTCCACCATGAACATAAGGAGTCAAATTACTAAGCGATTTCTTAACAAGTTTGGAAATATCTACCATAATGTAGCTTCCTACTAAAGTTTTCAGACCTTCGTATTGTTAAGACAGATATAAAAATTATCAGCCAAAAAAGACAACTAACTTTCTTTTTTCTCTGTTGCCGTTAAAAAACTTAGTAATTCATCCTCAATTAACCACTGCATCTTGAAATGACTATTGTAATCATTGAATATGCGATATAGCCAGTAGACAGCTGCCAAACCACAAGTCGCAACACTTAAAACGACATACTTTTTCGTGGAGATCCTTGGCGAAGTTATGAAAGGTTGAATATTAAGCGGGACTTCCGAGTCTTTTGTTAATGTTATTACTTTTGATAGAAAATCATGTTCTTGTTCTTCGTGTTTCTGAAGGTCATTTTTAAGAAAATAAAATACGTAAAATGCTGGTACAATAAGAATGGTTAGCAGAGTCAATCCTAATGAATTTCTAGGTAGTAATTGTTTTTTTTGTTTCGATGAATCTATTTTGGGTTTTTTATGATTTGCAGAGTTTATCTTGTCTAGAATGAGTTCTTCCAGTTTTTGTTGTCTTGAAAAGTGAGCATTTCGTCTTTTTATCAAATAATATACCATTAGAAACCAAGCTACACCGAAACTTGATACTGCTAAAACTGTCCACATGGAAAACCACATGATTCTGTCTGTTTCTTTTCTGAATTGGATGTTCTGTTCGATATTAAGCAGAGTTTGTTTCAATCAGATTCTTCTCTCCAGAATAGCGTGTTCAATAATGAATAACGATTTAGAATTACATCAATCACATTCAATATAAAAGTTAGACCTAAGTTTGCTATGCTGAAAAAGTGGTAAACTATTTAATTCATAAAGTGGTCATCTCTCAACCACGATGGCAAAAAGTAAGGAAGATGGGGAAGGAAAAAATATTTTCGTCTCTGTTATCATTCCAGTGTTCAATGAAGAAGCAACAGTAGGGGATATTGTCATTCGAACAAAGAAGACAATGGAAACCATAGCTTTTAGACATGAAGTGATTGTCGTTGATGACGGTTCTACTGACAAATCAGCCGATATAGCGCAACATCATAATGTGCGTGTCATTCGAAATGGTCATCAAGGTAAAGGTTATGCTCTCAGATCTGGTTTTAAGCATGCACGCGGTGAATTGGTAGTAACCCTAGATGGTGATGGTTCGCATAAACCAGAAGAGATTCCTTTGGTTCTGCGGTACTTAATTCAGAATATTGCAGACTTCGTTGTAGGGTCAAGATTTGCTAATTCTGAAGTGAAGAAGGCCAAAATTCCAAAAATTAACAGAACTGGAAACCGCCTATTCAATACTCTGACTGGATATCTTACTGGCGTTAAAATTTCTGATACACAATCAGGTTTTAGGGCAATTCGAGCCTCATTAATTAAACAAATGAAGTTAACTTCACATGGCTATGAGGTTGAATCTGAGATGCTTGTTAAGGCTCTGAGAATGGGTGCAAGAGTAAAAGAAACTCCAATAAGCTTTGACCAAAGAACAATGGGTAACTCTAAACTAGATCCCATAAGAGACGGAACAAGAATATTTTACGCTATAATCACATCTTATTTATCCTGAAAAATCATATCTTACATACTTGGTTATCAACACAACAAGAGGTAATCAATTGGAAACAAGAGTAAGCAGTCAAGATTCTTCATTTCCAGGTGTCAGCATAATAGTAACTACATTAAACAGTGAACCTACAATAGACGAGTGCCTTCGTTCCATATTGGAACTTGACTACCCTAAACATTTACTTGACGTAATAGTAATTGATGGCGGCTCAACAGATGGTACAATTGAACATGCTAGAAGATATCCAGTAAAAGTTGTTTCTAGTAAACTTAATCCCCCTTCTGCTTACAATCTAGTTTTAAAAGATATAACAAAAGAAGTTATAGGGTTAGTTGATTCTGACGCCAAACTAGAAAAAACTTGGCTTCGAAAGCTGATTAAACATTTAGATGAACCTGATGTTGCTGGGGCAAGTGGAACTGTAGAAACTTGGAACCGTGATAGTCTAGTTCCACGGATAATAGGGTATGAACTGAATTATAGATATCAGAGGCTTCCTGATACACTTGAAAGGGTGGCAACGATGAACCTGTTACTGAAAACAAATATTATATTGGAGATTGGCGGCTTTGATGAATTGCTTCATACCCAATATGACACAGATATCGGGGCAAGACTAGCCAATGCAGGATACAGAATAGCCTTTGACTCTGAAGCTAAATGTTACCATTTTCATCGTCCTACGTTAAAAACATTCTACAAGCAACAGTATAAGTATGGTCAAAACACTTGGAAGCTATACTTCAAGCATCCTAAGCTGGCTAAGGGTGATAACATAACCAATTGGTGGATGAACATACAACCAATACTTTATGGAATCACAGGTATCTTGCTTCTGACTACTATAGTAACCAGCTTTAACATTGTGCTATCCTTGACTCTTCTAGCAATAATCATCGCAGTCTTATTGAATTACACAGTTTCAGCAGTAAAAATTTCATTTGTATATAGCGATTCAGCAGCAATGTTTCTTGTTATCATTTATTTCATTAGAGCCTTGGCTTGGACTCTAGGAGGAACAACCTCTATAATCCACACAGCACTAACAATAGGGAAGGACAAAAAACAATGAATATTTGTTTTGTCACCCCAGAATATTTTCCAATTTCAGGCGGAACAGGAGCTTATGTTTATTACTTGTCCCACAATCTCCAAAAATTGGGACACAATATTCATGTGGTAGCAAGAGACACTCAAAACTCAGAAACAACAATCAATGGTATACAAGTTCATTACGTAAAAGGCGTAGGAAATGCCATAACACGTTATTGGAGATTTGCTAGATCAGCCTCCAACAGAATAAAAGCACTAAACAAACAGGATAGTTTTGACGTAATACATGCTAACCTTCCATTGGTTCCCAGTTTTGCTATCCCAAATGAGTTTTCTAGAGGGGTTGTTTGTGCGGTTCACTCAACATGGAAAGGAGAAGCAATAGTTACAAAACAGGACAACCCAAAAGAGTTGAATCCCAACGAGAAATCTATGCTTAGATTTAATTTTATTCTCAGATTATTTGAAAAAAAATTGATGAACCGTTCAGATGCTCTAATTGCCGTAAGCAAATATACTGTTAACGAGCTAACTAACCTGTATGGAATCAACCAAAATAAGATTCATGTAATCTACAACGGAGTAGATGTAGAACGATTCAAGCCAAGACCAAACAAGACTGAACTTAGACAAGACTTCGGATTAGACCCAAATGAGAAGATAGTTCTATTCGTAGGACGACTATACCACAGAAAAGGCTTAGAAACCCTTCTTCAATCTGTGCCACCGGTTCTTAAAGAGGTCAGTAACGTAAAATTTGTTATTTCAGGAACAGGTTTCAAACAAAAAGAAGAGAGCCTTAGAAACTTGGTAAAAGAACTTGACATAAAAAATCATGTGACTTTTCTAGGGTACGTTCCCGACGAAAAACTTCCTCTTCTTTACGCTACATCTGACATATTCGTGTTACCTGCAATATATGAAAACTTTCCATTCGCAATACTTGAAGCCCAATCTACTGGAATCCCAGTTATCTCCACTAAAGTAGGAGGAATACCAGAATTTTTGGTAGATTCTGAAAACGGATTTTTGGTAGATCCTGGAAACTCAGCGCAATTAACCCAAAGAGTACTAAATCTACTGCAGAATCCAGAACTTGCAAAAAAAATGGGCTATCGTGGTAGAAAAAAAATTGAAGAAACATTTGATTGGCGCTTGATTACAGAACAAGTAATATCCTTGTATCATAAACTTTTGAAGGTTAATTAATTATAATGATTTATCCCAATGCTTATCTACCCACTCTTTTCCCTTAATCTCTTCATCGACTTTCCTGTAGACGTTCATACAGCCCTGCAACATGTTCAAAAAAGGTGTCCCAAAACAGAGGCGAGTGAAAAAATAGTTTTTGTACACCCAACGTTGCGCTTTAACTGCCAAATCAGCATACGGAAGTAGGAAAGGGCGCTTTATGTCCTCAACTTTTTCACCGATAATTTGTGTTTCTATTTCTTCGCACTGATAATGCATATCAATGAATTTTAGATAGCTTATGTCTACCCACTTTATGCCCATAATTTCACAGCATAACTTGTCCATAGCGAGAAGATCACTACTTGTCAGAATTAGATTCATGGGTATGACGATTCCTCTGTTTGGCCCGTTTCCTTCCATTGCATAAGTGGCATCCATAACAACAAACTTGGGTTTTAGCAGAACCAGCAAATCGTGCATAACTTCTTCAAAGTGGGGATGAAGAAATATGCGTCGATTGTTTGGTATACATCCAAAGAGGTTCTTTATAGCGCCGCTATATTTTGTGTACTCATGAGTTTTCATCACTGGTACATCAACAACAGAATCTGCCTCAACAAGAGTCTTTGGTAATGGAAAATTCTGCAAAACATAGGTTTTTGGATCTTTAACTTTTATTATTTCATCTTCGGAGAGATTTATGACCGTAGCTCCAGCCTTTTCAGCTATCTTCTTTACACCCGTCATAGAAAAGGCATCGTTGCAACAGTAGTTGTAACCGTTGGATTCACCGACAACTACTTCTTTAGCCCTATCCCGAAGAACTCTTATCAGATGAAACAGAAGCAGAGGGTTTGTCACAGCGCCTTGAATATACATTTTAGAGCATAAATTAGGTTTAATGAAAACCTTACCCCGAATATGTTTTTCCCATTCCGCCGCTTTCAATGCCTTTCGCAAAGCAGACTCCAAATCATTATCAGTTTTGAAGATTCCCATCTTCACTTTTTTCATTTGTCAGTCACCCTTCGAAAGTTTTCTGATACATCCTGGGTCGGACATAAGATAATCATTGTGATATGATAATGCTCTTGCTCTGCATCCACCACAAACAAACTTGTATTCGCACTTACTGCAGCGCCCTTTCAACCTTTCTCTATCTCTTAGATCAAATAGAATTGATGAATTAACCCAGATATCTTCAATTTTTTCAGTTTTCAAGTCTCCAACAATCAATGGCATAAAAACACAGGGTTGCACCTTTCCTTCGGGAGAAATTGCACAATACAATCGTCCAGCTCCACATCCGCCAATAAAATCCGCCAGAGCCCTTGCCCTCTTATTCACTTTTGCAGCTTCCATGTGAGCAAGAGGTAAAATCAAATCCTCTGATACCGAACACTGCAAAGCCACTCTCGCAAGCTGAGGAGTTGTACTAAGTATTGCAATTTTGTGATCCTCTGACAACTTTTCGTTGAGAAATCTTAGAATTTCTTCTCGTTCCTGAGGAGTAGGATCAGAGTCGATTATATCTTTACCGCGGCCAGTAGGAATAAAATTGAATAATGTAAATCGGTCAATTCCCATGTTCTCAGCCATTTCAAGAACTGCAGGAATTTCTTTTAGGTTGTTTTTGGTGCCCGTTATTGCTATACACGTGCAGATTTTTTTATCCATACAATTTTTCAAGCCTTGTAACGTCTGCTCAAAAGCTCCATTCTTTCCCCTGAAAAAATCATGCGTTTTGGCATTAGCGCCATCAACGCTAACTTCCACATAATGAACTCCAGTTTCCTTGAGTTTTATTGCGTTTTCCTCTGTAAGTAGTGTGCCATTAGTAGCTAAAGAAACATACAATCCCGATTCAACAGCATAACGTGCAACATCAAAAAAGTCCTTTCGCATCAAGGGTTCACCTCCAGAAAACGCTAAGGATGTAACACCAAAATCTGCTAGTTGATCTACAATTTTCATGGCTTCTTCTGTTGATAGTTCCATTTTTGGGTCGATGCCCGAGTTTGAGTAACAATGTTTGCATTTGAGGTTACATTTGTATGTGAAATTCCACACTACAAGAAAAGGTGCATGAACTTGTATTGGACGATTAAAACCGTACTCTGCAAAACCTGATACAATACTGCTAATTGCACGTCTAACGTAAGAATCGCCAAAAAGTTTTGAAACCCTGTTCTTTTCAACTGCTAAGATTTTCTGGATAAAACCAATCCAAAATTCTATTGCTCTAGAATAAAGTTCACAAGAGGAGCAGAAAGAACGTTTTTTTCCAGAATAATTATCTAATGCAGTCTTGAGAGGGGTTCTCCTACATTTTTGACATGTTGACAAAGCGCTTTTCAGCATCCATTTTACTGGTGTAGTCTCAAGAATCGAATTCCAGAATTTTTCGTTGGTCAACAATTCCATTAGAATCTTTTCCAAATTGTATGTTAATTGTAGCAATTAATGGTAAAGTGAAAGCGGTAAAAATAAACTTACCGTGATTACGAGGCTCAACATATAATTCAATATAATTGTGTAGTAGTAAACTCAAATCCAACTAAATGAATAAAGTTATTCATCAGAAATTATTCCGAAAACGGAGTCCAGCTAATTATTTAGGTATTATCGACAAATTTATGAGGAGGAGTCAGCCCTACCTTTTTAACTAAAAATTAGTGAGTCGCTTTTAAATGACAGTTAATAGCGGAAATAAATCGGAACCTTATGAAGAAGTAGAAAATTGGCCGCCCTACACTTATACAGAGTACCCAGAGGTCACGGCTGAAAACATATGTGCTTTCACAGAATTTTTAAACACCGAAAACCAAGTTGGCTTAAAAATGGAGCTACAGCCTTGGGTGTCATTCTGTGATTCCAAATGTAGTTTTTGCTATTTTCCTAATGAATCATTTTCAAAATCACTAATGAAACCATATGTCAAGGCCCTAAAAAAAGAATTGGAAATGTATGCAAAAACCAGGTACATTCAGACCAGCATTTTTGATGAAGTGGTTTTGGGCGGTGGTAGCCCAACAGTTTTGGAAGCTGACCAACTGGTTGAAATTTTGGCCTTCTGTGAGCAGAACTTTAACTTAACTGAAGATGTCATGGTCAAGGTTGCTGGTTGCACACATAATCTTACTGTAGATAAATTGAAAGCTATTTCAGATTTCGCTAATAGTGTAAATGCAAGATGTACACAAATTGACATTGGTGTGCAAACGTTTAATGATAAAATAAGAAAAATTCTGAATATTGTTGACAGTGCAGAAGAAGCATCAAACGTTATTAAAACTGTGCGCGATATGGGAATTTATGCCTGTATAGACTTGATGTACAATCTTCCCGGAGAAACTATAGATACTGTTAAGGAAGATGTTAAAAAAGCTATGGAATTAAGACCAGAAGGAATTGACTATTACGCCCTTAGTATACATCCAGACACTCCTCTCCAAAAGCAGGTCAATTCAGGTAAAGTGCCAAATCTAGCTGACTCTGAAACGGAGAAAAAGATGTATCTTGAAGCGTATGAACTTTTCAAAAAAGGTGGTTATAAACCAACAGGACATAGTCGATTCTCATACGTTAAAGAACATTTTACAGAGTCTTGTGTTGCAGGATGGCCTTGGGCCGGGCAACTCACTACAGGATCTGGATGTTTCATGGGTTATCTTGGACCATTTTCATATCTTAATATTCAACCTGCACGTGCCTACATCGATTTTATCTCTAAAGGAGTGTTTCCAATAGCAAAACTTTCAGTAGATACTAAAGAGGATACAATGAGAAAGGTAATGACACGACTGTACGTTCGTCAGCCCGTAGATAAAATCAAATTCAAGAAACAATTTAGAATGACTCCTGAAGAAGCATTCCCTGGTGCGATAGAAAGATTGGTAAACAAAGGTTTACTTGTGGTTGATGACAAAGAAATTCGAGTAACCGAAAAAGGTGACCTATGGAGATACAACATCGTATGGGAATTCTGTAAAAAATAACCACATGATTTACTATTAGTGGGAGCTGTCGTTTGGTCTAATTTGCGAATAAAATCTAAGGGGGATAAAAATTCAGAAAACTTGCAAATTTTTCTTATAAAATCTTTTTCGTTTGTGGGTTAACAATTGCCCTTTTTTTTCCACCTGTTTTGGCAAATCCTATTGTTATAACAGTTCCAGATGATTATCTCTTAATTCAAGAAGCAATTAACCATTCGCGGTCAGGAGATACTATTTTTGTGAAATCTGGAATCTATAATGAAAATATAGTTGTTACCAAGAATGGCTTAAGAATTGTTGGAGAAAATTCAGAAACAACGGTTATTGATGGGGATGGAACAAGCACTGTAGTTTATGTGCCAGTGAAAAACGTGGAAGTCAGCAACTTCACTATATTGAATAGTGGACATAATTTGACTGACAGCGGAATACATCTTAACAATTCATTTAATACATGCCTCTCAAACAACAGAGTATGTAATAATAATCTAGGCATTTACATATCATCATCTTCCAATTGTAAGTTAAGGAACAATAACTTAACTGCAAATGATTACAACTTTGGAGTTTCCGCGTTAATTCTTCAAGAATTTTTTCATGACATAGACTCCACTAATGTTGTTGATGGAAAACCTGTTGTGTATTGGACTAATGAAGCAAATAAACAAATCCCCAATAACGCAGGGTATGTTGCAGTGATTAATTCCACAAAAATAAGTGTTGAAAACTTAAAATTATCGAAAAATTGGCAATCTATGTTATTTGCACACAC
>Ga0209536_100010602_pt1 | contig 13569 bp, 9 predicted proteins | sample DeeMarSeWOR28_12_FD_187461 | JGI IMG/M metagenome (GOLD analysis project Ga0209536, IMG submission 187461) | Marine sediment microbial communities from White Oak River estuary, North Carolina - WOR-2-8_12 (SPAdes) (version 2) | ecosystem: Environmental > Aquatic > Marine > Intertidal zone >...
TATTGTCGAACTGGCGCATCTGCGTAATCAGGCTGCCAAACAACTTGGATATCCGTCCTATTATCATATGGCCATGGATATCGCGGAATTATCACCAGAAGAAGTGGAAGGGATCTTCGAAGAATTAAATGAGCTCACCGAGGTTCCGTTTCGCGCCATTCACCAACAGGTCGAAACGGTATTTTCCAAACGCTACGAGATAAGCCCGAAAGAGATCCGGCCCTGGCACTATGAGGACCTGTTTGCCCAGGAAGCCCCATCAGTTTTTGATGTTGATCTTGACGCTTATTATGCTGATATCAATATCGAAGCGACCGCAAAAAGATATTACGCCTCCTTTAACATGCCGGTGGAGGATATTCTAATGCGAAGCGACCTTTATGAACGTCCCGGCAAAAGTCAACATGCGTTCTCTTTTTTTATCGACCGTAAAAATGATATCAGGATCCTGTGCAACCTCGTGCCAAACATGCGCTGGATGGAAACCATGCTGCATGAGCTGGGTCACGCCACTTATGATAAATATCTTGATCCTGACCTGCCTTTTGTATTGCGTGAACCAGCACACCCTTTCACAACCGAAGGAGCTGCGATGCTGTTCGGCGGATTTGCCATCAAAGCGCCATGGCTGGCGGAAACACTGGATCTGGACGAAGCGGCTGTCAAAAAGATCGATGAGGCGATACGTGCAAACTTACGGATGAGTAAAATCGTATTTGCACGATGGAGTATGGTTATCCTCAATTTTGAGAAAGAATTATACCGTGATCCTGATCAGGATCTGGGCAGCCTGTGGTGGGATCTCGTTAATAAATACCAGCTGATCACAAAACCCGAGACTTCTACCGGAACCGAGTGGGCGACGAAGATACACATCGCCACCTATCCGGTATATTATCAGAACTATCAATTGGGGGAATTATTTGCCTCGCAGGTTCTTGAGACGGTCGCCACAAGATTTGCGGCGGATAGACCGATCCAGCAGGTGACCATGTGGGATATGCCCGACGCCGGTGAGTTTATTAAGCGCCATATTTATTCCGTCGGAAAAAAGTTACCATGGAATGAGATGATCGCACAGGCAACCGGTGAACCCCTGACCGCCAGGCATTTTGTAAAACTCTATGTGGAGCAATAATTAGCGGATAATCAGTCGCGCCTCAGAAACTTCGCTGGCGCCAAAATATCCCAGAGCATAATTATCCTGGTTCGTTCGATTTTCAATATTACCACGAATGGGAGCCGGGGGTGTGTCAAACAAACCCCGGTCACCCATTTGTTTAAACAGGTAAAAATGATACTCGTATGCCCGTTTACCAAGGGATAATTGCCTTACCAGTGCAACATCACCACTTTCATAGATCAACTCATCGTTTGGCGTCTTTCCTCTGACCTTTTGCCCGTTATTGTAACGGTCGTCGCTCAGCAAAGTCCATTTCGTCCCGGGGTTTACGCGAATAACCGATTCGCCGTTACGATATTGCTCCCAGTAATAAAAATTCTGCTCATCGGCCGGATCAGTGTAATCAATCTTGATGCGAATACCTTCTTCATCAAATCCACTTTTCTCAAGATATTTCTGATAAGCGGTATCGATGGCGGCCACGGGATTCAGGGTTTCGGAAGCGGTATATGTTTCCCCGTTAAATACGATCGTTACGGTATAAGTATGTCCAACCTGGGCAAAAAGATCATACGTTTCATAAAGACCCGGCCTATCGACCGATTCGCTGAACATATAGATCCCACCGTCGTCGTCCTCAACCACCACCGTCGCACCCGGCACCCGCGGTGTTTCATCGTTGGCAAAGTATTCCCCGGTAGTGGATAACATCAGTTGCTGGTATCCGCTCTCAATACCCTGTATTTTTTCAATCCTTCCTTCCAGGACCAACCTGACAGGACCCTGTTCCAGATCCACGGTAATCACTTCCTGGCAACCTGTAATGACCAGTAATGTGACCGATAAAAAAATTAGATATTTCATATTTAAACCTTTCAAAAGGCAAAATTGTATGTAATGCTTGGCACAAATCCAAAAATCGTCGTTCGGATGGCTTCCGTATTGACCGGATTTTCCTCGTTCTGGCGAAATGTAATGGATGTGGCATTCATGCGGTTATAAACATTGTAAATACTGAATATCCAGTCTCCGCCAAGCTTATTATGCAAAGTCGCTGATATATCCAGGCGGTGATAATCCGGCATCCGCTGCATATTTCTGTCCTCATACTGCGTCACCACGATGCCAGCATATTCATATCTGCCCTGCGGATAGGAAAGCGGACGACCGGTATTGTATACAAATGAAGCTGAAAAAGTCCAGTTTTTATTCAGGCTGTAACTGCCAGAAAGCGAAATATCATGCAACTTATCATAGTTTGAGGGATAGAAATTTCCGCCATTGATCCCCGGATCACCCAATCCCAGACCGGGAACCCTTCTCTCACTCTTGGCAAAGGTATAGCTGAACCAGCCGGTTAATTTTCCTCTGCGTTTTTCAAAAAGGAACTCGACGCCATATGCCCTTCCCTCTCCGGTCAGCAATTCGGTCTCGATGGTATTGTTAAAGGTAAGACTGGCGCCATCTACATAATCCAGTTGATTGTGCATCCGTTTATAGTACAATTCAACCGAGGTCCCGTAGCCGCCGTTATCGAGATCCTGAAAAACACCGAGTGCGATCTGGTCGGCCCGCTGGGGTTCCGTATACGGACCGGACGGGGACCACAGATCAAGCGGGTTGGGGGCTGTTGAATTCGATATCAGATGCACATATTGTGTGGTACGATTGTAACTGAGTTTCAGAGCTGTGTGCTCACTGATCCGGTAGCGGGCACTGATCCTTGGTTCAAGGCTCTGATCCACACTTACGGGTTCCATTGGGCCGTAACGGACACTGTCAACCACGACGCCATCTTCATACCGTCCAAGCGCCGCAATATATTGCACCGGACGGTTATCCATATACTTATAGACGGTCTGTTCACCCATTCGGACAAAGGCCGAATAGCGTAACCCCAGCTGAACTTTCACAGCCGATGAGACATCATACTCATAACCGATATAAGCAGCAGGTTCGAGTGCATATTTTTTATCAAGGGAACCTGGCAAAATTGATGAAGTTTGCTCCAGAGGATTGATCACGCCGGGATCAAAACGATAGTAAATTACCGAAAGACCGTAATCCAGAACGCTTTTTTCTGCAAAACCTGTATAGAAATCGGCTGATAGTTGCATGGTTTGAATGGCGGCCCGCCATTCAAATTCGGATCCCTCCCCGAGAATATCCAGACCATAATCATACACACCGATCCCTGCGGTGATATTCCAGACCGTCTGCTGACTATACTGGTGATTCCAGCGCAGTGAGAATGTTTTGTTCCCCCAGTTATTTCCGAACACATCGGCTATCTCCAGGATATCATGTCCAAGATATCCCGAAATATACAGTTTGTTTTTCGGATTGAGTTCATAATAAGCACGCATGTTCAAATCATAAAAGTAAGCCCGGTTGTCAATATCGAATAAGGGGAGAAAAAGATCACCATAGGAACGTCGGCCTGCAACGAGAAATGATCCCTTTTTGCCCGGCAAGGGACCTTCGACCAGCAACCGGCTGGAGACCAACCCGATCCCTCCCGCAACCAACAGATCCTCCCGGTTGCCATCCCGCTGGTTCACTTCCAGCACAGACGACAATCTGCCCCCATACTTTGCCGGAATACCGCCTTTATAAAGTTTTGCATCCCCGGTCGCATCATTGTTGAAAACTGAAAAGAAACCAAACAGGTGGGATGCATTAAAAATTGGCGTATTGTCCAAAAGTACCAGATTCTGGTCCACGGCCCCGCCGCGAACATTAAATCCCGATACACCTTCAGCTACAGAAGAAACACCGGGAAGCAGCTGAATACCTTTTATAAGATCTACTTCTCCCAGAACGGCAGGAATACGGCCGATCGTTCCATAATCGAGCTGCGTGACGCTCATTTCCACCGATCCGATGACATCACGCGAGGAGGATGCCGTTGAAATGATCGCTTCCGTCTCTTCGAGAAAAATTTCCATTCTGATGTCAAGCAGAATGTCCTGATCTGCAGATATTTGCTCTATGACCGACCGGTATCCGACATAGTCAAACCGGATCATATAGTCACCGCTTTCAACGACGACGAGAAATATACCATCCGCATCAGTGACCGTACCCCCATTGATCTCAGGGACCGATACATAAACACCGGGCAATGCCTCTCCGGAGCCCGCATCGGTCACCATGCCCTGAATCTTCACCGACTGGGCATATACCGAACTCAGGAGCAGCATAAAAAGCGTCATAAATTTACGTGACATTTCGTTATTCCCAATTTATATATCGCTCAAAACGCTCATTAATGCTAATTTATTTCGCATAATATATTTTTTTTCGCGTAAAAACGGTATGGCCCATATCCTGAAAGCTGATTTACAATACGGGGTAGAAAAACCTTAGAAGATTTGATTTAGTCCTGATCAGTGATTGCGGGCTTTGCAGATTTTCGTGCGAAGGTCCAGTAATGATTGAGAAAAAAGTTGATCACTGTTCCGACGGCAATACCAAACAGATTGGCAATGAGCGGTTCCATACCCAATCCGCTCAGGAACAGCAGGATGGCATAGTTTACCAGTCCGGAAATTATAGCAACGGAATGGTAACGGAGCAGTCTGATGAGGAAGGATTTATCCCGCGATGTTCGCCAGGTCCAGTAATTATTCAGCAGGAAATTGGTGATTATCGAGATCTCTATGGCCAATGCACCGGCGACCCCGACCGGCCACAGGAAAACCTTTGTGAATAAAGCAAGCAATCCTTCATTGACCACAATACCGCTGAGTCCCACAATTCCAAACCTGAAAAAATACACGCGCAGGTTAGAGATATATTCAATGATCTTTCTCAATTATCAGTTTCCCTTCCGGAGATTTTGTATATATGGCTGGTTAGATTCCGGTTATGACGCGGGTTGAGCCGGTGCAGAATATCGTCCATGAGACTGGGTTCGATCGTTTTATCGTGTGACAGCTTGGTGCCGGACACATTTTCAACCCGCAATATCCGCTGCTCGAGATCCTCGTTGCCATAGAAAAATACATAATTAGGATATGCTTCTCCGGCCGCATTCAGCTCAAGGGCAAAGACACTGTCTGTTTTGTCAATGGTAAAGCGATATATCGGTACCTCCCGGCCCAGATAGAACCGTGGAAACCATGGCATACCACCATGATTGTATTCAATAATAAATCCTTTCAGATCCTGTTTTTCGCGAAAATAATTCATCGGCTCCACCAGCGATCTTTTGGAGTACGTAAAGGTAAGGACCAGTAATAATACCGTATTCAGGCTCCAGAACCATATCCAACTACCCTTCAGGTAGGTCCGGTGGCGCTGCCAGAAGGGCGATTTAACAACAAATTCCTGCCATCCGATGATTCCGGTTATGATCAGGATCGGTAGCATCGGCAGAATAAAGCGTTCCTGTTTATTCGGATAGGCCGAGTGAAAGGCAAGGAACAAAACCATCGGCCAGAACAGCAGTGCCAGTTTTTTCCACGTGCGTGCCGCACCGTAGAACAGATACAGACTGACCGGGGGAATGAAAATACCGAGCAGGAGCAATAGATACCGGTACCATTCTCCGATAATATAATCGTAGCGGGTTTCGACATTGGAAACCGTGTAGTGCAGAAATGCTGCAAAGGGATATCCCCATGCGATCCAATCAACGATACCCTGCAGAAAGAACAATCCGAAACTGACACCGATTGCAAAGTATACCGAAATTTTCCACCGGCGTTGAAAGAGCAGTACCATTCCTATTCCGCCCGGGATCAATATGGACTGATAACGGAAAGCAAAGGCAAGCCCAAAAAGTATGCCCGCGTAAAGCCAGTAATTAAGCTGTTTCTGCTCTTCTGCCCTGGTGATCATATAATAGCCGATCATCATTGGCGGGACACACGCCATTTCGATCAGGTTGCGCACAGCCATGAAAGGCATGATCCAGAATAAAGCCAGAATAAGGCCGACGGTCCGCGCGTTTTGACGATTGCTTAATTTCAGGGTAATCAGGTATCCGAAATATACGGTAAGCAGGCTATATCCGGCATGAAGTAAGCGGACAATGAGCATTTTGAGTTCGGGATTTACAATACCGAAGATTTTTAATAAATAAAAGAGCAGGTAATGCAATCCGGGGTATACAATACTAAAACCAGATGGATGATCCAGGTTAAACCAGTTCGGATAACCGTCCAGCCATTGCTGAGGGATTCCAATGGCCACAAAATAGTCATCGGACATGGCGTAGCCTTTAGAAAAGATGGCTGCCAGTAGACGCAGAATCAAGGCCAGAAATATTATTACGGTAAACGGATTTTCCGGCCACTGATATTTTAATTTTCTGATCATTTTTATATACCATCGAATCTGTTGAATTTACCAATTTTCTTATAAAAAATATAAAAGAAAAATTGCCCACAAAAAAATTGGTGTAATATTACCTATTTAATTATAAATTCTGAGAAACCCATTTAATTACACATTCCGTTACATTGAGTTAAATGCGGGTGCGAAAAGCGCGTTGAAAGCGGGAGTTAAAAAACCGGATATTACGCATTAAATTCCTCACAAATACTGGAACGAGGTTATTCATGTCTGGCAATCAACCGGAATTGAGAAATGAACGAATTGAATCCATTGATATCCTGCGCGGCTTTACCATTTTAGTGATGATCTTCGTTAACGATGTGGCTGGCGTCAGGGGAACGCCTGGCTGGATGAAACATATTTCCCCGCCGCTTGGTGATGGGATGACCTTTGTCGATATCGTTTTTCCTGCTTTCCTGTTTATCGTTGGCATGTCGATACCTTTCGCCCTCCGGCGTCGCATCAACCTGGGACAAACCATCCCCCAGATATGGAAGCACATCCTGATCCGGACTGCCAGTCTGCTCATTATCGGCGTGTTCATGGTAAACAGTGAATCCTTCTCCGGAGAGGGATTTCTTTCGTCCTCCGTCTGGACGTTGCTTATGTATGGCGGGGTAATTCTGGTCTGGAATAAATCCACCCGGCATCCGGCAATCATTAAGTCGTTTGGTATTGTCCTCCTGATTCTGGCTGCCCTGTTCTTTCGCGGATCCGGACCACAGGAGCTCATAGAATTAAGGCCTCAGTGGTGGGGTATTCTGGGATTGATCGGCTGGGCATATCTGGTCGGTTGTGCTACTTATCTCCTCTCGGGATCAAAACTTTACCCGGCATTCGGCATGGTTGCTCTCCTTTATTTTGTATATATTGCCGATCAGGCCGGTTTTTTTGCCGGTTTTTATGAATTAATCCCCTGGCTTAATATCGGTGCTGCGCTGGGTTCTCATGGCGCAATTGTAGTATCCGGAATGATCCTGGGTATGATTTTAATGCCAGGCTCTAATTATGAATCACCAGCGACGCGTATACGCTGGGCTTTTTTGTATGGCACAGGCCTGGCCATAGCCGCCATTCTGCTCCACTCCGCCAGGGATATCCATCAAATGTTCATTATTAATAAGATCCTGGCGACACCGCCCTGGTGTCTGTGGAGTTCTGCCATCGTTACCTGGATCTGGATCCTCATTTATTGGCTGGTGGATGTGAAGGAATGGAAAAAATGGACCATCGCACTCCAACCGGCCGGAGCCAACGCCTTGTTTGCCTATATACTTGCACCCGTTCTTTATGCCCTGTTCGAACTGTCATCACTTCTGTTTACCGGATTCAACTTTTACCACTGGCTCGGGCAGGATTTTGCCATCGGCTTCTGGCGGTCAGTTATTTTTGCCTTTGGTGTTACCTGGCTCGCGGGTGGTCTGCGGCGGTTTGGGATCAATTTAAAATTATAGGCAAGACAGGCTGGATAACCACAGAAAACACAGCGTAAATAATATAACCACGCGCCTATCCGAACTTCACATGCCGGAGGCAGACCTGCAGGGATTGTGTGGATGGATAACGGAGGTAACATGAAGAAATTAATATTAAAATTTTCAGGTGCAATTCTTCTGATCGGCATTGGTTGTCAGCCGGCCTTAAAGATGTCCACACCGCCGCCGCCAATGGCGAACAAATGGCATGCGCTTCATATCATCAATCATACGTCGGACGAGGATTTAAGACTTGTTGAGGAATATCTGCCCAATCTGGCGTCTATGGGTATCAATACGCTTATTCTGGAAGTCAATTACGGTTTCCGCTTTGCATCCCACCCGGAACTTCGTGCCGATTCATCGGCGATAACCATTGCCGGGGCCAAACAATTGCTGGCTGCCTGCCGCGTCAGCGGGATCAGATTAATTCCTCAGTTTCAGTGTCTGGGGCATCAATCCTGGGCCGGAACAACGTTTCCATTACTGATCCAGTATCCTGAATTCGACCTGACCCCGGGAGCATATCCCGGGAATGAAGGGATATACTGTCGTGAATGGGATCCGCTGAATCCGGCGATCAACGAGATCGTATTTGCGCTTATAGACGAACTGATCGATGCCTTTGAAGCAGATGCTTTCCATGTGGGAATGGATGAGGTCTTTCTGCTGGGTGATTCACTATCCCCGTCCACCTATGGTAAGGATCCGGGGGAATTGTTTGCCAGGGCGGTCAATGAGTATCATGCTTATCTGGTTGGTGAACGCGGTATTGAAATGATGATGTGGGGAGACCGGCTGATCGATGCCGAAAAATACCCGTATGGTGAATGGGAAGCTTCGGTTACCGGATCTGCCCGGGCTGTAGACATGATACCGGATGATATCATTATCTGCGACTGGCATTATGAAAAAAGGGACGAATATCCCTCGGTTCCGATGTTCCTTGATAAGGGATTCCGGGTACTGCCCTCAGGATGGCGTGAGGCGGAAGCCACGGAGGCGTTGATATCATATACATATACCTTTGAGGATCCTAAGATGCTTGGCCATCTCTTTACTATGTGGAGCCGAACCATGGAGGATATTGTTGAATTTCCGGCAATGATTGCCGGCTTGGAGCGATTGTATCAGGTTGAAACGGCTATTCTCAACCGGACCGGCACCCAGACGCGTTTACCCTGATAACGTAGAACATAAACCACGGAAAACACACAGATAAAAATCAATATGGATTTATCTGGATCCATCTAAATAAATAATTCATATGGAGCATAAACTTTATCACCAATTTTAAAAGAGTGACCTGTGCCTTGGTATTTTTCCGTGGTTGATCCCAGAGGTTTGCTTATTTTTCCTCCCGGGGACGATAGATATCACACTGGTTTCTGAGTTCTATTCCACAAATCAGTATTTTACGGCAGGCTTTGCATAATGAGCCTTCCCAGGCTTCTCTGAACCAGCCGGCATTGGCTTCGATCCATTCAATGATATATTCCTGCCCCGGATCCGTATTACGCCGGCAGCCTTCATTCCACTTATCGATTTCAATCTTTTGTTTTTGTATTTTCAGATATTCCTGCATAACTATTCCGTTACCCTCAATATCAGTTAACAAACACCACAAGTTGGTTCATTTTCTAAACTAACCATTTTACTAAAACGCAAAATAAAGTTCCATATTCCGGTGAAAATTTCTTTTTGGAGCTGTCTGCCGGTATCTGCCGCCGTTGTTTAAATGCGATATCATCGCGGCCGGTGAGGTGCTTCCGGTGTTCTCGAAAGCAAAGCATCCATTTGATCTCTAAAAGATCAAAATTTTCAGGTCAGAATAAACCGCGTAACCCTTGCCGTATGTACTTCCAACCTGTTTTCCTGTGCCAGCATCGTCAGACCGTGTTCATAGATACTCTGTGCCAGATGCAGATCTGCTTCCCCCATCAGGATCCGGTCAATGATCCTGTCCTGATTATAGTCAACAGCCAGAAACGCTTCACCGATCAATTCATTATAGCAGTCCCCTTCAATTTCACAATTGACCGACCGGATACGGAACTTCTGATCACCCTTCATTCTCTTTCAAAATTATCATTCCGCAATGCAGGAAACAGGATCTAAAATAATCCTTACTTGATCACAACTTTTTTAAGCTGTGTGACTGTTTTTGAGATGATCTCTGTGTGGTCCGTATCATAACCCGGCTGGGCCCCACCGGCAAAAATGCGGTATTCACCAGGTAGAATGTTCAGGACATTATCTGTATATACGGCCATGGCCCGCAGGCCGGCACGCATTCTGACAATCCGGGTTTCACCTTTTTTCAGATGGATCCGCCGGATACCGATCAGACTATGCTTTGGAACGGGAAGCGGTGCATTCAGGATCCGTCCATAGATCTGTATCACTTCATCGCCATCAAACATGCCTGTATTTGTGATCTTAAAATTCAGGTCTAACGAATCGGGTGATATTCTTGTAATATCCAAATCCTCATAGTGAAAGGAGGTATAACTCAGACCGTGACCAAACGGGTAAAGCGGATCACCTTCAAAGTAACGATAAGTTCTTCCCTGCATGTCGTAATCATCAAAGGGCGGCAGATCCTCGATGCTTTGGTAGAAAGTAACCGGCAGCCGTCCGGCCGGATTATAATCACCGAACAGAACGTCAGCCAGAGCCCTGCCCCCCTCCGCGCCGGGATACCAGAGTTGAATAATAGCCGGTACCTGTTCATGGGCCCAGTTTACGGCCAAGGCACTGCCGCTGCAGAGCACCAGCACAACCGGTTTGCCGGTTTCGATCAGTTTTTCCAGGAGTTTCTGTTGCACCGCCGGAAGTCCGAGATCGGTCCGGTCTCCTCCCCGGAAACCGGGATAGGGAACCTCCTGCTCCTCCCCTTCCAGCATGGCGTCCAGCCCGCCGACAAATACAACTACATTTGATTTTTCTGCCGCTTCAAGCGCTTCCTTTTCCGGATCAAAGTCTGCCGGAGCCCATTCCAGCGTGCACGCCGCATCGCCACCGGCCTGGAAGTATTCCAACCGCAGATCATATTTTCTGCCAGCAGTCAGATTTAACCGGACAGGCCGCTGCTCAATTCCCTTCTTTGGCCATTCAGCTATCACCAATTCACCATCGAGATAGAGCCGGTATCCGTCATGGTCATCCACAAGTACAGCAAGATCATAATCATTGGTCTCTTCCGGTGTCAAAGATCCGGTCCAGCGAATCGAAAAGTCATTCCTGCCGATCCCCGGGACCGCCCCCACCGTCATCCAGTTGTCATTGATTCCGGGTTCCCTGCGGATCAGGATCGGTGTGCCTTCAAGCAGTTGGTTATTGAAATATTCGGCCTGCAGACCCGGCTTTCCGTTCTCAGAGAACAGCTCTGCGGGGATACGCATGAACGGCTTTCCGTCACCGATCAGAGGGCATCCCGGTGTATAAAAGACCTCGGTCGCGGTATCCACCACGGTTCTGATGCCTTCGACCGGCGTTATAAAATACGACGGCCAGCCAAAATAATTGCCCAGCAGAACACGGTGCTGGTCGGCGTTGGGTCCAATCACAGCAATTTTTTTCAGAGACTTTGACAGGGGCAGCAAATTGTTGTCATTTTTCAATAACACGACCGATTCTCTTGCCACCTGTCGGTTTAACAGTCTGTGTGACTCTGAGTCGTTGACATTCAAGGGAATTTTCGAATACGGCACCATTTCCGGCGGGTCAAACATTCCCAGTTTAAATCTTGCCATGAACAGTCTGGTAAGTGCCGTATCAATTTGCGACTCGGAAACAAAATCCTGCCGCACAGCGGCCAGAAGGGATTGATAGGTTTCGCCGCAATTCAGGTCGGTTCCGGCGGTCAATGCCATTGCCGATGCCTGCTCCGGTGTATCTGCAATCTTATGGTACCGGTAAATATCCCCAATGGCGCCGCAGTCAGATACGACGTATCCCCGGAATCCCCATTGATTCCTCAGAATATCCCGCAGCAGGAGATCGCTGCCGCAGCAGGCTTCACCGCGAAACCGGTTATAGGCACACATGACCGAAAAAGCACCGGCCTCTCTGACGGTGGCCTCGAAAGCCGGGAGGTAGGTTTCCCACAGATCGCGGTCTGAGATCCGGGCATCAAAAACATGCCGCTCGGGTTCGGGTCCGCTGTGAACGGCATAATGCTTGGGGGTGGCCACGACTTTCAGATAATCGGGATCATCACCCTGCAGTCCTTTTACAAATGCGACGCCGATCCGGGAGGTCAGGAAGGGATCCTCACCATATGTCTCCTGTCCCCGCCCCCACCGCGGATCCCGGAATATGTTGATATTCGGTGACCAGAAGGTTAATCCTTTATACCGGTCATATTCCCCATTGCGCAGGGCGTCGTGATATTTGGCCCGCGCTTCTGTGGAGATCACTTCTGCCATTTTGTTGATCAGTTCCGGATCGAAGGTAGCCGCCAGTCCAATGGCCTGCGGAAAGACCGTTGCCAGGCCGTTCCGGGCCACACCGTGCAGACATTCATTCCACCATCCGTAGGCCGGAATACCCAGTCTATTGATTGCCGGTGCCTGCTCCAGCATCTGGCTGACTTTTTCCTCCAGTGTTAAACGGCTGATAAGATCATGGACACGGACTTCGATCGCTGAGCCGGTATCGCGAAATCCATATGTGCTGCTCTCCTGCGCGGAAACCATGACGGATAATAAAGACAGGATCAAAAAAAATGCGTGTATCAGTATGCTCATTTTGAGGAGTGCCTTCATTAAATTTAAAGGAATATAATTATTTTAATATTTCTGCCAATATTTCTTAAATTAATTAATATATATACATATATTAATTAATTATTTTCAATCATAAATTACTTTTTTTACATTCAACAAAATACCCTGACCTGAGCATATCCACAATGCATTAATATTTGTAAAAAGCGTCTTTACTGATGACGACACTGCTGATATGCTCCCAACAGATATTTCATGTTCGGGTTGTAAAACCGGCTTCTGCCAGACTTCCGCCAGCGTAACACATGATCGTTGAGATCCTCTGTCTTTATCTTCAGTCTGGATCAGCCCAGCCTGCTGTATTAATTATCCCACCATTTCATGGCATGTTTATCGGTGGTTAAACATCGAAATGATCAATAACTGATCGACAGGATAAGATTGAAATTTCTCCGGTATACACTACCGCTCTGGGGAACATCACCGAGTGTCGGAAAAGCAAGTGATAAATCACGCAGTGAAAAAGCTGAAAGATCCAAACCCAGGCTGTTATAAAAAACCGCATATTCCACACGGAGACTCATATCAATCCCTTTGGGGAACTGGGCATAACTCTTGAGCAGGATCAGTTCGAGCCCAAGGCCCCAGTGCCAGGTATTCGGTAATACACTGTAATTCGGTGTTCTCTCCCGAGGGAGCTCGCGCTTCATGGTCCAGTGCATTACCGACATGAACTGCAGTGAGCAGTCCTATATTTTGGGTCATGCTTCTTGCCGGCAAATGATGAAAGGCAATTGCTTCAATGATGGCGTTATCCAAGCGCCACAGCCCCATCAGGTATGCGCCTATTTCAGCGTGACTGGTTCCGAAGGCTTCATATTCCAAATCCAACAGATTT
>Ga0209536_100010603_pt1 | contig 13568 bp, 14 predicted proteins | sample DeeMarSeWOR28_12_FD_187461 | JGI IMG/M metagenome (GOLD analysis project Ga0209536, IMG submission 187461) | Marine sediment microbial communities from White Oak River estuary, North Carolina - WOR-2-8_12 (SPAdes) (version 2) | ecosystem: Environmental > Aquatic > Marine > Intertidal zone >...
CGGCTGGCGCAGCTCGAGACTCCCTTGCACATCCAGGTTTTCATCACCCCGACGTGACCCTACTGCCCGGCCGCGGTGCGGCTGGCCCATCAGTTTGCCCTGGAGAGCCGCCAGGTGCGCGCGGACATGGTCGAGGCCACGGAGTTCCCGCAGCTCGTCATGCGCCACGGAGTGCGAGGAGTTCCCAAGACGGTGGTCAACGATCGGCCGGCCGCGGAGGGGATGATGCCCGAGGAGCCCTTCCTGGAGGCGATCCTGAGCGCCGCCGGCACTCCACGCACATGACGGGGTGAAGACCCATGTCGGAGGCGAAGAGTTTTACGATCGAGCTCGAACAGATCGAGGACCTCGAGTTTCGGGTGAGATTCGCCGAAGGAGTCGCCGATCTCCTGATGGACGAGCCGGAGCCGCTCGGTCGCGGCACGGGGCCCAATGCATCGCGGCTTCTGGCGGCGGCGGTCGGCAATTGCTTGACGGCCAGCCTACTCTTCTGCGCCAGGAAGACGCGAACCGATCTCCGTGGCCTGCGCACGGAGGCCACCGGCAGTCTGGCCCGCAACGAACAGGGACGCTGGAGGCTTCGCGACATCGGAGTGCGGATTCATGTCCCGGTGTCGGCGGACGGGAGATCTCCCCGACTCGATCGATGCCTCGGTCTGTTCGAGGACTACTGTGTCGTGACCGCGAGCGTCCGGCAGGGTATTCCCGTGAAGGTCGACGTGGTCGGGCCGGGAGGCGAGCGCCTGTTCGGCGGAGGTAACGACTGATATGGTGCCGTGAAAGGGCCAGGTCGAGGACGAGCCCAAGGCGATCATCGACGAGGTCGCATCCGGTGACCAACGAGAAGACGAGGAACCAGAGAATGAAGATGCTGATGATCCTGTGCCCGAGCTCTCGAATCGAGAGCGTTCAGAAGCTGGTCGACGAGCATCAAGTCCACGGCTACTCGGAGATTCTCGAAGTGCGCGGGGCGGGTGTCAGCGGCAAGCACCTGGGCACCCGAGCGTGGCCCGGCACGTCGGCCCTGGTCTTCTCGGTCGTCGAGGCGTCCAAGGCGGACGAGTTGATCGAAGCCGTGAGGACACTTGCCAGTCGTTGCTCGCGCGAGGAGGGGCTTCGGGCCTTCGTGCTTCCAGTTGAAAGAATGGTGTAAGAGCCATCTTCGAGTGAAGTGGGGCTCAACGGGATGAGGGAAGACGGCTAACTCCGTTGTGCTCGGCGGTGCTGGTCGTCAGTTGTTCGTCCCAACCAGGTTCCGAGGAGCGGCCTCCAGTGGATGCCTCGACGCCGACGCGGGAGACCGCCGAGATCCCCGCGCCACCGGAACAGTGGGTCGCCACGCCCCTCTGATGACCGGCGTAGCGTCCAACAACTCGGCCGAACAGATTCTAGGGAAGAAATGAGCGGCGTGCTCACGGGTCGCCCGTCACGATCGACGCGACTTCGGCAAGAGCGCGTCGTCCGATGGCCTTGCCTGGCCCGGCCAGTCGGCGTCGTTGACCGTCGGTCAGGCGGAGTCGTCTGCGACCGAGTTGCTGCTCGAGGACGCGGTTCTCCTCGCCGAGGTACTCGACGACCGCATCCTGCTGGCGGCTGATCCAGCCGGCAAGGGCGGTAACGAGGATCTCTCAGGGCTGAAGGACGGCGGCCGTTCGTTGATCGTAGCCCGGCAGTGGAGCACTCGACAGCTATCCCTTGCGGTCCGAGTTGGACCGATCTTCCCGAGAATCGGTTCAGTCGAGTTGTCGGATACTACGGGGTGTAAACTGGAAGTACCGCGTCGAACGACAGAACAGCCTGAAGCGCCCGGATTTCGGCGGAGAAACCCGAGTGGGCAGTCCGAAACCCAGACCTGATTCAACGGGAGGAACCATGAACACGAGAATGCTGTCGGTTTTGGCGATGTGGTCGGGTGTGATCCTGGTGGGCAACCTGGTCCCGGCCTGGACGCCCGCGGTCAGCGACGATTGGACCTTTGTGGGTGCACCTCAGGGCGACACGGTTCTTCGGGACATGCTGGTGGATCCCGAGAACGAGAATCTGTGGTATGTCGGAAGTCAGAACAACGGTCTGTACATCACTCGGGACGCCGGCAGCACATGGGAGCAGCACATCGGTGGGACCGTCGGCGCGATCGCAATCGATCCCGACGACCCCCACACCGTGTACGTGAGCTCCGGGTCCGATCTCTATCGAACGGGTGATCGAGGGGTCACCTGGGACCTGCTTTTCGCTTTTCCGAATCCGATTCCCGGCCCGGTTCAAGACGCACCCACGTTCATCGACTCGATCCTCGTCAGCGTCGTGGACGGCACCCTTGTGGTGGGACTGACCGCGACGTTCCACAGTGCCCGGGTCTACACGTCCGGTGACGAAGGAGCCACCTGGGAGATCTCGTTCGAAGCTGCAAGCGGCTTTCATTTCTGGGACCTGGCGGAGATCGCAGGCAACGGTTACTGGTTCTTCTGCACTGAGGACCCGTCCCATATCGCGAGCCCGGTCGTCATGAGATCCACCGATCGCGGCCAATCATGGGAGGAAATGGTTCCCGTCAGCGGCAGTCACGGTCTGAATCTCGAAGTCCGCCCGGTCACGGAGGCCGTCTACTTCTTGACGGAGAGCAGCGTTCTTCGTTCTTCCGCCGATTCCGGAGACACCTGGTCCGGACCCCAGTTCCTCGAGTTCGGCAGTGTCCTGTTGATCGACAAGCTCTATCCCGACCGGTTCTTCGGGGGGGAGTTCGTCAGGGGGCTGAAAATGGGTGGGGTCTATGCCTCGGAAGACACGGGCGCGTCGTACGACTTCATCGGTCTGACCGACAGGACCATCGCGTCGCTCGCGTTGAACGGGACCAGCACGAAGCTCTTCGCCGTCGGCCAGGGCTACGGGATCTACGTCCTGAACCTCGGGGGCGAACTTTCTCCGGTGGCCGTGGACGTCAAGCCCGGAACGGAGGTCAACAGCATCAACGTGCGAGGCTCCGGCGTCATCCCCGTGGCCCTGCTCGGCAGCGAAGGCTTCGACGTTCACGACGTCGACGTTGCCACCCTGATCTTCGGTCCCGCCGAGGCCGCCACCGCCCACGACGTGACCGACGCGTGGGCCTATGACGAACACCTGGAGGACGTCAACCTGGACGGTTTCGTCGATCTCGTGACCCATTACAGGACGCGAGATACGGGCATCCTGTGCGGCGATACGGAGGCCACGCTCGGCGGCGCGCTGCTCGACGGCAGGACGTTCGCGGGGAGTGACGAGATCAGGACGGTGGGTTGCCGGCCGCCCGAATAGCGCTCGTCCTGCAGACAGGCATCATAGGTTCGTGGCGTCGAGGAGACCATTCCTGAGCCTTAGAACCATTTCGGGATGGCGTCCTCCGTGCATTACGTCGCGGAGGTCGTGGTTGCCGGCATCAGCGAGAGTCGCGGCCAGAAGAGCGATGTACTCGATGCACTTCAACGCGCCGAGGAGCTGCGGACCGGGACCGTCAAGCACCGAGTGTTCAAGACTCCGCGGCTGTACCGTCCGCTGCGCGAGCTCGCGCGCGTTCACTCGATGTGCACCGCACCTGCTGCCGATCGTGGTCGGTCCGCACCCGTACTGTTCTTCGGCGCGATCTTCCTGATGGGGCCGCCGATGTTCCGCTTGAACCGCCGGCTTTGGCTCGTCACCGTACTGACCGCGCTGCTGCTGCTCGGCTCGATGGGCGTCGCCATGCGCAAGGGCGTAGCCGCTTCAGGCTATTCTACCGTTCGACGGGAGATTTCCAGTTTGCATGGTGACTGACTATCGGACATAGAATGCGGTTCATCCGGCTTTTCATGGAGGGGCATGTCAAGACACACCTTTCCGTCGCCGGTTCGGTGATTTCTCGACCTCCGGCGTCGGCCCGACCGCTCAGCGATGTCCGGCGTTGCGGCGTCGGCTCCATTCGTGGGATGGCCCGGACGGGATCGTGGTCCGGCCTTCGCCGTGATCGGTCATCCCGGTTGACACGACTCTCGGCGGCTTCGGCGACTCGTGAGCAGGAACGTTCTCCGTCCTGCGACGAAAACCCGCAGGTAATCGACGCCCACTACCTTTCGGGTCAGCGACCGAAGGCAGCTGACCATCTTCCCACCAGGGCCTCGGTCGGCCATCGTTTCGTTCGGTACTTTGGAGGGGCATGGATTATCCGCCCGAACGGGTCTGCCGGGCATCAGAACTGCGCGGGATGCCTGCCCGCCCGGCCCCGGTAGAACTCCCGGATCGCGGACATGTCGCGTTCGATGTGGCCGGTCGGCTCGAACGTCGGACCGATCCCGACGATCTTGCACTCGTAGTCGAAGTAGGTCAGCAGGATCGGCGCCCCCGCCTGCCGGGCGACGTGGTAGAAGCCGGTCCTCCAACGGTCCACGCGCTTTCTCGTGCCCTCCGGGGACAGCCCGAGGACGAAGTGGTCGCGGCCGCTCATCGCCTCGACGATCTGCGCGACGACCCCCTCACCTTCCGTCCGGGTGATCGGCGTGCCGCCCAGGAAGCGCATGAACGGCCCCCAGGGCCAGCGGAACAACGTGTGCTTGCCGATCCAGTCCACCCGGACCCCGAGCGCGAAGATCGCGGAGATGCCGAAGAAGAAATCCCAGTTCGACGTGTGGGGTGCCGTGATGGCGACGAACTTCGACCGGTTCGGTAACTCGCCCTCGAGCCGCCAGCCGAACAGTCGCAGCATCGCGCGGCCGGTCGCGCGGCTCAACCGATTGCCGCGCCGCGGCACTCTGTCTACGACGGCGTGGGGTTCCACGATTACCCTACGGTTTCCCGGACCTCAGAAGACGAAGAACTCGGGTGGGAACCGTTGCCTCGACCGACCCGGGCTGACAGCGCCTTCGGGCTCGTCAACCCGCCTCTCCGTCGCCGGCCTCCTGCTCTTCGAGCAAACGCCGGGCGCGCTCGGCAGCTTCAGCGGGAACCTGGATCTTGACTCCCCGTGTGCTTTCGAGCGAGGGCAACTGGTCGCCGGCGTCGTCCTCGAAGATCATCGCCTCGATCCCGTTGGACTGGAGGAAGCCAACGACGATGCGCGCGGCGGCTTCGTCGTTTTCCACCCGGACGGTGACCACTTTGTCGTCGGACATGTCGGCTCTCCTCCTGGACGGTCCGGGCTGACGAATCTCGCGCCGGCGACGCATCCACCGGCGGCGAACGAGCCAGCGTCGGTCCGCAGGTCTGCGTTCACCCGGTAGCTTACCCTACGCGAGTCGACCGAGGCGCGGGCCACGGGGCGCCTGGATACCGGGCGCAGGCCTGCCGGCAAAAAGAGGATCGCTCCTGTCGATTATGTGGCGCGGACCCCAACGCAATGCCGGTTACGCTGGCAGGCAAGACCATCCCCATTGAACGGAACATCCTCGGCACGATCAAGCAGGCCGCGCTGATCCGCGGGCATCTCGGAGGCGACAAGGATCCGAAGGAAGCGACGAACCAGGTCACGAGCCGTCACGGCGGGCATCCACCGCCGCCCGGACAGCCGCCGCCGTCGCCGCGGGGGCGCCGCAGAACGCCTCACAGGTTCTTGACGGTGTTCTGCAGAACCCGCCAGACCTTCGCGTTCAGGTCCTTCAGCCGGCGCTCGTCGATGTCGAGTGTTCGCTCGTCGAAGAAGGGCTTGCAGAGGTAGAGCGCCCGGCTCATCTCGATCTGGAAGAACGGCTTGCTTCCGTCGCCGGCACTGCGAGTGAGGTAGCCTCCCGAAAACGGGACGTTGGCCGAGGCCACCGCGGGAACATTGAGGTCGACGTCCTCGTGAGCCATCACCCGGGCGAACTCGTCGGCCACGAAGCGGATCATCTCCGGCGGACAGGTCACCCGGTTGAACGGCTCGGTCACCTCGCCTTCGGCGTCGCCCAGATTGCCCAGGCAGATCAGCGGCCTCGCCGTGCCGGCATCTTCTTCGATGGGTGGCGACACCGCCGCCATGCTGTGACAGTCGACGCCCATCCTGACGTCGTCGCGCCGCAGAGCTTCGGACAGCGCGCGGTGGTACGGGTGGTAGTAACGGTCCAGCAGGACCTGCTTCAGCTCTTCGTCGGGCAGACAGCCCGGCCTGTAAACCTCAACCTCGTAGCAGGTGTGGGATTTGATCACGCCATCCGGGTTGGCGGGCGCGATGTCATCGGGCGCCCGGTTCAGGTCGACCACCGCACGGTAGTACTCCATCACGAGCTGCGCCGCCGCGCGATCCGAGAAATCGTAGATCCGGGCGGTCAGCGGGTCGCCGTCGTGGAAGGCGTCCTTCTCGTCGAGCGCCCAGATCCCGTTCAACTCCTCGGCGACGCGCCATCCACCGTGAGGAATCGAGACGACGATCGGCGCCGGCATCGTCAGTCCTTCCTCTGAAAGCAGGGGACGATCGTTGCGATCTCTCCCGACTTGAACGAGGTCAGCTTGTCGGTCGAGGCGCGGGCCAGAAATCCGCCCAGATTACCGTCGTAGATGTAGGGATTGACGTTGTAGATGCAGCGGACCTGCTTCATTCGGTCGTCTTCCCAGTACTCGAGATCCAGTTCCGGAAGCTCGATGCGCTCTTGCACGATCCAGTCGCCGTCGAGCGACTCACGGACGATCTCGCGCCAGCGTTCGTCGGACAGATCTTCCCCGATGAACACGGCGGCCGAGGAGTAGGCGTTGGCGTGTTTGATGACCAGGTCGTTTCTGGCCTCGAGCAGATACGGCTCGGCCGGGACCTCCCGGCCGTCGGCCAGCACGAGTCGCTTCTTGATCTTCTTGGTCCAGGGGATGACCTTGCGCACCGTCGCCAGGTCCGACGCGAGCTCGCGCGGGAAGACGTCCTCGTAGGCCTCGTCCCTGAACAGCACCATGATGTTCTTGGAATCGACCCGCTTGGTACAGAACGGATTCACCACGGCGACGGCGGCCCGATCCCAGTCGATGGCCATCTGCCACTTTCTGTCCGCGAACCGGGGTAGCTCGTCCGAGGTGAAGCGGCGGTAGATCAGGTCGATCTGGCGGCCCTCGGGAGAGAAGGCCTTGCCGTCCCGGATCTCGATGCGGTTGGGGTCGACCACGCCGCAGTCGTGGCCCTGCCGGCGGATGAACTCGATCAGCACGTCGTACTCGCCGCGAATCCTGTCGATCTCGGACTGCCACTGGCTCAGGTAGATGACCAGCCGCTCCCTGCGTGGCAAGCCGAGGTGCTCGGCCTGGATCGCGTAGTAGTGCATCAGCGTGTCGAAGACGATCTTCATCCTGGAGACCGCGCTGAGGTCCGGCGGCGCGTAGGTACGGAGGTATTCCTGCTCCAGGAAATAGCTCTCCTCGTTGCCGCCGGGGATTTCGGTGTTGGACTCGACCATGCGCATGCCGGCCGAGGTCAGGAAGACGTCGATCCTGGCGGCGGCGAGGTTCTTGGAGTAGATGTTGAGCGAGCCCAGGAAGGACTCGAGCTCGGGCGGGTATTCCAGCACCTCCTGGATCTTGCGGTTGGTCGGGAACTGCTGGAACACGAACTCGAGCAACTCAGCGTAGGCCCGGGTCAGCTGCTCCATCTCGTTCCAGAACCGCCCGTCGTAGACGAACGGCGTCAAGCACAGCTTGGACGTTCGCTGACCGGTCGGATCGAGCACCTTCTTGACGATTCGCGAGTACTGCCGGTGAGCTTCCGACACGGTGCGCCTCCTTCCGGGGAGGCGGATTCTAGCACCGGACACCGGGCGCGGCAGGCTTCGCCTCGGGGCTTGCGCCAGCGCTTGCGCTGTCGCCGGACCGGGCGATGGCCGGCTACAGTCGTGCTGGCTCCGACTCGAACGAATGATGAAGGGCCAGGGCGGGATGGTGCCGTGCTTCTCCCGCGGATTCGTGTCACGGTATTCCTCGACGCGCTCGGCTTCCCTCCGCAACCATTCCAACGTCCGACTCCGAACGCCCAACCCGCCAAAGCCTCGAACAATACCCTCGACCCCGGGTCGCAGGACCGCGGCACCGTTCAACAGGCCCTTGACGGCATCACCTCGCGACTCCGCAACCAACCCTCTCTGTTATGCCAACCGGATCGTCCCGGTCGAACGATGGAACGGTTTGTGGCCCAGAGGTTTCGAATGCAACAACGGAGTGGACCTGTCGAGCCGCACAGGGCCTCGGTTTCGAGAATGTCACAGGACCGATTTCACGCGCCAGTTCTTTGCCTGGCAAGTGAATTCCCCATCCATCATTCCTCGGACATCGCTCCTCCTCTTTCGCGGCTCCAGCCGCCGACCAGGAGGAGACGAATCACTCTCGGGGTTTATCCCTTGATCCCACGTGCCATTTCGGTTAGGCTGGCAAATGCGACGTGTGGCGGCAGGAGCGGTTGCAAGAGACCGTCGGTGCCTGTATGATCTGACGCCGTTCGAGGCTCAAACTGAAATAGGGGGCAGAGTGATGAACAAGTGCGCATGCCTGGCCGTGGTCCTCGTTGCTTTCGCCGCGGTCTCGACCGCGAGCGCGCAGGGCAACAGATTCAAGGTGTACGCCGCTTACAACTACGTCGCGCCGCTCGGCAGCGAGGATATCACCGACCAAGGGGCAACGGAGACGCTCGAGGCGGCGGAGGAAGCCGGCTGGAGCCTGGGATTCGAGTGGAGAATGGGCAAGTGGGGCGGACTCGAGTTCGACTACCTGAACGCCGATCACGACATCGAGCTCGGTGGCGTCAAGGTCGCCGAGACGACCATGAGCCCGCTCAGCGCCAGCTTCAACTTCCACTTGATCCACACCAAGATCGTGGACTTCTATCTCGGTCCGACGGTGTCCTACGTCAACTGGGACGATGTCAAGACGATCGACGGCGATACGTTCTCGACCGACGACGAGTTCGCGTACGGGGCGCAGGTCGGCCTGGACATCAGCCTGGTCAAGTCGGTCGCGATCGTCGCGGGCGTGCGGTACACGCAGCTCAAGATCACAACCGACGACGGGGATGTGGACGTCAATCCGTTGTTCGCCAAGGTCGGATTCGCGTTCCGCTGGTAGATACCGAGCGGCCTCGCTCCGGAGCCGAATTGCAGCCGCGCGGGTGCCGGCAACGCGGAGCAACGAGCAAGCGGGCTGTCGGCGGGAGCAGGGGCCTTGTTCCAGGCCGCACGGTGGATTCAGAGCGGACGTGTCACGGTTGCAGGGGCGGCACGATGTGGGGTGACGGTCAGGCGGCGTGGCGCAGTTCGATGACGGGAAGGTGCCTACGGGCCTGTGAGCGATTCCAGGATGCGCGCAGCGCGCTGATTGTCCGGGTCGAGCTCGAGGACCTTCTCGAAATTGAGGATGGCGAGCTCGTCGTTGCCGGCCAGCATGTGGGCCTCGCCGAGGCTGTCGTAGACGTTGACCGTCTCGGGACTCCACTCGACGTTGAGCTCGAACACGGCGATGGCCTCGTCGTACAGCTCCCACGACGACAGCAGGTGATACCCCAACCGGTTGACCACCGGCCCCAGGAGAAGCGGGTGCTGCGGCGCGTGCTCGTGTAGCTCGCGGGCCCGCTTCTTGGCGCCGTCGATGTCTCCGGCGAGCAGCGCGTTGAGGAAGTCCGAGTAGGTCGGCCCAGGTGCCGCGGCCGCTCGCCGCTCGAGGGTGAACCCGAGCCCCGGGGCGACTTCCTCGGGATCGCGGGCAAGGAGCGCTCGGGCCTCCGTGTCTCCGGTCAAGTAGGCGCCGAAGAAGTTGACGAGGTAGCCGACGACGGCCTCGTACCGCTCCCGCTCACTGCCGCGACGCGGGCCCCAATACGCGATCACGGGGTCGCGATCTTCGATCAAGGCGTACGAGGTGTAGTCCGCGTGTTCCATTCCGTCGGTGAGCAGGAGGTAGCGCTCCGAGTGCACCGCCGCGTCGAACAAGCCGACGCCCTCGAAACCCTCGGGTGTCGTGCCGAACTCCCGCTGGGTCGCGTGGAACCAGGGAGCCCGGAGCAACGTCGGGTCGTGGTGGGGTGAGGCCTCGGGGATGCCCGCGGGGTGACCGAACAGGATGCCCGCGTCGATGCTGGCGAAGGCATCCACGTCGGGGTTGCGCATGGCCAGCACGACTCCGGCCATACCGCCCATGTCGTAGCCCAGGACCCCGAGCTTGTCCGGGTCGCCGTGGGGGAGGGCTCGCAGGCGGGCGATGACGAATTCCAGGTCCCGCACCTGGGTCTCGAGGTCGATCACGTCCAGACGGACCAGGGGCGAGTGCGTTCCGACCAGCGGAGCGGTCGCGACGACGAATCCGAGGCCTGCGAGGTGCTCGCAGAGCATGGCGTGGGCGATGGGGGACTCGTAGTACAGCCCCTGGGCGAGAACGATCAACGGAAACGGCCCCGCGACGGGCTCGGCATTCTCGACCGCCCGGACCTCGCGCGCGAGCAACGCTTCGAGCCGCTCCGGAGACAGTGAGCGGGCCAGCGGGCGCCGGGAGAACGCCGTCCTCTCGCGGGCGCCGTCGAGGACCTTTCCGGCCCAGACGTCGTCGTCCGCCAGCTCGGCGTAGCGCCCGAACTGCATCGGCTCCGCATCCGGCGCAGGCTGCGCCGGGTACCACACGTAGACGCGCACCGGCCGCGGCCGGACCTCAGGTGTCGCGTCGGTCACCCGGATCGATCGAGAGAGGTCCTCTTCTTCGAGGAGCCGAAAGCCCACCCGGTGGGGCCCGGGCACGAGGTCGCCCCACGGTGTCGGGCCGCCTGCCGCGAGGGCGCCGGCGACGGAAAAGGCGGCCAGGACAGGGGAGAGAGCCATGATGCGTTTCATCGCGAGTCCTCCTCTATCTCGACACGATGACTCCTGCGCGAGAGTTCAGGGACTCCCGTCCGAGCCGGAGACTCAACGGGCCCTTCGGACGATCTCGACCAGGGTCTCCGCCGGGAGCACGACGGGGTTGAACTTCATCGAGCTCGCTTTCTGAGCCATCCCGACCACGTCCTCGATCCCGTCCTCCTCGACGCCGAGCGCGCCCAGTCCGGGGATCTGCAGGTCGCGGGCCAGACTCGCCGCGACCTCGGCACCAGCATCTGTCGCGTCGTCCCCCAGGAGATCGCAACGACCCGCCAGGAGCCGGCCGACCTCGGCGTAGCGTCGAAGGACGGGATGGTTCGGGTCCTCCGCACGCAGCGCTTCGATGTTGGCTTTCATCACGTGGGGGAGGAGAGCGGCGCACACGGCGCCATGAGGAACGGGAAACCTCGCACCCAGCGGTGCCGCGAGCCCGTGCACCGCTCCGAGCCCGGCGTTGGTCAGCGTGACGCCCGAGATCAACGCCGCGAAGGCCATATCCTCGCGCGCGTCGACGTCGTCGCCGTTCTCGACCGCGCGACGTAGCGAGCGGCCCGCGCGGGCGACGCCCTCGCGGGCCAGCGGATCCGTCATCGGATTGGCGCCGTTCGACGTGTACGACTCGACGCACTGGGTCAGCGCGTCCATACCGGTCCGGGCGGTGACGTCCCGAGGCACGGCGACGCCGATCTCGGGATCGACCAGGGCGACCCGCGCCAGCAGCATCGGGCTGCGGATGCTCGCCTTGTAGGCGTGCTCCTTCGAGCCGATGACCGCGTTGCGGGTAACCTCGGCCCCGGTCCCCGCGGTGGTCGGCACCGCGATCCACGGCAGCGGCTGTACGCGGATTGGCCGGCCCTCGCCGATCACCTCCATGTAGTCGAGGCAGGAGCCTCCGTTGGTCATCAGACCGGCCACGGCCTTGGCGGCGTCGATGGCGCTGCCGCCGCCTAAGCCGACGATCACCTCGGCGTCGATCCGGCGCGCCGACTCGAGGGCGCGATCGACGTCGCCCGTCTCGGGCTCTCCGCGGATCCAGAAGGTCTCGAGGGTCACGGGCTCCGCCGCCGCGAGCTTCTCGATCCGGGCCATCAACCCCTGCTTGCCCGCGCGGTCGGCGTTGGAGACGACCAGCGCGGATCGCCCGTGCTCGGCGATCAGCTCCCCGATCTCATCGAGGCAGCCGCGCCCGAAGACGATGCGCGCAGCCGTTTCGAACCGGAAGCTCACGGCCTACCATCCGTCATCGGGAAAGAGGCTGATGTGCTTGATTCCCTCGCGGGGCCGGGCCATCCAGTCGGCGACCTTCTCCTTCCAGAGCAGGTAATGCTCATTCTGCTGGTGAGCTCGGAAGTCCTCCTCCGTGTCGTAGACCTCGTAGAGGAAGAAGCGGTTCGGATCGTCGTTGCACCGCAGGACGTCGAAACGCCGGTTCCCCGACTCGTTCCGGGTGCCGCGGGCGTTGGCGAGCGTCGCCTCGACAAAAGCATCCGCTCGGCCTTCTTTCGTGAACACCGTCACGCACACGACGTACATCGTTCACCCCTGTCATCGAGCCACCGTCGCGGCGGCAAGCCCATGTTACTCGCGAGCGCCGCGGAGCGGAAGTTACAGGACTGTAATCCCACGAGCACCGACCTCGCGCCACGGCCACGCGAATACGGAATTGTGCGTTGACTTCGAACCGTGGCCGCACCATTTCTATTCGTATCGCGGCTTGTCGAGCCGCGGGTGTTCCCGGGGGCAGAAGCAGCGGGCAACGTGTGCGCCTGGCGGTGTACGGCGTTCGGAGCCCAGGAGTCGGCGTGACGAAGAAGCTCCTCGTTTTGTCGTCGTTGTTCCTGGCCGCGTTCGCTTTCGCGGCGGAAGAAAGACACCCTCTCGAGCTGAAGCTCGCGACCGGGAGATTCCGCCCCGCGGAAAGGGAGGCCGCTGCGCCACCGTGGTTCCGCGAGCACGCCGTCGGCACGAGTGCCGACGGCAAGCTCTATCGCGTCGCCGTCACGGAAGCGGCGCTCACTCATGAGCAGCGCCGACAACTGGTCGAGGCCGGCGCCGAGCTGCTCGGCTACCTGCCCGATAACGGTTATCGCCTCCGCCTCCGGCCCGGCTCCGAGGCCGCGGTGCGCGGCCTGCCGTTCGTCGCGTGGCTGGGCAAGCTTCCCGCGCACTTCAAGGTCGCCCCGCAGCTCGCCGACCACGCGCGCCGTCCGTCGGTGGCGACCCGGCTCCGGGTCATTCTCTCTCCCGGCGAGCCGGAGGCCCGGGTGGAACGAGTCCTTGCCGGGCTGACCACCAGCGCGACTCCGTCCGGAGAGGCACGCGCCTGGCGCGTCGAGGCGCTCGTCCCCGCCGGGAGGCTGCGCGGAATCCTCTCGCGACTCGCCTCTCTTCCCGAGGTCGAAGCGGTAGAGAGCGTTCGCCCGGTGCGCCTTCTCAATCAGGACGGTGTGTGGGTCCACCAGTCGTTCGTCGGTCCCTCTCCCCAGGAGACGCCGGTCTTCGATGCGGGGATCTTCGGCTGCGGCCAGGTCGTATCGGTGGCCGACACCGCGCAGGATCACGACAACTGCTACTTCCGCGACGCGGTCAACGGACCGCCTCCGGTCTCGACGTGCCTTTCGCCTCCGTGCCCGGTCGCCACGCCCGACATGACCCAGCGCAAGGACGTGCTGTACTACAACTGGTCCTTGAGCCCGACCGGCGAGGAAGACACCTGCCCCACCACCCAGTTCCTCGGAAGCGGTCACGGAACGCACACCTCGGGCTCGGCAGTAGGGGACACGA
>Ga0209536_100010604_pt1 | contig 13567 bp, 17 predicted proteins | sample DeeMarSeWOR28_12_FD_187461 | JGI IMG/M metagenome (GOLD analysis project Ga0209536, IMG submission 187461) | Marine sediment microbial communities from White Oak River estuary, North Carolina - WOR-2-8_12 (SPAdes) (version 2) | ecosystem: Environmental > Aquatic > Marine > Intertidal zone >...
TGCTGAGCATATTCCATCTGTGTCCCAATGATGAATTATAAGACCTTTCCCATTTAGTTCTTTTAACAAGATAAAGACCCCCAATTTTTTTATTCAACAAAAGGTTTTTTGAATTTTAAAATCGTTTCTGAAACTTCCTTACGCATCATATCTTCAGGTGGAACCTGGCCGTTAACTAGTAGTTCTCTAATTTTTTTACCACTGAAATTTATATGATATTGCTGATCATGCGGACATATTTTATCATTAACTACACTTGCACATTTTATACATCTGGAAAACGATCTGAAAAAAACAGGTACAATACCTAGATCAGGAAACTCTGAAAAAATTTCATGTGCATCATAAGGTCCATAGTAACTACCCACACCAGCATGATCACGACCAACAATAAAATGAGTACAACCAAAGTTTTTACGCATAATAGCATGATGTATTGCTTCTCTTGGACCTGCGTATTTCATTGTTGTTCTTAAAATCGACATCACAGCTCGCTCTTTTAAATAATAATGTTGCATAAGAGTTTCGTATGATGCAAGGATTACCTCATCTGTGAAATCCCCCACTTTTTTCTTACCAATTATTGGATTTATAAAAATACCATCAACAAAAGTAAGTGCTGTTTTTTGAACATACTCATGACCTATATGAGGAGGGTTTCTTGTTTGAAAAGCAACTATCTCTCGCCAGTTTTTTTCCTTAAACAAAAATCTTGTTTCTTTTGGTGATAAGTTGTATTTATCAAATTCTCTGATTTTACTACCAATCAGTGTAATTTTTCCTCCAATTATTTTCTCTTTCATGTTATATACATTAGCTACACCAGGATGTTTTATATCATCTGTTTTATAAACTGTTTGGGCTAATGTTTTTTTATCAAAAGAGTAAATTTCTTCTAAATCCATTAGTGATTCAACACCTGTTTCATTATTTGTAAGAAGTATAGAGTCTCCTTCCTTTATGTTTTGAATCTCTTGTTTATCAAAATCAAGTAAAATTGGTATTGTCCAAGCGATATCATTTTCAAGACGTTTTTCTTTTAAAACATTTTCTAAATCATTTCTACATAAAAATCCTTGAAGTGGTGAAAATACTCCATTTGATATGTTAAGAATATCTTCCGCAATGTTTGTATTTATCTCAAATTTTGGTAATTTACTTGTGTCAGGTTTTTTATTTTTAATATTTCTATCTATTAGTTTTCCGCCATGTGGTTGTATCATAATATTAACTCCTTTATTCTAGATATCCAAGTGCTCTTAATCTTTCCCTTACTTTTTTTTCATCCTCTTTAGTAAATGCCTCATCGCTACCCTCTTTTTCTCCAGATATTATTTCTCTTAAAACATAGGTTACATAAGAAGATGGTGATGAAAACCCTGTTCCTTTTATTCTTTTTTTTATTTTTTCCGCAAGAGGTGTAGGTATTGAAATTGTTGTGTATTTTTTTTCTTCTTCATCAGACATAATATATTTCTCCATTTTATATTATAATTATATTTAATTATATGTAATTACGGCAAGGAGAAACAGTATATAAGTTTTATGAAAATAAAAAAAGAAATATAAGAGATTCTATTACGAAACACAATTTAGGTGGAAAATTGAAATTAAGAGATATAAAGATAGCAATTATACGAATCGAAGGTACCAACTGTGAACAAGAGTCTTTTGATGCTTTTAAAAGATTAGGAGCAAATCCTGAGTTTGTTCATTTAAAACAACTACTTAATATCGATTGTAACAAAGATGAAAAGCGTAAAATCTCAGAATACCAGTGCCTTATGATTCCTGGCGGGTTTTCCGCAGGTGATTATATAAGAGCTGGTGCTATATTTGCAGCAAGAATAAAAAGTAAATTAAACAAGGACTTAATAGATTTTGTAAAACAAGAATATCCTATATTAGGAATTTGTAATGGTTTTCAGGTTTTAACTGAATTGGGTTTACTACCTGGAATTAATGATATAATTACGCATGTTCCTGATGCATGTTTGAGTATTAATGATTCAAATAGATATGAGTGCAGACCAACACTACTTAAACATGAAAATAATGGTAAATGTGTTTTTACATCAAAAATTCCTAAAAACGATATTCGGTTAATTCCAAGTGCACATACAGAAGGAAAACTGCTTTTTCCATTAGATAAACAAGAGCATTACCTGAAAATTTTAGAAAAAAATGACCAAATTGTATTTCGCTATGTCGATTCCGATGGAAACTATGCAGGTTATCCATGGAATCCAAATGGTTCTCCTATGAACATAGCAGGAATTTGTAATCCACAGGGAACTGTATTTGGAATGATGCCGCATCCAGAAAGATCATATTATAAATATCAACATCCTAATTGGACATCAACCGGTCTTGAAAATAACATTGGTGATGGTCAAGTTATTTTTGAGTCTGTAATTGAATATATATCAAAAAATTTCTAAAATCAGTATTTCGAAACTCTTTTATAGAAAAAAACTCCTTATACATTCTATAGATTGATAAATGGGGGACTAAAATTATGAAAATGCAACTTGCTATTTCAATGACTTTATGTATTTTTTTGATTCTTTGCTCGTTTTCAAGTTCTAATCCATTGACTATTTCTTCTACATCTGCTGACTGGTCTGATGGTACCTTTCAAGGAGAATGGAGAAAACAAAATGAAAATAAATCAGGATTTATTTGGGGGACTTTAAATCAAGGTCGTCGACCAACTATTGGTACTTTCAATGGGAATTGGAACACAACAGATAAAACAGAAACAGGTACATTCAATGGTATTTTTTATGGTGTTGTTGTTATTGGACAGTGGAATAGTTCAGAAACGATAGAGTCTAATCGCGCATTTGGTATACTTAAACTCAATGAAACGCATTTTAATCTAAAACTAATAATTACTAAAACAGGTTTACTTGATATCTCTGGCACGCATGATGCCTCATTTTTACCAAAAACAACTGGCCTATATGACGTGGGTGTAAAACCTATACATTTAATTGATACAAATAGACCTGAGAACTTCACCACAGATCCTACTGATTTTAGGGAGATGATGATTCAACTGTGGTATCCCACTGAAAAAAATAATATTGGAACCAAAACCGAATATATGGATTACCCAACCTTCCAATGGCTTAAAAATCGTTCTCCAATACCATTAATTACAATACCTAATAATGCCTATTTATTTGTACGCCCTCATACACGAAATGAAACCGTCATTGCTGAAGGAAAATTTCCAGTTGTTATTTTTTCACCAGGATATAATGGAGTTTATCAGATATATACATCATTTATTGAGGATTTGGTCAGTCATGGATTTGTAGTTGCGTCTATCAATCACCCATATGTTTCTGGTATTACTGTATTTCCAGATGGAAGAACAATTGGAATTGCAAAAGTACCAATAGATCCTATAGCACGTTCAGATTTTTTTAATATGTCATTGCGTACAATCGTACAGGATGCTAAATTTGTTTTAGATAAAATAACAGAAATAAATGCAACTGATCCGGATTTCTTGGGTCATTTTGATTTATCAAAAGTCGGAATGTACGGTCATTCTTTTGGAGGCGCAAACACCGCAGTATGCTGTTTTGAGGACACGCGATTTTGTGCAGGTCTAACTCTTGATGGAGTTTTTTATCAGCAATTCATACCAGGAAACATCAATGTACCATTTCTCTTTATGTTTGCAGAAGCTCGACTATCAGATGATTCAACAGTTATGTATATGTGGAATCATACAACCAATGATACATTTAAAATGAATATATCAGGTTCAACACATAATGCTTTTACCGATGTTGGTGTTCTTCTTTCTCACTTGGTTCCATTAATTCCACCAAGAATTCTTTTATTTGGTTCAATTCCACCAAAACGTATGGTTAATATCACAAGAACTTATGTAACAGTTTTTTTCGAAGTGTATCTAAAAGGTGAACCCCTAGAAAAGTTACTGAGTTTATCTACTCAATTTGATGAGGTGCAATTAGAGTACAAACTCGGATAATTAAAGGAAGTTGTTTATTTATGCCGCGGGTTGTAACAGTCATATTAACAAATGATGAAGGAAAAATTCTTATTTTAAAAAGAAGTAAAAAAGTAAGAACCTACAAAGGTAAATGGGGTGGTGTTGCAGGTTATATTGAAGAAAATGAAAAGCCCTATGAAACTGCTATTAAAGAAATTAAAGAGGAAGTTGATTTAGACACCAAAGATATAGAGCTTTTAAAGCAGTTGGAGTCGATTTGCATTACAGATTTTTATGAAGGAAAAAAATATGATTGGAACATATTTTCTTTTTTGTTTAAAACAAAAGAAAAAAGTAAAATAAAAATAGACTGGGAGCATTCTGAATATAGGTGGATTGCACCTTCTCAATTAAAAAACCTTGAAACAGTTCCATATTTTAAGGAAATTGTGTCAAAATTATTATAAGTACCTGGATGGGGAAGTTTTGGAGGAGGTGAGGAGAGATAGGGAGAAAATAATATACTCCCCCATCCGAAATTAAACATGATAAATTTATTATATAGATTTTTTTATATAAATTATAACAAATTTTTCAAATTTTGTTATTTTTAGAATAAAAATAGTAAAAATTTAATCATTTTTATCTAATTCAGTAAGTATTTTTTCAATTTGTAAAAAAGTATCATCTATACCACCTGATGCATTTATTATATTCCAGTTTTTTACTAAAAAAAGAGCCTTTACTCTAACTTTTTTTAGTTCTTCAATTGTTTCAAACATCTCTTTTTCTTTTCGCATCTTTATTCGTTTTGACAATTGCCCAGGAGTTGCATCAAGGAAAAACATGTATTTAGAAACTGGTACAAAATGCTCAAAATATCTATATGCAAGCTTTGCTAATCTAAAAGGAAGATAAGCAGTTCCAACAAGATAACGTACCATAATAAGTGTATCGATGTCTTTTTTTCTATAGTATTTTCTAATAGAACGCAAAACATCCAGCATATAAAAGATGGATGCTTCCAATTTCTTAATCTTACCTGTACCTAGTAAAGCTTTTTTTGCTTTTTTACCAAAATAGTTATCAGTAGATGGATGAGTTCTTATTATAACTTTTTCACCTTTTTTTTCGTATCTAGTTTTTATTAAACGTGCTTGAGTATCTTTTCCAACACCATCAAGACCATCAACTATTATTAAGCGCATAAAACATCATACAAGAAAAATAATCCAATAAATAAATGCTGCAACAAATGGAACTGTTAAATTATCAACTCCTTTTGGAGTTACTCCTTCTATTAAAGCTGAAATAAACGAAATACTTACAAGAACAAATAAAATCAAAGTTGTAATATTTATATTATAGTAAATTACAGCAATTAATATTGTAATAAAAGTAAAGAAAAACATAGAAATAGAACCTACATAACTTTTTTCATCACCAAAGACCTTATATTTTCTTTTACCAAATTTAACGCCAAGTAATGATGCAAAACCATCACCATAAGACATAGCAAGAATACCAATTGCAATAACAATCATGTTTTCAAAAAATAAATAAGCCAAAATAGTCCAAGTAATTGAATAATAAACAAGTCCCATACTATGACCTGCTGCAGATGTTTTTCCTTTAATAGATTTAATTGGTGTATATGGACTCATTAAAAAAGTAAAAATAATAAAAGGACCTGCGGCGATAAACGCCATTATCTCTTTTGTTTCAAAAATTGGTAAAATAAAAGCTACATTTCCAACCATAATATGAAGGACTTTTCTACTAATATTGGGATATTTACTAAGAAGTTTTTCAGTAATTATCAAAAGAATTGCAACATAAATGTATACAAGAGCAACACCTGCTAAATCACTTTTTATCATATTTTTTAACCTCAATTAATTATCTTCAAAATTACTGGAATTAAAAATGCTAAAAGACCTATAAATATTGCATAAAATGAAAATTTTCTATACATATTTAGATGTGGCTGTTTTTTAATAATCAAATGCATAGATGCACTTAATAGCATTGTATCGGTAATAAAAACTAAAACTAAATAATAATAGTTTAAATAATAAAGCTCGAAGTTTTCATTAAAAAAAGGTATAAGACTTAGAACAACTGCTACAATATAAAATATCGCCGCAAGTATGTTTGATTTACGAACTCCAATATATTTTGGAAAAGATCTAACGCCTTTTTCTTTATCTCCTTTAAAGTCCATAACATCCTTCATTATTTCTCTACCAGAACCTGCTATAAATGCAATAAGTGCAATAATGTAAATCGAAGGATCGATTTGAAAAAATAATGTTTCATCTGTAATTACTGCAGCTCCACCAAAAATAAAAGGTATTGCCATAACATATGCTATGTAAAAATTCCCAAGTAGCTTTATTTTCTTCATTTTTGCATCATAAAGTACCGCAAGTAAAGCTGTAATTAGGGCAATTACAAAACAGGTTATATTAACAAAAAATGAGCATATTAAACCAAATGGAAAAAATATAAAAAATAGATATAATGCAGATTTTGGTTGCAAATCACCTCTTACTAGAGGTCTGTCTAATCTTTTATTTTTTCTATCAATTTCCAAATCATAATAATCATTTAATGCAAAAGTACTTGCCTCAAGAAATAAAGCAGTAAAAAATGTAAGCATAAACTTATCAAAAGAAGGAAAACCACTTCCTTTTAATGCCACCAACGAACCTACAAGTATACCTAATGCAATCATTACTCCATGTTCAAGACGCATTAGCTCCCAGATTGCTTTGATTTTTTTCATTTCAAAACTGAAATAATCTTGTTCGTTATAAACTTTGATAGAAAGAGTATTACAACCTACACATAAGATGATTATAATTCGGCTTTAAGTATTTGTATCAAAAAAGATATTTATAAAATTGCTACAGCTTGTTTATATCACTCTTTGATATATACAACCAACGTTGATTATTATAAACATCAAAATTCAGTTCTTTAACTTTTAATTTTTTTTCTTGACAAATTTTTTTAATCCAAGAATAGTTATAAAAAATTATTCCGGGTTTATCTGATTCATGGCTTCTTCCTATCCAATTTTCACCTTTATTTTCAAACTTTAGTAAACCTGTTTTATAATAAGATGTTAAAAATGAACCTGTTGTCTTTGAATTTTTAATAAATGAATCAAGCATAACTTTTATTTTATTTTTAGGAGCATGCGTCCATATTGAACGGGCTATGATAAAATCAAATTGTTCATTAAAAACTGAAAAATCAAAATCTGAATTATTGCTAAATTGTGGATTTTTTTGTTCTATTAATTCTGAACTAAGAAAATGTCTAATTCCATACTCTAACATTTCTTTATTTGGCTCTATTCCAAAGTAACAGTTTGGATTTAGAAAATTTATTAACCAATATCCTCCTCTCATACAACCGCAACCAACATCTAAGACTTTTGAGTGAGGATATAAACCTATTTTTAATAAAGTAATTAGTTGTAATCGTCCAACATTTTCAAAGTCTTCTAATGGACCTCCTAAAAATATTTTTTTATTTACAAGTTCTGCTTTTTTTTGTAGAGAATTATCTACATTTATGAATTGTTTTTTTGTTTGTTGGTTTTTAATGAATGTTTTTATTTCCCCCTTTAGTATTAAATTTAAGTATTCATTCATTTCAATTCCCTTCAGCATTGTGAAATAAAATGATGTATATATAATAAATAGACTAATAAACCTAATAAAATTTTTATTTCTGTTATATAAAAAATAAAGAAAAAAAAGATTAAATTATTTTCATTATTTCTCTATCAAAGATTAAATTTTTCAAGTGGAAATAAAAAGTATATATTTCTGCGTATAACCTGTTTAAAATAATCTAGAGTTTTTTGTAAATATTTTTTCTATGGCCAATTAGTAGTACTAGGATAATTAGTTTTTCTTTTTCAATATCGAGAATAATTCTATATTCACCGACCCTCAATCGATATCCAGGATCATCGATAAGCTTTGTTATGTAAGAGTCTGGTCTTATTCTAATTCTTTCTAAAGATTTAATTATTCTTTCTTGATCATTTTTTCCAAGTTTTTTCAATTGTTTAAATGCTTTATCGGTGAAAAAAATCTTGTAGGTCATAATCCCAACTCTTTCTTGACCTTTGTAAGAGTATGAATTTTACCTGCTTTGATTTGGGCACGTGCTTCTGCTATCTCCTTTTTTGTTTGTTCATTTAGTTCTGTAGTATCTTCTAATATATCCCAAATAATCTCTTCATATGTTTCTTTATCAAAAAATTTTCTTTTTAATAGTTCTTTTTGTAGTTTTTTACTTATCTGAATAGTAGTGTCCATAGTATACTATAGTTCGTTATAACATATAAACATTTCTGTATTTAGATTATTTTGCTTTCTATAAGAAAACTAAGATGGTTTTATTTATTAGGTTCTATTATTACTTTTATAGATTCTTTAGCTTCAGTTGTTAATTTAAATCCTACTGCTGTATCTTTCAAAGCAAATCTATGGGTTATCATATCTGTTACTTTCACTTTTTTAGATTTGATTAATTTAATTGCCTCATCAATATCTTTTGGAGCACCAGCATAGGTCGAAACCATCTTAACTTGTTTATTCCATAAATCAAATAATGGAAAAGGAATTTCAACACCAGGCTCGGTTGGTGCAAAAAATAGTATTGTCCCACCAGTTTCAACAGATTCAAGTGCTTGTCTTGCTGCAGAAGGTGCTCCAGTACATAAAATAACTAAATCAGCTAGTTTACCATTGTTATTTTTCTTAACTTGTTCAATTATATTTTCCTTTGCATTTATTACAACATCAGTTCCCATTTTTTTTGCCATCTTTAAACGATACTCATCTATGTCTGTTGAAAAAATTTTACTTGCACCTATTGCTTTTGCATATTTTATATTTAATAAACCAGCTATACCACTTCCAATTATTAAAACACAGATATCTGGTTTGATTTCTGCAATTTTCATACCACGAACAACACAGGCTAATGGCTCAATAAATGCTCCTTCCTCGTATGAAATTTCTTTTGGCAGAATAAATACTCCGGATTCAACATTTATCCTAGGAACCTTTAGATATTGTGCAAATCCTCCTGGAAAAAAATTTGTAGAATGAAGAGTATGACAAAGAGTGTGTTTATCATCCTGACAATAGCTACAAGTGTTACATGGAACATGGTGAGAAACAAATATTTTGTCTCCAACTTTGAATTTATTTACTTTTTTTCCAACCTTGACAACATCTCCTGCGATTTCATGACCAAGAACGCGGGGTGCCTTTTTTATTCTGTACCATTGCATAACATCGCTACCACAGATGCCACATACTTGAACCTTTACAAGTAATTCTTCATCATTAATTTTAGGTATTTGCATTTCTTCAATTCTAATGTCATTATTATTGTAATACATTGCAACTTTCATTTTTTCTTGATTCATACACAGACGTCTATAATTAACTATTTAATAGCTTTTATTATTCGCCTATTTAGAGGATTAATATGAAAATCGGGATTGTATATTATTCAAGAACAGGAAATACAAAAAAAGCAGCAGAGATTTTAGAAGACAAATTTAAAAAAGAAAATGCTGAAGTTGATTTAATCGAAATAGAACATGTAAAAAGACCAGGTTTTTTTTCAGCAGGTAGAGCATCAATGAAACAACAAGAACTACCTATAAAAAACACTAATTTTGATTTAAAAAAATATGATTTTATAATAGCAGGTTCCCCGACATGGGCAGGAAATCCTTCACCTTTTATTAAAACTTTTATGAGTAAAGTAGAAAATATCAAAGGGAAAAAAATAGCTGTTTTTGGTACAGGTATGAGCCCCATTGATAATAGAGAAAAATTCAAAGAAATTATTTATGATAATTTAAAAAATTTAGGTTTTAATATTGATTATAATTTCTTAGTTTTAAAAATGAAGAAAGAACAAGTTTTAGATGGCCAGCAAAATGTTGATAATTTTGTAAAAAACATATTAAAAAATATTTAGAGGTAATTTAAATGGGTTTATTTGGTCCCGACAAAATTACAATCACTCTTGAAAAATTTGATTATAAACCTGGTGAGAAAATCAAAGGTTCAGTTATACTAAATTTAAAAAAACCAACAAAAGCAAGAAAACTAGAAGTTGGATTATTTGGGGAAAGAAAAGAGCAATACAGAAGTGCTGATGGAAAAATAAATACTAAAAATGTTATTATTTATGATTTTAAGATACAACTTGGTCCTGAAGGAGAATATCAAACTGAGGAGTTTTCCTTTGAAATTCCTATTCCAAGTGATATTTTATCAATAGATGCGCGTAAAAATCTACAAGGTGGTTTGGGAACTGTTGTAGATGTTTTAAGTACTATGAGTGGACATAGAGTTTTTCCTGTTGGATGGTTTGTAAAATCTCAACTAGATGTACCGATGATGTTTGATATTAAAAAAGAACAAAAAATTGTAATAAATTAAAACAATTATTTACATTGATCGTAAACGTTTTATTCTTTCATCCAAAGGTGGATGTGTTGACCATATTGAATTGCGTAATGCTCTTTTAAAAGGATTTGCAATATACAAGGGAGCAACTGTTTTTGATCCTTTAGGATCATCAGGTATATCTTCTTTGATTTTTTCCAAGGCTCGAGCAAGTCCTTCAGGGTTTCTAGTTAGATATGCTCCATCTGCATCAGCTAAATATTCTCGTCTTCGTGATATTGCAAAATAAGTGAGTCTTGAGAAAATCGGTGCAAGAATAATAAAAACAATAGCTAAAATCAAAACAATTGCATTTCCTCCACCACTTTTTTTGCCACCTCTTCCACCACCACTGATACTTCCCCAGAAAAGCATGCGAAATACAATCTCAGCAATCAGAGCAATAGCACCTACTACTCCAACAGTAACTGTCATAACTAGTATATCTCGGTTTTTTATGTGACTCATTTCATGACCTATTACTCCTTCAAGTTCTTCTTTGTTTAATTGTTGAATCGCACCAGTTGTTGCACATATTATTGCTTCTTCTGGTTTTTTTCCTGTTGCAAATGCATTTATATCTTTTGAGTCCTGTACATAAACTGTAGGTGTGGGTAAACCTGATGCTATTGCCATTTCCTCTACCTTATATATTAATATTTTTTCATCCCTGTTTTGAGGATTTGCAGGTCTTGCACCAGCTGCAGATATAACACTTTGAACAGAAAAAGAATATGTAATTAGAATATAGGTTACAGCTATTGGTAAACCTATAGCAGTTGCAAAAATTGGTGGAGCACCAAGAATATATCCTATAGCAAATATTACAGCAAATAAGAGTAAAAGCATAAAAATACAGATTACAGCTGTGTCTCTTTTGTTTTTTCGTATATGTTCTTCTATAAGCATTTGCTTTTCCATAGTATCAAGCTATTTACGTTTTATTAAAATGATACTTTTGGTACTTCTCTTGATGCTTCAGGAATTTGCAACATCTGTTTTTCTTTCTTGCCCATCCATCTTGCAAATATATTACCAGGGAATGTTTCTACAGTGTTATTAAATGCTAAAACCGAATCATTATAGTGCTGTCTTGAGTAAGCTATTTTATCTTCTGTGTGTGTCAATTCATCCTGAAGGTTTAAAAAGTTCTGATTAGCCTTTAGATCAGGATAACTTTCTGCAACTGCAAATAATGTTTTTAAAGCACCTGTTAGCATATTATCAGCATTTATGCTATCCTGTGGTGTTTTAGCAGTCATTATAGCAGATCGGGCTTTTGTTACATTCTCAAGAGTTTCTCGCTCATGCTTCATATATCCTTTAACGGTTTCCATAAGATTTGGTATTAAATCAGCCCTTCGTTTTAATTGAACATCAATTTGTGCCCATGAGTTATCAATTCTGTTTTCATATCTAATTATTCTATTGTAGAAACCCCAGTAAATAAGTAGGAAGAATACTACAATAAATACCAAAATAATTATCAATATTAACAATATTAAATCCATTGTATCTCCTCTCCATTATTTTTGGTTGTGGTTAATGTCGTTTCTTATTTAAAGTTATCGTGAAAAAAAGTTTTTTATTTTTTTAATTTGATAGTGTTGCTAGATATTTTATTCTTTTTTTCATATTTGGATGGGAGCTAAAAACCTCAAGTAATCTATCTGCTGTAGTAAGTTTAATTTTTTTAGTACTAAGCATCTGTAGTTCATAGGAATCAATTGTTCCACTCATATCAATATCTATATCTTTTAATTCTCTTACTTCATTTATTGCATTAGATGGGTCGTTAAGTAAAAAGGCTTTCATCCCTTCTGCTTGTTTAAGTAATTTTTTTGGTGTTTTAGCACTAACTAGTGTGAATTTATAAAGAGCTGTAGCTAAATCATTTGGTTTACAACCTAACTCTACACTACCTTTATCAGCATAGTATTCTCTAATTCTTGAACCATATAGTACCAATAGGCTTGTTATAAAATAAATAGCTAAAGCCAGCAGTCCAATAGCTATTGCACCACCACTGTCTCTTCCTCTTCTACCCATTCCTCCCCAAAAAAGTGATATATAAAGCATATAACAAATCATCGGTATAACACTAAGCATAGTAATTATTACAACATCTCTGTGTTGTATATGAGATATTTCATGACCAAGAACTGCTTTTAATTCATCCTCACTTAATATATCAAGAATCCCTCTTGTTACACAAACTCGTGCATCTTTTTTTGTTCGTCCAAATGCAAAAGCATTAGGTATTTTTATTTCAGCAATACCTACTTTTGGTTTTTTAGGTAAACCTGCCTTTTGAGATAACTCTTCTACCATTTTGTGAATATTTGGATACTCATTTTCATTTATGTAGTGAACTCGCATTGACCACTCAACAATCTTTGGTCCTATTAGAAACTGAATAAAAATAAAAGCAAATGCAAAACCAAATACCATAATATAAAAAGTAAAACCTGAGTAACCAAATAGATAAGCTATACCAACAATAAGTCCATATAAAATCGAAAAAAGCAAAGCTACCAACAGATATAATCTTATTTGAAGCCACATTTATTTTAACCTCGGACAATAGTAAAAAAACTAGTATTTAAATTTTTATAATAAGTATTGCAAATTAACTATTGTAACTTTTTTAAAATTAAAATATAATACACAACGATATATGTTCAATAATAAATAATTATTAGTTTAATATATTTAGTACTACTGAAGACTCATCATTTGCAATTTTTGGATCTAAAAAAGCTGTTGACTCGATATTCACTTTTATCAAAATATTATTAAAAATAACGCCAAAAAATTCATCAAGTGAATCAGAAAAATCCTGCCAAGTCTCAACATATCTATACCAACCTGAATCCGCGGGTGGCCATCCCAAATCATCTTCCGGAGGAGGATTACCATTATAACATGGTTCGGGCCAAACAATATCTTCACATAAAAATTCCTCATCTATAGGATCCATACTTGGACCTGGATCTACTCCAATTACATCAATTTCATCTTGATCTTCAGTTAATTCTAGACTATTGATTAAATAATCTCTGGCATTAGCCGCCGAGATTTTAGCAAGCCATTCGTT
>Ga0209536_100010605_pt1 | contig 13566 bp, 10 predicted proteins | sample DeeMarSeWOR28_12_FD_187461 | JGI IMG/M metagenome (GOLD analysis project Ga0209536, IMG submission 187461) | Marine sediment microbial communities from White Oak River estuary, North Carolina - WOR-2-8_12 (SPAdes) (version 2) | ecosystem: Environmental > Aquatic > Marine > Intertidal zone >...
TAGGGGTTGTCTTCTAAAACCGGAAAGTTTACCACAGCCGCCTTTTCCCATTTGGGATCGCGCATCACAAAATCCCGCAGGGCCCCCATGGGCTGGGCGCTGAGATGGCCGCCCTTGATAATATGATTGTTCATCACTTTACGAATGCGGCGCTGCTCACTTTTACGATCGGCGCGGTTGACATAGTCTACCATAGCGCTGAAGACCGCCATGTTGGCCATCTGTCCCGATATGACCCGGGTTTCCACTTCGCTGCACCCTAAAAAGCGCTGAAACTCACAGGTCAGCAAATATTCAACCTCGGCAATAAAATCGGTGCCCTGGTAGTAAAACACATTGGCCTCTTTAAAGGCCTTGACCTGTTTGTGCTCGCCATACCGGCCGGCCGGGTCTGTGATAGATAGCAATTGCACCAGAGGAGAAGCGGTCTGTTCGGAAGGAATCAAATTAACACATTGCTGCTGACGCCAGGTGTGGTTATCGAAGGCTTTGCCGATCAGCGTTTTGGCATTTTGCGTCATTTCTTCGGCCGCGCAAACCGCTTCGCGGTCTTTACGCAGCTGATCGTAGTAGATCGGCCAGCAATGGGGCGGCGCTTCGGCCCGTAAATGATACGGCACGATGACCGCACGGGTGCGTTTGCCCCGGATGTCGATCTCAACTTCATCGCCTTCCACCAGATCGCTGTCCAGCAGCGCTAAACCGATGGCGCGCCGACCCTTGTCTTCACTTTGCCGGGTGGACAGCCCCACTCCCTGGCTTTGCCACAGTGGCACCATCGTCCCGCTGGTCACATAGCCCACATGGCGCTCGCCGCGAAACACTTTGGCTTCGGCCCGGGCAACGCCCTTGTCGATCAGCGCGATGGGCTGAATAATGCGCGGTAAGTCGGCTATCAATGAATAGTCTCGATCAACGATGCGTTTGAAAGCTTCATATTGTTTGGTCAGCGCCGCCCGGCCGATAAAGTCACCTTTTAGCGGTGATAAGCTGACGCTAAAACGGGCTAACATGCTGGCAAAGGCCGGTATTTCTTTGCCCGCGGGATCAAGCCCCAGTTCATGACCGTAGAGCGGCAATATGGCCTCCAGCCGCAGGGTGTCTCTGGCGCCCAGGCCAATGGGTTGCGCCCCTTTAGCCAGCAGCGCCTGCCAGATCCCGGCGACATCCGGGCGCGCAATGAAAAGCTCAAAACAAATCGGCTCGCCGGTGTAGCCGGTGCGCGAAATCAGCACCTGGCTGCCGTTGATCTGGGCGGTGCTCAGGCAGTTGCGCAGCGGTTCGGGCAAGCGACCGCCTGAAATCAGATCCAGCATGATGTCTTTGGCTGTAGGTCCCTGCAGGCTGAGCATGGAAATCTCTGCGGTCCGATCGATGAGCTCGACCTGGCCGAAAGACGGTCGGATTTTATCCAGATGGGCAAAATCCTTTTCGCGGTTGGCGGCATTGACCACTAATATGAATTCATCGGCAACAAAGCGGTACAGATAGGCATCATCGATTACGCCGCCGTTTTCATTGGGAATCATGGTGTAATGGCCTTCTTCTTCTTCCAACGCGGCAGCATTGTTGGTGAGCACGTGCTGCAGGAAGGCGACGGCATCTTCGCCCCGCACAATGAAGCGGCCCATATGTGAAATGTCAAAAAGACCGGCTGCTTTACGGGTAATCAGATGCTCCTGCACAATACCGCTTTGGTAATGCAGCGGCATTTCCCAGCCCTCAAATTCAATCATGTGGGCGCCCAGTTGGACATGCTGATCGTTTAACGCGGTTTTGTTTAATTTTCCCATGGCGGATAATCCTTTTTTGGCAGAAGTTGAAAATTCTGTTGCGCTTTTATGGCAGAAAATAATAGATAAAAGCATTCTGTGTGTCAAACGGATATCGCGGAAACCCACTGATATCTTCACCCCCGAATTTTCACAGGTGACGGCATGAACGCAAAAACCAGCGGGGCACCGGAAACCCTGCACGTCATGTTTCGAACCGGCGGTCGCAGCGTCGGATGGTGGCAGCTCAGTGCCAACCTCATCGGAGCCGTAACCGTCACATCCTATTTTGTTTTTTTCGACCAGGTGTTTCCGGCCATGCGGGTTAGTAATACCTTTGTTGTCGTGGGTATTATGTTCCCGTTTCTGGCCGCCATTGCTTTCTTCTTTTTCAATTTCTGGACGAAAGACCTAAACCGTTTTTTACAATTAACAGCCCAGAACAAACAAATTGAGGCCGATCTGAGAAAAAAGGCCCAGTGCAAAATCCTTGATATGCCGTTTGTCTCGGCGCTGGTGAGTTTTTTTAACTGGTTTTTGGCCGCCATCACCATGACGACCTATAGCATCGTAGCGGATACAGGCAGCGCTGAACCCTTCGCGGTTGAGCTGATTGAAGGACTCAGGGTTTTTATCGGCTGCATTATCGGCGGTATCATCACCGCTGCCATCATTTTTTTCATCACCGAAGCCAAATGCCGCCAAATATGGCCATACTTTTTCCCGGAAGGCGGCTTAGCCAGCACCCCCGGGGTATTTCGCTTCAAACTGCGTATCCGCATGTTTGTTATCTTTGTTTTGTCTAGTATTTTACCACTGATCCTGATGGCCGTCTTATCGTACAACAAAGCCCGTATGATGCTCGCGATGGATCCCAACCAAGTCATCCAGAGCTTGCTCTATTTAACGGCCTTTTTATTAATCGTCACCCTGGCCGTGGCCGTCATCCTGTCACGCTCATTTTCAACCGGCATTATCGAGCCCATTCGTCAGATGGAAGCTGCCATGGAGCGGGTCGAAAAAGGAGATCTGACCGCAACCGTGATCGTCAACAGCAACGATGAGCTGGGTGCGCTGGGCGAAAACTTCAATCAGATGACCGAAGGCCTCAAAGACCGCTATCGATTACGCCAGTCATTGGACCTGGCCAAAGAAGTGCAGCAAAACCTGCTGCCCGCGGTTGATCCCCGGTTCCCCGGCTTGGACATCGCCGGCAAAAGCATTTATTGTGACGAGACCGGCGGCGATTATTTTGACTTTTTCGACAGCGCCGAAAAAAACACCCAAAAATTCGGCGTGGTGATTGGCGACGTATCCGACCATGGTATCCCATCAGCCCTTCTGATGGCATCGGCCCGCGCTTTTTTACGGCAGCGCACGGCCCTGTCCGGCAGCATTGCCGACATCGTCGGTGACGTCAACCGCCAGTTGACAAGAGACGTGGAAGATACCGGCCGGTTCATTACCCTGTTTTATCTTCAAATCGACATGCCCAAAGGTCGTCTCAGCTGGGTGCGGGCCGGGCATGAACCCGCATTACTGTATGATCCCGTAACCGATGGCTTTGAAGAGCTGACCGGTGAAGGTATTGCTTTAGGCGTTGATAGCCGCTGGCAGTATGTCACAAGCCAGCGAGATGAACTGGGCGACGGTCAAATTATTCTATTAAGCACCGATGGTATCTGGGAAGCACGCAATCCACAGGATCAGATGTTCGGCCGGAAGGCCGTTTCCGAGATCATACGCCGACATGCGCACGCCACCGCAGCTGAAATTCAGGACGCCATTCTGATCGAATTAAATCGGTTTCAACAGGGAATTTCACCGGCTGATGACGTCACCTTGGTCATCGTAAAAGTCAGAGGAACAAATAACTCATCGCTCATAGCTGATAGCTCATAGGTTTGATGTCAGAAGTAGGGCAGCCTACGACTGCCGTCTGATGGCTCCGAGGACGAGCACGAGGACGATAAAGACCATGCAATTTCGTCCTCGTCGTCGTCCTCGTACTCGAAAACTCAAACAACCAAACACGCACAACACGCAACCCGTAACCCGAACCTCGTAAATCAAAACGCAAAACACGAAATACAAAATACAGGAGAAACGTCAATGGCAACCATATCCGTTCGCTGGGTAAATGAAAGAAACTTTGTGGGAGTGGATTCAACCGGTCATTCGGTCGTCTTATCGGGCCAAAAAAACGGGATCGGGGTCAGTCCCTCCCAGATGTTGCTGGTCGCCCTGGCGGCGTGTTCATCGGTTGATGTAGTTGAAATTTTGGAGAAAAAGCGTAAAAAGCTCACACTGCTCGAAGTTACCGCTACGGGTGAGCAGGACCCCGATCCCCCCTGGACCTATCGAAAAATTCATGTCAAATACCGGCTAGGCGGAAAAGATTTAACCGCAAAAGCAGTCGAGCAAGCGATTCGTCTTTCCGAGGAAAAATACTGTTCAGTGGCCGCCACCGTCAGGGGGGTGGCCAAAATCTCAACCGAATATGAAATCGTCACCGCTGAATCCGCCTGACGACTGACGACCGCCTTTTCATGTCGATCGTTTTCTATCATATTTCAAATTACGGAATGCGGCATAAGTGATTGTCGAAAAAAGTTTGTATATCGTATTTTTTTTTACAACCGCTAGCAACATAACCGCTTAAAATTTAAATTAAATATTGACACTCAACCCGATAACCAATAAGATTTTAGGTGATTAATGACTTTAATATGCTCTGAGGAGACACAGCATGCTGGATTCTGATCCGCAGTTAGGCAAGTACGGGATTACCGCCCGCTTGTTCAAGCTGATCAATGACATGTCCAAGGACAAAAAATTGATCCTGTTAAAGCAGCTCATCGGCGACGATGTTGCCGCCCAGCTGTGTAAATTGATTGTGGATATGTCTGAGGATCAACAGATCATTTTGCTCGAGCAATTGGAAGCTATGCCGGCAATGGAGATGCCCGAAACAACGGTCAGTCTGGAAGGCAACGAATCTTCGATGCGGGAAAATACCCGTAAACCGTGCTTGATTAACGCCAAATATCGTATTAAAAACAAAGACTATAAAAGCTATATCCTGGATATTAGCGTCGGTGGGGTGTTTATCGAAACTGCCGAGACCTTTACCATCGGTCAAAAAATTGGGTTGAATTTCACGCTGCCCACCTATTCCAAGCCGTTTAAACTAATCGGAACAATTACATGGGGCAGCCCGCGTGGCTTTGGCGTTAAGTTTGATAAGGTGCCCGCCCCCGAAAGCGAGATTTTAAAGTCATTTATCGAGCAAGAAAAATAGACCTGAGCAGGACACGGCTGAAGTGACAGCGAATTTTTTGATTTTTATTATACCCCTGAGGACAAAACCGCAACCCGCCCGCAAATGAAAGCTTTACGGTCTATTAAACATCTTTTGTTGGCCGAACGCTTCAAAAAGAGGTACGGTCTATTAAACATCTTTTGTTGGCCGAACGCTTCAAAAAGAGGTGCCGTATGAAACCGCTATCCGTTATCATTTTTCTGATGGGAATCCTGCTATGGGTTCCGCCTTCAAACGCAGATATTTATACCTGGACCGATGAAAACGGTGTCAAACATTTCGGTAACCAGCCACCCGATAATGTTACCGACGCCAGAGTTGTATTCAAAGAGGAGCCCCATGATGCGGCTGCCGATCAGCAACGCACAGAAGACCAGAACGAAGAGCTCACCGAGCTTATTAGGGATCTTGAACAAGAAGAGCAGCGGCAGGCAGCCGAAGCCAGAAAAAAAGCTGCAGAAGCCGAAAAAAACCGCAAACCGACCCAACAAGAGCGCGTCACAGCCGAAAAAAAACGGTTAGAGGAAAAAATTGCGGAATTAGAAGAAAAACCGCTGGACTATTTTGGTTCCCAAAAAAATAAGCGGGTTCGCATCGGATACTATCGATATCGCCTGGAAGAGCTAATGAGCGATCCAGATAAGTATTTTAACCAGCCATCTCAATTTGAGGGCAATACAAAACAACAGTGATCGTCGCTTAAAATACTGACAGCCACAATCAAACTCGTCTTTGTTTTCAAAATGACACCCTTACCTCCCCATCCATAGGTGCATCCTGCCCTATGAAAAACTCCTAAAGTTTATCATGATACATACCGATATGAGGTGTCGTAGCATTTATTGCACCGGATAAGAATGCCTCAATTGCATTCGCAACCAATTAAGATTGTGCCAATCACTTTGGATTTAAGGAGGGCAGTTTGATGAACACCAAAGTTTCTTTTGTCAGTGTTGTCATTTGGTTTATGTGTGTGTCTTTTTTGATTCCAACAGCCGACGCTCAACAGTCAGACCCGCTCGATGTCGTAGCAGCTGCCATTTGTGAAAAAGTCGAAGATCGTGAAGCGGTCAACGTTGGAACCCGCTTTAGCAATTCAACCTCCCGGCTGTATTGCTTTACAAAAATTGTAGGCGCCGGATCGCCCACCGAAGTCGTACATGTCTGGAGCTACGGCGATGTGGAACGCGCCCGGGTTTCTCTGGCCGTAAATTCGAGCACCTGGAGAACCTATAGCTCCAAAGCCATTCAGGCGCATGAACTCGGCCCATGGCGGGTGGATGTGCTGGACACGTCAGGCAACCTGCTGGAAACGATCAATTTCGAAGTTACCCAGTAAACAACCAACAGAAGCAAAACTGACGTATCTTATTCGAAAGCCACGTCCCCAGGGCGTGGCTTTCATTTAGCTTGAACACCGCCAATTCTGCGGACAATTTCTTGATATTACTGAATTATATCGGATTCGAGGGCTGTGAAAAATTGAAATTGACTCTGTTTTTTGATAAGCTGATAGCATAAATAGCAACTTCGAAAACTGCCGTCCGACAGCCACGAGCACATCTAACCGATCACGTTGCCCTCAGCATTTGCTGTAGAAATTGTGTGGTTGTCAAAAAAACGTTTTCAAGCGTTTTTTTTACCACCGATTATACCGCAATTCCGGTGTTCGCATCATTTTTTGCCAAAAGCGGTATTTACCAAAATGGAGGGTTCTATGACATTTGCCAATATGTTGAACATCACCAGCAATGCAGCGCTATCCGTTCTCATATGGATCGTATTGTTCCTGCTGGCGCTTTATTTTGCTCGGCGACCGTTTCACAAGGTGATCATGTCGTTTAGCAAAATTATTCGCAATGCCCTACGCCTGACCGCTGCTTCAGTGCTGTCGGCAGAAAAGCGCCTGGTATTGCGCAACCGGGAAGTTCTGATGGCCGCCGGCCTGGAAAATTCCGAAAGAATCGTTGAGCGGGAATTTGATCGAATTTCAGCTGCAGTGACCCGGGATCTTGATGGTTATCCCAATGTTCACCGTCAATTATCAGAACTCATCGTCAAGTTGGATGAAGATTACAACAACAGTGCCGACGTGCCGCCGTCTTTGCCCAACTGGATGCCGATTATTGAGTCCATTGCGAAAATCGAGCACAGCGGCGACTCGATGGTGGCCAATATGCTGGCCGAAATCAACCGCTCGCTAACTGAGCAGAACAAAAAAGCCATCGAGGACTATCGCAACTCCACAGCCGCACGGCACGGCATTTTAAACAAAATGATGCCGTTCTGGCGTAAGGTGGAAAGATCCCTGGACGGCATCGCCAATTCCATCACCAACATTAAAAAACGCGCCAAAACCGTTGATCGTTGCATGAACGATTACGAGAAAATCCGCGCCGGCTCCGACAAAGCGGCCTGCGCCTTATCTACCTCGGCGTTGACCCAATTTGCCATTGCCGGACTGGTGCTGTTGATTGCCATCGGGGGGGCCGTTATCAATTTTAACCTGATTGCCCTGCCCATGTCGGAAATGGTGGGGGGCGCCAGTTATATCGGGCCCTTTAAAACTTCTGATGTGGCCGGACTGGTAATCATTCTGGTGGAATTGACCATGGGGCTGTTTTTAATGGAATCGCTGCGAATCACACGACTGTTTCCGATCATCGGGGCCATGGATGATAAACTGCGCCACCGCATGATTATCATCACCTTTACCCTGCTGGCCATCCTGGCCGGTGTGGAATCGGCGCTGGCCTTCATGCGCGACCGTATTGCGCACGACATGGAAGTTTTGCGCCAAACCCTGGCCGGTGCGGAACAAATGGGAATGACGCCCAGCATCATTCCCACCGTGGGGCAGATGGTTTTAGGCTTTATCCTGCCCTTTGCGCTGGCCTTTGTCGCCATACCGCTGGAAATGTTTGTGACGTCTTCCCGCACAGTGCTGGGCGCAGGGGCTGCCTGGCTGCTTAGAATGCTCGCCTTTTTACTTCGCCTGCTGGGCAATATCGGCTTTTACGCAGGAAGATTCATTGTCAATGTTTATGACCTGGCTATTTTCCCCGCCATCTGGCTGGAGGGTATCATTCTGGCTTCCAAAGGCAAGAAAATGGCCCTGGCGGAAGGGGAGATCCCCGAAGAAGATTCAAAGCTGGCCGAAGAAGCCGTCGACAGCTACGAAGAAACGATTCAAATAAAGGAACACCAGGAATGAAAAAACTATTCGCATTAGCAGTTGTCATTTGCCTTCTGATTGCGGGTTGCACCGATACCAAAAGCCGCTCCACCGGGGTTTATATGTTATTGGACACCTCCGGCACCTATGCCGTGGAGCTGAAAAAGGCCCAGAAAATTCTAAATTACCTGCTGGGCGTTCTGGCGCCCGGAGATACCCTGGCGGTAGCCCGCATCGATACCGGAAGTTTCAGTGAAAAAGATATTATCGCAAAAGTCACCTTCGATGAGCGGCCGTCGGTGGCCAACAACCAGAAACGGGCCTTTATGCAACAGGTTGAAACCTTTGTGACAACCGTCAAAGGCAGCCCGTATACGGATATTTCGGGCGGCATTTTGCAGGCCATCGAATATCTGAACGAGGCTGAATCCGGTAAAAAATACATCCTCATTTTTTCAGACCTGAAAGAGGAGCTGGCCAAGGGCTATAAGCGCGATATTCCCTTCCAGCTGCCGGATTATAACGTCATTGCCTTGAATGTCACCAAGCTGCGCGGTGATAATATCGACCCCAAAGAATATCTGGCGCGCTTAGAGGATTGGCGCGGCAAAGTGGAAAAAGGCGGCGGCGATTGGGGTATGATTAACGACCTTGAGCGCCTGGATAATATTTTCGCCAATTAAACCCGTCAAAAAACCAACCCATTATTGATTTAAAGGGGTCACGATCGTTAAGCGACCCCTTTTGTTGTTCACGCCTTGTTATACGCCCTTATATGAATCAACTTGACATTGCGAAGAATCGAGATCTAATATCAACGCTGCTCATCGATCTCAAATCATCCGAATAACAGCTGGATGGGCCTCAATGCGGAAATCCAAAGCCCCAAAAAATCAGCCCTTCAATAAACGCAGCTCCGGAGATCATTTTGCGCTGCGGGTCGTAACGGCCGTGATCCTTATCATCGCCGGCTGTGCCGCTGATCGGCCGACAATGGATGCGCCGCCCGCGGTGGTGGGTCAATCGCAGCGGGTGGGCGAGCTGGCCCATCCCCAGCTCAAAGAAGTCAGCGGCCTTAGTGCCTCCAGCCTGTATCCGGGGCTGCTTTGGGCCATCAATGACGGCGGTGACGATCCGCTATTGTATGCCGTTAGCAGCGACGGGGCTGATCTGGGCACTTTTCTGGTGGAAGGGGCCAAAAATCTCGACTGGGAGGCGCTATCCTCATTTCGTCTGCCGGATGGCGCTTACCTTTTGGTCGCAGATGTCGGTGATAACTGGCAGCAGCGCCAGTCCGCCACGCTTTACGTGGTGAAAGAGCCGGGCATCACCGCCGCCGGGTTAGACAGTGACAGAGCGGTGCCCATCGCCTGGCAAATCGACTTTACCTATGAGGATGGCCCGCAGGATTGTGAAGCAGCAGCCGTGGACCCGGTCAATCAAAGCGTGCTGTTGCTCACCAAGCGTGGACTATCACCGACGCTTTATGAAGTGCCCCTGAAGCCTGCTGATTCTGGCACACCGGCAATAGCACGCCGCCTAACCAGCGTACCGCATTTTAATTGGCCCACAGACATGGACCTGTCGCCCGATGGTCTGGCGGCGGTCGTGCTGACTTACAACCACGCTTATCTTTTCAGACGTAGACCCAAAGACGATTGGCCGAAGGCCTTTCAGAAGAAACCCCAGCGTCTGCTTTTTGAGACATTGATGCAGCAGGAGGCCATCGCTTTCGGATTTTACGGCAAATCGGTCTGGCTGACGTCCGAAAGGCGGCCGGCGCCGCTGGTGCGGATAGATTTGGGTGAATAAACATTCAACCTCTGAGCTGGATAGGGTGATCTTTTTACACGTAACTCATTTAAAACAGGTATTCACCTTTTTGGGTTTGCCTGTTTAGCCCGTTGAGTCCGCCTGCGGATTAGGCCCGTTGCAAAAGAAAATTGTCTATTTATATTTTTTTACTGGGTAACGGGCCAACGGGCAACGGGCTCAACCTATTGTTGTTGGCAAAATGTTGAAATAGCCCTTAGACATCAGAATTAATATATTGCATACAGAACCGAAGACATCACCGTTTAAAATTCGCAATGTGCGTCTGTTTATTGCCTTTCGGGTTTTTTTTAACTGCCGCTTTTATTATCCGGTATTTACCATTTTATTTTTAGACTACGGCCTGACCCTGGAGCAATTTGCCCTGCTGAATGCCGCCTGGGCAGCAACCATTGTGCTGCTGGAGGTGCCCTCCGGCGCCCTGGCCGATACGGTGGGCCGCCGGAATTTGCTGGTGTTTACCGGTATCCTGATGGTCATCGAAATGATTTTGCTGTGCTTTGCGCCCCGGGGCAACGCGCAGCTGTTGTTTCCCATATTTCTGGTCAATCGGATCCTCAGTGGGGCGGCCGAGGCATCGGCCTCTGGTGCCGATGAAGCCATCGCCTATGACAGCCTACAGGCCGAAGGCGATATCCGGGATTGGCCGCAGGTCCTCGAAAGGCAGATGTGGGTGCGATCCAGCGCTTTTATCATCGCTATGAGCCTGGGGGCAGCGGTTTACGATCCGGATCTCATGCAGCGCTTGGTGGATGCAATGGGAATCAAAGTGCAGTTACATCAAGGCATTACCCTGCGCATCCCGCCTCTACTGACGCTGCTGATGGCTATCTGCACCCTCATCACCGCCTGGTGCATGCGCGAAACAGAAAGTCGCCATCATCAGACAGATGATGGCCGGACCCCATCAATCGCCCAGGCATTTAAACTGACCCTTACCGCCGGCGTCTGGATCCTGCAAACGCCCTTTGCGCTGGTCATTATTTTGGCCGGTTTGGTCTTTGATAACTGCATTCGCATGATTATCACCCTCAACAGCCAATATTACCGCCTCATAGAGCTGCCGGAAGCCAGCTTCGGTTTGATCGGATCCGGGCTGGCCATTATCGGATTGATCATGCCGCGCCTGGCCCGGCGCATGGTGCAAACCCGTACGCCGGTATTTAATCTGGCTATCATGGGTACCCTGACGCTGATTGGGCTGATCGGCATGACGTTTTTCTGGCCGATTATCGGTCTGCTGCCGCTGATCATCCTGGTGGCTGTCATGTACCTGGAGAATTTTTTCCAAAGCCATTATTTAAACCGCATCACCGATTCCTACCAAAGGGCCACGGTCTTAAGCTTTAAGGGGCTGTCGTTTAATCTGGCATACGGCCTGATCGGCGTGCTGTATTCTATGCTGCTGGCATACCTGAGTATAGGTATCAGCACCAACCGGCCGGATATCAGCGATATCCAGCTGGAAAATCTGGTATTCATCAAATCCATCGCCTGGTTTCCAGGGTATTTTCTGCTGACGATGCTGGCCGTGTTGGTGTTTGCCCGCTGGCGGTTGAAAAACACTGAAGAACACCGGCGCATCGGTTAGAGCTGTGCGCCTATAAATTGGGGTAACACGCCAGCGCAACCACTAGATAGTGTACTTTTTTATTGCCTTTTCTCATAAATACATCTATTTTTAACATACGGCGGGAACGCATAAACATCCCATAAATTTTTAAACCAAAAAGAATAGGACAAAAAAATGGCACATTCCGAAAATGGTCGTGACAAGGATTTTGTGATGAACAGCAGTTACCGGGCAAATGAAAACGTTGAACCCCGCGATGATGCTTACTACGAATCCGGCAGCACTTCCGGCGGACAGCCATTTAAACATATCTATATTGCCATCGCCGGATTCCTGGTGCTCATCGTCCTAACCGTGGTGGTCATCGCCCGAACCTACAGTCTGGCCGAAAAAGCCCAGCTGCTGGCGCTGCAATCCAGACTCGAACAATTAGAAAGTCGCCTGGGAACGATGGAAGGCGAAGGTGGATTAGCCCAGACCGGTGGCTCGGGAAACCAGCTGATCCTGTTGACCGAACGCCTCGACCAACTGGAAGCCAATTTGACTGCCAGGATCAAAAACCTGTCCACCCCGTCTAATGTATCCGCAACCCCAAAAGCCCCGCAAGCCGCAAAAAAGGCTGAAGCTGCCCCAAAGGCCGAAACCACGAAAGCTGCTCCGGTGGCTAAGACAGCGGCCCCGTCTAAAATTCACACCGTTAAGCAAGGCGAAACCCTGTATCGCATCAGCCGCCGCTATAATCTTACCGTCGACCAATTGCGACAATATAACCAGCTCGATTCAAAAGCTGCGATTTATCCCGGACAAAAATTAAAGGTTTCCTCCCCTCAATAAAACGTTGCCGCCAGGTCCGACAACCACTGAGGCAATTTCCATCAAGGAGCGGGAAGCCTCGATCTGTAATCATTTACAGCCTTCTATCTAATTTTAAGGATCACTTCTTTTTTCCTTAAGTTCACCCGCCACTCAGCCGATAACAACCCCAGGTAAGTGCGTGCAAAAACCTAAATTTTGCATACCACCACAATAAATGACCGGGGGTGACCGTGGCTGATAAAAACCCATCAGAACATCGTAAGCAAAAAAAATTCGACCGGCTGACGGAGTGTATCATTACCCCTTTTTACCGCCTGAATATCGCGCGCAAGCTGATGCTGGGATACAGTGTCTTGCTGCTGTTGCTGGTGGGGATCTCTGTTTTGGCGCTGTATAACCTGAACCGGCTCAATGACATCAACAGCAGCATCCATGAGACCGATCTGCCAATCGTCAATATCTCGGGCAAGATGATTGATGTCATCCTGGCCCAGGAATTGTATGTCCAGCGCTACCTTATTTTAAAGAGCCCGGATGTTTTTAAGGATTTCTGGAACAAGGAAAAGGAATTTAATACGCTGATCGAGCAGTTGCAGGCCTTACCCGGTCAAAAGGTCTATCCCATCCAAAAAATTGTCAGCCTGCAGACCGAATATAAATACATCCTCTCAGAGGCCATTGGCTGGATCGAGGATCCCGAATCTCCAATATCAAAGGCTTTTGAGAAAAATATCAAAACCCAGCAGGAAAAAATCATCGCCGTCATCAAAACAATGCAATCCCAAGCCCTGCGGCAGCAGCGAAAAAAAACCGCTCAAACGGCCACCATCGGGCGCATCGCTTTTAAGGCCGCAGCGGTTCTGTGCGGTTTAGGCCTGCTGTTCTCGCTGACGGCGGCTTTTATCATCACCCACAATATTTCAGGGGCCATCAAAAAGCTAAAACACGCCACCGGCAAGATCGCAGAAGGTAAATTTGATTACCGTCCCGACATCCGCAACCAGGATGAACTGGGCGATCTGGCCCAGGCATTTGCCAACATGGCACAACGCTTAAAGCGGCTGGAAGAAATGTA
>Ga0209536_100010606_pt1 | contig 13566 bp, 10 predicted proteins | sample DeeMarSeWOR28_12_FD_187461 | JGI IMG/M metagenome (GOLD analysis project Ga0209536, IMG submission 187461) | Marine sediment microbial communities from White Oak River estuary, North Carolina - WOR-2-8_12 (SPAdes) (version 2) | ecosystem: Environmental > Aquatic > Marine > Intertidal zone >...
GGGAAAGGGGAAAAGGGAAAAGGGGAAAGGGGAAAGGCTGCCCGCTGAGCGAATCGTTGGCGAACCGGCGGGACCGCTGTAGAATCGAACCGACGATCTGCGACCCAACGACGTCGCAATCCTTCCATCCGTCCATCCGCCCATCCGTGAAGGGGGTGTCCATGTCGGCGGCCAAGGCTACGACTCACCACCCGTGGTTCTTCACCACGTCTTCCTTGGGACTCGTGGCCTTGGCGAGTTGCGTACTGCTCGCCGCATCCGGCTCTGCGCAGAACCTCGACTCCGGCCCGACCTACGCTGTCGAGGCGCTCAGAGAGGACTTCGCGCTCCTGCGCGGCGCCCTGGAGGAGGCACACGCCGGGCTGTACCGCTACAGCACGAAGGCTGACATCGACCGGATGTTCGCCGCGGCCGAGGGCCGACTCAGCGAGCCGATGACCGAGTTGGCGTTTCTGCGGGTGGTCGCTCCCGTGGTTGCGGGGATCAACGACGGCCACACGGGGACCGGCCCGTCCACCGCGCTGTCGGCACACCTCGACACTCTCCCGATCCTGCTGCCGTTCACGCTGCGGTTCGTCGATGAGCGCGCGTATCTGTTTCAGGATCTGAGCGATGCGCCGGGCATCCCGTTGGGCGGCGAGCTGACCAATCTGAACGGAATGGCGATGTCCGACGTCGTTGCGCAGATGCTGCCGTTCATCTCGTCGGACGGACGCATCCGCACGGCGAAGTTCCGGCGCGGGCTGGAGCGCCCGACCACGTTCGGGCGGCTGTACACCATCGTGTTCGGCGTGACCACCGAGTTCACGCTCAGCTACCGGCAGACGCCCTCCGACGCACCGACGACCGTCACCGTACCTGGCGTCACCAGCGCCCAGTTGCAGGCACGGCTCGGGGAGCGGTATCCGCAAGAGGCCGCCGCCCAGGGTCGTCCGCCGATCGAGCTCACCTGGGTGGACGACGTCCCGGTGCTCTCCGTACGCACGTTCAATGGGGGTACGTACGGACAAGCGGGGATCGACTACCCTCGGTTCCTGCAGGAGACGTTCGCCGAGTTGGAGGCGCGTGGGAGCAGCAGCCTGGTGATCGACGTGCGGGGCAACGGCGGGGGCACGGATCCTTATGGAATGCTCCTGGCCGCCCACCTGCTGGACCGTCCCTTCGAGTACTACCGCGCGCTCGAGATCAACGCGCCCCGGTTCAGCTTCCTGGACTACACCAACCAGCCCGAGTGGGCGATGGCCGACTCATCGGTGCGCCGGAACGAGCGCGGCGTCTACGATGTGCTCGGACATCCGAACCTCGGGATCAAGCAGCCGGTGGAGCCCGTGTTCGGCGGTGCGGTGATCATCCTGATCGACGGCGGGAGCTTCTCGGCCACCGGCGAATTCACCTCCGTGGTCCATCACCTCGGCCGGGCCACCTTCGTCGGCGAGGAGGGAGCGGCGGGCTACTACGGCAACACGTCGGGCGCCGGTGTGCTTCTCACCCTACCCCAGACCGGGCTCAGGATCCGCATCCCGTTCATGCGGTACAGCTGCGCCGTTTCGGGTTACGAGCCGGCCGACCGAGGCCTGGTCCCCGAGCACGAGGTGATACCGACGATCGAGGACCTGCTCGCGGAGCGCGATCCGGCGCTCGACGTCGCCCTGGAGCTGGCGCGGCGGTAGACGGCAGGACGGCGGACAGGCAGACGAACGGCGGGGCGGTCAGGCATCCTACGCTCCGTCCATCCGTTCGGCGTCAGGTGCTGCCGGGGAGCACGGCGTCCCGATCGGGACGCTACTGCCCGGGGAGCTCCCGCTCGGCGAACTCGAGCACCAATTGTGTGGTGATTGCGGTGGCGAGGTCCTCGCCGCGGGCGCGATCCTGCACGTAGTCGTTCCAACGCTCCGGCGGAATCGTCCTGCCCAGGCTTTCTTCCAACCGAAACAAGAGATCGAGAAAATCCAGCGACTCGGCGCCCAGGTCTCTCACGAGTGCGGTGTCGGCACGCACCTCCTCCGGGGCGACCATGAGCACCTCGGCGATGATGTCGCGCACGAGTGCGGGCAACTGCGCTCGCGTTACAGGCGACGGATCAGCAGGCATGCGTTTTGGCCTCCGAATCCGAAGGAGTTGCTGAGCGCGAGCTCGACTCGTGCCGGTCGTGCCGTGTTCGGCACACAATCCAGATCGCACTCGGGATCAGGGGTATTGTAATTGACGGTTGGCGGCAGGAAGCCGTCAGTCATGGCGAGCACGCAGATGATCGCCTCCACCGCGCCTGCCGCAGCGAGCACGTGCCCCATCATCGACTTGGTCGAGCTCACCGGCACCGACGACGCGTGCGCCCCGAGCGTCTGCTTGATCGCTCGGGTCTCGGTGATGTCGTTCATCACCGTGCCGGTGCCATGGGCGTTGACGTAGTCGACGTCCTCCGGATCGACGCCGGCATCCGCAAGACACAGGCGGATTGCCGAGGCGGCGCCCAACGCATCGGGACGCTCGTCGGTGATCCGGTACGCGTCACTCGTCGCCGCGTACCCGGCCACCTCCGCCAGGATCGGCGCGTCGCGGGCGCGGGCGAACGCCTCGCGCTCGAGGAGAACGACGCCGGCACCTTCGCCGATCACGAATCCGTCCCGGTCGCGTTCGAATGGGCGTGCCGCCGCGGTCGGGTCGTCGTTCCGCCGCGACAACGTGCCGAGCATGCTGAATCCCAGCACGCCAACGGGGTTGATCATCGCATCGGTTCCCCCGGCCAGCACCACGTCTGCCGCTCCGGACCGGATGAGCCGAGCGCCTTCCCCAATCGCCTGCGTCCCGGCGGTGCATGCCGTTGCCAGCGTATTGCTCGGTCCGCGAGCGTCGTGCAAGATGCTGAGGTGTGACGCCGCGAGGTTCGGCAGACCCCGCAGCGCCGAAATCGGGTTGGTCATCGCCCGATACGCCTTCGCGAACGCCGGAATATCGAAGTCGAACGATCCGGACTCGCGCGCCGCCTCGAGGACTGCCCGCGCCTCTCCGGCAAGCATGTCCAAATCGACCGGGCCCATGCCGCCGACACCAAGAGAGACGCCGAGGCGCAGCGGATCGACGTCAGCGCGGCCAAGGCAGGCCGCGCGGCGGGCCATGGCCGCCGCCGCCGCTCCGAACAGGGCCGCCCGGCTCATGTGCTTGGTGAGCTTGGGTTGCTCGATGAACGTCCCGAGGTCGGCGTCCGCGTCGTCGACCTGTGCGGCGATTCGGACATCGCATCCCGTGCAATCGAAGGCCGTGAGTGGTCCGACTCCGCTCAGACCCTGCCGCAGGCCGTGGGACAGCGCCGTGATCCCCACACCCAGCGGCGTCACCGCGCCGAGCCCCGTGATCACGACGCGCTCACGCACTGTCCGGACTCGGATAGTCGCCGCGCCACACCGCCCGTACTCGATCCCAGTGTGGCTGATAGGTGGGCGGGATGACGTCGCCCGTCGGCAACAGGCGGAACGTGAAACGTGCGGCGGCGACGGCCCTCCTCTCGATCGTCGCTTCACCTCGCACGCGCGCGCCGTCATCGTTCTGTGATTCGATCTCCACCGCGAACCGGACCACGTCGCCTGGTCGCGCGAACGAGGAGAACCGTGCCCGGTCCACCGAGACCATGATCGCCACCTTGGTGCCACCGGACGAGTCCGCCAACAGGACGCCGGCGGTCTGGGCCATGCCCTCCAGCAGCAGCACTCCCGGGAAGACCGGATTGCCGGGAAAGTGATCGTGCAGCACATCCTCACTGAGGGAGACGGTCTTGAGCCCGACCGCGCGTACCCCGAGCTCCAACTCCGTGATACGGTCCACCCAGAAGTGGCGCATGCCTACACCAGACTCAGGCCGCCGTCCGCGACGATGACCTGACCCCGGATCCACGCAGCATCCGTATCGAGCAAGAGGGCGATCACCTTCGCGAGATCGTCCGGCACCCCCAGCCTGCCGCACGGACGTCGCCGACACTCGGCCTCCACCGCTTCGAAGAAGGGGAAACTCCGCAGCGAGTCGGTATCAACCGGTCCGCCACAGACGGCGTTGACGTTGATCCCGCGATCCGCGAGCTCCACCGCCAGGTAGCGAACCAGCACTTCAAGCGCGCCCTTGGCGGCGGCGATCGACCCGTAGCCGGGCATGACGCGCTTCGCTCCCAGGCTGCTCACCGCCACGATGCTCGCGCCGGGCTGCAGCATGTCGCGCGCTGCCGAGACGAGAGCGACCAACGCCGCCACGTGGGACTCCCACGCCAGCCGCCAGCGATTCGGACGCGTCTCGAGCACCGGCGCCGGGGCACCCAGTCCCGCGCAGTGCACCAGCCCCCGCAGGGTTCCCACGTCGGCCCGAATGCGATCGATCAGCCCCCGGCACTCCTCCACCTTGGTGAGGTTGCAGCGATGGAGGAGCACCTCGCTGCCGACGCTCCGTACGTCGTCCGCCACGCGCTCGGCCGCAGCCTCGTTGCGCAGGTAGGCAACGGCAACGTGCCACCCGCGCGATGCCATCAGTCGAGCCGTGGCGGCACCGATGCCGCGGCTTCCGCCGGTCACCAGCACCCAGGCGTCGCGAGACGTTGCCGATGCGCTCCGTGCGGGCGCGCTCACGCCGGCATGCCCGTCAGCGACTCGCCGCCTCTTGCCAGGCGCCGTAGCGCTCCACCGCGTACACCGCCGCTGCATCCGGCGTCCGGAAGAACTCGTCGATCAGCGCCGTCTGCGGCGTCCCGTCCTGCGACAGATGCAGCCGGTAATACCCACGGCTGTGGAGGAACATGGTGCGCGTCAGACCGGGTTGCGGATCGCTGACGGCCGGGAACGTCACGTCCGCCCAGTCGCCGAGCGCTGGCATCTCGTGATACTGATCGTCCGCCGCGACGAGCAACGCCCGTACATCCCGTCCCCGATGATCCTGCGCCGCCATCAGAGAGGTCGGCGTCACGCGCACCTCCGCATCGGACGAGTAGTCCACGGCGAAGGAGTTGAGCGCCCAGAATCCGAGGGGTGGACGGATCCGGACGCGCAACTCGTCGCCTGGGACACGTGAGACGTCGAGCGGTACCACGCGGTCTTCGGCGATGAACGGCCCGCCACCGGGGAGCATCCCCCGCACTTCCCAACCCGACGGCTCTTCGACGTAGAGCTTCAGCAAATACAACTCTTCGCGATAGTTCCACTGCATCAGTGAGTCGAGCACCACCGAGTCCCCGTCGATTGCCGCGTACCAGTCGTCAATCGCCGTTCCACGCAGTTCGAGCATCTCACGGATCATGTGCGAGCCCCACAGCCCGGTGGCAACATTCGCGACGAGCTTCGCCGTCGTGGCACCCTCGGGCTTGGGGAAGGAAAGCACGATGTCCTGGCGCACTGCACCGCCTGCACGACGTTCGGCCATGGGCTCCCAGATGCGACGGTCGGTCTGCTCGAGCCACGACAGCAGATCCCGGCCGTCCGCATCCCGCACCGCAGTTGGTGGGAGTGGTGACTCGAGGGTGTGGATGCCCCCCCACTCGTCGGCGACGGCGCGTGTGCCGGTCGGGTGATCAACCGCCCAGATCTCGAACAGGTTCGTGAACTGGGTTTCGTTGACCTCGTTGGTGACGCGGATGCGATACGCACCGTCGACGGCCCTGAGGTTCTCCAGCTCCGCGTAGTCATCCCGCTCGAGGCCGGCCGTGACGGCACCGCCGTACGGCTCGGCGTCGAAGACGAACTGCGCGCCGTCCCACGAGTACACGAACGGGCACGACTCCTTGGTGGCTGCAACGATGATGGCAGCAACGAGGAGGACGCCCGCTACCACACCGACGACCGCACCGATCGTACCGAGCGTGTTGCCGGACCGACGGGCGAGCCAGACGCGCTCCACATCGGACAGCGGGGCGGCGAAGCGCGTGGAGTCCTTCAGGATCGCATACGCCGAGTCGTTGGCAATCCATGGACGCACCGCGGCGACCAGATTCCCGCGCCGTGACGCCCGTTGGAACTCGATCACCGTCCCGGACTTCATGGTGAGGGCGATAATCCACTCGCCCTGCTGCCGCTCCATCGCGACGGCCTGAGGCTCGACGGCACGCCTCCTGGTCGAGTGGCACGCGCTAGTCTCGAGCAGGAGTACGGCACACAACACGACTGAGACGATTCGTTTGAACACGGCGGACCTCACTGCGGGCGAGGGAACACAGCGAGAAAACCGAGGGCGGCGCTAACGTATCAGCGGGTGCCTCGGTGCGCCAGAGAGGAAACGAGCAGGCGCGGATGATCCCGCGGGTGCACTCGGGATGGAGCCCACGCCAGCACTGCGACGGGCAACGCGGGGCATACCGCGATGAAAGGGAATGACGGGCAGACGGCACCCCCCGATCCGGCTTGCCGCCTCCCTGCCCACGTGAGGCCTTGCGTCGCTACGGGATCAGCACCGTGACGACCAGCGGCTCGCTCTCCTCACGCCCCCCCGCCAGTCCGCGGACTCGGTATTGACCCGAAGGCAGGGTCCGGATCTGCTCGTCCACGACGATCCAGCCACCCCACAGGAACGTTTCTGTCCGCAACTCGCCCGGATCGAGGCCCTGCTCGACGACGTCGGCGGTGCACTCCCGGAAGTCGATATCGTGCCACAGACCGGAGGCATCCTCAACGGTGAGCCCAAGCTGACACGACGAGCTCCCCGAGCCCCACACGATACGCTCGTCACTGAGGTTGTCGGCGGTGACGGCGAATGCTCCTGGTTCCATTGGGGAAACCACGGGGCTCCCATCGACCCCCACGGCGACGACGTCGACCGACAGCGAATCGCCACAGGCAGCCAGCAGCACGATCCCGCAGACTGCCGCCAAATCCGGTGCCCTGGCACCCACTCTCATGACCCTGCCTCCGCGTAAGCGACGCACACGATCAGACCATTGCCGCTATGTATGACCCCGCGGAGTCAGTTCCGGTCACCGATCGAGAGGGCCGAACCCCGAGACCGGCGCGCTGCCGACCGGCTGCGTCCTCAACGACCCAGGGTGGACTCGGCTCGCGATTCGTTGGTCGGCGAAATGCGTTGACCCGCCTCCCCGTCGGCGCGCCGGGCTACTCGGCCGTCGAATGCAGCGCAAATGCCGCTCCCTGCGGATCGAGGCACTGCGCGACGAAATCGCCGCCCGGTACCTCCATCGGTCCGTTGAGGACCGTGCCACCCTCCCGCTTCACGGCTTCGACGGCCTCCTTCACATCCGGCACGCGGACATAGTAGAGCCAGCCCGGTACCGGCATCTCCGCCGGCTTGTTGAACATCCCCCCGAGCGGCCACTGCCCGAAGCCATACATGCGGTACGTGCCCACCTCGCCCATGTCCATGTCGTCGGTCTTGGTCCAGTTGAACAAGGCGGCATAGAAGTCGAATGCCTTTTCCCAGTCAGCGGCTGCCAGCTCGTGCCACGAGAACTGCCGGACGGCCGGCGGAGCATCGACCGGGATGCCGCTCTTCGCCTGAAAGATCGCGAACACGGCTCCCTGCGGATCGGCGAGCACGGCGAACATGCCTTCGTTCGGAATCTCCCGCGGCTCGACGTGCACCACGCCCCCACGCTCGACCGCCTGCTGAACGGTCGACGCACAGTCGGGCGTCGAGATGTAGGCGAGCCAATGCGGCGGGACACCGCCGGCCTTTGCGTCATCGGGCAGCTCCATGACCCCGCCGAGGGGTGCGCCGGGATCGTGCGTCCACATGGTGTACGGCATCGGTCCGTCGTACGGCATCGTGCCCCAGCCGATCACCGTCGTGTAGAACGCCTGCGCCGCACTGGGATCGGTGGTCATCAGATCGTACCACACGAACCGGCCGAGCGTGTTCTCTGCCATGGGAGGTCTCCTTTCGGATGACTGATCGGGAGGGTGGGCGTGCAGGCCGACCCCGGACGCGAATACCGAATATATGCCGAAGATCCTGTGGTGGCCAGCAGGGGTCACCTACCTGATGGACCCGCTCTTCTCGGGAGGCGAACCCGTCCGGTGCTCGTGCACGATCTCAGTTATCTGAAGTGTCGAGTCAACCGGAGCGGCGGCACGGCTGCAGCGTCAGAGTCGCCATCCATTCATCCGTGTCCCACCTAGCCCCCTGCAAGCCCTCGCGCCATTCTCCAAGTGAGCATCTCTCGAGCCCACCGGAGCACGAGTGAACGAACGCGAGCGCTTTCGCCGTCTCATGCGCGGAGAGCCGGTCGACCGGCCCCCGCTCCTCGAAGAGGGCGTGCGGGCCGGCGTACTCGAGCGCTGGCACCGAGAGGGACTCCCCCACGGCACGACACATCTCGACCGGTTCGGCCTCACCCCGCACGAGCGAGTGGGGCCGGACCTCACGTTCAGACCGCGCTACTTCGGCCGCATCGTCGATCTGCCATTGCGTGAGTACCGCCGCGCGTTCGACGTGTCCCGCAGGCGGTTGCCGCGCGATTGGGTTGCCGTCGCGGGGCGGCTCCACGCGCGGGAACACGTCGCCTGCATCTGGTCCTCGCGCGGCCTGCTGCAAGCCCTCGGCGTGGGCGACTGGCCCACCCTCGAGCAGGCGTTGCTCGCCACCCGCGAGCGCGCGGCGCACGTGCAGGAGCTACTGGACCACTACGGTGACTTCTGCGCGCGGATGCTGGAGCTCGCGCTCGAGGACGTGGACCCGGAGTTCATCTACTTGAGCGAGCCGATCTCCGACAACCAGGGGCCCTTGATCTCGCCCGCGAGTTTCGCGGAGTTGATGATCCCCGTGTACCGGAAGATCGTCACGGTCGCCCAGCGACACGGCTGCGCCAACCTGCTGGTGAGCACGTATGGCAACACGAATCGTCTGTTCCCTGCCATGATCGACGCGGGCGTCTCGACGATCTGGCTGTCCGAGGCGCCTGACCTGCCCGAGCTCGACTACCGCGAGCTGCGACGGCGCTTCGGCCCCATGCTCGGCCTGATCGGCGGGATTCCGCTCAGCGTCCTGCGGGAGCGTTCACCCGAGCGTCTCGCCAAACGGGTACGCGAGACCGTGCCTCCGCTGCTCCGCGAGGGGCGCTACATCCCCCTTGCCTCGGGGCGGGTGCGTGATGACGTACCGTGGGATACCTACCGCCGCTACCGCGAGCTGCTCGCAGCCCTGCTGGATGCTGACGCAGTCAGCGAGGCAACGGAAACACCGGGGCCGGCCTGAAGCGCCACTGACGTCTGTCGCACCGACAGCACCAGCGCCACTGCAGATCTCGACCATCTCAGTTGGGTTTTCCCGTCCTTGGAGGGGGCGGCCAGCCGGTCTCTACCGCTCAGGCATCTGACAAGGAAGCAGGACCCGCGGGAGCGGAACTGCTTGCACTAGAGCAACATAGTGCTGCTACAGCAGACGTTGTGGTTCCGCACGTTTTGTGATGTGGATCATTGCGCGCACGGCGCAACCCCACTCGCCCGATAGCGCTCCCGCCACACTCGCCTTAACTCCTAGTCGCTCAAGGTAGTACGCCGGATCTCGCCAGTCGCGGCGCAGGTCGGCGTCGCGCCCGGGCCACAGAATCCACCGGCATTTGCGAACGGAACGGCAATTGAACTAACGCATTCCGGTTTCGCAGCGCTCGCTGGCTTGTTCGAGAAACAGCTGGTTCGGGTGACCGCTCGTCCCCTCCCCACGGCGCCCGGCGTAGGAAGACGCTGTCCAACCACAACAGAGCGAATGACCATCCGAGGACGCATCCGTGTGGGATGAGTCCAGAGCGCCAGCTGCGCATGCACTGGCGCACGGGGTCAACGGCGCCAAGGCGCGACTGTGTCGGCGGATCGGAATCCGCGGGCACTGCCCGGTGCCGTCGGCCCCTCCACGACTTCGCCGTGAGGCGCAACGGGATTCCAATCAGGGCACCACCCATCAACCGTGTGAGGAGGAGAAAGATGAGTTGGCGATTCTCAAGGACAGCGCCTCTGGCGGTGCTGCTCGCGGCCTTCGTGTGGGCCTGCGACGGTGATCAGCCGGACGCGGTCGCGCCGCTCGACAGCGACTACGGGCCGGCGTTCGCGGCGGCCGTCGGAGGCCCGGGACCCACGGGCGCGATCTTCACCACCACGCCCGATGGCGGCATCGTGAACGAGAACGTCCGCTACGAGGCGAAGATCGAGGTCTACCTGGACGGCGGACCGCCCCCCAACGCACCGCAGACCGCGGCCGGCCTGGACGACGGCAGGTACGTCTTTCAGGTGACCAACCCGTCCGGCTGGGTGTTGCTCTCGATGGATCCGGCCAAGTGCCGCGTCATCGAGGTCGCAGACGGGGTGATCACGCGGCTCGTCAACCCGACCGAGCTCGGTTTGGAAGACGGCTATTCGTCCGGGAACGGCAAGAACGCTTTGACGGTGCCGGCGTGCCACGTTCAGGACGAGCCGGACGGTATCGCCGGCCCAAGCGGCCGCCACGACACCAATACGGACGTGGACTACGGTGAGAACGGCGCCATCGTCGTGCAGCTCATGCCGTTCCTCGACACGCCGAACCCCGGCGGGGTCTACAAGGCCTGGGTCACACCGCTGGAGACGTATCTGTCACGCGACGGCGATCTGGAAGAGGTTCCGTCCGATCTCGTGCGGAAGAAGGGCGAGATCCAGGGATTCAAGAACGACCCCGGCTTCGGTCCGCCGCGGTCCGTGCAGAAGACGGACAACTTCAAGGTCAAGGAAGTCCCGCCGCGCATCAAGGTCTTCAAGTACGAGGACCTGAACGGCAACGGTGTGAAGGATCCCGGCGAGCCCGAGATCACGGGCTGGACGGTCTGCATCAGCGAGACCCTGTTCGACGACACCGAGGTCACGAACTGCTTCCCCACTCCCGTCGATCGGGCCGTCGCACCCGGTGCCACGGTGACCGTAACCGAGCTCTTCCCGGACAACATGTGGGAACTCTCCTACGTCACCATCGACGGCATCTACGTGGATCCACCGGAGGTGTCGGTGGAGGTCGAGTTCGGTCCCGGCGATCTGGAACGCACCGTGGTGTTCGGCAACTGGAAGTACGCCGAGAAGAACGGCTACAAGTTCCACGACCTCAACGCCAACGGCACGTGGGACAAGCCTGGCGAGCCCGGTCTCGAGGGCTGGACCATCAAGCTCGACGGCTACGACGGCAAGGGCAACGCCGTGAACCTCTCGACCCAGACCAACGGCGGCGGGTTCTACAAGTTCCTGGTCCCGCCCGGCACCTACGATGTCAGCGAGGTCTGCCCGAGTGACTGGTACCAGAGCGTTCCCGCGGCTGCCGGCTACGCGTGCGGCGCCGGCAAGTACGAGGATCTGACGTTCCAGTCGGGCGACGTGGATGCAAACAACGACTTCGGCAACTTCAAGTCGGTGCTCGTCATGGTCCACAAGTTCAAGGACCTGAACGGCGACGGTATCCGCGATGCCAACGAGGAATGGCTGAAGGACGTCAAGTTCTGTCTGTACGACGGCGACGACAACCTCGTCAGTGACGACGACTTCGTCGGATCCGCCCAGAACGCCTGTCAGCTCACCGACGGCGACGGCGAGATCACCTGGGACGACCTGCTCCCGGGCACGTACACCGTGAAGGAGACCCTCCCGGACGGATTCTTCTCGACCAAGACGAAGGTCTACATCCCGTTCGGTACCTTCCAGTTCGAGGTGACCGGTGCTGCGGCGACGGTGATCACCGTCACCCTGACGTCCGGCCAGGACGCCCACCTGTTCTTCGGTAACGTGTTCAACTGCGTTGGCCTGACGCCGGGCTACTGGAAGAACTGGGACAACCACTACACGCCGGCAGAGTTTGAGCTCCTGCTGGCTGGGACGATCGCCGGTTCCATCGCCGAAGTTGACTATATCTTCGACGAGTACAACGCCAGCGATCCGCAGGATCTCACGATCCTCAAGGCTTTCACGCTGGCAAACCAGCTGACGCTCAACCTGACCCAGCATCCGGAGCTGGACAACCCCAGCGGCGGGAGCCTGTTCCCGTTCTGCTCGCTGCGGGATTATCCCTCGGCACCCACGCTGGGCGAGGTGCTCGTCGAGGCCGTGTATGTCATCCTCGGCAAGCCCGCATCGGATGAGTACATCCTCGAGTTGAAGGACTTGCTGGACAAGTACGCGAATCAGAAGTGGGTATACGGCGGGTAGTGACGGGCTGAGAAGTACGCTGCTCGCCCTGCCAGGGCAGGTAAGGGAGAAGGGAGCCGCTCAGGCTCCCTTCTTTCTTATTCAACGGTTGCCACCAACGTGAGTCACCAGCCCCAATACAGGTTGCAGCCGCTCGGCTACCCCTCTCGCAGTTTGCCTGCTCGTCTGGCATCCGTGCGGTCCGTCCCAACCGCGTCGAGCCGGAATCGTCATTGTATTGCCCGCAGGTCGGAGCGACGGCCGCACGAGGCGCCACCAGCTCTCCACGACTGCGGCACGCCGATCGGCAACCGAGGTGTACGGAAATTGCACCGAGCCTCCGCACCAGCGGCCCCAATGGGCCACGCGACCTGTGCGTGCATCGATCGTGCGAGGTCCTTACCTTGCTGCAAATGTCCGAGCAAATCGATCGGCTCACGGAAGCCCTGGCGGACCGCTACCGCATCGAGCGGCAGATCGGCGCCGGCGGGATGGCGACAGTGTACCTCGCCGAGGATCTCAAGCACCGGCGCCGGGTGGCCGTGAAGGTGCTGCGTCCCGAACTTGCGGCGATGCTCGGGGCTGAACGGTTCCTGCGCGAGATCGAGATCGCCGCCCAGTTGCAGCATCCGCACATTCTCCCGCTGTACGACTCGGGAGCGGTAGTACACGGCCGCGATGGGTCGGCTCGCGTGATCGAGAGCGCGGGGGAGCATCTGTCCGCCGATCCCGCGGTCCAGCGATCCATCGAATCCCTCTTCTACGTCATGCCGTACGTCGACGGCGAGTCGCTGCGTGATCGGCTGAACCGCGAGCAGCAGTTCTCGGTCGAGGACACGCTGCACCTCACGAGAGAAATCGCAGATGGCCTCGGCTACGCGCACGAGCAGGGGATCGTGCACCGGGACATCAAGCCGGAGAACATCCTGCTCTCGAACGGGCACGCCCTCATCGCGGATTTCGGGATCGCGCGTGCGGTACGCGAGGCCGGCGGCGAGCGGCTCACCGAGACCGGACTCAGCCTCGGCACGCCGGAGTACATGAGCCCCGAGCAGGCGACCGGCACGCGGCAGATCGACGCGCGGAGCGACGTGTACGCGCTGGCGTGCGTCGTCTACGAGATGCTGGTCGGGGAGCCTCCGCACACCGGCCCCAACCCCCAGGCGATCATCGCCAAGGTTCTGACTCAGCCGGTGCCGAGCGTGCGGCAGGCACGGGAGACCGTGCCGGTCCCGATGGATGGGGCCATTGCGAAGGCGCTGGCCAAGCTGCCCGCCGACCGCTTCGCCAGTGCGCGGGACTTCGGGAACGCCCTGCAGACATCGCTGACGAGTGGTGCCGTGCCCACCGCCGTCCCCGGCGCGCCGGCTGCCCGATGGATGTGGCCGGCGGTCGCGGTGACCGCCGTCGTCTGCCTCGTGGCCGTCGTGCTGTGGGGACCATGGCGCGGTGCCGA
>Ga0209536_100010607_pt1 | contig 13564 bp, 14 predicted proteins | sample DeeMarSeWOR28_12_FD_187461 | JGI IMG/M metagenome (GOLD analysis project Ga0209536, IMG submission 187461) | Marine sediment microbial communities from White Oak River estuary, North Carolina - WOR-2-8_12 (SPAdes) (version 2) | ecosystem: Environmental > Aquatic > Marine > Intertidal zone >...
CGGCCCTGGCTGGTTCTCGCGCGCCCGGCGCTCCGGCTCGCGGGCGCGCATGCGTAGGTGCGGAGACGGGGCGCAGCGGCCGCATGGCGTGTGGCGCGCAGCCGGAGCGCTTACGGCCACTCCCGCGACTGGCCTTCGCCCCCGTGTCGCGGCCGCGACTTGCGCTTCACTCAAGTGGTAGCGACGGCTACCACTTTATCGCGCCCAGGGCTCGGCTGTGCCAAGCCCGCTCCGCAGGCGAAAGGTCCACTGGACCTTTCGCTTTCCTGGCTCCGCCCAGCGCGGCGTCCGGACGCGCGAGCCCGGCGCCAGCATCCGGGATCCCGGTGAGAAATGCGGGCTAAGGCGCTGAGTCTGCGGGTGGAGTGCTACGCCGGCTACCGGGGTGAGGAAACGCCCCGGCGCCTGTTTCTGGGCGAGCGGGAGGTCGAGGTGGAGGATGTGATCGACCGCTGGCTGTCGCCGAGCCACCGCTACTTCAAGATCCGGGGCAATGACGGCTGCCTGTACATCATCCGGCATGATGTGAGCGCCGGCTCTTGGGAGCTGACGCTGTTCGACAGCGGACAAAGCGACCCTGCGCGGCTCCTGTCCAGATGAGCGGGCGGAGGGACAGTCCGCCGGGGCGCGCGCCGGGGTGAGTCGGGCGCGAACGGCCCCGGCCGACGGGATTTATTGACCCGTATCAATACGGGTCGCGTGTGTTGGTGTTAAAAAGATATACCTATAAGGAACTTATTGGTCAGACACTATGCAAATACCACTGCAAATCACCTTTCGCGAGATGGATTCCTCTCCGGCACTCGAATCCAAGATTCGCGAGAATGTCGACAAGCTCGAGCGGACCTGCGACTACATCACCAGTTGCCGGGTCGTCGTCGAGCAGTTCGGTCAGCACCACCGTCAGGGCAAGATGTATGGCGTGCGCATCGATTTGACCGTCCCGGGTACAGAGCTCGTGGTCAGCCGTGAAAGCGGCCTGAATCATGCGCACGAAGATGCCTATGTGGCGATCCGTGATGCGTTCAAGGCCGCACGACGCAAACTGGATAACTATACCCGGCGTCAGCGGCAAGAGGTCAAGACCCATGAGGCGCCCCCGCATGGCCACGTCGCGCAGCTGTTCCCGGAAGAGGGTTATGGCAAGATCGAGACGCCGGATGGGCGCGAAATCTATTTTCACAAAAACAGTGTACTGAACGGTGGGTTTGCCAAGCTGGTGGCCGGCAGCGAAGTGCGCTTCGTCGAGGAGTCGGGGGAGAAGGGTCCCCAGGCAAGTACCGTGCAACTGGTAGGCAAGCATCATATCGTGGAGTGACGCGGCGTCCGCTCAGGATCAGGCTGTGACGTCGAATACTGGCCAACATCCGCCTCTGAGACGCCGCCCAGGGTCGGCCCCGTTTCGCCGGCAGGCGGACATGAGGCCGGACAATGGGGTGAGATACTGCTGACCGGGATACCCTCGAGCGAGGCCGGTGCGCCGATGCCGATACCGGACAGGCCGCTCGCCCCGCGGCAATCAATCATGACAACTCGGGAAACGCCTCCAGTCGAGGGTATCCCCTACGTGCCCGGGGTGGTCCGCGGCGTGCTGTGCCGTGACCGGCATAAGCTCGTCGCGGGTAAGCTGTGCATCCTGTCGCAGCGGGACATCCTGGAGGTGGTGGGGACTCGCGGCGCCGGAGACGCGCTGCTGGCCGAACAGCTTCGCGGTGTCGGGATATTGGCTGTCGGTGGGGCCCCGCTGTCACATCCCATGATCCGCCTGCTCGGTCTCGGCGTGCCGACCGTGATCGTTTCGGCTGCGCAGCTGTCTGGTCTCACCGAGGGCGTGGAACTGGTCCTGGATGGCGCCACGGGGCGTGTTGCCGGTTCCGCTCAGGGCGCGCCGGCCGCGCGGGCGAGTGAGCCGCCTGTACCCCGGGCTGGCTCGCCGGTGCTCACCGCGGATGGCGTTGAGGTCAGGCTCAATGCCAGCGTGGCCGGCGTACGGGGTGCCGCCAACGCCGTGGCGCAGGGCGCCGCCGCGATCGGCCTGATCCGTTCTGAATACCTGCTGCCAGCCGATGACATTCCTTCGCGGGCCGATGACTTCGAATCTCTGCTGGAAACCCTCTGTACCGCCGCACAGCCCCTGGCACTCACCCTGCGCCTGCTGGACGTCGCCGCCGGCAAACTGCCCGCCTGGCGGGCCAGGCTGGCGGGGAGCGAGGGTCCCCTCGGTCTGCGGGGTACACAACTGTATGCGACCGAACCGGTGCGCAGTGTCTACCGGGCCCAGGTCCAGGCCGTGGGCCGGCTGGCGGGACGCTTCGCGCTGTCGCTCCTGTTGCCCAATGTCTCCGGACCCGCGGAATTCCGCCGCTGGCGAACTGAGATCGAGCAGCTGCTCCCTCGGCCGGTGCCCATTGGTGCAATGGCGGAGACGCCGGCCGCCGCTCTCGCGCTGGGCGAGACGTTGAAGATCGCCGACTTCGTCGCGCTCGGCTGTAACGATCTCATGCAATGTTTCTTTGGTGTGGATCGCGACATTCCCGAGGTCAGCGAGTTCCTGGATCCCTGCGCACCGGCGCTGTTTTGTTTTCTGCGTCAGGTGGCGGAGGCGGCCGGCGAAGCGGTCGGCGAGGTTCAGCTGTGCGGCCTGCTGCCCCAGTCCCCCGGCATCCTGCCGGTGCTGCTCGGCCTCGGCTACCGGCGGTTTTCCGTCGAGCCTGTGGTGATTCCCTATCTCGCCCGGACGATCGGTGCCGTGCGCATGGGCTCGGCCGAGGCGCTGGCGGCGGCGGTGTGCGCGGCGCCGGACGCAGAGGGCGTGCGTCTGGTGCTGGGACTGCCGCGCGGCTCCGCCTGGGGAATCGGTGCACAGGCCCTGCCGCCGGCACCCGCCCCGTGAACGCGGCACTGCCGCCTGTCACGCTGCGAGGGTGGCGAGGCATATGCCGCAGCGCGTCGCCGGGGACCTGCTGCGGGTCTTGCCCCGGTCAACGGCCGACGGGCATCAGGATAAGAGGCACATGATCCTCCGGTAAACCCAGGGTGTGGCGCACCGCATCATCATGGAATGCGCCGACGACGACGGTGTTGAGCTCCAGCGATACCGCCTGCAGGAACAGGTTCTCCGCCGCATGTCCGGCCTCGATGTGGGCGTAACGGATACCCCGCTCACCGTATTTGATGGTGGTGCGCCGGTAAAGCGCGGCAAACACCACGACGGCGGCGGCCTTCCGGACCCAGCTCTGTCCCAGCGCGGCCCGCGCCAGCGCCGGGCGGATATCCGCCTCGATCAGGCGCTCGAGCGCGTGCTGCCCGGGCTGATAGCGGTATACGCCCGCCGGCAGATCCCGAACATTTCCCGCGACCAGAAAGACCTCCAGCGGGTACAGGGCGCCGGCCGAGGGGGCGGTCCGCAGCCCCTGCGGGTCGGTTATGCCCTGCGCCGCCCACAGCAGCTGACCCGCCTCGGCCAGGGTAAGGGCTTGTGTGGAAAAGTTGCGCACCGAGCGGCGTTGCCGCAGGGCCTGTTCGACGGAACGCCTGCCCAGCGTGTCCGCCTGTGGCAGTTGCACCAGATGCTCAGCCTCCATGCGCCGCTCCGTGCCTGCTCCCGGCCGCGCGCCTGCCGGGATCGCGACGAGCACGAGGCAGACGAGCAGGCCTGTGAGGATTCTCCGGGATCTGCGGGTGCGCCGGACGGGGTTCACGCCGATGTCGCACCACGTCTGTCCTCGCCTGCGACGGCCACGGAGTACGGGGCTTCAGTGTGCGCCGCAGCGGCTCCTCGCCCGGCGTCAGCGGCGTGCCCTGGTGACCTCTCGCGTGGATCAGCCGATCGACTCATGGTGTGCAAGGGCCTCGGGGTTTCATCCTGTGCCGGGCGGGTGTATTTCGCTTCAGTCCCAAGCGTAGCGCTCGGACGGGGTGTGTGCCAGCCCGGCGCGCCCCCTTTGCGGTCGGCCTGGCGAGGTGTTAAAAGGAAACCTGACCTGCGCCGGGTTGACTCAGGCGTTCGCAGGTCGGTCGATATGGCACGCGGGACGCGCCGTAAATACATCCTTATCAGGCTCGATGCCGGCATCCCTGCCGCCAACGGTCCCGCGTCGCCTTGCTGACTGACTTGTTTCCAGATTCGTAACTGCGTGGAGAATACCGATGGCTGTGGCAGAAACGGTGAAACAAAGCCTGGAATCCGCAGGGGTGGATTACCAGCTGGTGGCGCATCCACGGAGTACAACGACGCGGGAAACGGCAGCCTCCGCCGAGGTTCCTGCCGATCACATCGCCAAGGCAGTGATTCTGCACGATGACACCGGTTTCCTGATGGCCGTGATCCCGGGCTCCAACTGGATACGGATCCACAAGTTACAGCGTGAACTCAACCGGGCACTGGAGCTGGCCCCGGAAGCGGAGGCGGAGCGCCTGTTCGGCGACTGCCGGCCCGGGGCGATGCCCTGTCTGGGCGGGGCCTATGGCATCGAAACGGTGGTGGACCAGGAAATCGACTCGCTGGCAAACGTCTATTTCGAGGCGGGCGATCATGAGCTGCTGGTACGCGTCAGCGGCGATGATTTCCGCAAATTGCTCGGTGGTGCGCGGCGCGGCTTCTACAGTCACCCCAACGAGGATTGACGTCAGTGCGGAGTCGGTCTGCCCAGTACTCTTCAAATGAGTTGATACGAATGGATGCTGACGAATTAAGCTGAGGGTCAGAACTCAGAATTCAGAATTCAGAATTCAGAATTCAGAATACAGAATACAGAATACAGAATACAGAATACAGAATGTAGAAGTCAGGAGTCAGGAATGGGGTCCAGGGTGTGTCTTGCGCAGCGGCAGCTCCGCTTCGATCAAGACCTGGTTGCTGGTCTCGGAATCTACGCAAGGACACGGAAAGAATTCTAATGGCTTTTAGTTCTTTCCGTGTCCTTCCGTGGCCATAAGTTCCGTCATCATCAGATTGCAAAAGCGCTATTCCGGGTGACAGGAACCTTCTCTGACCCACACGCCGCGTTCTTCACAGCGCAGCAATTCACTGCCACTGCACACATACTGCCCGATGGCGTAGGCCTGGTCGTTGAAATAGCAGACACCCGTTTCCAGCTCGAGGTCCAGGGAGAGATCCTCGGCATCGGCTTCATCGAAGATCGGCGAGTTCCTGCGTTCCGGGTCAGGGGCGCCAACGTGAGGGGTCGGTTTCAAACTGGACATGTTGTGTCCTCCCAGAAGTGTCCGTGCAGCGGTGCTCAAAGTTTACCACATCAGCTTGCCTTCAACGCGACGCCTGCGCGACAGGCGGTATCAGTCGCGGTACAGGTAGTCCCGCGTCCAGGGGATCTCATTGTTGTCTGCGCGCGCGAACGACACCTGGAACAACTGCAGATAGCCGGTGCGGAAGGCCGCTGTCGAACCGGCGAGATAGAGCCGCCATGCCCGGGCGAAGGGGAGGTCATACATCTGCACAGCGCGGTCAAAAACCGACTCGTAGCGCGACAGCCAGTGCTCGAGTGTCCGCGCATAGTGCAGGCGCAGGTTTTCGACGTCGAGTATGGAGAGGCCACCTGCGTCGAAGACCCGGGTCATCTCACCCAGGGTCGGCGGGTAGGCGCCCGGGAAAATGTACCGTTCAACCCAGGGATTGAACGGTTCCGGCACGTTCCTGCCGATGGAGTGGATCAGGCCGCGGCCGGTGTCTTTCAGACAGGCATCGATCAGCCGGCCGAACGCCCGGTAATGATGCAGGCCCACGTGTTCCAGCATGCCGACCGACACGAAGACATCGTAGCTTCCCGAGATTTCCCGGTAGTCGCCTTCGATGAAGGTCACGCGGTCGCCAAGTCCCTGGTCCTGCGCCCACTGCCGGGCATAGGCAATCTGTTCGTGAGAAAGGTTATAGGCCTTGACCCTCACGCCATAGTGCTTGGCCATGTGCAGGGCCAGCGCGCCCCAGCCGCAGCCCGCTTCGACCACTTCCTCGCCGGGTTGCAGGCGCAGCTTGCGGCAGACATGATCCATCTTGGCAATCTGCGCATCTTCCAGGCTTGTCGCCGAATCGGGAAAATATGCGCAGGTATAGACGAGCTGTCGATCCAGCCACAGCCGGTAGAAATCGTTGCCGATGTCGTAGTGATGATACACGTTGTCGCGTGAACGGGACCGGCCGTGCTGGTACAGCCGGCGCAGTCGCGCCAGTGCGGGGTGGATCAGGGCGCGGCGCCGCCGCTGCGACACGCTGCGGTAAAGCGCCTCCAGACAGGCCACCAGGTCCCCCTCGACGTCGAGGCGCCCCGCCGCATAGAGCCTGCCGTATTCGAGATCGGGATGCACCAGCAGGCGCAGCAGCGCCATGCGGTCGCGAATAGCGACTCGTCCCGGTGCCGATGACGGTTCCGCAAACAGCACCTCGCCGTTCCAGAGGGCGATGGGAATTGGCGGGGCCCCCACAGCCTGAAGGATCTTTTCCAGCAGTTTCTGCTTCACGGCTCGCACTCTGTCGGCAGCGCGCAATCCGGTATCGTATTTGCGGGCTTGCCTGGTGGTCGTTTGCGGTAGCTGTCGGCGCTCACGCGATTAGCGGCGTCGTAGCGGATGTTCCGCCGTGCAAGGTTCCCGACCCGTGCGCTGCACCGGGTTGCGCGCCGCCGGTCCGGGCTCCTCCGTTCACTAATACCACATCTGGCTGGCGAATGATGTCTTCGCCCGGGGCTGGCCCGGCCGCCGCTCAGGCAAACTCCCTGAACCTGGGCATGAGGTCGAGTGCCTCGGCAACGCCCCTGCAGGTGATATGACCCGCAAAGGTGTTGACACCCCGGGCAAAGCCCGAATCCGCGCGCAGGGCAGCGAGGCCGCCATCTGCCAGCCTGATGACATAGGGCAGCGTCGCGCCGGTCAGGGCAAGGGTGGACAGCCGCGGATAGGCGCCCGGCATATTGGCCACGCAGTAATGGATGACGCCGTGTTTTTCGAACACCGGGTCCTGATGCGTCGTCGGATGGGATGTCTCGACACAGCCGCCCTGATCAATGCTGACATCAACGATCACCGAGCCGGCCTGCATCTGCTGAACCATATCCGCTGTGACCACGTGGGGTGCCCGCGCGCCCCGGCTCAGGACCGCGCCCACGACGAGATCGGCATCGGCGATCGCCGCTGCGATGTTCTCTGGCTGTGACAGAACGAATTGAATGTCGCGGGAAATTTCGGCCTGAAGCTCGGGCACTCGCTCGCGATGCCGGCCAACGATGTAGACATGCGCGCCCATGCCGTCCGCAACGCGTGCGCTGTGCCGACCCACGACGCCGTCACCGATAATCACCACCTTGCCGAAGCGCTCACCGAGCACGCGAGCGAGCAGCATCCCCTTGCCCCGGTTGAAACGGGCCAGGTGATAATTGCCCATGGTTACGGCCATGTTTCCGGCCACTGCGCTCATGGGTGCGAGCAAGGGCAGCTTTCCGGCGGCGTCTTCCACGGTTTCATAGGCAATCGCAGTGGTCGCGCGGCGCAGCAGTGCCTCGGTCAGTGCCGGAGTGACGCCGGCGAGGTGAAAATAGGTGAAGACCATCTGGCCCGAGAGATAACCGTATTCCGGCTCCAGCGGTTCCTTGACCTTCAGCACCAGATCCGTGCTCCAGGCAGCCTCTGTCGGGACCAGCTCCGCGCCCGCTTGTGCGTAATCCGCGTCGGCGAAGCCGGAACCGGCGCCTGCGGTCTCCTCGACCCTGACGCTGTGACCGGCCTCGGTCAGGGTGCGCGCGCCTGCCGGCGTCAGGGCCACGCGGTTTTCGTTCTGCTTGATCTCTTTGATAACGCCAATCTTCATGTGCGGTTCCTGCGCGGGTTCATTCGGGTTGTGTCGGGCAAGGCCTCACCGCATTATAAGGGCAACAGGAACTCCAGTTCTCACACTTGACTGACAGCTGCTCGGGCCGGCGCAGCACCCTCCGTTCGGGGCGTGTTCTGGCACGGCAGGGGGATCACGCATGAAGCCGATGACGCGTATGTTGCAGGATATCGAGCGGGAGGTCGAACTCACGCGCAGCCTGATCGGAAAAGATGCGCTCAACCCCCGGGTGATCGAGGCAATGAAAAAGGTGCCCCGTCATGAATTCGTTCCGCCGGGCGCCCAGACCTATGCCTACGACAACGGACCGCTCCCGATCGGCCACGGCCAGACCATTTCCCAGCCCTACATCGTGGCGCTGATGACGGATCTGCTGAATCCGGCGGCAGACGATGTGGTGCTGGAGGTCGGCACGGGTTCGGGTTATCAGGCGGCAATCCTGTCGCTGCTGGTCCGGCAGGTCTACAGCCTGGAGATTGTCGAGCCACTGGCGGCGCAGGCGCGCGAGCGGCTGCAACGGCTCGGTTACACGAATGTCGAGGTGCGTAACGCCGATGGTTACCACGGCTGGGCCGAGCATGCGCCATTCGATGGCATTGTGGTGACCGCGGCGGCGCCCTACATCCCGGATCCTCTCATCGAACAGCTCAAGCCGGGGGGGCGGCTGGTCATTCCCGTCGGCCTCCCGTTTTACCACCAGGAATTGATGCTGGTCGAGAAGACTGCGGACAATGAAATCCGTACGCAGGATGTCCTTGGTGTGGCCTTCGTGCCACTGACCGGGGAACACGAGGTAAGTCCGGCTGGAAGAACACCGTAAATTTGGGCGGAAGGCAGTATCCAGAATACAGGATACAGAATACAGGAGACAGGAGTGAGGAGTGAGGAGTGAGGAGTGAGGAGTGAGAAATGTAGGGTGGGTTAGCGCTTTTTGCGTAACCCACCAGGCATTGCGAGGCAACACCAGGCACATCCGGCGGGTTGCGGCACGAACTGCGTGCGTAACCCATCACCCCGCGTTTCGATTTTAGTCAGTGCCCTTTGAGACAGAATCCAGAATGATGCAGGTCGCCCGGGCGGCGTGTCGCGGCGGGCTTACGCCCCGGCTATGCTTATGTCCATGAGCAGTGATGATGTTTTCAGCACCACGATCTCGCGGCAGGTGTGGGACACGAAGTACCGGTATCGCGACGACGGGACGATTCGCGATGCATCCATCGAGGACACCTGGCGGCGGGTTGCCCGGGCACTGGCCGGGGCCGAAGGTGCGGCGCGCGATGCCTGGGAGGCGCGCTTTTATGCTCTGCTGGAAGGCTTCAGGTTCCTGCCTGCCGGGCGGATCCTGGCTGGCGCCGGAACCGGTCGGCGGGTAACTCTGTTCAATTGTTTTGTCATGGGCGTGGTCGAGGATTCCATGGATGGCATTTTCGACGCGCTCAAGGAGGGCGCCCTGACCATGCAGCAGGGCGGGGGGGTTGGCTATGACTTCTCGACCCTGCGCCCCTGCGGCACGCCTGCCAGGGCCGTCGGCGGGATCGCCTCCGGCCCGGTGTCTTTCATGCGTATCTGGGACAGCATGTGTGGCACTCTGTTATCGACCGGCGCTCGGCGCGGCGCGATGATGGCGACGCTGCGCTGTGACCACCCGGACATCGAGCGCTTCATCGATGCCAAGCGCGATGAACGGGAACTGCGCAATTTCAATCTCTCCGTCCAGGTGACGGATGATTTCATCCGCGCCGTCCATGCGGATGCCGCGTGGCCGCTGGTCTTCCCGCTCGCCCGGCTCGGAACCGGAGAATCCGGCAATGCCGGCGAGATCGTGATGCGACGCTGGCCCGGGACCGACCAGGCGGTTGCCTGTCGCGTGCTGCGTGTGGTCCGTGCCAGGCCCTTGTGGGACCGCCTCATGCGGGCAACCTATGACTATGCCGAGCCCGGCGTGCTGTTCGTCGACACCATCAATCGACTGAACAACCTCGGCTACCGCGAGCACATCAGCGCGACCAACCCCTGCGGCGAGATTCCGCTCCCGCCCTACGGCGCCTGTAACCTCGGCTCGATCAATCTGACGCGGTTCGTCGATCGGCCCTTCGCTGAGGATGCGCGGCTGGACCTGACGGCGCTGGCCGAGGCGGTGCGGGTTGCCGTGCGCATGCTGGATAACGTGATCGATATCTCGCGTTTTCCGCTCCCGCAACAGGCCGAGCAGGCGCGTGGCAGCCGCCGGATCGGGCTTGGCATCACCGGTCTAGCGGATGCGCTGATGATGCTCGGCATCCGCTACGGGGAGGACCGCTCCTTCCAGCTGGCCGCCTCGGTGATGGCGACGCTGTGTCACGCCGCCTACCGAACCTCGGCCGCGCTCGCCGAGGAAAAGGGAGTGTTTCCCTTCTATGAGCCGGACAGATTGCTGCAGGCTGAGTTCGTGCGCCGCTTACCCGCTGACATTCAGGATGCCGTCCGGCGGAATGGATTGCGCAACAGCCACCTCACCGCGATTGCGCCGACGGGCACCATCAGCCTACTGGCAAACAACGTCTCCAGCGGTCTCGAGCCGGCCTTCGACTGTCAGTACCGGCGGCGGGTGCGCCAGCCCGATGGCAGCTATGAGGATTTCGAGCTCATCGACTATGCCTGCGCCCGGTGGCGTGAGCGGGATGCGGACCGGGCAGTGCCCGCTGCCTTTGTCGATGCCCGCAGTCTGGGCTGGTCGGAGCACCTGCGGATGCAGGCGGCCGTGCAGCCATATGTCGACAATGCCATCTCCAAGACGATCAACGTGCCGGCGGATCTCGATTTCCCGGCGTTCAAATCGGTGTATGAAAGGGCCCATGCGCTGGGTCTGAAGGGCTGCACGACCTTCCGTCCGAATCCGGTGACCGGCGCCGTGCTTGCCACGGATGAGCCGGCGGCAGGCAGTCACCATTGTTGCAGCATCGAACGAGAGGCCGATTGAGACAGGTGCTGGCACCAGCGACAGGTTCCTAGCACTTTTTCAATCTGATGATGAAGGATAGTATGGCCACGGAATCCACGGAAAAACACGGAAAGAACCAACACCCATTAGAATTTTTTCCGTGCCCTTCCGTGGCCATAAATTTAAGAATACTGGCACTCAGCTCAAATTGTCAGCATCCGTCATCATCAAGTTGAAAGAGTACCTGGGCCGGATTGCAAATTCGCCGGATCCATGCTTGACTCACCTCAGGTCGGCGGGAGCAGTCTGACCGCCTCTTTGACTGAATAACCAGGAGAAAAAGTGATGGCACAAAAAGGTGAATCGAAGGGCGAGGTGACGCGGGCAAAGGAGGAGCAGCCGGTTGAGCGGGTAAGCCCCGCACGCGCGCTGAGCCCCTTCGAGGACATGGAGCGGATGTTCGAGGGTTTTTTCCCGTCGGCCTGGATGCGGCCCGGGCGCTGGGACTGGCCGACATGGGCGGAGCGTGCCATGCCCTTCGAGGGGCGCATGCCAAAGGTGGACGTCGTTGACCGCGAGGACGAAGTCGTCATCCGTGCCGAGTTGCCTGGTGTCGACAAGAAAGACCTGGATGTCTCCATGACCGATAACACGGTGACCATCAAAGGCAGCACCAGAAAGGAAGAAAAGGAAGAAAAGGGCGACTACTATCGCTGCGAGATTTCGAGTGGTTCCTTCTCGCGTACCGTGACTCTGCCCGCGCAGGTGGATGCGGGCAAGTCCAGTGCCAAGTTCAAGGACGGCGTGCTGGAGCTCAAGGTACCGAAGAAGGAACGGGCAAAGCGCCGCAGCATCAAGGTCGAGTGAATCACGGCCGTACGGCCGGCTGCGCAGGGGCAGGGAGCCAGCCGCAGTTCCGCTGGCTCCGTTCTCTAGCGCGCGTGGGACGGTCATCCCCGATGACGCCCGTCTCAGACCGGGCTCAGCTGGCCGACAGGGGATTGTGATGGTGGACGGAAGAGATCCGGGGGCCCGGATGCGGGACGCGCCGCAACGCCGGGGCGGGCGAAAACGCGGGGGCAAGCTCATTCCGCTGCTGATACTCGCGCTGTTTGCTCTGTTCATTGCCACGCAGGAAATTCCCCAGGTGCGTGACTGGGTGGAAGGCATGCTCAGCCCCGAGAAGGCGACGATGCGCAAGGCCTGCCACGCCGCGGCGCTCGCCGCCTCCCGGCAACCCGACTTCGCCCGTGTGATCGATCGGGGTGAGTTCGAGTCGACCCAGGGCGGCTACCTTGTCAGGGAAGTGGTCATGGGCGAGATGGGTGAAAATGGCAATGAGATCCGCTACCGCGTCAGCTGTTATCTCGATGTGAGCGGGAACATCGTCCGGACCCACCGCGAAGATTTTCAAGTCAGCGAGTGAAACCCGCGCAAATTGACACGCAAGGGCGTGTCGGCGGGTGATGCGGGCGGTGCTCGCAGCGCCTTTTCCTGCAAAAAAATGGCCGCGCTCGCTGCCGTTTGTATCGTAATAACAAGCTCTCACAACCAACACGGAATGCCACTGTTATGAATCAGTTAACTCCCGAAGAGGAAAAGAAACTCGCTGGTCTGCCTAAGGGAACCTTTGCATTGATGCTGCTGCTCGGTGCGCTGCTTTTCGCCGGCTGGGCATTCATGTTTTTCGCAAGGTTCATTGAGCACGGCCCGGTGAGCTGAAGGAGGCAGTCATGTTTAACGATCCCTTGAGAGCGATTTGCGACGATCCACTCGAACGGAAATGGATATGGATATCCCTGGTGCTCGCGGTCGTGATGGGCGGACTGCTTGGCTTTTATGCCGTGGCCAGCAATCTTAATCCGCCGAGCAATGTCGAAACCATTGATTCCTCCCGACTGCATCTCACTCAGGAGTTCGCAGAGGACAACCTGGGGGTTAAGAACCAGCCCGATGGCAGCCTGAGGGTCACGCTGGTCGCCGCCCGCTATGGCTTCTATCCCCAGCACATCGAGGTGCCGGCCGACACGCCGGTGACCTTCCGCATTGCCAGTGCCGACGTACTGCACGGTGTGCACGTGCCCTTTACCAACATGACCACCATGATCGTGCCGGGCTATATCTCCGAGGTGCAGACCCGCTTTCCACGTACCGGGGAGTTCTCACTGCTGTGTAATGAATACTGCGGTCTGGGGCATGATTCCATGTGGTCGCGCCTGGTGGTGGTACCGAAATCCGCAGGAGGGGCATCGTCATGAGTCGGTCAAATGCGGCCGGTATCAGCCTGGCCAGTATGTGGGTGGGTTTTACGGCCTTTGTTGTCGCGGCGCTGCTGGGTGTCTACCAGGTCATCGAAAGGATCGACCTGATCCCGGTGCTGAAATCGCCGGAACTGTATTTCGGCTCCGTATCGACCCACGGGGTGCTGATGGGTTTTGTGCTGACCACGTTCCTGGTGATGGGGTATGGCTATTACACGGCCACCACCAGTCTTGATCAGGCGCTGTGGAACAAACCGCTGGCGTGGTTTGGTTTCTGGCTGGCGCTGATCGGTGTGCTGCTGGCGGCCGGGCCGCTGCTGACTGGTAATGCCTCGGTGCTGTATACCTTCTACCCGCCCCTACAGGCGCATCCGGCATTCTATCTCGGTGCCACCCTGCTGGTGGTGGGTTCCTGGGTGTGGTGCCTGCAGATGGTCATGATGATGACCACCTGGAAGAAGGCGCACCCGGGTGAAACCGTGCCGCTGGCAATGTACGGCACCACGGCAAATGCCATTCTCTGGTTCATAACCAGCCTTGGCGTCG
>Ga0209536_100010608_pt1 | contig 13564 bp, 12 predicted proteins | sample DeeMarSeWOR28_12_FD_187461 | JGI IMG/M metagenome (GOLD analysis project Ga0209536, IMG submission 187461) | Marine sediment microbial communities from White Oak River estuary, North Carolina - WOR-2-8_12 (SPAdes) (version 2) | ecosystem: Environmental > Aquatic > Marine > Intertidal zone >...
CCTGGAAGATTTTACCATTCTACAGGATCAGAGCCTCGTTACGCGGGGGATCTACCGATACATCAGGCATCCGCTATATGCTTCCCTGATGTATCTGGCATGGGGGGCATTTCTCAAAGATATATCATGGATTTCGGTAGTGTTGACAATCGTTGCAAGTGTTAGCCTGTTTGCGACAGCAATAGCGGACGAACAGGAATGTATTCAATATTTTGGAGACCGGTACAAGACATATATGGGAACTACGAAAAGGTTTATCCCATTCGTATTTTAACTTTAGGATAAATTATGCTGATACAATTGAAATTCCTTAACCTGTTCCGTGCGGTATGCCATGTCTGTGCCATATATTTCCTGGCCATGGGCCTGGCTCTCATACTATTTCCAGCGTTCATTTCCAGAATAGCAGGCAAACAGGATCCCATCATCCTGGGGATGCTCCGTGGTGCGGGGGGGAGCATCCTTCCATACGCACTGCTTTACATATTCGTCGCGCGATCCTCTCTCAATAAAAGATGGGCAGTAATTGTAATCGCCACGGCCAATACAATGGCAATCGTGCTCGATTTTCTCTCTGTGATTCTTGGAGAATATCGTTTAAGCTATGCTATGATTGACGTCCCTGTTGAGTCTATCAGTTTGCTGATGATGATTCTCTTTCTGAGCAAATTCAGGATCAAGCTACCTGGCAATTCATGAACATACTAATACGAATACTGGGCATCGTTTCCACCGTGACAATTGCTTCACCATTATTTGCACAGGGGGTTTACCGGTATAATCCCGATCAACCATCATACGAGTTTAAAGAAGGAATATATATCAATGTTGACATGGTCAAAAAAGATAGCCCTATTCCTTCCACATGGATAGATACTGACCTGAATGTAAATGACAGGGATTTTTTTAAGAATATTACCAGGAACGATGAGATCCTGTTTTATGATGACAATGGTGTCAGAACTGTTTTAGATGCCAAAAGCATTTGGGGATACGGCGATGATGGAAATATTTATATCAATGTTGGTGGAGCGTTTCATAAAATAGACCTGTTCGGCCGGATCTCTCATTTCATTGCCATAAGAACCACATATAGTCCTATTGAGATCTTGGAAGGTCACCGCGAAATCTGGTATCATCAACCAATGGAATTGACGCATAAAAATGAAGAATATCTATTTGATATATTGGAAAATAAGGTGTGGGACTTTGACCTGGACGGCCTGGAGCGTGTTCTGGAAAAAGATCAGCAGCTTTGGAATGAATTCATGAGTTTGAAAAAGCGGAAAAAAGAAAAATCTAAGTATGTTTATTTAATGCGCTATAATGAAAAGTATCCTCTTGATTTCCCCATTAATTAAAGCTATTCCAATTATCAAATAAATGAGAAATGAATTCAACTGCAACTGCTCTTGCATTTGTTGAGGCCATTAATTCCAAGGATATAGATGGCCTGGCGGAACTGATGACCGAAGATCACATATTCATTGATGGTGACGGTTCGGAATATGCCGGAAAGGACCGGATGAAAACCGGGTGGACGGAACATTTTAAAATAATCCCAGATCTTAAACTTTCCATATCCCTGCAATTTGAGGAGAAAGATACGGTTATACTTGTTGGCCAGTCAAAAGGCACAATCATTGACCAAGGAGAACTTAAGAAAGAGAACTCCTGGCAGGTACCATCCGCATGGCGGGTTATGGTGAAGTCCGGGAAAATATCAGTATGGCAGTTATATGCCAACCAGTGCGCATTGCATGAGATTTACGACAGGATATACAAAACCTGAAATTTTAACTTATCAAGTTCGGGAAGCAAATGAGCGGCAGCAATAAATACAAGACAGCAGAGGAATATTTTAATTCCCAGCCCGAAAATACAAGAAAGACATTAAAGGAATTAAGGAACTGTGTTTTTGAGGCAGCGCCGGGGGCCATTGAGATGATAAATTACAATATCCCGGCTTATGCACTGGTTGAGGGAGGGAAAAGGGACCAGCAAATCATGATAGCCGGTTTCAAGAACCATGTTGGTCTTTACCCTCATCCCAGAGTCATGGAACATTTTGACCATGAGCTGGAAGGGTATAAGAAGGGCAAAGGTTCAGTGCAGTTCCCGCTGGATAAAGCTCTTCCCAAACAGCTAATAGTAAAAATGGTAAGATATCGAATTGAACTTTTGAATGAACAATAAAGTCGACTTATATCTGGAAGAAGGCTGTGGGCGATGTTCGTTTTATCGCACTCCGCAGTGCAAGGTCCATAACTGGACCGAAGTATTAATAGAATTAAGGAGAATTGTCCTTGAATGCGGGTTGGATGAAGACTTCAAATGGTCACAGCCATGCTATATGTTTCAGAAAAGCAATGTACTTCTTGTGACCGCATTTAAAGAATACGCTGCCATATCGTTCTTCAAGGGGACCCTGCTGGCGGATCCCCAGGGAATTCTGGTCGCTCCCGGGGCAAACTCACAGTCGGCACGCCAGCTACGATTTACTCATATAAAGGATATCCTGGACAGGGAAGCCGTATTGAAAGCCTATATCTACGAAGCAATTGAGCTTGAACGATTGGGGCTGAAGGTAAACTATAATAAGAAAGCCGGGCCAATACCCGAAGAACTTCAGAAGAAGTTTGATGAGATCCCTGAACTGAAATCTGCATTTGAAGCATTGACACCGGGTCGTCAAAGGGGGTATATTCTCTACTTTTCGCAGGCAAAGCAATCCTCAACCAGGAAGTCAAGGATTGAAAAAAGCATGGTAAAGATTTTCGAAGGGAAGGGGATCAACGATCGTTAGCATAGAAATTGTCGCTCATGAAAGGAACACACCATGGTTAGATTGAATGCACTTTTAATATTCATAGCTGTAATAGTCTTATTACAATCCTGTAATTCAAAGGTGGAAAAGGCAGATGCTTTTCTGATAAAGGGAAAAGTAGACGGTATTGAGACCGGAAAAGTAGTTCTGTCAAAACTGGACCTGGTCACCAACGAAAGAGTCATTGTTGATTCAACAGAAATTCAGGCAGGAAAGTTCAGGTTTAAAGGAGAGGTTGAAAGCCCTTATTTGCACACACTTTTCTTTAACAACTATCAGGACAAGATTCATTTTTTTCTGGAGAACAGTAAGATTACTGTTTCAGCAAATCTTTTTGATATGGAGAAGCCCAGTGTCACCGGGTCAAGGGAAGATAGTTTATTTCGCTCCTATGAGTTGGATGATATTTTTGACAGGCAGAAAGGAATGGAAATCATGTTAGACTATCCCGACTATTGTTTTTCTGCATTTACTGCCTATTATCAGTTTCAAATTCACAATATCCATGCAGATACGCTGGATATGATAATGGGAGGTTTCAAAGACCCGGTGAAGAAATCCGTCTATTATAAACATTTGAACGACTTATATAGCAGATTGAAGAAGGTTGCGATCTCTCAGCCGGCTCCGGCTTTTTCACTTCCGGACACGGCAGGAAATCTGGTTGAACTGGATGATTTCAGGGGAAGATATGTACTCATTGATTTTTGGGCCTCCTGGTGCGCGCCCTGCAGGGCTGCGAACCCGGAACTGATTAAAGTTTACAGGCAATTTTACCATAAGAATTTCACCATTGTAGGCATCTCCCTGGATAAGGATGAAGAACACTGGAAAGAAGCCATTGAATCTGACAGGCTACCCTGGATTAACGTATCGGACTTAAAAGGCTGGGGTGCAGTTTCAGAAAACTACGGAGTAGAAGCCATTCCTCAAAATTTCCTCCTGGATATGAATGGGATCATCATTGATAAAAATGTTGAACCGGAGCATCTGATCCAAAAACTCGAGAAGATATTGGCTGAAGAGTAAAGCTAATTCTGGAAAATCATTCTACATTAATTATATTGCGCTCTGCTTCAGAACAGCAATAAAAAATTAGGATATATAATGGCAAAAATTACCTGGACTCACACGGATGAAGCACCGGCTTTGGCAACAAAGGCATTTCTTCCTGTACTGAAAGCTTTTACGAAAGGCACTGATATTGAAATTGATCTGGCCGACATATCACTGGCCGGACGGATTATTGCAAACTTTCCGGAAATGCTCAGCGAGGAGCAAAGAATACCCGACTATTTGTCCATATTGGGTGAAATGACGCAGAAGCCTGATGCAATTATCATGAAGCTGCCCAACATCAGTGCCTCCATTCCCCAGCTTCAGGACGCAATCAAAGAATTAAGAGAGAAGGGTTATGCTATTCCCGAGTATCCTGAAGAGCCAAAAACGGATGAAGAAAAAGCACTCCGGGAAAGGTTCTCTGCAGTCCTTGGTTCTGCTGTTAACCCGGTTCTTCGTGAAGGTAATTCGGACCGGAGGCCGGCTGCCTCGGTGAAGAAGTTCGCCCAGAAGCATCCTCATCGTATGATGAGACCCTGGCCCGAATCAGGCTCCAGGGCACGCGTCACACACATGCGGGACAAAGACTTTTATGCCCATGAGAATTCACTGACCATGGACAAAGCCTGCGATGTAAAAATCGATTTTGTTGATAGAAAAGGCAATGTCACGGTTCTGAAAGAGAAGGTATCCTTGCTGGCGGGAGAAGTCATTGACACCACACATATGGATGTGAAAGCCCTGCGGGAATTTTACGCCGAACAGATTGAAGAGGCAAAAAGTGACGGCGTCCTGCTTTCACTTCACCTCAAGGCTACCATGATGAAGGTATCCGATCCCATCATGTTCGGTCATTGTGTATCCGTCTACTACAGGGATGCCCTTGAAAAGCATGCTGCCACGCTAAAGGAGATTGGCGCTAATGTCAATAACGGGCTGGCCGACGTTCTGGAAAAACTAAATGGCCTTCCGGCTGACCTTAAGGCCGAAATCGAAGAGGACATTCAGGCCGTATATAAGAGCCAGCCAGCATTGGCCATGGTTGACTCGCGTTACGGGATCACCAATCTTCATGTACCCAACAACATCATTATCGATGCTTCCATGCCCAATGTGGTGCGCGACGGCGGCAAGATGTGGAACAATGACGATCAGCTTCAGGACTGCATTGCCATGGTTCCCGACCGCTGTTATGCCACCATGTATAAGGAGATACTGGAAGACGCAAGAGAAAATGGTCAATTCGATCCGTCCACCATGGGCAACGTGTCCAACGTGGGATTAATGGCCAAGAAGGCCGAGGAATACGGTTCTCATGACAAGACCTTTGAGGCCCGGGCCCCGGGCACCATCCGCGTGGTCGATGAAAATGGGACGGTCTTGCTGGAACAGCAAGTACAAACAGGCGACATCTTCCGAATGTGCCAGGCGAAGGATGTGGCCATCCGTGACTGGGTCAAGCTGGCTGTAAGCAGATCGAGAGCAAGCGGCAGCCCGGTGGTATTCTGGCTTGATGAGAACCGGGCCCATGACCGGGAGATCATTAAAAAGGTGAATGCCTATCTGCCCGAACATGATACCGGCGGCCTTGAAATACTGATCAAACCGCCGCAGGAAGCCATGCGCTATACCCTTGAGAGAGTCCGCCGGGGAGAGGATACGATTTCAGCCACTGGCAATGTACTCAGGGACTACCTGACCGACCTGTTCACCATCCTCGAGCTGGGGACAAGTGCCCGCATGCTTTCGATTGTTCCCCTGCTGAAAGGGGGCGGACTGTTTGAGACCGGCGCCGGCGGATCGGCACCAAAACATGTGCAGCAGCTTGTCAGGGAAGGACACCTCAGATGGGATTCGCTGGGGGAATACTGTGCCCTTGTTCCCGCATTCGAAATGATTGTTGAGCAAACCGGAAATAAAAAGGCGGCCATCCTTGCTCGTACTCTGGACCAGGCCATTGCCCAATACCTGGAAAACGGTAAACTACCAAGCCGCAAGGTGAACGAACTGGATAACCGGGGCAGCACCTTTTATCTGACCCTTTACTGGGCCAGGGCCCTGGCATCCCAGGATGATGATGCTCATATGAAGGCTCGTTTTGCTGAGCTGGCAGAGGAGCTTGGCAAAAATGAGGCAAAAATAAATGAGGAACTTTTAGCCTCTCAAGGCCAGCCGGCGGACCTGGGTGGATACTATATGCCGGGTAAAAGGGAAGCCTCGCTGGTCATGCGGCCAAGCGCTGTCCTTAATGGAATCATTGACAAATTCTAAGTGAGCAGTGCACAAATAGTCTATTTCTCTCATGGAGGTGGTCCCCTGCCCCTGCTTGGTGATGCGGGACACCAGGCCATGATTGAATTCATGAAAAAACTCCCGTCCAGGTTAAATAAGCCCGAAGCCATATTGGTTATCAGCGCACACTGGGAAGAATCAGTGGCAACCTTATTGGGAGCACCTGCCCCTGAAATGTTTTATGATTATTATGGATTCCAGAAGGAAGCCTATGAAATCATATATCCGGCTCCCGGGAGTCCGGCACTGGCTGAAGGAATAAGGCGGATCCTGAATGAAAATGGCATAGGAGCACAAATTGATCGTCAGCGGGGCTTTGATCATGGACTTTTCATCCCATTGAGCCTTATGTACCCCGAGGCCACAATACCTGCCATACAGCTTTCATTGATTTCCGGTCTGGATCCATCAGCCCATATTGAGCTTGGGAAGAGTTTACGCAAACTAAGGTCTGAGAATATCCTGGTTATAGGCTCAGGATTTTCATTTCACAACATGAGGGCCTTTTCCTGGGAGGGAAACAAGGCTCCTGACCGGGCCAATGATAACTTTCAGAACTGGCTGATTGACCTTTGTGTTCATACCCTGGCGCAGGAAGACCGGGAGCAACAATTTGTGAACTGGGAGCTTGCTCCGGATGCTAGGTATTGTCACCCCCGGGAAGAACATCTGTTACCCTTGCATGTCTGTTCCGGAATGGCAGAGAATCCGGCCCAACTGATATTTGATGACTACATCATGGGCAAAAGAGCGTTGGCTTTTTTATGGTGAAGAATGATCATAGGGATTTGAACCCTGGCGGTATCATCATAGTTCTTGGTTCCCCGAATGATGGCGATGGCGGGCTGTCGAGCATTGCTATGGAGCGTTGCGCACAGGCACTTGCCGAATTCAGGAGGAATCCGGATTTTGCGATACTTCCGACCGGCGGATGGGGAACACATTTTAACACCACGGATAAGCCACACGCCTTCTATGTGCAGAAGGAGCTGTTGGCCCGGGGAATACCTGAAAAGGCATTTCTTCCATTCGTAAAGAGCTCGAATACCCTGGAGGATGCCAGCCTGTCGGGGCCCATCCTGGACACATATCCCGGGCTTGAGCTTATTGTGGTGACTTCAGACTTTCATGCGGCCAGGGCCCGATACATTTTTGAGCATCAATTCCCCGAAAGGTCAATTCGCATTTCAGCCTGCGGAACCGAACTGCCACAGGATGCACTTATTCGGCTTCAAGCACATGAAGATCAAGCACTTGAGGAACTTAAGAAGCGCCCTGGGGGTAATGCCCGGACAGCTGGTTAAATGAAAGCAGCTATCTTTTCATGGTCGTTCTTAATTGGATTCTAAGCTCAACAATTTCAAGAATGTAAAGTGCTCCTTTTGACTATTCGATCCGGAAGGCTAATTTGATCAGATCATCCTCATCGCTGCTCGACCCGATAAAGGCCTGGTATTCCATATGCTCCAGTTCCCACTGACTGCTGTCGGGATTATACCACCGGATCTTATCCAGCGGGCAGCTGATGGTCACCCGTTTCGTCTCCCCGGGTTCCAGGGAGATCCGCTGGAACCCTTTCAGTAGCTTGTGTTCCCTTTCCACCGAAGAATTATCGAACCCAATATATAACTGGATGACCTGATCCCCGGCAACATCCCCGGTATTGCTGACATTTACAGATAGTTCAACGCAATCTTCAAGAACCTGTATATCTGCACTGTCATGGGTAAAGCTTGTGTAGGATAGTCCGAATCCAAAAGGGAATGCAGCTCTGTTACCATCATGGTCCAGCTTGATATATCCATGGTAGCGATCATAGCTCACTTCCTGGGCCAGACGGTCAAAAGCAGGATAATGACTTTCATCGCTTGCCACGGTGAATGGAAGTTTACCCCCAGGATTCACCTCCCCGAAAATAGTCCTGGCAATGGCAGTTCCACCTTCCATCCCCGGGTAAAAGGCATGGATGATCCCGTTGACCTTTTCTTTCCATTCTTCAACAACAATGGCACTGCCCCCGATCAGTATGGCTACAGAATTGTCATTCTCCGGCCCCACTTCCTGCAGCAGTTGTCTTTCGTTCTCATGCAGCCGGATGCTCTTGCGATCACCACCAACCTCCTTGCCTCCCATGCTGATATATTCCCCTTCATCCCCGTGATCATAGCCCACCACAAAGATCACCGCATCGGCCTCCCGGGCCAGTGCCCTGGTCTGTTCCGTATCTTCGCCCAGATCATGGATGAAGGTGATCTGCTCGCCATACAGGGCCTGCAAGCCCTGCAATGGAGTGATCACATATCCGGGGATCACACGGCTGGAACCATGGTCTCCAATATTCTCGGTCACAGCCAGGCTTCCTACAACCAGTACTTCCTTGGTTTCTGCCGGATCGAAGGGTAATACACCCCTGTTGTTCTGCATCAGGACCATGGATTTTTCTGCTGCTTCCAGTGCCAGGGAAATATGTTCGCTGCTGCCGATCAGCTCTTCCGGATACTCGGTCCGGGGATCGGGTGCAGATTCAAATTTCAGGATGGTCCGTGCTACGCGGAAGGCACTCTCATCAATGACGCTTTCCAAAACCTCACCCGCCTCCACAGCCTTCAGAAGTTTCTTCCCGTAATCCTGTATCACCGGCATCTCCACATCGAGTCCTGCATTGGCGGCCAGTTCGGTGTGGTGTATCCCAAATAAGAAATCACTGATGGTAAATCCCTTGAACTTCCAGTCTTCCCTGAGAACCTTGGTAAGCAGGTGCGGACTTTCACAACACTGGTCCCCCCGAAACAGGTTATAGGCTCCCATCACACTTGCAGCGCTCTGGTCAATGCATTCTTTGAAATGGGCCAGGTACACTTCACGAAGCACCCGTTCATCCGCCTCCACATTAATCGTGAAACGGGTGTTCTCCTGGTTATTTAACGCATAATGCTTGATGCAGGCCATCACGTTCTGACTCTGAACCCCCTTCATCAGGGAACTACCCATCTGTCCAAGCAAATAAGAATCCTCCCCGTAAGCTTCCTGGGCCCTTCCCCCGGCAGGATGCCTCAGCAGGTTGATACAGACTCCTCCGAAATAATTGCCCTGGTTGGCACGTATCTCTTTTCCGATCACTTCTCCCACCCTGTATTCAAGGTCCCTGTCGAAGGAGGCCGCCCTTGCCATAGCCACGGGGAAACAGGTGGACTCACCGCTTACCATCCCCCTCGGCCCATCAAAGAAACGCATGGTGGGGATCCCCAGTCTTTCGTTCCCCCCTGCCTGGTAAGATTCCTGATTATACTTCATGCCGTCGCTGAGCATTTCCGCCAGCATTTTAGGAACGCCCATAACAGGGGACATCATTTGTACCTTTTCCTCAGTGCTCATTTGATCCACCAGTTCCCTGGCTTTCTGATCGATCTGTTCCGCTGTCATTGCTTTTCGCTCAAGTGAAATGATCTCGGGCTTTGTATTGATTCTCAGAACCAGGTAGGTGGCGACCAGGACAAGCAGCAATGACAGAATGCTTATAAGGATTCCCTTGAGGATTTTCTTCAGGACTTTCATGACGGATTTATATTAGATTAAAAAACGCTGATAATGAACAGCACATTTAATGGATTAATGCGGTGGGATATGCAGAATAAAACGAGATCCTTTTCCCTGCTCGGAATACAACTGGATATCTCCTTCTATGGCATCTACAATCCGTTTTGATATGGCCAGGCCAACGCCGAGTCCTCCATAATTCATGGCAATATCATGGCTTTCCTGCCGGAAGAACTCGAAAATGACCTCCTGCTTATCCGCTGCGATCCCGATACCGGTATCACTGACACTTATGGCTATCCCTTGGTCCTCTCCAGGCAGCATTTCAATTTTGATGTTCCCCGAGTCTGTAAATTTCACACTATTATGGATCAGGTTTGTAATGACCTGGATCACCTTGTACTTATCAATTGAAATACGCTCTTTCTCCAAGGATGGATCAATGAAAAACTCCGGTACGATCCTTTCATCCTTTCCCGCATCCGCCAGCATCATTTTCAGGATCTCGACCAGTTGGTCCATCAAATCCATGACCTTGACCGTTTCCAGCCTTAAGGATATGGACATGTTCTGGGTCATTGACAGGCTGAAGATATCTTCGATAATGGCCAGCAGGTGTTTACCGCTATTGTATATGGTAGCCGAATACTTCTTGATCTTATCTGTAGTTGGCTCATCATGAATCAGGTGGCTGAAGCCAATGATATGGGTCAGAGGAGTTCGCAATTCATGATTCATGGAAGCAAGAAAGGCGGATTTAAGTTGATCACTTTCCTCCGCTTTTTCCTTTGCATTCTTTAAATCAATTTCAATCAGGTTTCGTTTTTCGATTTCCTCTTCCAGTTTGGCAGTTTGTTCCTGCAGTTTGGTATTAAGGGCAGTGAGATGCTGGCGGCGGTTCTTTTCCAGGTTATCATTCACAAATTTGAAAATCAGGATTAAGGCTATGAGTGTCAGGATTACACAGAAGGTGTAAAATAGATTTGAATAGGCATTTTCCGGAACAAAGAAAAAAAGCGAAACCACTGCCAAAATTGTTATTATTGCGCTGATGTAAACTGCCTTCCGGGTATTAAACATCACACTGGACACGATGACTCCTCCAACCATCAGTCCTGCCAGGCTGGTATTTTCAGTTTGTCCCAGTATTACCGCCACCAGAGGGGCGAAGACAAAACCATAGGCATAAAGATGTATGGCTGCCAGATACCTGTCTTTGTTGATAAGCAGGTACGAAATGATTGATAAGAGCAAAAATGAAGATGCCGGCAGTACGGTAGGATTTTTCCAGTAGGGACTGATCCCCGTAAAGATTGGCACACCAATATGGCCAACCAGGACAACCAGTGGAATCACTACCCAGATCATCTGCTTCAGATATCGCGTCCGCGTAGTTATATATGCATCATCCTCTTGTGGAAATGATCTCATGGCGATGGTTCTATTAAACATTAACTTATGAGCTGATTCCCGGGGTGACTCTAATTTCCCTCTGCGTCAAATGCTTCCCTGGTGGTCACAGCAATTGCAGTTCCGCCTGCTTTGCTTATTCCTTTGTTGATCTTATCCAGATTTTCCTTCAGGAGTAAGTCCACATCCTCGGCCAGGGTGCTGACCCTGAGCCCGAGCAATGCCATCCGATCCATTTGTACCCGGGTAGGCCGACCCCCGTAAAAGGCAATGGTCCCATATAGAAATCCCACATCTTCCCTGAGTCCGGCATCGCCTCTTAGATCACCGTACTGAGTGACCATCAAGCGGTTCCGTACATCCTTCAGGCTTGCATTTAATTCATCCGCTTTCTTGCGGGTGGAAGCGGAGACTCCGGTAAGGCTCTCAAGTGTTTCCAATCCTTTCTGAACATCTGTGATCTGCCGGTCCACATAGGCAAGGTCTTCCATGAGATCAAATCCAATTTTCTGGTACTTCCGTTTCAATTCCCTGTCCTGGTCCGTATAGGGTAAATCGGGATTATTATGTACAGTAATGATTTTCTCGAATACCTCTTCGTTCCTGGTGACTCTTACCCTGTAATCACCCTCCGGGTATGCCATTCCGCCTCCCATTATAGCAATCTGCATCTGGAATGGGATCGCCTCTGATTGAGGAGTCCTGGGAGGTTTCTGAACGGGTGTCCAGTTTACCTGGTTGATCCCTTTACGGGTCACAAGCGGAATTTCCGTAAGCAGCTTACCTTCCATATCAAATATTTCCATGGTCATCTTTCCGATCAGGTGTCGCTTTTTCATATAAAAAGTGACCGGTATGGCTGAAGTGGGATTGCCGGCTGAATAGTCGTCATCGAAGTTGGGCCAGGAAGGTCCGGATACCACCATGGGAACAGGGTCTCTCTGTTCGAGAAATACAAACTCGGAATCGAGGACTTCCGGGGTCAGTTGGCGGAGCGGGGAAATGTCATCTATGATAAAAACACCCCGACCGTGGGTACCCAGGACCAGATCGTGCTCGCGTGGATGGATCACCATATCCATTACCGAAACATCGGGAAGTTCATTCTTGAACTGGGCCCAGTTTCCTCCGCCATCCACTGAAATATACAAGCCGAATTCAGTACCCAGGAACAAAAGATCGGGATTTACGGGGTCCTCCAGGATCTTATGGCAGTAGGATTTTATATCATCACTGGCCAGTGAATTCCAGGTGGTCCCGAAATCAGTGGTCCTGTAAACATAGGGGGTGATATCGTCGTTGCGGTGACCGTCAAAGGTGGCATATGCAGTGCCCTTGTGGAACCGGCTCGGGTATACACTCGTACACCAGGTATTTGCCGGAAGACTATGAATATTGGCCACCGTATTGGTCCAGTTCTTTCCTCCATCCCGTGTCACCTGAAGGTTCCCATCATCTGTACCAACCCATATGAGGTCCTTGTCCATTGCTGATTCGGCAATGCAGAAGATGGTGGTGTGGTTTTCAGCCGTGGAATTATCTGTGGTCAAACCCCCGGAATTTTCCTGCTTCTGTTTTTCAGGATCATTGGTGGTCAGATCGGGGGAAATCCTTTTCCACGAGTTGCCTCTGTCAGTGGATTTGTAAAGGTACTGTGCTCCCACATAAACAGTGTTGCTGGTTGGGCTCATGCTGATGGCCGCATCCCAGTTGAACCTCAGTTTTCCGCTTTCTTCGGTTTCCATGGGTGCAATCAGACGCATGCTCTGATACCTGAGGTCGGTCTGACCGAACAATCCTCCCTGCATCTGCCAGTAGACAATATTGGGATCGTCCCTGTCGGGATGCACTGAAAAACCATCCCCCATGCCATACCCCTGCCAGTCGTGATTCTCGATCCCCCCGTAGGACCTGGAGGGACCCGACCAGGATCCGTTGTCCTGCAATCCCCCGTATACATTATAGGGCTTTTCCATGTCCACGCTTATCTTGTAAAACTGTGAAACAGGAAGGTTTCGCAGGTGCCTCCAGGAAGAGCCGTAATCATTGCTTACATAAACTCCTCCGTCAGTTCCTGCATACATGAACCTGTTGTCTTTTTCCGAAATCCAGAGATCATGGATATCCGGGTGTATGGCCCCTCCTGCGAAGGAGGTAGTTCTGAACTTTCTCCCTCCGTCCGTGGAGGAGTACACATAATTCCCGGGCTTGTATACACGGCTGGTATCCACCGGATCCGGTATGACCAGGCAAAAGTAGAATGGTCTTTCGGCAACGGTGGAGGTCTGGTTGAGCATCTCCCAGCTTTCACCTTTATCCTTCGATCCATAGAGCGCGGTGCTATCCCACTCGATCACCGCAAACACCCGATCGGGATCAGCAGGTGAAACACGCACGGAGATTCTTCCCTTTTCTCACTACGGAAGGTCATTTTTCAGT
>Ga0209536_100010609_pt1 | contig 13563 bp, 9 predicted proteins | sample DeeMarSeWOR28_12_FD_187461 | JGI IMG/M metagenome (GOLD analysis project Ga0209536, IMG submission 187461) | Marine sediment microbial communities from White Oak River estuary, North Carolina - WOR-2-8_12 (SPAdes) (version 2) | ecosystem: Environmental > Aquatic > Marine > Intertidal zone >...
AATGCTATCTTGAGGAAACTAACTTTCGCTGAAACCTTGGGGGCAACAACTTACATCTGTTCGGATAAAACCGGAACCTTGACCAAAGGAGAGATGACTGTTCGCAAGTTATACGCATCGAGAAAACTATACGAAGTCACAGGTGCGGGTTATGAACCAAAAGGCGAATTCTTAGAGAACGGGGTCTCTGTTAACCCGCAAGAAATTGCTGAACTCAATTTGCTATTGAAAGCCAATGTATTGTGTACTAATGCTCATTATGACGGAAAAAGAGTAATTGGTGACACCACAGAAGGAGCCCTAATCGTTGCTGGAAGTAAGGCAAGTCTTACAAAGAAAAAACTAGCAGAGTCATATCCTCGAATTCATGAGATACCATTTACTTCCGAAAGAAAACTCATGACAACAGTCCACAAGAATCTAGAGAAAGATGTGGTCGCCTTTACAAAAGGAGCCCCTGAAATTGTCTTAGAACGCAGCTCCCATATTTTGAGAAACGGACAGATTAAGAAATTATCCTCTAAAGAAAAACAAGAGATCCTTAAGATTAACGAAGAAATGGCTACTGGTGCTTTACGTGTACTTGCTACCGCTTTTAAAGAATCGCCGAATAACCCCGGCGTCAAGTTTGAGGAAGAAGAGTATGAGACAAGCTTGGTTTTCTTAGGTCTTTCTGGAATGATTGATCCGCCAAGAGTCGAAGCGAAAGACGCAAACGCGAAATGTAGACAGGCAGGCATAAAGACAGTAATGATTACAGGTGATCATAAACTTACTGCTGTTGCCATAGCTAAAGAGCTGAAAATGTTATATAGTGACAAAGTACTCACGGGCAACGAATTGGATAATCTTGACGAGGAGGAATTCAAAAAGGTAGTAGAGGAAGTTTCAGTCTACGCGAGAGTGTCTCCTGAGCATAAATTGCGAATTGTGAAAGCGCTTAAGGAGAAAGGTGAGATCGTTGCGATGACAGGCGACGGGGTAAATGATGCCCCTGCCTTGAAACAAGCTGATATTGGGGTAGCTATGGGAATAACTGGCACAGACGTGACTAGGGAAGCGGCTGATGTTGTGCTTGCGGACGACAACTTTGCGACGATTGTTAATGCGGTTGAAGGTGGTCGAAGCATTTATGACAATATTCGTAAATTCTCATTCTTCTTGTTGCGTTCAAATTTTGATGAGTTGGGAATCATTGCTCTTTTCGCCTTGATGGGGTTGGAACTTCCGCTTCTTCCAGCCATGATACTTTGGCTCAATTTGATGACTGATGGATTGCCTGCCTTAGCATTGACTATGGATCCTCCTGAAGAAGATGTAATGAAACGTCCCCCTCGTAAGCCAAACGAGGGTGTGCTACATGGTAGATTTGCATCAATAATTGCTACTTTTACACTGCAGTTTGCCTTGACTGGAGGCATATTTTATTGGCAATATTATATCCTGGGTCAACCCTTGGTGTATGCAAGGACAATGGCTTTTATGCGTGCGACATTGCAGGAACTCTTTGTGGTATGGAACTGCCGGTCTGAAAAACGAAATGCTTTCAGAGTTGGATTCTTTTCAAATAAATACCTTTTAGGGGCTGTTTTATTTTCCGCAGCGATAACAGTGGTAATACCTTTCATACCTTTGCTTGGACCTGGAATGGGTACTGTGCCAATTTATGATCCTCTGGATTGGGGTATAATAATTGCTGCATCGCTTTCAGGTTTGTTCATATTACCAGAGGTTTTTTATGGCAGAAAAATCTGGAAATGGAGATAATTCTGACAAAAACTTAATATGCTATGAATTATCAGACGCGTAACTCTGATATTGGTGTATAAAATGAGTGAAAAACTGGCTAATCCCGCACCCCTTGGCTTGCTTGGTTTCGGACTGACGACTGTTCTACTTAACCTGCATAACGCTGGTCTATTCCCCCTCGATAGCATGATTCTAGCAATGGGTTTGGCATATGGCGGATTAGCGCAGGTTATCGTAGGTATAATGGAGTTCAAGAAAGGCAACACTTTTGGCACTGTCGCATTCACATCGTACGGGCTTTTCTGGTGGTCTCTCGTTCTTCTTCTGCTTTTGCCTAAAACAGAAATATTCACAGGGCTAAATGTTCCAACTGACACTTCTATGGCAGCATATTTCTTCATGTGGGGGCTGTTCACATTTACAATGTTCTTTGGCACGCTAAGAACAAACAGGGCCCTACAATTCGTGTTTATGAGCCTAGCAATTCTTTTTTTCCTTCTTGTGGCAAGAGAGCTTACAGAAAACATGGTGCTGTACAATTTCATCACAGTAAACACAATTGTTGGCGTTGAAGGCGTCATCTGCGGACTAAGTGCAGTATACCTAGCCTTTGCGGAAGTACTAAACGAAGTATACAAAAAAACATTGCTACCTATCTGCCCAACAAGCTAAAAACTCTAACGCTCTTCCTTTTCTCTCAAACGACCGGGCACTACCCAGTCATTTCTGTTTATACGAATCACAAGTTTTTTTGGAAAGCGAAAGTGGCAAAAAAGATAAAATTATTTAAACGTTTACGCTTCTCTCACTGCCATATTCCCTATAAATAGAGATCTATACTAGAAAATAATACTCCAGAGCCTTAACATCCCAACGAAACTCTGTATCCAACTGGAAACCTGTGCATCATATTTATTCACTAATCTAAATCAGAATCATTTCTTCGTTTATTTTTTGATAAATGGCTGAAAAACTTTATATTCTCTGGACTTGTCTCTTCGCAGCAAATTAATGGGATGAAAAAAATGTCTGAAACTAACTTGCCGTTTAACGATAAATATTCTCCTAATAACTTGCAACCATCCTCTGGAGCAAAAAGAAAGCAGGAATGGGAAAAATCAATAAATAACCCGCAAGAGTTCTGGGCTGAAAAAGCCAAAGCCATCGACTGGTTTAAACCATACAGCAAAGTACTCGACGACTCAAACCCCCCCTTCTACAAATGGTTCCCCGATGGAGTCCTAAACATAACACACAATACTTTGGATAGGCACGTGAAAACCCACCGAAAAAACAAGCTCGCCTACATCTGGGAAGGAGAAATGGGCGAAGTCAAAACCTACACATACTACCAGATTTACAGAGAAGTCAACAAGCTAGCAAAAGTCTTCAAAGACGCAGGTCTCAAGAAAGGTGACCGCGTCGCCGTTTACCTTCCCGTTGTTCCTGAACTCCCAATCACACTTCTCGCAACAGCACGAATAGGCGGAATACACACAGTCGTCTTCTCAGGCTTTAGCGCCGAAGCACTAGCGGATCGTATAAACGACTGCGAGGCAAAAATACTCGTCACCGCTGATGGATCATATAGACGCGGAAAAATTATCAAAATAAAAGACAACGCAGACCGCGCACTACAAACCACACCAACCGTGGAAAAAGTCATAGTCGTGAAAAGAACAGGTCAAAAAATCCAAATGAAAGAAGGAAGAGATGTCTGGTACATCGATGCTATCAAGCAAGCAGGAGCAGCCGCTTACGTTCCGCCAGAACTCATGCAATCAACAGATCCCCTATTCATATTATATACTTCAGGCACAACAGGCAAGCCAAAAGGAGTCCAACATGCAACAGGTGGCTACAATGTTTGGGCATACTGGACCCTCAAATGGGCTTTCAACCCGAACGAAGAAGACATTTGGTGGTGTACTGCTGATATAGGCTGGATCACAGGACATACCTATAACGTTTACGCGCCTCTGTCACTAGGCATAACCTCACTGCTTTTCGAAGGAACACCTGATTATCCCGACAAGGATCGCTGGTGGGACATAATAGAAAGGCACGGCGTGACGATACTTTACTCCACCCCGACAGCAGTAAGAATGTTCATGAAGTTCGGAGAAGAATGGATTAACAAACACGACCTCAGCACTCTGAGGCTTCTGGGAACGGTAGGTGAACCCATAAACCCTGAAGCATGGAAATGGTTCTACCGAGTAATCGGAAAAGAGAAACTAGCCATAATTGACACTTGGTGGCAAACAGAAACGGGTGGATTCATGATCGCACCATTATCAGGAATAGACTTGGTTCCGCTTAAACCGGGCTCAGCAACGTATCCGTTGCCAAGTGTTAAGGCTGAAGTCTACGACGAAAATGGGCAATCCGCGCCAGCAGGGAATAAAGGCTTCCTTGTAATCAAATCACAATGGCCAGGAATGCTGGCGACTCTTTGGAAAGACCCTGAAAGGTTTAAGCAAACATACTTCGGAAGATGGTCCAATGTCTACTACACTGGAGACTACGCCATACAAGACCAAGACGGTTACCTTTGGCTCCTTGGCAGAGCAGATGAAGTTCTCAAAGTAGCAGGACACCGCATAGGCACTGTGGAGCTTGAAAGCGCCTTAGTTTCACACCCAGCAGTATCAGAAGCAGCAGTAATGGGCAAAGAAGACCCAGTGAAAGGTGAAGTACCCGTAGCGTTCATAGTACTGCGCAGTGGCATCTCTCCGTCAGAAGAACTAAGAACCGAACTCATAAAACACGTCAGAACCACTATAGGGCCAATAGCCACACCAGCAGCCATCGCCATGGTCAACAAACTGCCAAAAACACGTAGCGGTAAAATCATGCGCAGAATACTCAAAGCGGTAATAATTGGTGCACCAATAGGTGACACATCCACAATAGAAGACCAAGCCTCCGTTGAAGACATAAAAGCAACATACGAAGACTTGAGAAGACAACTTTCGCAATAGCCCTCCTTCTCTTATTTTCTTTCATTTTTCTATCTTGGACTAAATACTTTCAATAATGTTTTCTGAATTTGACTGCAAAAAGTAGTAGCGCTATTATAGTGAAGAGAGTTTACGATAAAGCTAAAAAAGGGAAAAGCTTAGATTAGCTCTCAAAAAAGCTTGAAGGTTTTGGGGGGAAAAGTGAAGTGTTTGATGCTAAAAAGTTCATTGAAAATTCTCTTGAAGAAATCCGAAAAATTGTTGGTGAACAAAAGGTGATTTCCGCTTGTTCTGGCGGTGTTGACAGCACCGTTACAACAGCCTTAGTTCACAAGGCTGTGGGTGACAAGTTGGTGGCGGCCTTCATAGATGACGGGCTTCGGAGAGAAGGCGAACCTGAGTTTGTGGTGAGAACTCTCAATAAATTGAATATACACACCAAATTTATTGACGCTGAGGAGGATTTCTTTGAGGTTTTCAAGGGTAGAACGGACGCTGAAGAGAAGCGGAAGGCTTTCAGGGACAAGTTCTACAAGACTTTAGGTAAAGCAGCACTGGAAGAGCAGATTGAGTTTATTGCGCAAGGAACAATTAAGGCTGACGTTATAGAGACCGTGAAGGGGATTAAATCTCAGCATAACGTTTTGGAGCAGATAGGCATAAACCCTGAGATTTACGGTTACAAGATTCTTGAGCCACTGAGGGAGCTTTTCAAGCCAGACGTCCGCAGGGTTGGTCGAGAATTAGGCTTGCCTGAGGAAATCTCTGAGAGAATGCCTTTTCCAGGTCCAGCTTTGTCGCTCCGAATTCTCGGCGAGGTTACTCCTGAGAGAGTCGCAATTGTGCGGAAAGCCACCGTAATTGTTGAGGAAGAAACCAATAAACTGGGAACTTTTCAGAATTTTGCTGTGCTTCACAATGATAAGGCAACTGGAATCAAAAAAGGCGAAAGGGTTTACGGAAACATTGTTACTGTTAGAATTGTAGACTCAACAGATGCGGTAACCGCTAAAGCAAGGCACGTCCCCTATGAAATTTTAATGCGCATTTCTGAGAGAATAACAGTGGAAATACCTAGTGTTGTCAGGTGTCTTTACGACATAACGGACAAGCCACCTTCAACCATAGAATTCGAATAAACAAGTAGAGCCGCTTCCTGTTGCGGCTCAAAAAAACAGAAGCAAAAGAGGACCACAGTTATGGTGACGAATGAGAATCCAGTGATAATAGATATTGATGAGGATAATATTTCCCAATATTTCCTAAAAACAGGTTCAAAGAAGTTCAAAAATTAGGCGTTTTCACGTTGTTCGGTAAACAGCGAAAAAAAGCAATAGCGCCGAGAATCAAAGACTGCGAAAAAATACTTAGCAACTATGAAGGTTTAGGAGTTGTGTACTCTAATCAGTGCCCTTGGGTTGCCCAGTTCATGAGCGAATTGCCTGAAACTATCAAGGAAACGGGTGAAGATAGATTTTGTTGAGTTGAAAACAGCTGAGCAAGCACACGTTGCTCCTTCAATATATGCGGTGTTCAATCTATTGAAAGACGGGAAGCTCTTTGCTGATCATTGCATTTCTAATACACGTTTTCTTAATATAATCAACAAAGAATCAAAGTAATGAGTGAAAACTTCCTCTGAAAGGTTGAAGCTTTTCTGTAGCTGAAAAACTTAGTAATAGGAACGGGCTTGAATTTGCGTCTTAGAAGCTGAACCTGTTTTTTTTGCGTTTAACGTTTTGATCGAACTCCTCTGCCAGTTGCTCTAACAGTGCTCGCTGCTTGGCAGTTAACTTTTCTGGAACCGAGATTCCAACGCGCACCAAGAGATCTCCTTTGCCGTAACCCCTGAAACGTGGCATACCTTTTCCTTTCAACCGAATAGTCTCGCCTGCCTGCGTTCCAGGCTTAATCTTCACAGTAGCTTTTCCGTCCAGAGTGGGCACAGAGACTTCAGCGCCGAGGGCTGCCTGGGGATAACCGAGCATTAGCACGTGCCAAAGGTCGTCTCCTTCTCGCATGAACAACTTATGCCGGGCTATGTGAACTAGAACATAAAGGTCGCCGGGTTCGCCTCCGTTGGGCGCCATTTCGCCTTCGCCTCTGAGCCTGAGTTGATATCCTTCATCTATGCCTTCAGGTATTTTCACGTTTATCTTCCTGCGCTTTTTGGCTAGTCCTGTTCCGTGGCATTTCTTGCAGGGCGATTCTATAAGCGTGCCTCTTCCTCTGCATTCGGGGCAAGGTGTTACCTGCACGTACATGAGGAAACTATTTTTTCTCATGTTCCTGACTTTGCCTGCGCCGTTGCATTTTTGGCACGTTCTAGCTGAAGTGCCGGGGCTTGCACCTGAACCCCCGCAGATTTCACACTTCTCAGTTCTCGGCACCAAGATCTCTTTCTCGGTTCCTTTTGCAGCTTCTTCCAGCGTTATCTCAAGGTCGTATGCGAGGTCTTGGCCTCGGTTGCTTCTTTCTCTGAAGCCGCCCCTGACGAATCCGCCGCCAAAAAAAGTGCGGAAAAGATCTCCGAAGCCAAAGCCTATATCCCTGAATATCGATTCAAAATCTGCACCGCGGAAAATGTCTTCAGCCGTGTAGCGCTGATCAAATCCCACGTGGCCTAACGTATCGTACTGCCGTCTTTTCTGATCGTCGGATAAAACGGCGTATGCCTCGGATATTTCCTTGAACTTTTCTTCTGCGTCAGCAGCCTTGTTCCTGTCAGGGTGATACTGCATCGCCAGTTTCCTGTAGGCGTCTTTGATTTCTACTTTTGAAGCGTTTTTGGATACGCCTAGAACCTCGTAGTAATCTCTTTTTTCAGCCATTCACTTTACCGCTAAATTCGAAATGCAACTTCTTAATCAAAACTCTTTCGGCGGTCACTTCACTTCGTAATCTTCCGAATCCACAACTTTCTTATCGCCACTGTCTGAGGACGCTTTAGCCTCTTGGCTTGCTTGACCAGCTGGACCTGCTTTGCCTGCTTGCGCCTGTTTTGCTTGTTCCGCAGCTGCCTGCTGATAAATCACTGTGCCAACTTCCTGCAGAACTTTCTGAAGCTCCTCTGTTTTCGCTTTTACTTGTGCCATGTCGTTGCTGGCTAACGCGTCTTTTAACTCGGAAACCGCCGCGTCTATAGTGCCCTTTTGTTCTTTCGTCAACTTATCCGCAAGGTCCTTCTTGGTTCGCTCTGCAGTGTAAATCAACCCGTCAGCGTTGTTTCTAAGTTCGACTTCTTCACGTTTCTTCTTATCTTGCTCCGCGAACTGCTCTGCTTCTTTTACCATGCGTTCTTTCTCTTCTTTTGATAGTTTAGTGGACGCCGTAATCGTTATTTTAGCTTGTTTTCCTGTGCCCAAGTCTTTGGCCGTTACGTTTAATATGCCATTGGCGTCTATGTCGAAGGTAACTTCGATTTGCGGGACGCCTCTGGGCGCTGGCGGTAAGTCTACAAGATTAAATGTACCGAGTGACACGTTGTCCTTTGCCATTGCGCGTTCACCTTGGACCACATGGATTGTGACGGCTGTTTGAAAGTCAGTTGCAGTCGTGAAAACCTGAGTTTTCTTGGTAGGAATTGTCGTGTTCTTTTCGATTATTCTTGTAAATACGCCACCTAATGTTTCTACGCCAAGCGATAGCGGTGTAACGTCCAGCAAGAGCAGGTCTGTAACTTCTCCTGTGATGACTGCACCCTGTATGGCAGCGCCTATAGCGACGCACTCCATGGGGTCAACCCCGCGCTCTACGGTTTTGCCCAAGATTTTCTCGACAAAATGCTGCACAAGCGGCATTCGTGTCATGCCGCCGATGAGGATTATCTTGTCCACGTCCGTTGGCGTCAACTTGGCGTCTTCGAGCGCTTTGAGTATGGTTTTCTGGGTTTTTTGAACGATGGGCTGTGCTAAACTTTCAAGTTTGGTTCTTGTGACCGTAAGATGCAAGTGTTTAGGTCCAGAATTGTCCGATGTTATGAAGGGCAAGTCAATGTCTGTGCTCATCAGTGTTGACAGTTCTATTTTGGCTTTTTCCGCTGCTTCTTTCAGTCTTGCAGCTGCCATTTTGTCATTGGTGAGGTCTATGTTTGTTTGCCTTTTAAACTCGTCCACCAGATAGTCCATTAGTGCTTTATCCACATCGGTTCCGCCTATCTGGGTGTCTCCGCTTGTGGAGAGCACTTGGAACACGCCTTTGCCGAAGTCCATGAGTGTAACGTCGTGGGTGCCGCCGCCGAAACTGAAAACTAGAATTTTCATTTCTTTTTCTATTTTGTCTATACCGTAGGCGAGGCATGCGGCTGTGGGTTCGTTAACTATGCGTGCAACTTCTAGACCTGCGATTTCACCTGCGTCTTTCGTGGCTTGCCGTTGATTGTCGTCAAAATGCGCTGGAACGGTTATGACTGCTTTGCGTATGCTGCTACCTAGGTAGGTTTCTGTGTCTTTCTTGATTTTCTGCAGAACAAACGCTGAAATTTGCTGCGGTGTGTACTCTTTTCCGAAAATGTTTGCCTTGTACTTTGTTCCCATTTTCCTTTTTATTTCAAAAATAGTTCCTTCGGGGTTGGCGGTTGCTTGGCGTTTGGCTGGTTCTCCTATCAAGAGTTGTCCATCTTTTGTGAAGGCGACTACTGAGGGGAACATTTTTCCCGCCATTGTGGGTCCTTCAGCACTTGGGATTACGGTTGCTCGTCCCCCTTCGTATATGGCGGCTGCGGAGTTCGTTGTTCCCAAGTCTATTCCTAAAACTTTTTCACTTGTTTTTGTATTACTCATTTTTTTCTTTCTCCGTTTGTGATTTTGATGATTTAACCGCAACTTTGACGATGCTTGGTCTAATCACCTTGTCTTTCATGATGTAGCCCTTTCTAACTTCTTCAGTTACAATGCAGGCTTCAACATCGTTCCGCTCTGTAGCGGCAACAGCATTATGGCATGAAGAGTTAAAAACCTTGCCCGTTTCACATTCTATGGGAGAAACCCCTTCTTGCTCAAGAACTTTTCTGAGCTTCTTCAGAGTCATTTGAACACCCTCAATAAGTGGTTGTGCAGACCCTGCTGATTGAGCGTTTTTGAGAGCTATTTCTAACTCGTCTTGGACATCTAACAATTGGATGACCAAGCGTTCAGTACAGTATTTTCTCGTTTCTTCTATTTGGCGGTCGTAACGTTTCTTTAAATTCTCGAAATCCGCCTGTAAATACTTCAATCTTGTTAGGTAGTCCTCTGACCGTTTCTTCTCAGCTTCTAAGCGCTGCTCACAATTGACATCTGGTGCTTTTTGTTCCTTTGACATCGAGGCACATCTCCCTCTAGATTACAAAAATTAGCGTGCACAAACAGAAATATATTTTTTTGGCTTCAAGTAGCGATTTTTCCCGCGACATTTCCCCTTTTTTACTGTGTAGATTTTAGAGCGTGGTTCTATAGTGGTTAATGAGGAACGCGTCAAGCGAAAACTGCCTTCTATGCTATGCGATGATGCCGCTTCTAACCCCTCAAACAATAACACGTTCATGCGCAAGCGTTACCGACTTTTCCAATTTCAAAAACGAAATCCTCAAAGATTCAATTGTGCCTAGTAAATCCGCTTTGTGCCATTCTGGATGAGATAGATAAGGAACTGGCTAAAACAATAGGAATTAAGAATTAGTTTTGGGTTTGGGGATTAAATTTTATTTTCTTTTTTTGCATTTGTGTTGAACGTATCTGTAATAAGCTTTAAATTGTGGAATAGTATCGTAAATCTTAATAGAAAATACTTATTGGAAAACATGCCGTTGTGAAGATGGAGCGTAAGAGACTTTGAAAGGGAAAGCTATTTGGATCCTTGCATTATTATCTGTAATTTCAGGAGCGGCTGTAGCTAACGCGGTAAGTATGTGGTTTAATTTAGGGCCGGAAGGCACATTCACGCCTTACCTTATAGGCAATTATTTTGGGGCGATTCCAGTTTATGTTTATCTCTTTGTTTCCGTGGTGTTGACAGCAATTTTTCTGAGTGGTACCTCTCATAGGATAGTTAGCGAATTGTCATATGCTGATCAGATTAGTGCAATTGACGAAGAAGTGAATCGTTTGGAGTCCGCCCTGCAGTTTCAACACGAGCTTCTGGAGGGTGTTCAAGTTAGGCTGTTTATGGTTGATGAGAGTTTGGAGCATTCTAGGAAAGCGTTTTCCACGGGTCTTGTTGAACAAGGGAACGCATTGAGGCAAAGTCTTGAGAGGAACCGTGAGTCTCAGCAGAAGATGTTGGACGGAGTACAAGATCAAGTGTTTCTTATCGATAAAGGACTAGACAATCTCAGGAGGGGGCTCAATGAGCAGAGTGGAGCGACCAAGGAAATAATCGGAGACTTTTTGGTAAGTCTTGGATCTCAACTGGCTGTCATAGAAGATACTGTAGAGAGACACCATGAAGAAATGGACAATGCGTTTTCCCAATTTGAACAGAAAGAAAAAAATTCCATAGTGGTCATTGAGGAGCAAAAAAACGAATTAGCGGAAATTATGTTGAAACTGGAAAAGTTGGAAAACAGCATTTTCGAGCCAAAACCGTTGCTGGGAAGTCAGAGCAAAGTAATAGAAGTCAAAGGAATTGGGCATATGAAAGCTGCTAAATTGAAGGAAATAGGAATATCCAATGTGGGCGAGTTTATTACGGCAGAATCTGAAGTTGTGGCTGAGGGACTATGTTCATCCGAAAAGACAGTGGAAAAACTGCAGGGGCGAGCTCAACTTTCGATGGTTCCGGGTGTGAAGAAGAAACATCTTTTCTTGTTGGAGCGAGTCAATATCAGAGATAGAAATAGTCTCTATAAATATACCCCGATTGAACTCAGCAAAAAGATAAACGCTGTTTTCGAGGCTAACATTGCAAAGAAAAGGCTTTCCCCAATGGACAAGCCCACAATCGAAGAAGTAGATTCCTGGGTAAAATTCTCAAGGTGCTAAGAAAACGCCAATAATTTGGCAGCTAATTGGAAGCACCAAATCTTTTTTCTCTTGATTAGTACTGGTTTTCTATGATGTAAAAGCGTTTTTATCAAGGTTTCTTGACCAAACAGGCACACGCGCTAGTCAAAATTGACAAAAAAATTAGCCCTCAGAAAAAGACTGAAAAACCACACATAATGAAACCAGAGAGACGGATAAAAGAAATATATTTTTTCTCCTTAAATTACCTTTGCGGGTAGGATTTAAGGTGCTTCGTGTTTAAGATGTCCAAGCTTTTTCCCCCAAAAATGGTCGCAATCGCCTTCAACTCATCACTGCCTATCGTGGGGCTGGAGTTAATGGTCTACTCTAAGAAGTATAAGCTCTGAAAATCAGTTTAGTCTCTGCACAGCATAAAAAGAAACAACCGCGGAAAACTGATTCTTGCAGGGAACTGTTTTTATTTTACTCTTGATGTACCATTAAGGCACAGGAGACAATGTTTATGAATTTAAGAGGTAGCAAGACAGAGAAGAATCTTTTAGCCGCGTTTGCCGGCGAATCTCAAGCTAGGAACCGATACACTTTCTTTGCTAGTGTAGCCAAAAAAGAAGGCTATGAGCAAATTGCTGCTATCTTCCGCGAGACGGCTGACAATGAGAAGGAGCATGCGGAACTATTTTTCAAACTTCTCAAAGGCGGAATGGTGGAACTGAGCGCCGCTTATCCCGCAGGAATAATTGCGTCGACAACAGAAAACCTGAAGGCTGCTGCTGAAGGAGAAAAAATGGAGTGGGGAACAATATACCCAAACTTTGCAGACGTGGCAGAGCAAGAAGGCTTCTCTGAAGTAGCTGAAACATTTCGCAACGTCGCCAAAGTAGAAGCATATCACGAACGCAGATACCTGAAACTGCTGGAAAACGTAACGCAGGGAAAAGTATTCAAGAAAAACATACTCATCAAATGGAAGTGCAGAAACTGTGGTTACGTCTTCGAAGGCACCGAAGTACCCGACAAATGTCCCGTGTGCAGCCACGCGAGAAGCTACTTTGAAGTCTGGTGCGAAAACTACTAACCCCATCTTTTTCTTTTTTTGAAAATGCTACGTAATTGTTTCGTTCCAGAAAAACACTTCTTCATACTGGTTTTTCACGGTTTCAATAAATTCCGGCTCATCGTAAACGATGTCTAAGCTTGAACCATACTGCTCTAACAGCGTGTTCACGTCATCCCAAACTTTCTGCGACAAGTCATCTGCCTCCCAAAGCCCCCAGATTTTATCGCTGGGGTTTCGAAAGCCGAAACCGTAATCCTTTGGAAGAACATAAACTGCTTCTCCCTGAACAACACCATGTTCCTGCGGGCTACTGTGAACATAGCTCCAAAAATCCTTAAATGCGCGGAAATGATCCTCTGCTAAGATTCCGTAAGGTCCGATTTCAGGGTAGCTGAAGACTACCGCGTATTTTGCACCGTTATCGTAAGCCAAGACTAAGTCGTCATACAACTCATCCCCAGATTCAAGGTAAGGATCATCAGTGTATTCCCAAGTAACTATGGCCCCCCAGTCTCTGTTGTAGGCTTTTGCAGCGCCTCTGCATAGCGCTATATGGAGAGGTCTGCTGTGATTCCAACCGAACTCGACGAAAACAGTGCTGTAGTTGCTTTTGTAATCAAACCAGTAAAGCCCATAATCCGCAGTGAAAATCTTAGGGGTGTAGTTCAAATAGTAATTCATTATTATTTTCAAGCTGCCAGTATATTGGAAAGCCGCATCATCGTAGCTTGTGGCGTTCTCAACGAGCACAGAAGAACCATTGTCAAGCTGGTTTCCTCCGGGTTCATCGAAACGATATACACCTAAGAATTTTTCTCCATACTGTTGTTTTGCAGCTTTCATCCATTCA
>Ga0209536_100010610_pt1 | contig 13563 bp, 12 predicted proteins | sample DeeMarSeWOR28_12_FD_187461 | JGI IMG/M metagenome (GOLD analysis project Ga0209536, IMG submission 187461) | Marine sediment microbial communities from White Oak River estuary, North Carolina - WOR-2-8_12 (SPAdes) (version 2) | ecosystem: Environmental > Aquatic > Marine > Intertidal zone >...
TGGTGGAGCATAGAATTCTTGTTCCACCTACAATCAATGGAATTATTGAAAGTGTAGTTTCTGAAGGGAAATATGGAGTAAACGAGTCATTAGCAGAAGTCAAAACTGAAAAAACAATTGAGAATCTGTATCTGATGCATACTTGGCCTATACGGAATCCTCGACCTTCAAAAGCAACTTTATCCAGTGAGTTTCCTCTGTTAACGGGTCAAAGAATAATTGATGCTTTCTTCCCGTTATCAAAGGGTGGAACTGCAGTCATTTCAGGTGGGTTTGGGACAGGAAAAACTGTTTTATCTCAGAGCCTAGCCAGATGCGCTGATGCAGACGTCTTAATTCTTGTTGGTTGTGGAGAACGTGGTAATGAGATGGCTGATGCTATTGAACGTTTTCCTCAATTACAGGATTTTCGTTCTGGTCAGCCCCTTATGAATAAAACAATTCTCATTGCCAATACTTCAGATATGCCAATAGCAGGTAGAGAGGCAAGTGTCTATTCGGCTGTTACACTAGCAGAATATTATAGAGATATGGGTTATGATGTAGCAGTGATGGCTGACTCTACATCCAGATGGGCTGAGGCTCTTCGTGAATTATCTGGCAGATTAGAAGAAATGCCTGGAGAGGAAGGGTACCCTGCATATTTATCTTCAAGATTGGCTGAATTTTATTCTAGAGCAGGTGTTATTCAGACAATAGGAACTGAAGAAAGATATGGGTCTGTCACTGTTGTAGGTGCAGTTTCCCCACCGGGTGGAGATTTTTCAGAACCTGTAACCGAAAAAACAATTAGATTAACCCGAGTATTTTGGGCGCTAGACTTTTCTTTAGCTCATCGTAGACATTTTCCTGCTATTAACTGGTTTATGAGCTATTCTGAGTACTTGGAGTCACTTCAAGGGTGGTATCAAAGTGTGGGTTCAAACTGGAGAGAATTGCGTGAACAAGCTATGACTTTGTTGAAAGAAGAAGAGAAGCTCCGAGAAGTGGTTTCTTTAGTTGGAGCCGATATTTTAGGAGACAAACAGCGTACCGTCTTTGAAGCCGTAAAAATGCTAAAAGAATATTTTCTTCATCAAAGTGCATATCATCCGGTAGATCAATACTGTCCCATGAAAAAGACACATAAAATGCTTGAACTTATTCTTAAATTCCATAAAAAAGCACAGCAAGCAGTGAATTTGGGAGTACCATTATCCAGTGTACTATCCCTTCCCGTAAAGCAAGAATTAGCTCGTATGAAAATAATCGACACTGAGGACTTTGAGAAAAACAGTATAACTATCAACAAAAAAATGGACAAAGAATTTGATCAGCTTTCTAAAGAAGATAGGAGCGAAACGTCTCCATGACGCGGTTGGAAAAAAGCAGCCTTACTTTCCGAACCATAAGTGAGATTTCAGGGCCTCTGCTTTTTGTAAAGTCTATGACCGGCGTTGGCTATGGGGACCTTGTAGAGGTTATTCCCCCTAGTGGTGAATCGAGGACGGGACAGGTTATTGATGTTAGTGAAGAAGTTACAGTTGTTCAAGTCTTTGAGGGCACTTCAGATCTAGATACAAAGACGACGTCTGTGCGGTTCACAGGGGAAAGTTTCAAACTGCCTGTTTCAATGGACATGTTGGGACGAATTTTTACAGGAGGAGGAAAACCTGCTGATGGTGGTCCAAATATTATTCCAGAGAATTATTTGGATGTACATGGTTACCCAATAAATCCGTATTCGAGGACACATCCAACTGATTTTATTCAGACCGGAATTTCAGTAATCGACGGAATGAACTCGCTAGTTTTGGGCCAAAAGCTTCCTATATTCTCGGGAACTGGTTTGCCCCATAAGATCATTGCCTCACAGATAGTTAAGCAGGTAAAAGTGAGAGAAAAAGAAGGCGAGTTCAATATAGTTTTTGCGGCTATGGGCGTTACATCCGAAGAAGCTCGATTCTTCAAAGAAGATTTCATGAAAATGGGTGTTATGGGTCGAGTGGTTATGTTCGTTAATTTGGCTGAAGATCCGGTAATAGAACGAATTCTAAGTCCCAGATTGGCGCTTACTACAGCAGAATATTTAGCATTTGAGAATGAGATGAATATTCTTTCTATTCTGATAGACATGACTAATTACTGCGAAGCATTACGTGAAATCTCTGCTGCACGTATGGAGATTCCTGGCAGACGCGGATATCCAGGGTATATGTACACTGATCTGTCTACCCTATATGAAAGGGCTGGAAGAATCAAAGGAAAAAAGGGGTCCATAACGTTAATACCCATTTTAACGATGCCTGATGATGATATAACTCATCCAATTCCTGATTTAACCGGTTATATCACTGAAGGACAGATAATCTTGGATCGATCTATGCACAAAACAGGTTTATATGCGCCTATTAATCCATTGCCTTCGCTTTCTCGACTTATGGACAAAGGAATTGGCAAAGGCAAAACACGAGAGGATCATAAACAATTGTCTGATCAGTTGTATTATGCTTATGCTGAGGGAAAGGTTATTCGAGAAACGGCTTTGGTTTCGGGAGAGGCAGCGTTGACTGAAATCGAAAAACTCTATTTACAGTTTGCTGATCGGTTTGAAAGAGAATTCATAAGCCAAGGAATTGAAGAAAACAGAAACATAGAAACGACCCTAGATATTGGTTGGGAACTGTTGTCAGAACTTCCAGAATCTGAGTTTTCGAGGATTGATCCTACAATAATCGAGAAGTATAATCCTAAACATGGAATCAGGGATGTGAATAGTTAGTTATGTCGGTTGAGCTTGCTAGTGTACATCCGACAAGGCTAGAACTCCTAAGGCTAAAACATAGAAAGTCAATGGCTGAAGGAATCGTAGATATTCTTAAAAAAGAATTAGACGCTTTGACTCTTACCCTTTTTGATCTTGTAAAAAAAATTTCTCCCTTACGTGACCAAATGTATACGACACTAAGAGAAGCATTCACTCTTTTTGTTGAAGCAGAGATGATTTCAGGTTCAAAAAAAATTGAGGAAACTTCACTGGTATCTAAACCGATTGATTATACACTTTCTATAGAAGAAAAGAAAGGAGTTCTTGGACTAATTTTTCCATTTTTTCAACTTGCTGAAGGAACAGGTGTTTCTAGACCCCGATTTAATCCATTAGATACTCCAGCTAATTTAGATGAATCGTCTTTAAAAATCAAGAATGCGCTCCATGATGCAGTTAAACTTGCAGAAATACAGGAATCTGTGAAGATACTCCTTGAAGTTATTGCGGTAAAGAAACGGCAGATGAATAGGATCCAGTTTAAGATTTTACCAGAACTTGATGCTACAATTCGTTATATCGAATTGATTCTTGAAGAGACTGAACGTCAAGATGCAATTAGAGTAAGAGTACTTCAAAGAAAACGGAAAGAAAGAGCACTAAAGCACGGATAAGTTGGACAAAAAAATGATGGTGTTCTATTGATGTGTGCTTGGAAATATAAACGGATAATGCCCAAGATTACAGTTGACAAGCTCAACCTCATGGAACCAAAACAAGTAACAGGTTTAGTTGGTATGAGCATCCAACAAATGTATTCAGTGCTAGAAAATACGCCGTACAAAGAAATAATTTCTCAGGTTAAAGGAAATGAGTTTAATTTCCTTTCTTTAGAAAAAGCTCTGACAATGAATTTTTTAAGTACATATGAGCAGATTCGGAAATTGTCTCCTAAGGATGTTAGTTTACTACTTTCTGCTTTATTGATGAAGTTTGAAGCGAATTGTGTAAAAGCGCTGCTTAGGGCTAAAGAAGCTGAACTTTCTGTGAAAGAAGCAATGAAATATATAATACCCTTAGAAAATTTTAGCGAGGCTAAATGTAGAAATATTTTGGAGAGTTCTGAAAACATATCTGATGTCATTGATTCTCTGTCAGACACAGAATACGGAGAAATCCTAGAAAAAATATTTCCAGTTTACATGAAAGAGAAAGTTTTCTATCTTCTTGAGGTTGCAATTGATAGACATGTTTACCAAAATATTTGGAAAGCCACAGGAAAATTCAGAGGTTTGGACAAGAAGATTGCAAGAACAATAATTGGATTAGAGATCGACTCTATAAACGTAAAAACCATTCTCCGATGCAAAGCGATAGGAATCAAACCGAATCAGATAGAACGATACCTTATTTTTGTATCAGATGTCCTCAATAAAAAAGAGTTACGAGACGCACTGAGATGTTCGGATATTCGCTCAACAATCGATTCTTTGGTTAAAACCGCTAAGTATGCAAGCTCAAGAGATCATTATTATGTCTTTAAAGATCTTCAAGATGTACAATTAACCTCGTTAACAACAGTTGAGACTGTTCTAGATAGGGGGCTGGTGGAAACTAATCTAAGAATACTGAAGAGGTATACGCCTTTCTTCAATATTGGCTTGTTATTAGCATTCTTGAACCTGAAATGGTTTGAAATAAAAAATTTGAGAGCCATCTTTCGAGGTGCTGAAGCTGGAATCGCTCCGGATAGAGTGAAGAAACTGCTGGTAATCCAAAGGTAATCGCCAATGAACGTTATTAAGAGTCTCTGCGTTTTTCCTGAAGCCATTCCCTAAGTGCTAAACCTTTCTCTGCAACGTCTAGTTCTCTTAGATTAAAAATCGTGGGAGGAAGATTTTTGTGCATAGACCTTTTGATTTTTTTCTGGGAATTTCTTATAGGTCGACCTAAAAAAGTCCGAAATTTCTTCGCAAATAAAGAATTACGCATTTTCGATTGTTTACGCCTAAATTTTCGCCGAAAAATGGCCTCAGGTTTGTTCTCGCCGTGTAAGCGTTTAAAAAGGTTATTTTTTCTCAATTTTGACTTTGTTATGCTTATTTCTCTTTTAATCTTTAATTTTGAGTCTACATTTTTATCAGATTTCAAAATTTTGGTTAGTCTTTCTAGTTTCTTTTCTAATCTAATTGACTCAGCTATATGGGGAAAAAATTCAGAAAAACTTTGATACTCAGATGTTTTTACTATTGTTTGCTCTAACTCCATTTTCATAATCTTTTCGTATTGCTTGTAATGCTTGGTTTGAACTTTCACGGCAAAACTTCCAATCTCTAAAAGATTATTAGATTTGACCAATAATCATAAACGAGATCAAAAGACCATAAATTGCCAGAGCTTCAGATAAGACAACCCCTATTACATTAGAAGAAAATGTTTCAGGTTTTTCAGCTGTCGCAGCAATCAACGATGATCCACTGTAACTAATACCCGCACCGGCAGAAGCTGTTGACACCGAAATTATTACCCCCGCAATGAGAGCCTTGTTTGCAGCTTCAATGGTTGTTATGGATGGTAATTTTCCTAAGAGCATGAAAGCAATTAGCAACCCATATATCGCCAGTGCCTCGCCTAAAACCACTGTTATGATCAGCCTACTAAGTAGCTCTGGTTTTTCTGATCCAATTCCAGCTAGTGCAGTTCCACAGATTATGATTGAGACCGCTGCAGATAGAATAGGTACCCCAATCGATATAGCCAATCCAATGAGACTTGTTAGACCAGGATCCATAACAATACCTCTATTTCTAAGTAGATTCAAATGGCTTAAAAGGAATTCCCTCTCCGGAATGGAATGTTGAAAACCATTCAACCCAGTGAAGACGAAGAGTATGTACAAAAACTACTAGACCCTCAATAATTAGTACTAGAATAGTTCCTATGGCAATTATAGGAATGCTTGTCAATGGAAAAACGCCATGTTCCACTCCTCCCAATACCAAGAATAGATAGTTCATTGCGCTATGTATAAGACCTAAAGCCATAAGTCGACTATAGGACATTGTATGGCTTAGTGTTTCAGCGAACACTTCTACAGTAAATCCTACACCTGCCATAAAGCCTTCGGCTAATGCTGCAAAAATAAAAATGAGTATCAATGGTAATATCACAAGGCCACCAAACATAATGCTGCCTTCTGCGAACCATAACGAAATGTTTGATATTCCTCCCCAGTATGCCCACATAAACAAACTGCCGAAAATTAACCAAATCCAACAGATTGGTATTATCCCAAGTTTGTAGTGTTTATGTCTAAGTTCATTTATGAACCTTAAAACTAGCCCGATACTTATGTGAATTGTACCTACGAGTATTGCAAATTTCAACATTTTCATAGGTTCTTGTGTAGGTTCAAATCCTCCTATTTGAAACGGGCCAAATTTTGCTAGAGTTATTGGGTGAATGAGACCAGATGGCCCAAAAAATTCGCCGAATATAAACCCGAAAAAAATTGCTGAAAATCCGATATAAATTAACATTTCGCCGCTTATTAACAAGTAGCGGATAATATCTCCTGCTTCCTTAACTTTGCCTTTTCTTCGAATCAAGGTGAATATGATTCCAACAATAATGAAAATTGCACCTTGACCAACATCTGCAAACATTATACCGAAAAGAATGGGAAATGTTATTGCAAAAATTTTAAGGGGATCGATATCCCCGCTGGACGGACGGCCATAAGCACATTCTAGTTTTCCAAAAGCTTGAAGATAACTTGGGCATTCCTTGATTATTGTTGGTACATTTTCATCAGGATCAGGGACCTCGTCAGCTATTAAGGAATCTCCATCAGATGCTTCAGTTATTCGTTTTATTGCTTCTTTTTCAAGATACTGTGGCACCCAAGCCTCAAAAAAAACTGTTTTTGAGCTTCTAACAAACTTTTCTTTTTCTTCTATTATTCTTTTCTCTTCTTTTGCCCTCGCCCACAGAATTAAGAGCTCTTCTCGGATTTCCTGGAAATTGATTCCTGTCTCGATTGTGCCGATTAATGATTCAACGGTTTTTTTTAGAGTTATAAGTCTTTTTCCAAAAGATCTCTCGCTATCTATCACAAATTTTGAAAGTTGAGCGAACTTTTTCCCAATTTCATCTAAATCATCAAAGTGCTTAGATACTATTCTTTCAACCAAGAGTTGGTGATTTGACAAACCCGTGGTCTCGATGGTTTTATCAATTTCAATCAATTCGAATTCGATATGTTCTAGCTCCATTTCTTCCGAATCGGTTAATGAAGTATCTTTATCGAATTGTTCCGGTTTTATTCCAAGGTCGAGGATAACTTGGTCAATTCTCGAAGCCAACCCATAAATTTTAGCCTCTTCAATAGGTAATTCATCTAGCTTTTGTTCAATCGCTGCTAGAACTTTATGTGTAGGGTCTTTTGTAATTGGTAATTCTTGTTTAGGCAACTCATAAGGTTTTATATGTAGTGTTTCAAATGCTGCTTCGATTTTTGAGATAAGGTGTGAACATTTGGTCACAATTTCGACAGACTCTTTATGGGGAACTAATGTTTCGTGCCAGTCTTCAGGTTTTTCTCGCATGTCAATGAACTGGACTATGCCTGCATGTCCAAGGGACCTTACAACAGCGTCAATTGAATCTTCATAAACCAGCGCTTTTAGCCTTTGCATTTCTTTCATGGCATCATCTTCAGGTAGAATGTCCTTTGATGATTACTTACGTACATCTTTATTAGCAGATGACAATTATTTCTAAACAGGAGAAAAGCTCTTAAAGTTTTTCATTCAGTAATTAAGGTGGGATGTAATATTGCTTGATTCCTTTAAGGCAGTTTTGGAGAATGAGCGAACTGCTGAAAAACTTATTTTAGCTGCAAAAGAGCAAGCAGAAAAAATAAAAATAAACGCTCAAGAAAGAGCTGAAACGGTTTACACTCAGACATACCAAGATACTATTGCAAAAGCAGAAAATAAATCAAAAAGAATTAAGGAACAAGCAAAGACTGAAGCTGAATCTGAAGCACAAATTTTCATTAAACGTGCGGAGAAACAAAAAAAGAAAATTAAATCAGATGCTGAGAAGAAATTCGATAAAGTAGTGAATCTTGTTCTACAAGAAATATTATCATGATATGGTGAACGTATGGAAAATTCAGGTAACAAAATTCTTGATCATATCTTAAGAGATGCCAGAGAGCAAGCAGAAGGCATTATAGCAGATGCTAATAAATCCGCTGAAAGAGTTATAGAAAAACAAAGAAATTTAGCCCTTCAAAACGCAGAAAAAATTTCAGAGGCTTTATTGAATAGAGCTGTAAATGATGCTGATATTATTAGAGGGAAAGTCTCTATAAAGATCAAGAAACAGGCTGACTGGATAGTTTTGTCCGAAAAAAATCGTTTGATTGCGAGCGTCCTAGGTGAAGTAAAAATCAAGTTAATGAACATGCAGAAATCTGAGGAATATATCTCATATATTAAGAAGTTAATAGTTAACGCTGGCATCATTTTAGATGGTGGTGTGTTAGAGGTCATATTAAGTGAAAATGATTCAAAATTAGTCCAATTTGATGTACTGGAAAAAGAGATTTCTGATAGAAGTGGTGTGCACACGCATCTTAAGGTTTCTCAACAAAAGAATAATGCAGTTGGTGTTATTGTCAAAACAGAAGATGACAAAATCTTTGTCGATAACACAATTGAAGCTATTCTTGGCCGACGCGAAAAAGAACTTCGGTTAATAATAGCTCGATTTCTATTTAACAATATGGACTAGAACTATTAAAGGAACAATATTCAATAAGTAACTTCTGTATTGATTTTGGAAAGAATAAATTGGTTGATATTTGATTTTACTATTATGAGTGGAATTTTTTATCAAGAACGGGTTTCTTCTGGTCTTCTAATAAAAGGTTTAATGGCAATATTTTCAGTTATTATTGTTTTTGGAACATTATTTATGATTCTCTTGGTTGATTTGTCTGTTGAAGATTATTATGGATTGGTTTTTTCCTCGGGGATTTTGGCTTTTGTGTTATTTCTTTTTTGGAATTATCGATATCTTGAAATTAGAATTAATCCCGATAAACTCCTGGTTCAATATGGGATTTTCAATAAGAAATCCATAATATTAAAGGATATAGTTTCGTGCCAAATAATCAATGCATCCTTTGGTAGATATGGAGGAATTGGTGTAAGATATGGTTTTGATGGCTCTTTAGCATACACGACATCATTTGGAACTGCTATTGAGATTACTCTAAAGGAAGGACGAGCTTTTGTATTTTCATCTAAAAACCCCAAAAAAATCTGTAAAATTATAGCCTCAAACTAGGTATTACTTTTTCTTTTTAGCTATTCTTTTTCATTTTTTGAAAAACCATAGTTTCCTAGTTTGGTGTCCAGATTCCAGTATTCGCCTTGGTTAAAAACGAATGGATCAGCTTTTGAAAAGTCTATGTTTCCTTTGTCATCTAAGATATCTTCGTCAACATGAACTTGAACAATTTCTCCAAGGAATAAGTCATGGACGCCTAATCGAAACTTACCTTTCAGGATACATTCCATGTTCATTGGGCATTCGTGGATCAGTGGAGCCTTCACTTTAACTGCTGTCTCCTGAGTTAGTTTGGTTTCAAAAAATTTGTCAACAGATTTTCCTGATTTTACTCCACAGTAATCAGATTCTTTTAAGATTGCAGTTGTTGGAATATTTACGACAAATTCTTTGGTGGTTTCAATAAGTTTATGAGAATAGCGTGTCGGTCTTATTCCCAATGCTATTGTGGGTGGTTCAGAGCATACTGTTCCCACCCATGCCAGAGTGATTATGTTAGGTTTTCCCGTGGAGTCTACGCATGTTACAAGAACTACTGGACATGGAAATAACCCTGTCCAGGGATCCTTCTTTATCTTCATAAAACAAACTCTGGTCCTGTTTATTTTTAACGTTTTCTAAGACCAAAGATAACTTATTCTGGTAATATTGAGTTTGGGACTCAAGTCTTCAACCATATGTGTGGATTAAAATGAGTTTTTAATACTGAGTAATATTGCTCTTTGATGAATCCAACATTATTAGTATTTAAAGAATACATAAACCCTTTAAATCGGTTTAAATCCTTAAACTTGATTAAAAACCTAAGTGAGTGAAAACCTATGATCTGGATATATACTGTTGAAGGAAAAGATTTTGTTGCAATTGATGTTACTAGTCTAACACAGCTGAGGGATATTGCTAGCAATCATTGGGTTTGGGTTGATATGTTTCAGCCTAGTGAAAAAGAACTGGAAATATTATCTGAATTACTTGGAAATGAACCTGAACTTGTTGAAAAGTTCAAGGATCTGATGGATAATCCTTTGGATGTAAAAGTTGACCATTTTGAGTTCTGTAACTATGAAAAAGTTCACGAGTTTAGCACAGTTATTATTCCCTCTATTAGTATATGTGATCAATTGAAGGTTTATCCGATTATTTTGGCAAAGAAAAAGAAGATTATTATTACTTGGGGAGAAGAGGGGCACTGCCATTCGAAGATAATTAAAAAAACAATTAAACGATTAAGAGAAGGAGTTGAAGCTAAACAAGATCTGAATTCATCTCTGGTAATAAGTGTACTATTTCATGAGGTAGCAATTAATAACTCGAATGAGATTCTTTGTATCCGGGAAAAAATCGACCAACTAGAGGAAGAAGCTCTAGAGAGTGGTGGTAAAAAGCTTGTTCGCTCTGTTTTTTTACAAAAAAAGATGATTTCAAGTCTTTATCGTTTAATGATCAAAGAAAAGGCTTTTATGTTAGATGTTGAACAATCAGTTCTTCCCCTCATAAAGTTAAATCAAAAATCAAAGCCAATTGTAGATGAAGCAATAGGTCTTATTGATCGGGAAATTGACTTTATAGATTCTTACACACGAACTCTCGATAGCATTCTGACCTTGAGCGATTTAGCATCTATCCATAAAGTTGAAAGCTCTATTAATTATCTTACAATTGTTCTGGTAATCAGTACGGTAATCTTGGTATTTTTTGAACTAATGGCTGTTCTGGAACTTGGTGCACACTAATATTAATCATTCCTTTTTTCTAATACTAAAATCTAATCTCAAAAATCAAATTTAATTTAAACCCGATTTCAGAAATAATTACAACTGAGCTGAAGAATTTACTATAAATAGTAAAAAGAATAAATCATAAAAAAATCCACGTTCTCTACCTGTTAAAAAAGTTAATTTCACAACATACTTTTTGTTTTCAACTGCTTAATTAGAGTTTTATAGTTGTCTGTCACATTCTTTCTAATATAAAGACTCATCCCAGAGGAAAGTATTATTGTCTGTTGATCCTGTGGCATCCATTAGAGATGCTGATTTCGTCTATGAAAACATAGCAGTTAAGATAGTTGCAAACAGAGATAGTCCTAGAATCGATCTTCCGGGCACAAAAGTTGGTCCCTTTAAAGAGGGAAAAGAATACGAAGTAAGATTATGGGTTGCACAGCAACTAAAAAAAGCTGGAATAGCCCGAATCCGAATGGATGAATCACTAGATTTGATGGTGTTAAATAAGATTCATTGGAAAGAACGCGTTCAGACTTCCCAGAAAGTCACGTCTGTTCCTGAAGATTTTTACCCTAAACTGCGACGCTTCTTAGAAGAGTTAAATGAGGAAGCCATAAAAAAACCTGAAAAAAGAAGTGATTATGAAAAAGCAGTAAATCTCTCAGACGATATAACGCGGATGAGGTTAAAGAAAATTGTTTCTTTGGCTTCTTCAACATCGAAAACACAAACAAGTCAAATATTACGAAGTCTAACAAAAGAAGAAAAAAGCATCTACACTTATTTACACAAGATAATAAGTGAATGGCGAAACGAAATCCTGAAAACCCAAAGAGGCGACAAAACATGACCGAGGAAATATTGACAGCTGATCCCGAAGAACTATTTCTGGACTTTTTTAAAGCAACCAAATATCGTGAACGACTCTCCGTCATGGCAGTGTCTGGAAAAAAATCTTTCATGGTAGATTTTGACGAATTACTTGCTGCTGAACCAAAACTAGCCCAACAACTACTGGATAATCCTGACGAGTACCTTGAATACGCTAACCGTGCAGCTAAAGCTCAACTCCAAATAGAAGAACCTGAATACACTGAAGAAATCACAAACGTAACAGTCCGGTTTCAAGGATTACCAGAAGTTACACCTTTACGACTTTTAGGTTCACTTCATATTGGAAAACTAGTTATGTTAGAGGGAATCGTTGTTCGCGCCAGTCCAGCCAGACCTCTGGTTATGGAAGCTGCATTTAAATGCAAATGGTGTGGTGCAATGTCCAATGTTATTCAATCAGGCCCCTTTTTGACTGCTCCTCTTGCATGTAGCGCTCCAGAATGCAGAAGAAAAAGTTCCTTTGATTTTATTCAGGAAGAATCCACATTCATAGACTCCCAGGATGTTCGCATCCAAGAGCGACCAGAAGACCTTCCTCCAGGTCAACTTCCACGTTGGTTAGACATTAAGCTTCTTGAACGTGACCTTGTTGATATGGCAAGACCTGGAGATCATGTTGCAGTTGTTGGAATCACCCGTGCAGTTGCAGCAAGTTTACCTCGAGTTGGGCGTCTTCGATCATTCACGTTGCATTTGGACACTAACTTTATCGACGTAGTAAGCAAAGAACCTGAAAAGCTTGTTGCCACCCAAGAAGAGGAGGATCAGATAATTGAACTTTCAAAAGACCCAGAGATTCACTCAAAGATTCTTCATTCTTTAGCGCCCTCTATTTACGGGTATGAGCATATCAAAGAGGCTATAGTGTATTTGCTTTTCGGAGGTACTTCAAAACTTTTCCCAGACATCACAATAAGAGGAGACCTAAACGTTCTGATGGTGGGAGATCCTGGAACAGCAAAATCCCAACTTCTTCAGTATGTGGCGAAAATTGCTCCACGAGGGCTTTACACCAGTGGTAGAGGAACTACTGCTGCGGGTTTAACAGCTGCGGTTCTTCGGGACAAGGCTGGTGGAATGACACTTGAGGCTGGGGCTTTAGTACTGGCAGATAAGGGTGTAGCTGCTATAGACGAAATGGATAAAATGAGAACAGAAGATCGAGTAGCTATTCATGAAGCCATGGAACAACACACAGTTTCAGTAGCTAAAGGCGGCATAGTTGCTACTCTAAATGCTAGAACCGCAATTTTAGCAGCTGCAAATCCTTCATTGGGTAGGTATGAACCACATAGAACTGTAGCTGAAAATATTTCACTTCCAGTAACAATTCTATCAAGATTTGATCTAATTTTCGTGTTAAGAGATGTTCCCGATAAAGAATCAGATAAGAAATTATCAAAACATATCTTGGAAATACATAGAAGAGGAAGGCAACCCGTGGAAGCAGAAATTAATTCTGATTTGCTTCGTAAATATGTTAGTTACGCAAAAACAATACAACCTGAACTAAGTTCTGGTGCGTTGAAAGTACTTGGTGATTTTTACATGGCGATGCGATCTGCAAGCGAAGGTGAAGGATCTCCTATTGCTATTACTGCTCGTCAACTTGAATCTCTTATTCGTGTTTCTGAAGCAAGAGCAAGAGTGGCATTAAGATCCAAGGTTACAGCAAAGGATGCGGAAGCAGCTATAAAACTTATGCAAAGATCATTGGGTGAAGTGGGAATTGATGTAGCATTAGATAAAGTCGATATTGACATAATAATGACTGGAAGACCTAAAAGTGTCAGAGATAAGCTTCATGCTGTTCTTTCGGTTTTAATGGCGATG